>Ga0265797_10002961_pt1 | contig 27840 bp, 23 predicted proteins | sample P2T30metagenome_FD_192433 | JGI IMG/M metagenome (GOLD analysis project Ga0265797, IMG submission 192433) | Plant litter microbial communities from East Loma Ridge, Irvine, California - P2 T30 | ecosystem: Environmental > Terrestrial > Plant litter > Unclassified | place: USA: California... | reverse complement strand
ACACATAGACATTTTCGAGTCTTGTTGCTAGCGAGGAAGAAACTCAGACCTTCAACTTCTTGGGCGTCTTCTCCTCGCCATCGTCAGCCTCGCTTGCGGTATCCTCGACACCAACTTCTTCTTCGTCGCCGTCATTCTCGTTGCGGCCGCGCTTAAGACCCTTCATTTTCCTCGTCTGCAGGTTGGCAAAGTCCTGCTTGCCGACATGCACCTTACCCGTCTTGTCACCCATGACATCGGTATCAATGTTCTTCTTAGTCCTGGGTTCAGCGCCCTTTGGCTTCTTGAGCGCCTGCTTCATCATATCCGCATCTGGGAACATTTCGCGGCCGACGGTGAAATCCATGCGCGGGCCCATTTCCTCGACCTCGATGCGCGGCAGTTTCTGGCCCGAGCGCTTTGTGCGGAGGAGGTAGCAGCGCAGCTTGATCTGAGGGTTGGGTAGCGCATCCGTGGGTTCCTCTGCCGAAATGGAGATTAGGTATTGCAGGCCTTCGACATCGACTTCGGTTGCGTCTTGGCCCTTGAACATGTCGATGAGGAGGCTCTTGGCTAGCGTGTACTTTGTCTGATTTGGGTCCTCGAAGACGGTACCGTGGAAGCTGAGCAATGGCTTGAGCCCGATCGATGGCTTCTTGTTCTTGAACTGCTGCAGCGTGCGGAACGTGTCCGGGTTGATGTACAGCTCCAGCATGTCAAGCAGCTTGTAGGAGAATGTTCGTGCGATTGTTAGGCAGTGTGGTCGCTTCTTGGAGTGGAGGGAAAGCACGAGCAGTGAGGTGTCGTTTTTCTGCGCAAAGAACTCGAGAGACGAGGCGTCGTCGAAGGGGTGGATGTCATTTTTCTTGGTGAAACGCGCGACAAACGGGTTCTTGAGAATGACAAGGTCGGCGACGGCGAGTTTGAGGATTTGCGATGTGCGCTGGCCCGGAACGAAGAGGGTGGTTTTTGGGTTCTCGTGTTGCTGCGGCTCGCGCTTTGCCATTGCGCGCTTTGCACGAGCATTCTTAGGTTTACTAAATCATGTTGTTAGAATCGCATAGCTTCATAAAAGATGAGAAATCAGCATCAACATACGCCTGCTTTAGCATCTTGTCGTCGTTTTGCTGGTCAATGTTGTTGAATCGTCCCTCTCCGAAGTCTTGGCTGAACAAAAAAGTTCCAGAGATAAGTTAAGCCGATATGACCGGCAGAACTATTAGCCGATCCGACTTGGGTTGATCCCGGCAAGCTCCGCGACGGCGGGGTGGTTCCGCAATTCGGACCTCTGACGTGATTTCCTGCTCGCTATTTCTGCAGGGCGGCGACTGACTACATTAATTCAGAAAATTAATGACACCACAAGTTCGACTTTAGTCTTCTTATTTACGCCGTAAACTAAAATACAACACACAACGTTTTATTATCCGACACGACCATGGCGTCTATGCAGGAGATTGCGGATGAGTCCGCGTTCCAGTCGACCATCGCTGCCCTCCCCGCCTCCACACTCGCCGTCATATACTTCCACGCGCCATGGGCGAAGCCATGCGAGCAAATGTCTGTCATCCTCAAGACGCTCGCCAGCACATACACCGCCGACGCCCCAATATCCTTCCTCTCACTCAATGCCGAAGAATTACCCGAGGTCTCCGAAGCCTACGACGTCACAGCAGTGCCCTACATAGTCCTGCAAAAGGACGGCAAGACGCTAGAAACGGTTTCGGGCTCAGACGCATCAAAAGTACGAGCAGCAGTGGAAAAGTACGCCGGCGCCGGCAGCGGCCAGTCCTCGAGTTTACCGCCCGCCCAATCCGTCACAAGACGACCAGAAGACGACAGCACAACCAAGAACCTCGCGGGCTACACACCCTCCGCACAGGACCCCAAGACAGCGCCCGAATACAGTGGCAGCGAACACAGACAGGGCGAACAGCAGACCAACAAGGATGAGCTACACCAACGGCTAGCGGAGCTTGTGAAGGCAGCCCCAGTTATGCTGTTCATGAAGGGTACACCGAGTGCGCCCCAGTGTGGTTTCAGCAGACAGACTGTGGCTATTTTACGCGAGAAGGGTATTAGGTATGGCTTCTTCAATATCCTGGCCGACGACGAGGTGAGGCAGGGGTTGAAGGAGTTTGCGGATTGGCCGACCTTTCCGCAGTTGTGGGCGGACGGGGAATTGGTTGGTGGGCTTGATATTGTAAGTTATATTATTTATTTTTCGATATATGTGTTGTGCATGCACTAACAAATGCCACAGGTTAGAGAAGAATTTGAAAACGACCCAGACTTCTTGTCACAATATGCTGCTAACGCACCTAAGACGGCAGTTTGAGTACTTTCTTATCTTTTTTGATTGTTGAGATGGAGTCACTACCATGCTTGGCTGGGACTTTTTCAATTTCCGATTCTGAACGAGTATATGTGGATGATTTCATGGAGAACCAAACATACTTTTTCGGAACATGGATGACAAAAGAAAGTGGCGAGGGAGGGAGATGGAGTTTGATCTGGCTGTTTTTTGACTGCATCATCTCCAATGTTTTGTTTTGGACATAGATTAATTTAACCTTTTGCGAAGTAACAGATTTATTACATGTATTTGCTGTTTGGTATGTTTTAATTCTCATTCTTCGGTCTTCTTTTCTGGCCAAGTGATGGATCGCGCCATGTTTGCGACCCGTAAGTTGGAAGTGCAAAGTTGATACTATGTGGGTTGAAAGAGTTATAGATGCTTGTGATATTGGGATCAAGTTATAACAACCATCGAGGTCTACGACAAGGAGGTTCGAGCATGAAGTAAAGAGAGCGGTCGGGATCAATTTCCGAACGTGGCTGTTTGGAGATTTTGGTACATGGTGCTATTTGTTGCATGTTACACTTATCTGAAAGAGTATGAAGAAGTCTTTGCATCGTCAAACGAATTTTCAATATATCTCTTATCGTATTGTATGGCCAAAGTTGAGGTAGGATCATGGCGAGGTTGAACCCACAAGATTAACCAAGAAAAAGGCAACTGATTTAGCATACGCATCTGCGTAGTACTCTGTAATTATGTTTCTATAATAAGACGTTATACGGTTGTAAGAATAGAAAAGATTACAGCTACATGATTTTCACCAGGGATACACGACAACAAGCTCATTCAACAGTATGTTCCGCAGCCAGTCTCGGTAATGTTCCGCGGGAATGAATCGTTTCGCTGAGTCCCATAGGTCTCTCATCCAGCAACCTCCCATCGTTTTCTTCGTCGACCTTGCGAAAGCCATCGTGAACTAAACCCCTCCGAGGATCTTTGTGCTTATCCATCCTTGTGCTCTTCCTACGACCACTCACCGGCGATGGGAATGCAGTACCATCACTGAGTACCATGGCCGGCGGAGGAGCCTGGCGTGGTAGCTCGAGAGACTTGCTCTCTGATGACTCATTGGTAGCCATGCGATCGACTATCGGTTTCTGGGACGTCGCGGTTGGGGCGTCGCTATCGCCGCGCGAGTGCCGCGAGTTGGTCGCGTTACTTTTGCGCTTGCGCAGGTACAAGAACAAACCAACTAGGAGCAGTGTGCCGATGACAGCACCGACAATGCCTCCAGCTAGAACAGCAATTTGAGACTTTGCTTTTACGCCAGGCAAAATGCGACACACTTGCTTTACTTTTGCATCGGCGCCCTTGGGGTCGGCTGGTGCAACAACGGCTGGTGCAAGCTGGAAGGTTTTCGCATCCGGGTCGACGATGAGGTAGTTTTGGGTGAAGAAGGGGAGGCCTAGGGTTCCAATAGTTATGGAGTCTGTTTGGTTGGTCACAGCCATGTTGTACACTGTGGCATTGTCCACTTCAAATACTCCTGCAGCATTATATGCTCGGGGCCGGCTGTACAACTCAGTCACTGGAATGACGGACTTGTATGAAGCGACTGAAGGCTTTGATGCATCCCCACCGGGCTTGCCCATGTCGGATATCGTGATAGTAATAGTGCCTTCAGGTGCGGGAGTGGTGGGCAATTCGAAATGGCGCGATGTTTCATTCCAAACAGCAGTCTTCTCGGCGGCAGCAAGATTCTGCAGCATCGCAGCTGGAAGCCTCAGATCTGAGGAAAAGGGGTCCAGGTGGACGATGAGCGTGTCTGTGTCGGCTGTGAAAAGCGTGGTACTCTTGCCACCAACATCGTAGGTCATGGCTGTGAGTATGGCGCATGTCGGACAATCTGAAAACATAGGAAATGTGGTTGCCGCGCTTTTGAGGCGGCTTTCATCGTATCCACCGACGATGAGTAAGCCATCTTGTGGTGTTTCTTCGGATTCCGAACCAGCCCATAGTCCGTATGTCCGGGAGGAAGCTTGTCCAGAGTCGACAAGAAAGTTGAGAAAGCTCGAGTCCATCCCCAAAGGCAGAGTCGCTCGATAGCTTGGCTCATCCTTTGTGAAAGCGTCTTCGCTCGCTAGAACGCGTTAGATGCTGTGTATAATTGATACTCTCCAATTGTGAACTCACTGTCGGTGGACCCGTTGGTATATATAGGGAAAGCGGGAAACTTGTTGGTAGCAGGCTTGAGACCAAAAGCTGTGGCATCATTGAAAAAGATGTAAGAGCTTGCTGACGCTAGATCTACAGACTCCCTGCTGCCTGTCCATACCGCGTAATCTACCTCTGCAAACGAAGTCGAAGTCGCACTGGCATAGATTCCACCAAGCTGACCGATGCAGCTGCTGTTTGTGGCCGCGCCGCACTCTGCTGCATTGTTGATGAAGAGGTTGTTGGAAAGTGTCGATGGTGTCAAAGAAAACGGCTGTGGAGGAGTGCCAACAGTGAACGATATGCCCCTGGAGAGGATGCCGCCGGCTGCGGAGACTGAGTTGTTTGCCCAGGGCAGGAGCAATGGTACGGAACCGTTTGGACAAGCCATTACGACCACAAATGCCCTCCCGGAAGGCAAAGTCTGAGGTTGTGTGAGTCTGACAGCATAAGCCTTGTACAGGCTCTGTTCCGGGGTTGGGATCAGTCATCACTTGTCCTTGATATGAACATACAGGGTCGCGTAAATCAGGGGATGATCTCCAAGGCTAACGCATGGTTACCTGGGCTCCTGAGATCGGGCGTCGATGGCTGGGGCTCGACAATTCATGTAAGGAACAAACCCCCTTTGGGCTAGTCTCACATGCCTAGAGAATGAGACTGTCCAGGTTGTGCCTAGATGTGCCAGCCTCCATGCACCAATGACTTCAGCTACTCCTCTTTTGTGATTCCTATACGATTACCGCCTTCGAATTCTGTAATGGTCTTCGCGTATCTTTGACTATTCTTCTCAAGGGGCCATGACGTCATGGCTTAGCTGGAGTTCGGACTTGATATATTGAGCCCGCGAGTCGTCCTCATCTCGATTTTCAAGGAACCTCGCAGTTCATACCGCAATTACCCTCATACAACGGGCCTTTTGCGGGGGGGTGAAGGCATCGCACATGTCAAAGTCGGGCCGTAAACGTCGCAACAGTTTGAGCCAACGCCATGTCCCGTATATCGAGCCAATCAACACTTCTAGACGCACTAGCGGCTGTCGGGGAGAAACGCAACCTTTCGCGGATCACTTTCGCGGCTGCGACAACTTCGCCGACTGCGTGCCCAACCTCGGAACCTTGCAACCCAAGTATACACCCAAATTTTGCCTCCCGTTCCGCCCGCAACAAGAAAAAACTTTTATCACGCCAGTCGACCAGGTGCTGGCGCGCACTAGGCCTTGATCGCTGTGCCGGTCGGCAGTTGCACTCCTTGATGTCCAACCGGATGTCGAGGTACATTCGGCCCAGCGCGTTTCCGTGCTTATCTTGACCGAAGCTACGGTTACCGTACCATGTATCAGTGTGTCGTAGCGAGAAGTTCTGCCGGCGACGTCACTCGGACAAAGCTTGGCCACTGGGGACAGCCTTCGTGCTCGAAGCATACGCGAGGACAGTTGAGAGCGGGAACGTTAGTACTCTTGATGTGGTTTCTGGGGGCAACGGTTACGCCGAGGTAGCCACTCGTCATCGTTCGACTAGGAAGGCTAGGAAATCCTAAGTACATGGGGAGAACGCCAGATAAGGCTGTCCTTATTGTGATCACCGCCAGATCTTGGCCCCATAGTAGTATTCAAATGGATTGGCCGTACACGTTCAAATGCCCTAGGATACAGGTGGGATCATCGTTGTGGATCTACTTACAGGCCGTCATATCCCCTAAATAGCGATCGTTGGCACAGGCGAAGAGAAAAGTTTGGCCTAGCACGTGCTACCCATACGTACAACACAGATTTGCGACTTCTGGGTGCCTGAAATTTCAGCTCCCTATCGCAGGTCTCTTTAGCGTCGTAGTCACTCGGCTGTGAAGCCTTCCCCAGAGTTTCAACCTCGTAATCGCAAGCCGATTTACTCCTAGTAAAACCCTCCCATGATTCATTCCGCACACATTAGGAACTCTCAAGACTGCAATCGATTTTCAATTCGAAATTTGCGTCGTGGGTCGCGAAGAGGTGTGTGGCTTTCATTGTTGTACCAGTTCTATGATTATCACGTGTGAACATCATTTTTACGACTTTTTGTGTTTGCCGGGTAGAGGCATGTTACCCGTTTGGACTTTTTTTTGGATTTGTGATACTCCTCATATAGCATCAGAAAATCATCGTACCAGTTCTATTCCATACGTCTATCTTGCTATGTTGTAACTCGTGTACGAAAAACAAAAGCACAGCCTAAGAAATGTTAGAGCTTGTAATTAAGAGAAAAATGAACTGTCATTGATTGATGCTGTCGAAACAGGGGAGCCTTAGCTTCTCCTGCTTCAACACAAGACGCCCACTATTCCATAAGCGAAGAGAAGAACAATGTTGGAGACATCATAGGTACAGGACTCAGTATCTGGTTTAGCACCTGTAGATCCGTATGATCGCGATGGTTCTGGTAAAGGTGCTCAACGTGTCGCTTCGAAGCCATGCAGCCATTATTCTCCGCAAATCTCTTAGCGCGGTCGTACTGGCTTTCCAGAGGCTCCCCGACTAGGGAGTCGAGTTGAACGCCCCTTTGCATCAGGAGAGACATGACGTCAAAACGTGCCCATTCTGCTGCCGCCTCGAATGCAGTGCGCCCATGGCCCTAAGATGGCGGGTAATTCGGGTCAGCCCCTTGGTCGAGCAGAAACCTGGCAATGCCACAGTACCCGTTCATTGCGGCTAGTTGTAATGCAGTCCCACTGGAAAACGCAGGAGTTGTGTCAACTTCTGCACCACAGCTGATGAGGTACTCGGTAATTTCAAAGTTACCGACTTCAGCGGCTCTCTATAGGGGCGTTCGAAAGATCCCAAGTTGACGCTTGTAGGATATCTCTGCACCATTTTCCACAAGCATCTTGGTTATGGTGGGGCTTTGCGAATCGATAGCAGCTAGCAATGGAGTCATCCGTTGGATGCTGCTCTTGTATTGCTCCCGCAATTCCAAACGATGCGTCGAGACGTAGGCGTTTGGACTAGCGCCACATCGTAGTAGCGTCTCAACCATACGAAAATCTTTCATGATAGTGGCCTGGCCTAAAGGGCTAGTGGCCTTTCTTGTATCCTTTGCCACGGCCTCTTCTGTTGAAAACTCGATGGCATCCCGGTCCACACTTTTGCAAAGTATGCCAACCATCTCTGGATCATGGTCTAATACAGCCTGCCGAAGTGCTGCAGAACCGTAGTTACCCTGCGCCAAGTATCCTCGACTTTGTGCCACATTTAGGAGGAGTTGGATTACGGAGACATTCGCTTTGGACTTCACTGATCGCAGCAACGCCATAGAATCTGCAGCTCGGACGCCATTATCGAGAAGAAACCTGATCCACGGCAGGAGATTCCTTTGGACGGCGATAGCAAGTAGAGACGGTAATACTTTGAAAGTTTCGTTTCGTGGATAATCTCTACCGAGGCGATTGAGCGAGATTGATCCTGTACAAGGTGTGGGGAAAAATAAAGTATCCGAATACCAGAACTCATCGGCGTTCATACCAAGTTGAAACAGCCATCTACAAAGGTTATAGTCGTCTTCTCCTATGGCATAGAGGGCAAGTACTCGGTAACAATACTGTTCACGGACCTCGGCCTTCAATCCGCCAGGAATATAAGGAGTCGTCGACGTCCGAAAGATTAGTAACTCCAGTGCGGTGAAATCTTGATTTTTCCTCGCTGTTTCCAACGCCTGAAACCACTTAGGACTTCTCTGAAGAAGCGCAACGATTCCTGCAGTTTGACCATGTGTCATAAACGTAACAAACGGTAACTCTGTACGATAATGACGAGCTTCCATTTCTTGAATTATTTCAATGGAGCTTTGACATGCGCCACAACTGGTCTCAAGTTCGATGATACTGACCGCAAATTCGTCCCAAACATTCGGATCTACGCTCTTCTTTAAGTACCTGTAAGCACTGATTGCATTCTTCTCTTTGATTGAATCTCTGATCGCAATTCTGTTCTCAAGTTGTAGTTGGAATTGTTGTTGTATGCGCTCTTGTTCATTATCTTTTCCACCCCTTCCATGAAACGTGCCGAAATATGTTTGTGGATACACAGCCTGCATTATGATGGCAGCAGACTTCCAATTTTGTTCTTTACATGCTCTGTTGATCAAACCGCATGTAGCAACTGGGTGGGGTTCGCCGCTGAAGGTATACCCGAAAGAATAAAATACTTCTAGAAGTACTTCATCGTCGGCCAATCTGTGTTGGCTTTGTCCACCTGCGTAAATCAGTTGCAAAAGTTCTGACCTCAGATGCGGATGATCAGTAACAAGGTCGTTTCCGGGATCCTTGAAGATATATTTTGTGGCAGCTGCAGCCCACCCTTGCATCTTGCTGTTAGAGAGATGTGCTAGTAATCCTACCCGAAGCCATGATAGCAGAATCGATGGCCTAGCCTCAAGAAGTTGCTTGAGAGAATCCAAAGAGTTCATCCAGCGTAAGCATTGTCTTGTGGGACGAGCTCCAGCCTCAAGTAAGATGCATATCAGTTCTCTCCCCTCTTCAGGTCTCAGCCCTTTGTCAAAAAACAATGGTTTCTGTATCCGCTTCTGTGTAGTGACATGCTCCAAAAGCTCATCGGGCGTTGACCTAGCCGTGCTTTTACACATATGTACCAGAAGTGTCTTAGCAACGAGGAAATCGCCTGCAGCTACAGCATACTCAAGTGGACAGATTGGACTTGGCCGAAGCTCTTGGTCTATCAACGTTTTTTCGTATGGATCCACGTTTAGTTGCAGCATCGTTGACACAAGAAGCTCATTTTCGGCCGTGACCGCAGCAACAAACACTCGCTCCCTGAGACAGTCACGAACTGGGGCCGGTAGATTCTCTAGACTTCGTGACAAAATATCCATAGGAAGTGTCCCAAGTACCGCACAAGCATTGGACGAGTTTGCCTCTTCAGATAGCGGCATGTTGTTCAGAAGTGATGTGATGACGTAAAGCGGATCCTTCATGTTTTCGTTCGTATGCGACAAGGTCACTAAGGACTCTAATCCTGGGTAGAATATGGAATTGAGCTGCATTTCGGACGGACGTTTCCATGTCATCAACTGCTGCGATTGAGACATCCTCCGCCAAAGCAAGGCTAAATTGATGGATTGCATCCAGGAATATGGCGCCTCATATTGCGTGAACATAACAGGGCCATCATAATAATAGCCACCGACTGGATGTGGTGACCTTGGGATCATCTCTAGCAACTGTGCGTCGTCGAGAGCTACAGGCTGGATGGGAAATGACGGCAGAGGTAGAGGAGGAGCCAGTATAGCATGAAGACCATTTGCGTTCTCGGCGTTTGGGGGGCTACATCGCAGGCGTATGGTAACGCACTCAGGAAGCTTGCATTTATCTAAAGGAGATCAGCGAGTGTTTTTCGATCCTGATGTCTACGAACAATTGTGCCGCTCACTTGTCAGGTCCGCTGCTGGACCACGTCGTAAAGTCTCCTCGATGATCCTCTTACCAGGAATTATGGTGCCGTGGAACAAGACTTCGACTTGATCGATGGAAATTGATTCCTTGTTGATGTATCTTATGATTTTTCGCCATTCTTCATCTGTCAAATTCTTTCGTACTCTCCACTTCTTGAACTGCCTCTCATATTGTGAATTACTGATCTAAGTTAGAACCTGCCCGTTTGCAATGTGATATTGTCAATACCTGGCGAAGAAGTTGTGATGCTCCTTCATATATGCAACAGTTTCGCCTAATGTTTTTGTCGTATACAACCTCTCAATTGTTGGGCGATGTCGATCCCAGATTCGCTCATCAATCTTGCCAGTCCTTGCGTCAATATTCATGTTGCTGTTGCGGATTCGAAGATGGATAAGTGGTAGCGAGAAAATAACTGACCAGGCTGAGGTAAATATACACAAGCTTACCTACTTGACCGACAAGTTTTGGCCCCCAATGATATCTGTACGCTGCATCATAGCACCAACACATCATGCGTTGTTGTGGTCATGGACCAATCGTAAGACTCTAATGCATCATCTCTCCAGCCTCGTTTCTGCTGGCGAATGATGCAGAATCTGCACAATAAGCCACAGCGGGATTCTGTAAGCGCGCTGCCATTTGAACGCCCAATAACACAAAATCGCAAAACACGTCACACTGATATTCTGCACAGCAAGGCGTGCCTAGGAGTAAAATAACCAATTATACAAAGTCTGCGAGACCCGCAAGGCTTTTATGCGCTTTGAAAACTAAATACTACAGCCTTGGCTATACGGTACAGCTGCAGCTAAATGTAGCTAGTTCGAGATTTTGCAAAAACAGTTAGCTCGCTTACCTGGGTATTGCTGAGGGCTTTGGGGCCAACGCCGTCCAATCGTACAAAACCTGACATTCTTCACTCACAGAATCTCGAAGGGACACTGATCACAGAATCCACATTCCAGTATGCAGATAAATCGAGGCTCAAATCTGCGTTTCTTCGTTTGGTGAAATACCACGCATCTTGTAGGCTGACTTCCTTACTGAACGCCTTCCTTCGATATAGCTTTCTAATCGTTCCATTGTTGTGGACATCTTTGCACCAACCATAGAACGAACTCAGCAGAGACTACGTACTTATATTATCACATCACTGCTCTTAAAATACACCCACAGTCAAGTGTGAAAAGCCTTTATCTAGAGCCGTAGCCGTGAAGTACTGCAGAAGATTCTGACAACAAAAGAGTGCCGGCCTGAAGAATCCCAACAAATCCGATAATCGTAAGTCCATGCATTTTTCCTATCCCTCTAACTCTCTTTCTATATAGTGCAAAGACACGACACTTTAGATATCCCGTCAGCGAGGCAGCTCATACTTAAGTACCCCAAAGTGGTCGACTCTAACAACGACCAGCTCTCACTCGATTAAACCTCGATATGGCTTGGTCGCCAGAAGGAATATTGGCGTTCGTAACCCTCGTCGTCACCTGCGTACCAATTGCATTATATGCATGGCGTAAGTTCAAGTTGCGTGATCAAGCTGCGCGCACATCATATGGTATGCCCCTCAAGTGTCCGATACATCACCAAGTCCAAGCTAAAGGAAACTAGATCTCGAATCTGGCAACAACACTGGGACCCAGAATTGCAACATTGCTCCCATCGAACCCGTGACAGATGTTCGTAATATTCAGTAGGTATTAGAGGTCGATCGTAGGGACGAAGTTCCTGATGCGGAAGCGCGTCGGTGATAGTGTAATGACTATAAGATGTTTATTGAGTTTGGGGACTATTCGAAGGTTACAATAAGCGTTGTTCAGTTGTGTACGTCTCTGTGAAGCGACGCGTTTAGAGATGAAGGGAGAGCAATAAAGTTACGAATAGAGTTCTGAGCGAAATGGGATGAGCGGTGTTAGCTCAGATTCATACACTATACAAAGATTCTTTTGACCCAAGTACATTTTTCCATCTTTCAGTACTTGTATGTATGACTTCCGGAGGCTTAATGTTACCATGAAGTACGTCTAACACAACTTTATGACGCGTTTTCCCAGTTAATATCGTATGAAAATACGTGACCGCGTATCTCTGTTCGTTCAATTGACCAACACAGTTCAACCAACCACAATTTATCAGCCTGTAGCTACTTTGACCATCAGAATCAAGGAAAGCTTGTACTCACAAAAACAAATGCAATACTTCTCCACTCCACAAACTAATCTCCAAATGTACAAATTCCTCAGACATAGAATAGGAATTCACTGTTAATAAATCTGACGTCTAAACTACTTCACATCCGATACAACAACATCATGATTCCATGCAGTGCTTACTATCAACACCCACTTGATCAGGTTACTCAGAATCTGTTATTACGAGAAATCCGACCCCACACCGCTAGCGCTTACTCCAACCACCATCGGTCCGGAAAGGTCGAGACTTTGTACCTAAGCTACCTGTATCCCATACGAACTCTCAAAACATGTAAGACGAAGGCCTGGAGTTAGTTCTGGACAAGGGTGAAACATCCATGTCTGCCAAATCGTACGACGAGTGATACTATTGTGGTTATCCATAGCACCGCCTTCCCACCAAGCACATACTCTTACTTTGTAACCAGGATCCAAGGGGCAGCCCCCTCGGCGATATTTATTTCTGTCGGGCATGATGCCGTACTCGTATGTTGTCATCTTCCGACTAGGGAGGAGCTGCACCCATCAACTTAGGCGCAGTAAGCATCCCATGTTGTCGAAAGCGCGAAACAAGTAGAGATCTCCATACAAAACCAAGTATAAAGTCTCAGCTGCATCCCCTCCGGTTCAATCTATCACTCCTCTTCATCAACCACCTACATCCTCCAGCTACATACAAAATCTCATTTCCACACAAACTAGGCGTTGAACCTTAAACAACCCGAAAATGCAGTTCCCTCAATTTTCTGTCATTGCAATGTTCCTCTTCTCAGCTACAGCTATCGCCAGCGCTGTGCCGCAGGAGCGGCCTGCCTGCTGCACCGGAACGAACCCATATGTATCATGCAACTTCTTTGTATACGGAGACATCTGCTCTTGTAAGTAGCTACCACTGATCGTATATCGTACTTGTATCTGGAGTGTATTCTATACTAATATGAAACTTCAGAGGGCAGATAAACCAGTTTGGTACAAGGGAATCAAAGAAGAGGGACCGATGGTTAATTATTGAATTTACAAAACTTTCCATGCGATCGAGTAGACTGAGTACTAAGCTGCTTGGTGGAACACAGCCAAGATTACGGGATAAGGCTAGGGATTAGCCTCCCTTGGATTATATAGCGGCTGGTGGTCAGTCTTTAACAGTTTAGTCTCTGTTTCCTAAAAACTGTTCTTCTGGCAAAGTGTCAATAAAAAATGTTTTGGTGGTACAAATTCCATTTCAATGAAGAGCATTCAACTCAGTGATGATCCTCATCGAATGAAATGTGAGTTACCTTCAGAGTTGTAGGCTATCTCAGGCACGTTGCCGTTTACTTCTGCGAATAGTTTCTTGCTTTACTTTCACAGTCGCGAGTTCTTCCTCTTCAGGTTCCTTTTTGATACGTTTCCGTTTAGTGGTTTCCTTCTTGGTTGCAACATCCACTACTGCTTCTTGGTCTTCCTTCTTGATAGTAACTTCCTCTTCCTCAATCTCCTTCTTAACTGTGAAGTCTTCTTCTTTGATCTCCACCTTGGCAACAACTCTTTCTGAAAACGCCCTTAGGTCCGCCGTGAAAAGCACAGAATGCGCCCATCCTGCCTCTTTACCCCACAACTTGCGGAACAAATTACCAATGGCTGCGTATGTAGCGGTGGTCAGGCTGCTGTGTTTACCCTTACCGAACCGATAATCGCGTTGCGCAATCTGCCAAACATGCGTATCGACGGGAACAGACTCGGACCAGCCAAGGCCAAAAAGACAAACGCAGTCAGCAACCTTTGGGCCGACACCGTGGAGAGCCAGGAGCTCCTCATGAGCCTTTCGGTATCCCTCACGACCGCCCTCCAACATATCTCCCGCCGACTTCTCCTGTATGCCAAATTGCGGGTATTCGGGATTGCTCAGGTCCTCTAGCCATTTGATCCCCTTGTCTTCAGACACCATGCGCGCAGTCTTGGCGATGTACTTTGCCCTGTATCCGAAACCAAGCTTCGTGAGATTCGCTTCCACATTTGGACCAGAGAGGGCGGCGGGTGTGGGGAAATCGTGATACGGAATGTCATCAATGTGCCCTATTAGAGGTCCGTAGTGCAAGCAGAGATTGTGTACCATGCCGGATATGCGACTGATATTGTTGTTGCTGCTGCAGATGAAGCCGATGAGGGCTTCCCATGCATCTTGACGCAGTATTCTGATGCCTGTGAATTTGGGTGCTCTCTTCTTGAAGTTGGCGTCCGAGGCTGCCCATTGTTCGTATAGTTGACCAAGGTTGGGGGTCAGGTTAAAGTAGTGATGGATGAGGGCTGGGGTGTCGTCATCTTCGGGGGCGACTGAGGGTGCCTTGGATGGTGGTGGAGTCAGGGGCATGGTGGTAATGGATGGGAAAGTTGCCCGGTAGTGGAGATGTTCGGCGTCCTGACGGAGCGAGATGATGCGACCATGAAGAGCCATTGTCCATTCATCGTCAGCAGACTTGCGCCATCTGATGGCATGTTAGCAGTTGTTGTGACTACAGTGTCATTGGAGAATACCGAAATGACTGCCCACATCGCAGAGTAGTATCTATACATAGCTCTGTGAGACTTGTGGGCAGCTTGTGCCATTCTGCAGCGCGCAAGGCCATTTTGTTTTGGATGATGCTGCGCAATGCTAGTGTGAGGTCACAGTGAATGTTCCTTGGCCTGCTCCTGCTCCATCTGGATCTGGCTTCGGTGACAGGGGTAGTCACGCCAAGGACACGCTAAAGTGTGCACTAGGGAGGCGCTAACTAGGCCCCGACTTTCTCTCACACGTTTTCCGCGACGGCAACCGCAATCACGGCCAAAGCATCGCGTCCTAAATTCGGGACTATTGCGAGCAGTTGATTCATCAATTGCTTCTTAATACACATCTGCTAATCGCAGTCTCTTCCGCCATCTCACCCGTCGTAGCCAAGTCTTACGTGGCTGTGTTTCCACCACAGCGCGATAGCTCCGGGCGACAACGACCCGCCCAGCATGAACGGCGATAGCTATTCTAGAGGTAAGCGATTTCTATCAGTACACGTACTGACTAGTGTGCAGCTTCCAGATTGAAAGAAACTAACATAAGCAGACGGTGGTCGATCGAGCGGATCGCGCAACTATGTGAGCAAGCCTACATTGCGACAACTACTTTACACATACTAACCAGACAGACCTCGAGAGACGCTCCTCGCGATCGCGACGACCGTGGCGATAGGCGCCGACGCCGTTCTCGCTCTCCCCGCCATGGTGGCGGCGGCGGTGGAGGTGGAGGTGCAGGTTCTCGCCGCGACTACGAGGTCGATACGTACTCGTCAAGCCGCGACTACCGTGAGCGCGAGCGCGAAGATACATATGCTCGGCGCGAGAGGCGTGATGACCGGGGCGAGCGTGGAGGAGAGCGCGGTGGCTGGGGTGATTCCTATTCCAGACGCGACCGTCCTCGAGACCGCGACCGAGACGATGACCGTGGCCACCGACGGGAGAGGGGCGCGGAGCGCAACGAGAGGGGCGGCGACAGATTCGGTGGCGAAGATCGTAGGGGTGGTCGGGGAGGACGCGATGGAGGCTTTGGTGGTGGGCGCGATAGGATGCGTCAGCAAAAAGAAGAGTCTCCGCCCTTCAATAAGCCACGCGAGGCTACACCGGATCTCGCCAGCTTCACCAACATCCTACAACGCCAGCGTCGCATGACACAATGGGACATAAAGCCCGCGGGCTACGAGAACATCACGGCTGAGCAAGCCAAGCTGTCGGGTATGTTCCCACTACCCGGAGCTCCTCGCGCAGCTCCCATGGACCCGTCCAAGCTGGCCGCCTTCATCTCGCCTTCTGCTGGAACTGCTACAGCCGCCGCTCTTGCAACATCAGCCGCAAAGCAGTCGAAACGTCTCTACGTCCACAACCTTCCCTCAGGCTGCACCTCGCAGGAGATTATGGAGTTTTTCAACAATCAACTCAATGGTCTAAACGTTGTTTCTGGTAACGATCCATGCTTGTCAGCTCACATTGCCACCAGCAAGGAGTACGCTGCATTGGAGTTCAAGGCACCCGAGGATGCCACTCTTGCTCTTGCCATGAACGGTATCTCTATGCGCGATGAAGGTGGAGCCCCTGACAGGTCCGGGCTCTCGATCCGTCGTCCCAAGGACTATATTACTCCCACCGCCGACGAGAATGCATACCCGCCTGGTGATGAGGTGTCATCCGTCGTCAAGGACAGCCCCAACAAGCTGAGCATTGTCAACATCCCTACATACATTGAAGAAGAGCAAATCCGAGAACTCGTCGAGACAATGGGCAAACTCAAGGCTTTCATCTTGGTCAAGGATACTGGCACCGATCAGCATCGCGTAAGTATCATCACATCCTCATGACCTGCTCGTAGCTAACTAGACCTAGGGTATTGCCTTTTGCGAGTACGCCGATAACGAAATCATCGATGCTGTGATTGAAGGTTTGAACGACATCCCGCTTGGCGATGGTAACCTCAAGGTCTCGCGCGCCACTGTCGGCCTTCAGCAGTCGACTGGCCTCGATGGCGGAGTGGGTGCTATTTCCATGTTGGCAGGTGCCAGCGCCGCCGAGAACCATGAGCACAGCCGTGTTGTTTGCCTCATGAACATGGTGACTTCAGATGAGCTACTCAACGACGACGAATATGAAGGTAAGCGACTTCCATCATCCTGCACACTAACGTACCATACTGACGAGCATGTAGAAATTAAGGAAGACATCGAAGAAGAGTGCGGCAAGTACGGACCCATCATTGAAACCAAGATTCCCCGCCCTGCTGGAGCCCGCGTCAACCTCGGCGTTGGCAAAATATACATCAAGTACCAGGATACAGAGTCTGCGCAGAAGGCCATCAAGGCGCTCGCTGGTCGCCAGTTTTCGAGGAGGACGGTCGTTGCAACTGAGTTCTCAGAGGAAGGGTTTGACGTTGACGCTTGGTAGATATCATCTCTTTGCACTGCGAGTTCAATTGCGAGTCTCTTTCCTGCATTTGGCATGGCATGTTTGCCGTGTTGAGGAGTATCAAAAAGGCTAAGTGGGGCCTAGGATTTGTACAATAATTTGGTTGCTTGCGATGCAAGTATGCGCCTGAGCGCGCTGGTGGTAGCATGATCTTTTGTCTTGAATATTTGGACCAGATTGCCGGCTTGATCTATTGATAGCTGGTCTGATTATGATACCGCAGCATTAGTAAGTCCTGATAAGCGAGTGCTGTGATGTTGAGATCATGAGCAATATGCGATGACAGTGTTGTGAAGAGATGCTGGCTTTCGTCCGGCCATCGGCCCTTTTAGTTCCTTTGAAACTGCCGCGGACAAAAACTATCATCCATCACGTTGCTTACAAATTCTAATGAACACAACCTAAAAATACAAACTTCTCTAGTACTCGGTCCAGTAGCAAAGCGATCTTCTGTAATCTGGGTACTGTCGCGATTGAAAGATGCCGAAATTAGAAATCAACAACACGATAGTGGACCGACCCGTCTCAAGGGGTGGAGATTAGAATCTAATCCCCGCTTTCCGTACGCGATCAAGTATGCGCTCAACCTTTTAAAGACATCAATGACGTCCGCGACTAAGTGCCCTCTCTTCTCGAATTTTAAGCCAAACACCAACCGAGGAATACTTTTTGATCCCTCTACACAAAGTCTACGACGCCAGGGCATAGTATCCATCTCTATCTCATCGCACTGTCATCGCCCGCTTAGCAAGGCCCGACCATCACAATGACAGACATTTTCCGCCTCCTGCATTCCCAGTTCTTCGTTACACTACCTAAACCCACCGACGATCTGACTGGCAAAACGGTCCTGATCACCGGCTCCAATGTCGGACTCGGCAAGGAAGCTGCCCGTCATTTCGCTTCACTCAACGCCTCTTCCGTGATCCTCGCAGTGCGGTCTCTCGAGAAAGGCGAAGCAGCGCGTTCCGACATCGAAACCACGACCGGTCGCAAAGACGTAGTAAAAGTAATGCAGCTGGACATGTCGTCTTACGAATCTGTGCTCGATTTTGCCAGCCGAGCAGCTAAGGAGCTGGAGCGGATAGACATTGCAGTCCTAAATGCTGGTGTTGTTAGAGGTTCCTGGGAAGTCTTTGAGCAAGACGAGTCGACTATCACCGTCAATGTCGTGTCTACGTTCCTGCTTGCGTTTGCTTTGCTTCCCAAGCTCAGGGAAACGGCGGGCCGTTTTAACACGAGACCCACGCTTACGGTTGTCAGCTCCGAGGTACATGCGTGGGCGCCTTTTGACGAGAGGAAAGCGCCTGAAGGAGGCATCTTTGCGAGGTTAAATGAGAGGGTTGTGGATGGGAAGGACGTTAGTCTGGCAGTTAGATACCAGGTTAGCAAGCTATTGGAGGTACTCTTTGTTCGCGCGTTTTGCGAGAGGTATTCTGGGGAGGATATACCGGTGACCGTTAATTTGGTCAATCCTGGGTATTGTCACTCGTAAGTTTACATTTTTGTTCATCTCGTGTACTGAGCGGTTGGAGGGGTTACTGATACTGCCACAGGGAATTCCAACGCGAACAGCCCGCCTTTTTCAAAGTCTTGGCTTTCTTCCTTGCTCGTACCACAGAAGTCGGATCAAGAGCGCTTGTTCATGCTGGTCTACAGGGTGTCGAGACACACGGCAAGTATCTCAGTGATTGCCAGATTACAGAGCCGAGCGCTTATGTAAGGAGCGCTGAAGGGAAGCGGGACCAAGAGCGTGTATGGAAAGAGCTGGTCGCAAAGCTGGAGGGTATAAAAACGGGCATCACAACAGTATAGCCGACACGCTGCTGCTTTTAACTGTGTTTAGAATATGTTGTTCGTACACATCCATCTCTGCTTCGCTGCAATGATCTCTGCCAATATATACTCTGTCGATGAAGCACATGTACCCCAACATCTCACAGCCACAAAATGCGCTTCGAGGAGCAGATATAAAGGCCACGCAGGATATTATCGCTGCTCACATAACTTGGCGAGGTCCTCGAGCGCGTAAACTGCAAGCCCATCTGGAAACGAGCATCACTGGTGCCACTGACAGCGTTCAAACGAGGTCTTCGCAAAGCGCCATCGCCTTTTCGAAGTCGCGTTCCGCCATTATTACATGTACACATTGCTAGTCGCGCGTCTCGTGACGATGGCGTCCAAGTCGAACTTCTCAACGCAGCAAGTTTCCTGCTCGATGCACGCTGCACCTATCCCAAGCGACGCAGTAATCTGATGAGTACCCTGTGAAACTCAACTACATCAGGACTGCATGTTTTGTTTATGATATCTATGATTTTGATGGTGATTCTCAAGGCTGTTTCGTAGGACCCCCTGAGCACATGCCTCCTGTCTCAATACTTTACACAGGATTGCCAGCGGGTGCGTGACACCGAACCGCATCGCCAAACTCTTGACAGGTAATGTAGAAGCTGGTCTCTAAGGTGTAAATGCATCTTTATGTTTGTTAGAGACATAGTGGCAAGGAAGTCCTCCAGCGTGCCCTGGTTGATATCCGCGGCCGTGGAGACCTCGATGGCGACACACGCTCGCGAAGCAATAGTGGATGCTATATCTAAGATTTTCCTCTTCGTCAGGTACAAAGCGTTTTTTGCATCGACCCAGAAACGCCGCATCGCTGGATTTTCGGGGACGGGGACCTGCGGATTGATGAATTACGTAGGGGTAGAATAGTTGAGATACATCTAATAGCTGCTCGTCCGGAAAAAAGTTTTCTTCTTTGCAACATGTAACAGAAAGCTATTCCAGTCCAATTGTTCAAGTAGTAGGATAGTCCAAACAGACGAGCTCGTCCGCCCCTGGGTGTTGGCACGATTACGAGCCGATCTTACACCTTGTCCTTCCTGTCGATCCCAAAGACTATAATTGAAAAGAGACAGGGGAATTATTTGGACCCTATCTTCACTGGACGACTTGGGGGGCTGATGCGGCTTCCTCGTCGACCCTGGATATAATTAGAATATCGCGAAGGAGTTGGACGGGGTACTTGATTTTTGACCAATAAAATTTTCCCCATGTCCCTGCACCTATCTTTGCACCTGTCTCTTCTACAAAGTGTGTGGTAAGATCATGGTATTACCAATGAGATATGATCAGTACTTCGGTGCCTGGCGCATCTATTCTACTAAGCGTTTAGCAGTATCTACCTCAGTAGAGGCATTTTCCAATATATTTCCTAGAGTTTGATCAAGTATTACATCTCCAAGCAAAATAAAACTTCGTTGTTTTGAAATGTTTGGCTAGATAAAAAGTACGAAAGACACTTCCGTAGAACATTCAGTTTATAATGACATCAAACACGCCAACAGAGAATGCTACTGATATTCACCTGGATCGCACCAACAGAGAATGATCCCGTCATCGAAGCGAGGCCAGCGAAATTCGTCTCCAGTGAAGCAACAATGAAGGAGAGGCCCCACCCCAATCATTAGTCCTCCAATGTTATCGTCACATTTTCAACTCAATAACAGCATTTCTCCATCAGAATGTCTTCTAGGCGGGATTATAATTTTGCGCGGCTCAAGCAGCTTTGGATTGGGGTATCTACATAAACACATTACAAATACGCCCAAAACAATAAACATCAGCATCGCTCTGCTTTGTCTGAATTTAATCTCATAGACGACAGCAAGTTCTTTTTTGCCCATCCTGTCATCCATGACATCAGGAGTCCAACTCCGAAGTCGAGGCAATACTTTTGTGAATGATCGGCATTTCGTTCTTGAAATCATAAACGCTATGGCAGCTAGGAAAGAATGATGTACAGAAAGACTCGTTGCTTCTTGAGCATATGGGTTGCGCGCGATATAAGGCAGCCCAAAGAGAGAGACCAGAGGCTAAGTTCATAACCACTTGAGAGAAGTTTCCTTCGTTAACAAAACAACCACTCCTAGTATTACCTTGACATCATATTTGTACCCCATTCAGTACATCACGTAGAGGTTGTTTGCTCCATCAAACTCGCACAACGTTGGCAGTCTGACGGACTTGGAAACTTTGCCTCAAGAATTGCTTCTTGCAACAGTTCTTACTTTCCCTGCTTTTGAATCAACCATCAATCTGAAGGAATCGGATAGGGAAAGCTTACAAAAGTACATTGTATATGATGCCATCGAGCTATGCAATCCTTCGCTCTTCAAAGGTCCAAAGCTTCTTCTTAAAAGGATCAAGACGAGGTATGTTGTTTGAGTGTGTTCAGGACTTACTGAAGTCAAGTAGCGCCGGCCTTCTCCGATAAATCTGTCGGTGAGATTGTCAGGTTTTACATCAGCAGGGATGATCTTCGCACAGTGTAAATTTTCAACGATTTCGCAGAGGTGAATGAAAACGTGGATGTATTCAGGGTCCATGGAATCAGAGTGGATCATCGAGAATTACCACACAAACATCGCCATGGTCAGCGCTGGCCAGACAACTCATTTAGTACAACTTGAGTACGGGAGCTTTGCAGTTCCAAAATACTCTGGGGGAAATAACCATGTCGAACCTCTGACGAATTCATCAATCTGCTCATAAGCGCGACTCCCGATGTCATGGGCTGAAGCAATAATCGAGATCGGCATCCGAGAGTTGTGCTCTCTTCTCCAACAACAATGCTCGATCGCATGCCATGGAATCTTCGCTGCACGCTTTGTACTTTCCAAAAATTAGTCAGAGATCAAAACAAGTTAGGAACGTAGAAGTAACTTAATGATTTGAACAGAAATTCCCATCCATCTCCCGGGCTTTCCTTAGAGACTTGACCCGATCCTCCAACAGCCAAGGGCGTCTTGAAGAGCCGTAATAGCTTTTCGAAGATGTATGGCTGATTCGAGGAGTAGCATCTAGTTAGATTTAATAGCCATAAGTCAATGTGTGACTTGAAGGGTCAGAGACTCTGGTTCTTTCGTGATATGAGGGCTGCGTGTCTTTAAACACTTCCTAGTGTGAGTGGATAGGTATGTAGGCCTTGTTCCTGGCTTCCTTGGCATGGTAATCACCTGCAGTAACTTGTTTGATAGTGGGGCATCACACCACAACAGTCACAGGGGCACGAGAAAACGAAGCAAGTGAATTCACCACAAGTAGGTCTAACCTGCAAAACGAAATGAATCATCATGTGTGAATATAAAGAGGGCGCATACAGATTGCCTCGTTCTGCAAGACACCTTTAAATATGTTTCTTGAGATTAGTAACCTTACGTACTCATAATATAAAAACAAGAGTATGAATAGTCCTCTAGCTCAGGTTTAATAGAGTTGATCCCTGACATCTATAGAGCGTGAATAGAAAGGAACTAGAATTTATTGGCTCGTAAACAACACCAAATTGAGAGCAGCTCTAATGCAATACTATAGTCTTCTATCTCATTTTGATCTCTTTTTTGGCCCGGCCTCGTGCGGAGAGCTCTCTTCTGCAGAGGCCTTTTTTATCTCTCTTTTCTTCCTCTTTTTTCTCTCTTTTTTCTATATCGGTGTTTACGTTTTGAAGCTGTTGTGATACGTGCAAACATACTCTTTTAAACTAATTAGACCTAAGCTTAATAGTCTAGTTACAGCCTAGCTTTTTGAAAAAAGTAGGTAATATATATAACACCACCATAATATTCAGCTAAAGCTGCGATCAGAAACGTCCTTTTTTATGTGAAAGTGTCTCAGGTTAAGACACTTTCCCCCTTCATAGAGCATGCTGCTATAACAAGGCCAGGAATGTTATAACTTGATTTATATTCAGCTGCTTTAATGATCAAGATACATTTTATGACTCGTGCTGAGACAAAGGTGTAATTGAGACCGATATAAACTCATATCATATCAAAGGCATTGAATACATATTGTTTAAACGATTGTGTTGATTCAAAGAAGTAGTAAAAAGCTTTGGATGTTGAATCCACCTTTACCACATTCATTTCCAAAATCTCTTGAGGCAAATTTCGAGGAAAGCTCCCCAGGATACGCACACACCTTAGAATACAGCCACGACTAAGGGCAACCCCGATCTAAACCGGTTGATATAGTACAACAATCCGCATCCTTCCCAAAGTTAATAAAACTGCAGAAATCAAAACGATGATTCGGATAAGGAGTCTTACACATTGCACAACAGCATCACTGGTGGTCCTTCTGTTCACGCACTGATCTGGTACATAGGCTGTCTGCGAGCAAACAATCTGTCCGCCGTCCAAATGCTGTCTAGCACAGGCATCAAAGGAGCTCCAGCAGCAATCCTGAGATTCAGTGCACTTGTGAAATTAGTATTGAATACATGACTTAAAGGAGCGGTCGCTTACAACGAGAGCTGTAGCAGCAAAAGTGAAAATTGAAAGAAGAGAAAGGCGCATTTTGGTAAAGATACTATGATATTTAGTACAAAAGTGGAGGGGCTTTCGAGGGCTCGTGGATGTACTATATAGAAGGATCGGGGATAGGAAGTCTATCTACTCTCTCTTTCGTTGCATATATTTATATGTACTCTGATTATTCCACCTCACTTGTGAATAAGAAATTCAAGATATTAAATAACTTTAATTACTATCTATTGCGAAGAAAACAAAACCTTAATCGACTTGCTTATTCTGCGATATCTTTATCTAAACTTTAAAATAGTAAGCAACCTTATTTTTTGTCTATCCTACAAGAAAACTACAAGATGTCGGCTTATTCCGTATCAATTTTAATCAGAACTTTAAAATAGAAAGCAACCCTGACATTCAAGTATTGTATAAGAAACGCGATCTTGGTCGTCTTCCTAGCTGCCGCCAGATCGGGAGCCTTGTCGTTGATCCTGGATATGAGCCAGGCTTCAGACTTTGCGCTAAGGAGACGAGTCAATCACGCTTGTAACTCTTCCATGATGAGAGTATGCTTGAGATGTAAGAGAGAGAGTGCATAAAGAATGAAGATGTGCCCCCTCCATCAGTTTTCATATGCGGAGTGTTGCATTCGGTACCACATAATCTTCAATCACACGTCGATATTAGCTAGATAGATCTCCACCCCTTGCGCTTCCGCCATCCCCTCCTCTACCTGACTAGATCCTCCATTATTTGACATTCATTCCACTCATCTGTCATGCCCTAATCTCATCGCAGGGTCTTAATGTTCTCTTCATATAAGAAAACCTAAACGTGGCCGTTCGTTCTGCGTCATTAACAATCAAAACTCTAAAAAGTTCTAAATTATGTGAACTTTGCTTTTGCACTTTGCAAGGGAAGTCAGATTACAAGGTGTCTCTAAATAAAAATTACATAGATTAATAGACTGAAAATGCAGTGGAATAGGTGCATCCTGAAATTAAAGTTTTAATTTAAAGATAAGGTGACTCATCTGAGAAGACATCCCTTATCGAATCTAACTATTCTCAAGTAATATAAAAGAAGAACCGCAGAGGTCTATTTTCATTGCTATTTACCCCCCAACAATTTCATAATCCCACGTTTACTTCACCCCATCTTATCAATTGCTCCTTAGCAACTTCAAACGAAAAATGCAATTCTCAACTGTCCTCCCGATTAGTGTTCTCATGGCATTCGCATTCACAAGAACAGCGATGGCGGTATGAATATCAAAATCACAGCTCATAATGTGAACTAATCAACTACGAACTAGTGCACTGCATCTCAGGGCTGCTGCTGGAACAACAAAGCAGCCTGCGAGAATCAACATAGTTACAATTGCCCTTGTATAGATGGTCGTGAAGGCTGTGATTGCCCTTGCAACACTACAGAATATGAGAAAGATTTCTGCACTCAAGTTGGTATCAACTGTGTAAGTTTAGAGGTCCCCCATTTAATTTGGTTTTATTGATCATGTTCAGGACGGCGACGATTGCTGCGACACAACAACTAGAATGGGCAGATCATGCCCCTGAGAAGATAGCCCACTTACAGCCGCTACGATGGCTTTGGAACTGTTGGAGAAGGCGAAAGAGAGATATAGTTGGACGTTTCTTACACTTTCTGCTGATTCAACATCTGGCAGACTGTTACCGGAGATTTTGGGAACACGTTATTTAGCTTTGAAAGCCTCAATGATTTGCTTTTATTTCTCGAGCCATAACCATGTGATATTGCAAGCGCCCTATTCATGTAAGATATACTTTTCAGATCTGTTAAGCGTGTTGGCTTTGGTCATGTTGCCATTTTAGACCATGACTATATTCGTCTAACAAACCGTGAAACCTAGAGTAAGTGTAGACTCCGGCGCAAACCAGATCCCTAAAATCGTATATTGTATTGTACAGGCCTTTTACAACTCAACCGTGAGTTCAAATTGTCTCAAATTCAACATGGAAACACTTGTTGACGTGTCACTCTCTAGTGGTCTTTTTGCCTCCCAGATTTCTACGACTTAGACCGCGCATCCCATAATACTGTCGATACCGATGAGTATTTGAATGCCTGTAGGTTAGTCACCTTCTTTTCCTATGTAATCGTGTCCGCTTTCAATCTCGATAGTATTACTGTGAGTTTCTTCGACTCTGCTTTATCCCAAGCATGAATGAGGTAACCTGCTTTCCTTTTACGCGCATCCTCCACGACCGTTGCTTTAGGAAAACATACGGTTATGCCAGCCTCTATAACATCTCATGCGATAGCCTCAGACAATTCTCAGTACAGGTGTGGAGTCATGGTTTGGCTGGTTTGTGACGATGCTTCTTGGCTGGAGACGGAGCTAGACAGAGTATGCCCTGACAATAAAGGGATATGAAGATGAAATTGAACGTTCCTCAAAAGCAAGCTGAGCAATGAAGAGCATACCTAGACTGATGGCCATTTCGTGCCTTTTCCCTGATCCTGTTGACCACGGTATTCGCGCATTTCCGAGAGGAGCTAGATTCATCCCTGACAAACTCCCGCTTTGCCCGCTATATGCAGAACGATCGATGGACATGGCACTGAATGCTGTATAGACGTTCAATAACACTCGGCGGTGCTGGATATTGCGAGATGACCTTGGTGGTTGGTCTTCGACGTTGTCTTCAGAGGTTGTGATCTGTGTTACAACCAGCTCTTCATTCGCCAATTTTATGCGGGAATCCATCCCTCTAAGCGGCCATCGATCATGTTAAGAACCAGAAAGTCACGAAAGGCAAGGAATAGCTGTGGCTCTGTAGATATAATTGTATACGAAGATCCATATAGTCTGTCTCTCTCACCGGATGAGGCCTTAGACGTTGAAACGCCAAACAAGTCTAGGGCTCACAGGCGTCAGTCTGGTATCGGACAGTTACGTTTCGTCAAGACACCATAAACGGCTAAAGAGAGCGATGTTTGCCACTGACAGTATTGCACGCAAACCTGCTTACTAGGGCTTGTGTAAAGGCGTCCCTTGGACGATGCTTGTGCAAATATCAACGCACGTCGAGGTCATGAGGCTAGCAACTATACTATGGGGCAGATCTCCCTTGCGAAACTTATGTCACATCAAGCCGCTCAAGACCCCTACAATGAATGTGAGCCACTTGGAAAGCTAGGTGCAAGTAGTGCTCTGTTCAAACTTACCTTAGAATAGTATGCATATACTTTCGTTGCTAAAGGCACTGTGACGGCATTCGAGGCCAAGTTGAAGCACGAAGGTTTAGTCTACCAATACTTAGACAAATCTCAAGTAGAGCTCATACCGTTCACTTTAGCAATATCTCTCTCGTCCGCCCCTACTTTCTTGAAGTTAATGTTAGAATAGTCCACATGTTGCTCATGTCATGGGTAGGCGAGAAAGCACGCCAAGATTTTATTGTCTATTGGACGGGGTTTGTCTGTGAGAACTAGAGAGGCAGTTATAGAGTTGTTGAATTGCGAAGTAAAGCATTGCGATGTACGGCCACCCAATGTGTTATAGAACCCCGAGACCATAAGCGTGGTGCTGGTATATTTTGAGCGATTGGAGATTTTACAGCAGGCATCAGTTCTTCAGAAGGCTTCGTCGAACCCAGAACGGAAGCAACCCATTTAGATCCTGATGTATCTTCTGGCAGTCTTTCTAGAGGACTTTTCGTCATCTTGGCAAGTGCTTTGATTGGAGTGACCCGATATTTAATTGTAGGTATTTGACACCAATTCAATCCTGTAAATGGCCCCGAAAGAATAACATCCCCTCACAGTAATAAGTCGCGTCCTCTCTTCATACCTCGTTGCTTCGACTCGCATTCATGTGTATGCTGGAGGCCGAAATCATGGCTCAACAATGAATCACCCACGGCACTTTGGTTTCTCTCTATATCAACAACTTCTTGGACTGTGATTAATTGGGTTGCAGCAAATTGCCGTGGTATCCTGTATAACGTGGTTCACAAGCGAGCGCGCTACCTAAGCGAGCGCACCACTTTAAACCGGCGCGTTGATATTAAGATGTTATCACGCACTTTTATTATATAGTAACGTAGTTAATAAGTAAGTAGAACTTTTAAGTAAGTAGAACCTTTTTACTAAGACTATAGTAAACTTAAAGTATACTATAATACTTTAACTAAATAATATAAAAAAGACTTTAGATAAAAGAGATAACATACTCTATAAGTAAGTGGCTAGTACAAGCGAGTGGCTAGGATTTGCTAAGACCCCACTAAACTAACACTTCTATTATAATACCTTAATATAATAATATTCTATTAGATTAGAAAGAAGCTTAGATATAGCTTATAATTTAGGCTCTAAAATAAGATATAATACTAAGTATTTATTATACTATAGTAACCTATAACGTGCTAAAGGGAACGCTTAGATA
>Ga0265797_10002960_pt1 | contig 27842 bp, 25 predicted proteins | sample P2T30metagenome_FD_192433 | JGI IMG/M metagenome (GOLD analysis project Ga0265797, IMG submission 192433) | Plant litter microbial communities from East Loma Ridge, Irvine, California - P2 T30 | ecosystem: Environmental > Terrestrial > Plant litter > Unclassified | place: USA: California... | reverse complement strand
TCCGGAAACCGACCAGCCGGTGGTCGCCCTGATCAACGAGTGGCAGAACCACGACGGCAAGGTCGAAAAGCGTACGACGGATTCCGACCTCGGCGGCACCATGCGCCTGGGCGCCCAGACCTGCGCGGTGAACCCGGGCACGCTGGCGGCCGAAGTCTACGGCAACCTGGTGACCGAACGCCACCGCCACCGCTATGAAGCGAACAATCACTACCTGCCGAAGGTCGAAGCAGCTGGGCTGATCGTGTCGGCGCGTACCCCGAACGAAGACCTGTGCGAGATCATGGAACTGCCGAAGAGCGCCCACCCGTGGTACATCGGCGTGCAATTCCACCCGGAGTTCAAGTCGACCCCGCGCAACGGCCATCCGCTGTTCTCGGCGTTCATCAAGGCAGCCCTGGCACACCAGGCACTCAACAAGAAAGACGCGCCGGACAGCGACAACGCCGGTAATGTCGGCACGGCACAAGGAGCAGCAGCATGAAACTTTGCGGATTCGACGTCGGCATCGACCAGCCGATCTTCCTGATTGCCGGCACCTGCGTGATCGAGTCGCGCCAGATGGCGATGGACGTTGCCGGCCAGTTGAAGGAAATCACGAGCGCCCTGGGCATCCCGTTCATCTATAAATCCTCGTTCGACAAGGCCAACCGTTCGTCCGGCAAATCGTTCCGCGGCCCGGGCATGGAAAAAGGCCTGGAGATCCTGGCCGACGTGCGCAAGACCATCGGCGTGCCGGTGCTGACCGACGTGCATGACGAAGAGATGATCCCGGTGGTGGCCAGCATGGTCGACGTGTTGCAGACCCCGGCCTTCCTGTGCCGCCAGACCGACTTCATCAACGCCTGCGCGCGTTCGGGCAAGCCGGTCAACATCAAGAAGGGCCAGTTCCTGGCACCTGGCGACATGAAGAACGTGATCGACAAGGCCCGTGCCGCCGCAAGCGAAGCCGGCCTGCCGGACCAGTTCATGGCCTGCGAACGCGGCGCCTCGTTCGGCTACAACAACCTGGTGTCGGACATGCGTTCGCTCGCCATCATGCGCGAATCGAACTGCCCGATCGTGTTCGACGCGACCCACTCGGTGCAGCTGCCGGGCGGCCAGGGCACCTCGTCGGGCGGCCAGCGCGAACACGTGCCGGTGCTGGCGCGTGCCGCGGTGGCGGCCGGCGTGTCGGGCCTGTTCATGGAAACGCACCCGGATCCGGCGTGCGCGCTGTCGGATGGCCCGAATGCGGTGCCGCTGGGGCGGATGAAGGAATTGCTGACGACTTTGGTGGATATCGACCGGATCGTCAAGAAGGCGGGCTTCATCGAGTCCAACTTCAAATAAACAATAAATTTAGAACCACGAACCATGAACGTCGCCCCTGCCTTCGCAGGGACGACGGCAAATGAATTTCTCACTTAGGAGACTGAAGAACCATGAGTGCTATCGTTGATATCATCGGCCGCGAAATCCTTGACTCGCGCGGCAATCCGACCGTCGAGTGCGATGTGCTGCTGGAATCCGGCGTGATGGGCCGTGCGGCCGTGCCGTCGGGCGCATCGACCGGTTCGCGCGAAGCGATCGAACTGCGCGACGGCGATCCCAAGCGTTATTTCGGCAAGGGCGTGCTGCAAGCCTGCGAGAACATCAACACCGAGATCAGCGAAGCCATCATGGGCCTGGACGCCAATGAACAGGCCTTCCTGGACCGCACCCTGATCGACCTGGACGGTACCGAGAACAAGAGCCGCCTGGGCGCCAACGCCATGCTGGCCGTCTCCATGGCCGTGGCCAAGGCCGCCGCCGAAGAAGCCGGCCTGCCGCTGTACCGCTACTTCGGCGGTTCGGGCGCGATGCAGATGCCGGTGCCGATGATGAACGTCATCAACGGTGGTGCCCACGCCGACAACAACCTGGACATCCAGGAATTCATGATCATCCCGGTCGGCGCACCGTCGTTCAAGGAAGCGATCCGCTACGGCGCCGAGGTGTTCCACACCCTGAAAAAGATCCTGCATTCGAAGGGCCTGAACACCGCCGTCGGCGACGAAGGCGGTTTCGCCCCATCGGTGGCCAACCATGAAGAAGCCATCAAGCTGATCATGCAGGCGATCGAGCAGGCCGGCTACGAAGCCGGCACCCAGATCGCCATCGGCCTGGATTGCGCCGCCAGCGAGTTCTACAAGGACGGCAAGTACGTGCTGGAAGGCGAAGGCGGCCTGCAACTGTCCGCCGAAGATTTCACCAACATGCTGGCCACCTGGTGCGACAAGTACCCGATCATCTCGATCGAGGACGCGATGCACGAAGGCGACTGGGACGGCTGGAAGATCCTGACCGACCGCCTGGGCAAGAAGGTCCAGCTGGTGGGCGACGACCTCTATGTCACCAACACCAAGATCCTGAAAGAAGGCATCCAGAAGGGCATCGCCAACTCGATCCTGATCAAGATCAACCAGATCGGCACCCTGACCGAGACCTTCGCCGCCATCGAGATGGCCAAGCGCGCCGGCTACACCGCCGTCATCTCGCACCGTTCGGGCGAGACCGAGGACTCGACCATCGCCGACATCGCGGTTGGCCTGAACGCCCTGCAGATCAAGACCGGCTCGATGTCGCGTTCGGACCGCATGGCCAAGTACAACCAGCTGCTGCGCATCGAGGAAGACCTGGGCGACATCGCTTCCTATCCGGGCCGCGACGCGTTCTACAACATTAAATAAGCTTTAAAAATCCGGGATGCGATCCCACCGGCCAAGGCCGGGTGGATCGCGTCCCGCATTTTTGTGAATCATAGTCAGTTGTGAATCATAGTTAGATGCGCATCATCACCCTCGCTCTCGCCGCCTTGCTGCTGCTGATCCAGTACCCGCTGTGGCTGGGGAAGGGGGGCTGGCTTGCCGTCACCGACCTGGAAAACCAGCTGTCGGCCAGCCGCGCCCGCACCGAGCAACTCAAGGCGCGCAACGCCAAGCTCGATTCCGAAGTCCACGACCTGCGCGAAGGCCTGGGTGCGGTCGAGGAACGCGCGCGCTACGAACTCGGGATGATCAAGCAGAACGAGATCTTCGTGCAGGTGCTGCGCAAGGACGAGAAACCGGCCGTCATGATGACCGTGCCGCCACCCAAGCCCGAACCCAAGACCGGCGCCAAGACCGCCAAGGGCACGAACAGACCGCTGCCTCCTCCGGAAGACTGATCATGGCCGACCACGATACCCCATCCTCCGACCCGGCGCTCGACACGCTGGAAGCCATCGCCGCCTATCTCGCCGCCGCCTTCGAATCCGGCGATGCCGAGCGCCTGACCCGGGCGCTGGCCAGCGTGGCGCAAGCCGATGGCCTGGCCGAACTGGCCGCCGCCACCGGCCTGCCGCGCGCGCAGCTGGCCGAGGCGCTCGGCGCCGGCGAGATGAGCCTGGACACCACCTTGACCATCATGAAGGTGATCGATCTGCACCAGCCCGGGGAAGGGCCGGATTCGGTCAACTGAACCCTAACGCTCAGTCGATCAGCGTCTTCACCAGCACCCGGCCATCGGGCAGCGCGCCCTGCTGGCGCACCATCAGCTGCGAACCCTTGGCAAACCAGAACGTCGACTCGGCACCCGGCTGGTTGTAGTCGGTGCGCACCACCCAGCAATCCACTGGACCGGCCGGGCCGGCGATGGTCTCGGCACCGGTCACCTTGAAGCTGTAGCGCTGCGGCGCCGACTTGCTGCCGGGATGATAGAAGTTAACGCGCGCGTCGTAACTCTCGGCCAGCGCCAGCGTCTGCAGCAGTTCGATATCGGTTTCGAAGTTGAAGGTCGGTTCGCTCGAGGCCACCGACAGCTCTTTCTGGGTGTTGTCGGCCAGGTCCGGCATGCCGCTGATGCGGCCCGGGGTGAACACGAAGCCTTCGACCGTGCGCTTGCCGTCCTTTTCGGTGATGCGCTCGTGGGTGAGCGGGCGGAAGGTAGCGGCGTCGAACCAGGAGTCGAAGCGGCGCACCGACGGGCCCGGCACTACCCCATCCCAGCGCTGGACGATGTGCAGCTGGCGCTTGCCGCCGCGCTCGTCGAAGCGCACTTCGCGCGTCCAGATGTCGATCGGGGTGCTTGCGCCCTCAAGCGTCTTCATGTAGCGCAGGTAGTGGTGGGTGCCCGGCTTGAGCAGGTCGAAACGGGGCAGCGGGGTGCCGACGTCGACGTTCACGACGGCTGCGTGGGCCTGCACGAATAGGGAAACAGCGGCGAGCAGGGCGGGCAACACGGCAAAGCGGACAGCGGGACGCAAGGTGGCCATGGCGATCTCCGGAGGTGGGATACGGCCAAGTATGCGGTTGTGCTGTTTATCAGGCAATAAAAATTGGATATGCACGTCATGTCCTGCCCGGCAGGGCGGACCATGACGTGCATGGTCTGGCTAATTCAAAGGATCAGGCCAGCGCGGTGATCAGCTCTGCGAGCCGTCGGCTTCGTTGCCGAGGAAGGAACGCAGCATCCACGCATTCTTTTCGTGGATTTCCATGCGGTCGCTCAGCATGCCGGCGCTCGGCTGGTCGTTGGCTTCGTCGGCGATGCGGAAGGCATTGCGCGCGGTGCGGATCACGGTTTCCTGGCCTTCGACCAGCTGGCGCAGCATCTCTTTCCAGTCCGGCACGGTCGGCTCTTCCTTGATCGAGGACAGTTCGGCATAGCGGGCATAGGTGCCCGGTGCGAAGTGACCCAGCGCGCGGATGCGCTCGGCGATGTCGTCCAGTGCGTTCCACAGTTCGGTGTACTGCTCTTCGAAGATCGAGTGCAGCGGCTGGAACATCGGACCGGTCACGTTCCAGTGGAAGTTGTGCGTTTTGAGATACAGCAGGTAGCTGTCGGCGAGGGTCTGTGACAGGGCTTCGGCGATGCGGGCGCGGTCTTCAGTGGTGATACCGATGTCGATGCTCATACTCGTTTCTCCAATTCATGATAGCTGTTGGCAATGCGGCTGGGCCGTTTGATAGATATCAGCTTAGCATTATTGGCGAAAACCTGTAGCGCAGTATTTTTATCGATCGGATAGAGGGAATTGATGTTTGGGTAGGCGTGCGGCGCTTGAACGCGTGGACGGCAAGCCGTCCACCCTACTCATAACGCATCGTAGGGTGGGCGCGGCCGGCGTAGGCACCCCGTGCCCACGATGGCATATCGGATCAGTGCTTGACGTCGGAGACCGGTGCCACGGCATCCGCCGTGTTATCAGTCACAAACAACTGCGCACAATCGACCGCGTCGAAGCCGTAGTGCTTGCCGCAGAAATCGCAGTTGATGCCGAGCTGGCCGAGATCCGCCAGTGCCGATTCGACTTCCTCGCGGCCCAGCATCTTGAGCATGTCGCCGACCTTTTCGCGCGAGCAGGTGCAGCGGAATTCCGGATGCGCCGGGTCGAACACGCGGATCGTCTCTTCCCAGAACAGGCGCTTCAGCAGCGTCGGCACGTCGGTGCTCAGCAGTTCCGGGCGTTGCAGGGTGCCGCCCAGCGCCAGCGCGCGGTTCCAGGTTTCGAGGTCTTCTTCCTCGGTCGCCTGTTCGACCTGGCCTTCGACCGCACTGTTGCGCGGCAGCTTTTGCAGCAGCAGGCCGCGCGCGACATTGTCGTCGGCCGCCAGCCACAGCTTGGTGTCCATCTGTTCCGAGCGCAGCATGTAGTTTTCGATGACGGTAGCGACGTTGTCGCCGATCAGCGGCACCACGCCCTGGTAAGGCTGCTGGCCCGGGACCTTGTCTTTCGGGTCGAGCGTGATCACGAAGCGGCCCTTGCCGGACTTGTTCAGCAGGTCGGCCAGGGTGGCATCGTCGGCCACGGTGGCGCCGGCCGCCAGCTTGGCGGTGGCGCGCAGGTGCAGATCGGCGTCGCATTCGACCACCAGCAGCTGCACCGGACCGTCGCCGAAGATCTGCATCACGATCGCGCCGTTGAACTTGAGGTTGGCCGACAGCAGCGCTGCCGCGGCGACCATTTCGCCCAGCAAGCCTTTGACTGCGGTCGGGTAGTCGTGGCGCGCCTGGATCTCGCGCCACGCATTGGAAATCTCGACCAGCTCGCCGCGTACGGCCGCGTTGTCGAAGATGAATTTTTGCAGGATGTCCTTGCTGGTATCAGTCGTCATTCTTTATCCGATTTTCTTGAGCTCCGCCTTGAAGCGGCGGCCGCGCTCGACATAGCCGTCGGCATTGCCTTGCAGGCGGAGCAGGTCGTCTTCCGTGAGTGTGCGTACTACCTTGGCCGGGCTGCCCAGGATCAGCGAACCGTCCGGGAACTCCTTGCCTTCGGTCACCAGGGCGCCGGCGCCGACCAGGCAACCCTTGCCGATCCTCGCGCCGTTCAGCAGCACGGCCTGGATCCCGATCAGCGAACCGTCGCCCACCGTGCAGCCGTGCAGCATGGCCTGGTGGCCGATACTGACGTTCTTGCCGATCACCATCGGGTAGCCCATGTCGGTATGCATCACCGTGCCTTCCTGGACATTGCTGTTTTCACCGATCGTGATGCGTTCGTTGTCGCCGCGAATCGTCACCCCGGACCAGACCGAGGCATTCGCCTCGAGCGTCACTTTGCCGATCAGGGTGGCCGAATCGGCCACATACGCCGATGCGTCGATTTCGGGCGCGTCGTCGCCCAACTGGTAAATCGCCATGGATGTGCTCGCGGAAGGGGTTGAACAAGGCACTATTTTACGCCCTCGCGCCCGCCATCGTCCGGCAAGCGGCCTAGATGGGGCCGGGGCATCTTATTACAAGCAGGCCGGCGGATCTTTCTGGCGGCATCTTCGGCATATAATAAGAACGGTCGTTCTATTACTCTAGAGATATCCAATGACACCCTCCCGTTCCGAATTCCTCACCATCCGCGGCCTGCGCACCCACGTCCGACACTGGGGCCGGGAAGGGGCACCCAAGTTGTTCATGGCGCATGGCTGGATGGATATGTCGGCTTCCTTCCAGTTCGTCGTCGATGCCTTGCAGGGCGACTGGCACGTGATCGCCCACGACTGGCGCGGCTTCGGCCTGACCGAGCGTTCCGGCAACGACACCTACTGGTTCCCGGATTACTTTGCCGATCTGGAAGCCATCCTCGACCATTATTCGCCGGCCGAGCCGGTCAACCTGCTGGGACACAGCATGGGCGGCAACATCGTCAGCGTGTACGCCGGCGTGCGCCCGGCGCGCATCGCGTGCCTGATCAACCTGGAAGGCTTCGGCCTGCCGGCCACCAGGCCCGAGCAGGCGCCGGGGCGCTACGCCAAGTGGCTCGACGAACTGAAAGTGCCGCCGGCCATGCGCGGCTATGCCAGTGTCGAGGAAGTGGCGGCGCGCCTGCAGAAGACCAATCCGCGCCTGCCGAATGCACGTGCCGCCTTCCTGGCGCAGCACTGGGCGGCGCAGAACGGGGCAGGGGAATGGGAAATCCTGGGCGACCCGGCGCACAAGATGCCGGGGCCGCTGCTGTACCAGGCCGAGGAAGTGCTGGCCTGCTGGCGCCGCATCACGGCGCCGGTGCTGTGGATCGAGGCCGAGCATACTGACATGTGGCGCTGGATGGGGCCGAAGGAGCAGGCGCGCCATGAAGTCGACCGGCGGCTGGCGCAAATCAAAAACGTCACGCCGCGCATGATGCCGGAGGCAGGGCACATGTTGCATCACGATCAGCCGGAATTGCTGGCGAAAATGATCGAGGAATTTGTAGGGTGGGCACCCCGTGCCCACGCGTGATGGGTGCATAAAGTTGGCCGCAACCGAAGGGACGCCAACATGACGCGAACGTCACGCGTGGGCTCGGAGAGCCCACCCTACGGGCCGATCCGCGTACAATGAATCATCCTTTACCGATCCCTGTGCCATGCTGAAAGTCGATCTCCACTGCCATTCCAACGTCTCCGACGGTGTGCTCGCCCCCGCCGCGGTGGCCGCTTACGCCCGCAAGGGCGGTGTCGATGTGTGGGCGCTCACCGACCACGACGAGGTCAAGGGCATCAAGGCCGCGCGCGACGCTGCCGCCGGGCTCGGCATGCGCTTCGTGCCCGGGGTCGAGATCTCGGTCACCTGGGCCAACGAGACCGTGCACGTGGTCGGCCTGCAGATCGACGAAGACGCGCCGCAGCTGGTGCAGGGCCTGGCCGCCACCCGCGCCGGCCGCGATGCGCGCGGGCGCGAGATCGCCCACCAATTGGCGCGCGCCGGCATTCCGGGTGCCTACGAAGGCGCGCTGAAATACGTCGGCAACCCGGACTTGCTGTCGCGCACCCACTTCGCGCGCTACCTGGTCGAGATCGGCGCCTGCGACAACACGCCCGAAGTGTTCCGCAAATACCTGAGCGATGGCAAACCGGGCTATGTGCCGCACCGCTGGGCCTCGCTGGCCGACGCGGTCGGCTGGATCCGCAGCGCCGGCGGCATTCCGGTCATCGCCCACCCGGGCCGCTACCGCTTCGACCGCACCGCCGAAGGGGTGCTGTTCGACGAGTTCAAGCAGCTCGGCGGCAACACCATCGAAGTGGTCACCGGCAGCCATACGCCGGACCAGTACGCCGTCTACGCCGACCTGGCCAGGCGCTACGGCTTCCTGGCCTCGCGCGGCACCGATTTCCATGCGCCGGGCGAGGCACGGGTCGAGTTCGACAAGCTGGCGCCGCTGCCGCCCGGGCTGACGCCGGTGTGGCACGACTGGTTCTAGTGTGCCCGTCGTCCACGAGCAGGCGGGGATCCATGCTGAGTTGCCTAAGTTGTTCAGTTTTCAACGACGTTGGCTTTGGATGCTCAGTATGGGTTCCCGCCTTCGCGGGAACGACGGAGGAAATGGTAACGGTGTAAAGCCTTGAAACCCGGTGCTGCCAACCTCATCTTGTCCCCCTCACAAGAAGCCCAGGTCCCCAAGCAATGGCCCAATATTTCGAAATCCACCCCATCGACCCCCAGCAACGCCTGGTGCGCCAGGCGGCGCAAATCATCCAGTCCGGCGGCATCGGCGCCGTCCCGACCGACTCGGCCTACGCGCTGGTCTGCCGCCTCGACGACAAGACCGCGGTCGAGAAGCTGCGCCGCATCCGCGGCGTCGACGAAAAACACCACCTGACGCTGCTGGTGCGCGATTTGTCCGAGATCGCGACCTATGCCCGCGTCGACAATCGCCAATACCGCCAGCTGAAATCGGCCATGCCCGGCCCGTTCACGGTGATCCTGGAAGCGACCAAGGAAGTGCCGCGCCGCCTGTCGCACCCGTCGCGCAAGACGATCGGCATCCGCGTGCCGGAAAACCCGATCCTGCTGGCGCTGCTCGACGAACTGGGTGAGCCGCTGATCGGCACCACGCTGCAACTGCCCGGCGACGACCACATGCTGTCCGATCCGGACGAGGTGCGCGAGCGCCTCGATAAACAGATCGACCTGGTCATCGACGGCGGCGCCGGCACGCTGGAAGCCACCACCATCGTCGATCTGTCCGGCGACGAGCCCGAGTTGCTGCGCGCGGGGCGCGGCGACCCGGCCGTGTTCGGTTTGTGACGCGCGGCGTCGTCTTCATCCACTAAATTGCCGTAAATAATTGCCTGCCTCTTGCCAGGGGCGGGCTTTCGCTGTTTGCTCTGATAAAATCCCGGCTTATGGATGAACTTATACGCAACCTCGCAGTCTACGCACTGCCTGTCCTCTTCGCGCTCACGATGCACGATGCCGCCCAGGCCTTCGTCGCACGCCGTTTTGGAGACAATACCGCCCACGCTGCCGGGCGCACCACTTTGAATCCGCTGGCCCACATCGACCCGATAGGGACGATCGTGATCCCGGTGGTCATGTACCTGATGACGAACTTCGTGTTCGGCTATGCCAAGCCGCTGCCCCTGAACTACGGCCAGATGCGCCATCCCAAGCGCGACATGGCCTTCGTGGCGCTGTCCGGTCCGGGCGCCAACTTCCTGATGGCGCTGATCTGGCTCGTGCTCAGCATCTTCCTGCAATATTTCAGCGTCGACGAATCCTTCCCCAACCTGGTGGCCAGGGCCGGCGTGCAGGTCAATCTGTGGCTGATGGCCTTCAATCTGCTGCCGATTCCGTCGATGGACGGCGGCCGCGTCGTGTTCAGCCTGTTGCCGCACAAGGCTGCCTACCAGTTTGCGCGCCTGGAGCCCTACGGCTTCCTGATCCTGCTGGCGCTGATCTTCCTGAAAGTGCTGACGGTCTGGCTGTTCTTTGTCGGTGCGATTGCCGGCAAGCTGCTGACCCTGCTCGCATCGCCGCTGATCCTTCTGTTGAGTTGATCCGGCCATGTTCCCAGAGCGCGTCGTCTCCGGCATGCGCCCTACGGGGCTGATGCACCTGGGCCACTACCATGGCGCGCTCAAGAACTGGATCCGCCTGCAGTCCGAGCTGCCCTGCCTGTTCTTCGTGGCTGACTGGCATGCGCTGACGACGCACTACGACGACCCGGCCATCATCGAAAAGAACACCTGGGACATGGTGGTCGACTGGCTGGCGGCCGGGGTCGATCCGTCCCAGGCCACGCTGTTCATCCAGTCGCGCGTGCCCGAACATGCCGAGCTGCACCTGCTGCTGTCGATGGCGACGCCGCTCGGCTGGCTCGAGCGGGTGCCGACTTATAAAGACCAGATCGAGAACCTGGCCGGGCGCGACCTCGCCACCTACGGCTTTCTCGGCTACCCGCTGCTGCAGGCGGCCGATGTGCTGATCTACCGCGCCACCCAGGTGCCGGTGGGCGAGGACCAGGTCCCGCACGTCGAGATGATGCGCGAGATCGCGCGCCGTTTCAACAACCTGTACGGCAAGGAAGCGGGCTTCGAACAAAAGGCGCTCGACGCCGTGAAAAAGCTCGGCAGCAAGCGTGCCCGCCTGTACACCGAGCTGCGCACTGCTTACCATCAGGAAGGCGATGCCGCCGCCCTGGCGCAGGCGCAGGCGATGCTGGACGAAGCCGGCAGCCTGTCGAACATCGACCGCGAGCGCCTGTTCGGCTACCTGGCCGGCAGCGGCAAGATCATCCTGGTCGAGCCGCAGGTCAAGCTGACCGCGGCCCCGCGCCTGCCCGGCCTGGACGGCCGCAAGATGAGTAAAAGTGACGGCAATGCGATCTCGCTGCGCGAAGACCCGGCCTCCGTCACCAAAAAGATCCGCACCATGCCGACCGACCCGGCGCGCGTGCGCCGCAGCGATCCCGGCGATCCGCTGAAATGCCCGGTGTGGCAACTGCACGAAGTCTATTCGGACGCCCGCACCCGAAAATGGGTGATGCAGGGCTGCACGGGCGCCGGCATCGGCTGCCTCGAATGCAAGCAGCCGGTGGTGGAGGGCGTGCTGGCCGAGCAGGAACCGATGCACGAACGCGCGCAGCAATACCTGGACGACCCGAGCCTGGTGCGCGCCATCGTCGCCGACGGCTGCGAGAAGGCGCGCAAGCTGGCCCAGGAAACCATGCGCGACGTGCGCGAGACGATGGGTTTGTCTTACACCTAAACTGAGCTGAACTAAGCTGAACTGAGAAGGAACACCATGCACGCACCGACCGACCAGGCCTCCGCCTGGGTGCAGCGCTGGGCGCCGCTGATCCACCGCGGCGAAGTGCTCGACCTGGCCTGCGGCAGCGGCCGCCATGCGCGCCTGCTGGCCGCGCTCGGCCACACCGTGATCGCGCTCGACCGCGATGCCGATGCGCTGGCGCGCATCGAAGCCGGCGAACACGGCGACGCCATCGCCACCATCGAGTACGACCTGGAAGCGCCGGGGGCCGCCTGGCCGTTCGCGCCGCACAGCCTGGCCGGGATCGTGGTCACCAATTACTTGTACCGGCCGCTGCTGCCGCCGCTGTGCGCCTCGCTGGCGCCGGACGGCGTGCTGATCTACGAAACCTTCGCGCGCGGGAACGAAGTCTTCGGCAAACCGTCGAATCCTGACTTCCTGCTGATGCCGAGCGAGCTGATGGGGCTGGCGGGGCGCGCCGGCCTGCGCGTGGTGGCATTCGAGGACGGCGTGGTGCAAAGCCCGAAGCCGGCACGGGTGCAGCGGGTGTGTGCGGTGGGGCCGGCATTCGATCCCGGGACCGCTCGGCTGGATTTGTAACCGGCTGTAAGAATAGGTACTGCGGCCGGCTTGACTGAGCCATTTATGTCGAATGGAATGAACCATAAGCGCGGGCGATCCGCTACAATCATCAAACTTTTATTTATTACCAGCACGGTCCACTGATTATGATTAAGGGCAGCATAGTAGCAATCGTCACTCCGATGTTCGAGGACGGCAGCCTGGATAAAGACAGCTTGCGCAAACTGCTCGATTGGCACGTTGCGGAAGGCACGGATGGCATCGTGATCGTCGGCACCACCGGCGAATCGGCCACCGTCAGCCCGGAAGAGCACTGCGAACTGATCAAACTGACGGTCGAGCACGTCGGCGGCCGGATCCCGGTGATCGCCGGCTCGGGCGGCAATTCCACCGCGGAAGCGATCGCACTGACCCGCCATGCCAAGGCCGTCGGCGCCGACGCCACGCTGCAGGTGGTCCCGTACTACAACCGCCCGACGCAAGAGGGCATGTACCGCCACTTCAAGGCGATCGCCGAAGCGGTCGATATCCCGGTCATCCTGTACAACGTGCCGGGCCGCACCGTGGCCGACATGGCCAACGAGACCGTGGTGCGCCTGTCCGGCGTCGACAACATCGTCGGCATCAAGGATGCGACCGGCAACGTCGGCCGCGGCATCGAACTGCTGCGCATGGTCGACAAATCGTTTGCCGTGTATTCGGGCGACGACCCGACCGCGATGGCGCTGATGTTCTGCGGCGGCGCCGGCAATATTTCGGTGACCGCCAACGTGGCCCCGCGCGCGATGCACGAGCTGTGCGAAGCGGCGATGTCCGGCCAGATCGCCCGTGCCGTCGAGATCAACAACCGCGTGCTGTCGCTGCACAGCAAGCTGTTTATCGAACCGAATCCGGTTCCGGTCAAATGGGCGCTGACCGAAATGGGCAAGATGCCGTCTGGGTTGCGCCTGCCGCTGGCACCCCTGTCCACGCAATATCACGATACCGTTCGCGCTGCCCTGCGCGAGTCCGGCGTCCTTTGATGACACGAGCTTTAACCATATGACGAATAGCAAGACTATGACCCGCACCCTCGCGCTGACCGCGATGGCGTTCAGCCTGGCTGCGTGCACGACCATTTTCGAGTCCGACAAGGTGGACTACAAGGCGACCAAGAAGGCCGCCCCGCTGGACGTCCCGCCCGACCTGACCCAGCTGCAAAAGGATAACCGCTACGCCGTGCCGGATGGCCGCGGCGTGGCCACCGCCTCGGGCTTCCAGCAGCAGCGCGATGCGGGTGGCACTGCCACCGGCATCGCGCCCGCGGCTTCTTCGTCCACCGACGCCATCGGCCCGGTGTCGACCGACGCCGTGCGCATCGAGCGCGCCGGTAACGAACGCTGGCTGGTGGTCAAGCAGACCCCGGAACAGCTGTGGCCGCAGCTGCAGCAGTTCTGGACCGACGCCGGCTTCGCGCTGGAACTCGAGTCGCCGCAGACCGGCATCATGGAAACCAACTGGAACGAAAACCGTTCCAAGATTCCGCAAGACATTCTGCGCCGTACCATCGGCCGCGTGTTCGATTCGGCCTATTCGACCGGCGAGCGCGACAAGTACCGCACCCGCCTCGAGCGCCGTGCCGATGGCGCCACCGAGATCTACATCAGCCACCGCGGCGCCGAAGAAGTGCTGACCGGTCCGCAGAAGGAAGTGGCGACCTGGACCGTGCGTCCGAACGATCCGGGCCTGGAAGCCGAATTCCTGGGCCGCCTGGTCGCCAAGCTGAACGGCGTCAAGGTCAAGGAAGCGACCGCTGCCGTCGTCGCCGCGCCGGTGGAAACGCCGCATGCCAAGCTGGAAAACGGCAAGGTCGTCGTCGACGAAGGCTTCGACCGCGCATGGCGCCGCGTCGGCCTGGCGCTGGACCGTGTCGGCTTTACCGTGGAAGACCGCGACCGCGTGCAGGGCATCTACTTCGTGCGCTACGTCGATCCGGATTCGGCCAAGAAGGAAGGCTTCTTCACCAAGCTGTTCGGTAGCGAAGACAAGAACAAGGAAGCGCAGCGTTACCGCGTGCTGGTCTCGGCCGTGCCGAACGCCACCACCACCGACCTGACCGTGCAGAGCAACGACGGCAAGCCGGAAACCTCGCCGACCGGCGCCAAGATCCTGCAGTTGCTGGTGGATGAACTGAAATAATCGGCGAATTGATTATTCGAGAAACCGGCCTTTCGAGGCCGGTTTTTTTATGGCCAGCGGCTTTTTACGGTGCGGCGCACGAAAACGCGGGCGAAAAAAAACCGGCCTCGAAAGGCCGGTTTTAATGAAGCAAACCTGATTACTTCGATGCCGGAGCAGCAGCAGCCGAAGCGGCGTCAGCAGCAGCCGAAGCAGCCGAAGCAGCAGCCGAAGCGGCCGAAGCAGCAGCGTCAGCAGCGGCTGGCGAAGCAGCGGTGGTGTCGGTAGCAGCCGGGGTTGCGGTTGCGTCAGCAGCCGGAGCGGCCGGAGCAGCAGCAGGAGCAGCGGTTTCAGCGACTGGAGCAGCAGCAGGAGCTTCTTCCTTTTTGCTGCAAGCAGCCAGAGCAACAGCCAGCAGGGAAACGATCAGCAGGGATTTTTTCATGGTTTTTCCTTAATTAATTCAAAAGTAAATAACTTCTGTTGCGATGAATAATTACCGGTAATTATCGCTCGTCAGGAATTCTCGTAGCTTTCTTAACTTTGGAAAAAGTGCATACGGACAACGGAACCTTCCTAGCGCGATATTATAGCCAAATTTACTGATTCGCAACAGAAAACACGTGCCAATCTGTAACACTTGCGCGAACTAGCAACATTCATATTGTTACAAGATGTGACGAAAGAAATTGCCAAAATTCGGGCGCTGACCCCGGTTCAATTTTGGCTTAGAGTCCAGTGATCGTTGGACTCAATCCTGGCAGCGATTCGGCCCAGATTGCCGTGAAGCGTTCGCGCGGCAGGTCGGCTTCCTGGGGCGCGTCGAAGGCGGCGGCGCCGCGCAGGTGGTCGCTGTGGAAGCGCCGCACCACGTGCATCCCATCAGCGATGGCGAAGGAATCGGACAGCTGGCGCAGGCCGCGCGGCGTGACGCGGCATTCGATCCGGTGGCTGTAGTCGCGCAGCAGGCGCAGGAAGCGCGGCGCCTCGCGCTCCAGCCAGGCACTGTCGTGCATCGCCAGGCGCAGGCTGCCGCCGGCGTGCAGGAAGCGGCGCAGTTCGGCATCCGTTTCCGGCGTGCCGAGGGTGAACAGGGCGAAGTCCGGATCGAACAGGTCGAGCGTGTCACGTGCCCGCGCCAGCAGGCTGCGCAGTTCCTGCTGGAACTGGGCGCGGGTGTCGAAGCGCTCGATCCGGGATTCGCTCATTGATCTATGCGTCAGGCCAGTTCGAGCCAGCCGTCCTGGTACCAGGTGTACAGCGCTTCCAGCACGTCGTCGGAGGCCTGCTCGAGCAGGGTGCCTTCCAGCCCGCGCTGATTGGCCAGCACGTCCAGCACGGGCTTGTCGGCGCGGCCCACGGCAAACGATTCGCCGTTGATGAACACGTGCTTGCCGCGGTACAGCATCAGGGTCTTGGGCGACAGCTTGAGGCCGCGCCTGGCTGCCTGTTCCATGAAGCGGCCCACCGGCAGCGGCTTGGCCACCGGCGTGAAGAACACATTGTGCTTCGGCTCGGACAGGTGTTCGCCCAGGAAGATGGCGACGTCTTCCTCGTCCCAGCGTACCTTGTTCAATTCTTCGGTGATGGTGTCGAGCATGTGGCGCGGGATCTCGGCCGGGTTCTTGGCCGGCTGCAGGCCCGGGTCGGCGTAGCGGCCCGGCAGGTCGATCGAATCGGCCATGAACTGCAAAAAGGCTTCGCCCAGTTCCTGGTAGGACGGCGAGCGGAAGCCGATCGAATAGGTCATGCATTCGCCCTCGGCCACGCCGTCGTGGGCGTAGTGCGGCGGCAGGTACAGCATGTCGCCCGGCTCCAGCACGAATTCCTGTTCGGCTTCGAAGTTGGCCAGGATCTTCAGCGGCAGGCCCTCGACCAGGCTCAGGTCCTGCTGGGCGCTGATGCGCCAGCGGCGCTTGCCCTGGGCCTGCAGCAGGAACACGTCGTAGGAATCGAAGTGCGGGCCGACGCCGCCGCCGTCGGTGGCGAAGCTGACCATCAGGTCGTCCAGGCGCGCGTCCGGCAAGAAGCGGAACTGGCGCAGCAGGGCATCGGCCTTCGGCTCGTGCAGGTTGACGCCCTGCACCAGCATGGTCCATTCGCGTTCGGTGCGCGCCGGCAGTTCGGCCAGCGGGCCGTGCTGCATGTCCCAGTTGCCATCGGCACCCTGCGTGACCAGGCGCGACTCGACATGGTTCAGCTTGGCCAGTTCGGCCAGCTTGTCGAACTTGAGGAGCGGCTTAAAATCAGGTATCGCCTGACGGATCAGGAGCGGTTTCTTGTGCCAGTAGTCGCGCAGGAACTGGGCAGGCGTGATATTGCCGAGGAGCTGTAATTTTTGCATGCGCCATTATAACCAGCCGGCAGTCGGGAATCACGCTACCAAGGTTATAATCGGCACCTTATATCTACGAAAGGAAGCGCAATGAAGATTGCCCAGAATACGGTCGTGACGGTCAACTACAAACTGTCCGACGCCCAGAACAACCTGATCGAAGACGGCGCCCAGCCGATGGTGTACCTGCACGGCGGCTACGAAAACACCCTGCCGAAGATCGAAGAGGAACTGGACGGCAAGGAAGTGGGCTACGCCTCGACCCTCCAGATCGAGCCGGAAGATGCCTTCGGCGACTACGACGCCAACCTGCTGAAAGTCGAAGAGCGCAACCGCCTGCCGGAGCCGATCGAAGTCGGCATGCAGTTCGAAGGCGTGGCCGAAGGTGGCGACGACGAGCCGGTCATCTTCACCGTGACCGAAGTCGCCGACGACAAGGTCGTGCTGGACGGTAACCACCCGCTGGCCGGCATGGCCCTGCGTTTCGAACTGTCGGTGATCGACGTGCGCGCCGCCACCGAAGAAGAAATCCAGCATGGCCACGTGCATGGTGCCCATGGCCATGATCATGGCGATGAGCCGGAAGACAGCGAAGACGGCGATCATTTCCGTAGTCAGCCGCTGCAGTAATCGATAACCGCGGCGCCGCGGGTAGGGTGGACGGCTCTGCCGTCCACGCGTCGATTGTTGGCGGCTCCGTTATCGGACACGACATCGGCACCTGTGCGTATCACCGCGTGGACGGGGAACCCGTCCACCCTACGGCGCTTCGACCTTGAACAGGGTTTTGGCGTCGGCATCCACCGCCACCTCGAGCGCCGTCGCGCCGGTGGACAGATGTCCCACATTCCCGCGCCATTCGATTGCCGGCTTCACGCCCTTGGCCAGTCGTGCCGTATCGACCAGCAGCACCTTGCCCTGGAACTTCTGGGCCAGCGCCAGCACCTGGCGCCGCGTCTCGGCAAAGCCGTCGTTGTCCGGCACCGCACGCCGCAGCAGCGCCCGCAGGCCGGTCGGCTGCGACAACGCTTTCAGATCGCCTTCCGAGAACAGCACCACCGCTTCCAGCTTGTCGCGCTTGGCGATGGCGAACAGCCGGTTCAGCCAGAAGCGGTTGGCCACCAGGCGGTCTTCGTACTCGCTGTTGCGGCCGGCTTCCATGATGTAGTGGTTATTGTTGGCCGGCAGGTTGACGGTGGCGTACAGCACCTTGCCCACCGACCAATGGGCATTCTCGGCATAGCTGCGAAAGCGCGGGCTCATCGACAGCCGCGTCAGCGCCAGCTTGCGCGCGCCGAGCGAGGACGGCTCGCCATAAAACAGTTCGCGCAGCCGGTTCAGGCGCTCGATCGCATTGGTGCGGCCGGCACTGTTGCGGCACTCGGTCCAGTCGCTACCGGCGGGCAGCACCACCATCGGCCGTTTGGCGTCGTCGATCAGCGTGCGCCGCTGCTGGTACAGCTTGTCGCTGCACGGCTCCGTATTGGCCTTGATGCCGGTGACGACCACGAAGTCGGTCGACTTGTCGTCGGTGGCGTCGATCGCCTCCTTGAGGCGTGCTTCGCCGCCATCGTTGAAGCTGTGGCCGATCAGGGCGAAGCGGTGCGCGCTTTCTTGCTTGCTGTCGGCCTTTTTGTCGTCCTTGTCCTTGGCGGCGGCCGCGCAGGCGCCGCCGGCGAGCAGCGCGGCGCACAGCAGGGCACTCAGGCAGAACGGTCGGCGAAACGGCGGGCGGACACGCGGCATCGGCATCAGGCGGCGGCCAGGCGCTTCAGCTCGTACAGGCGCTCGAGCGCTTCGCGCGGGGTGAGCGCGTCCGGATCGATCTGGTCGAGCAGGTCCAGCGCTGCCGATTCGAGCTGCACTGCTGCGGCCTGTGCCGGCTGCACCGTATCCTCGAGCGCCGCTTCCGCATCGTCGCAGGGCGGCGCGGCGAACAGGTCCAGCTGCGGCGTGGCGCCGCCATCCAGCGCCTGCGATTCCAGCCGCGCCAGGTGCTTGCGCGCGGCGCGGATCACGCTCGGCGGCACGCCCGCCAGCTGGGCCACCTGCAAGCCGTAGCTCTGCGAGGCCGGGCCGTCCTGCACCGCGTGCAGGAACACGATGCTGTCCTTGTGCTCGACCGCCGACAGGTGCACGTTGACCGCGCTCGGATGCGTCTCCGGCAATTGGGTCAGCTCGAAGTAGTGGGTCGCGAACAGGGTAAAACTGCGGCTGACGTCGATCAGGTGGCGCGCGATCGCCCATGCCAGCGCCAGGCCGTCGAAGGTCGAGGTGCCGCGCCCGACTTCGTCCATCAGCACCAGCGAATGCTCGGTGGCGCCGTTCAGGATGGTGGCCGATTCGGTCATCTCGACCATGAAGGTGGAGCGGCCGTTGGCCAGGTCGTCGGAGGCGCCGATGCGGGTGAAGATGCGGTCGATCGGGCCGATGCTGGCACTGCTGGCGGGCACGTAGCTGCCGATATAGGCCAGCAGCGTGATCAGGGCCACCTGCCGCATGAAGGTCGATTTACCGCCCATGTTGGGACCGGTAATCAGCAGCAGACGGCGGTCGTCGGACAGGCGGCAATCGTTGGCGATGAAGCGCTCGATCTGGTTTTCCACGACCGGATGGCGGCCCTCGACGATGGTGAGACAGGGCGCATCGACCAGCTGCGGCGCGCACCAGTTGCTGCGCTGCGCATGGGCGGCCAGCGCCACCAGGGTGTCGATCTGGGCGATGCCCGATGCGATGCGCTGCAGGCAGCCGATGTGCGGTGCCAGGTCGGCCAGCAGCAGGTCATACAATAACTTTTCCCGTGCCAGCGCGCGGTCCTGGGCCGACAGCGCCTTGTCCTCGAAGGCTTTCAATTCGGGCGTGATGTAGCGCTCGCAGTTCTTCAGCGTCTGGCGGCGGCGATAATCCTCGGGCACCTTCTCGGCCTGGCCGTTGGTGACTTCGATATAGAAACCGTGCACGCGGTTGTACTCGACGCGCAGGTTGGCGATGCCGGTACGCGCCCGCTCGCGCGTCTCCAGGTCGACCAGGAACTGGCCGGCGTTCTGGGACAGTGCACGCAGTTCGTCCAGCTCGGCATCGAAGCCTTGCGCGAACACGCCGCCATCGCGCACCATTGCCGCCGGCTCCTCGGCCACGGCGCGCACCAGCAGATCGACGCAGGCTTCCGGCACCGCGATCGCGTCAAAGATGGCGTGCAGCAGCGACGAATCGCCGGGGATGAAGCAGCTCGACACCAGCTCGCGCAGGGCCGGCAGAGCTTTCAGGCCGTCGCGCAGGCAGGACAGATCGCGCGGACGCGCGGTGAGCAGGGCGACGCGGGTGGTGATGCGTTCGATGTCCGGCACGTGGGCCAGCGTGGCGGAGAGTCTCGGCGCCGCTTCGCGCTGCAGCAGCGCGGCGATCGCTTCGTGGCGGCTGCGCGCCACCGACTGGTCGCGCCGCGCGTGGTGAATCCAGTGGCGCAGCAGGCGCGAACCCATCGCCGTGCGGCAGCCGTCCAGCAGCGAGAACAGCGTCGGCGACTCGTGGCCGCGGATGGTTTCCGTCAGTTCCAGGTTGCGCCGGGTGGCGGCGTCCAGGCCGATGAATTCGCTCTCCGATTCCACCGCCACCGTCTTCACGTGCTGCAGGCCCTTGCCCTGGGTCGACTGGGCATAGCGCAACAGCGCGCCGGCCGCGCCGAACGCGGCGCCCAGACCGTCGCAGCCGAAGCCGGACAGGGTCGCGACGTTCAATTGGTCGAGCAGGGATTTATGGCCGTGGACGACGTCGAAATGCCACTCCGGGATGCGCTGGGTGTGGCCCATCGGCGCGTCTTCGAAGGTGTCCAGGCTGTCCGCGCGCAGCACCTCGGCCGGCACGATGCGTTCGAGTTCCTGCACCAGGCGCACGGCGGCGCCTCTGGCGTCGCCACTGAATTCCATCAGGCGCAGCTTGCCGCTGGCCAGCGACAGCCAGGCCAGGCCGGTTGTCACCACCTTGCGGTTCGCGACCGTGCACACGGCCAGCAGCGGACGCTCGGCCTTTTCGGGCAGCAGGTCGGCATCGGTCAGCGTACCCGGCGTCACTACGCGCATCACCTTGCGTTCGACCGGGCCCTTCGAGAGCGCCGGGTCGCCGACCTGCTCGATGATCGCGCACGATTCGCCCAGCTTGACCAGCTTGGCCAGGTAGGGATCCAGCGAGTGGAAGGGCACACCGGCCATCTTGATCGGATTGCCGCCCGAGCTGCCGCGCGCGGTCAGCGTGATACCCAGGATGCGCGAGGCCTTCTCGGCGTCCTCGAAGAACAGCTCGTAGAAGTCGCCCATCCGGTAAAAGACGAGCATCGTCGGGTAATCCGCCTTGATGCTTAAATATTGCTGCATCATCGGGGTGTGTTTTTCGGTCGCGAGGCGTTTGGCCGCGTCGGCATTGATTTCGCGTGGGACGTTCATGGGGTCGGTATGCAAGAGGCCGGGCAGGGCGCCGGCCGAGAGTTGCCATTTTACCGCGTTCGACCACGGTCGGGCGGGTAGGGCGGTGGGGTTTGGCAACATCGAGGCGCCAAAACAGGCGACGCCTTCCGTTTGCCGGAAGGCGCGCGAAGGCGATCAGGCGGGAACGGCGAAGAAATCCGGTGGCGTGGCAGTGTGCAGGTGTACGCTATGCAGATTGCCGGCCGCCGAAACGACAGGCGCCTGCAGGCGCTGCCTGGCCGGATGGGACAGCACGCGCAAGGCAACCGCCAGATCGACTTGCTGGTGCTCCATTGCCTGCGCAGCTGCGCGCAAACCGTGCGAACGCAGTGCATCCTCAACATTGTCCGCCGTCGCGCTATCGCTGCGCCGCTCGCCGACGGCACGTTTCGGCAAACCCTGGTCATGAATGTGCGAGTAGGTCATCGGAATTCTCCTTGGTTGGGTCAGTCCATACTCGTCCGCTTGCACTTTTGGCATTTAGTTATCATCAATGAAATAGAAGACGCCGAGCAATTGCTCGTTTAGCCATGCCACGATTTATCCAATGCTGATGAGCTTTGCGTTTCAGCAAACGTGGCACGCTGTCCTCGCTTGATAGTAGACACATCCGCTTTCATCCACGGCCCCGGCGACCAGAGCAGACGATGACCCAGACCAACACATGGAATGTGCGCTCCATCGCCGTCACGCTCGCCTTTTTCGGCGCCGTGTTCCTGTTCTATACGCCCTTCGAAGACCTGCAGACCAACACCATGTGGCCGCGCTACTTCGCGGTCGGCGTCTGCCTGATGTGCCTGCTGCCGGTCATGCTGGCGCGGCCGATCCGGATCAGCGACTCCTCGATGTATGTCCTGGTGGGACTGCTCATCATCCTGCTGCACACGATCTTCTTCAAGCAGGTGTCCTTCATCTATCCGATCTTCGTCGGCGCGAACGTCCTGCTTGCCGTGCTGATCTATGAGGCCAACAGGCGCTGGCCGAGGGAATTCAACACGGCCGTGGGCTGGCTGCTGGTGATCAATCTCGTCGCCATTTACGTGCAGATCGCGATGTATTACCTGTTGGGCGGGCCGATTGTCGACCTCCACGAAATGGTCTTCAATTCGCCCAGCCGCGATGCGGTCGACTTCGTCGGTATCAACCGCTTTTCCGGCATCCAGGTGGAGCCGGGTACCTATGCCAACAACATGGCGTTCCTGTTGGCCGTTTATCTGTTCACGTCGGGGTTTCGCAAGCGGGTCTACTGGATCTCGATCCTGACCGTGCTGTCGATGCTGCTGACCGGCTCGGCCACCTCGGCTTACTTCACCTGCGTCATGCTAGCCATGCTGCCGCTGCTGTGGAGCCACAGCATCAAGAAATGGCACGTCGTCGCGCTGTTCGTGATCATCCTGGTGTTCCTCGGTACGTCGAACATCGTCGACCACCTGGACCAGCGCTTTGCCCACAACGACGACGGCAGCATGTCGATCTGGAAGACCGGACTGCACAGTTACCTGGCGACCGGGCTGGAGGAAAAGATCATCGGGCTCGGCTATGAGCACCCGCCCTGCGTCAATTGTTATTTCCAGAACATGGGGGTGATCGCCAACCTGCTCAGCGGCGGCGGCCTGCTGATGCTGATGGTGCTGATCGTGCTGTTCTTCCGGCTGTCTTACTTCAATGGCATCCTGCTCAGCCTGGTCATCTTTGCGATGCCGCTGAACTCGCGCATGTATTACTACGAAGCGCCGGTGTGGATGCTGTTCCTGTTTGCCCAGGCGAATCTGCGCAAGCAGCACACGGTGCCGCGGGCGCTGGCGCCGCCGGCCGGGCCGGCGCCCCTGCCGGCCCGCTGACAGATGAGAGCGCTAGGATAGCCGCGCATGGTTCAGGATGACCCACGCCACCGTGATCACGACCATGCCGGTCAGCGTCACGCACGACCAGGTAAAGAACCAGGCCGACACCAGCCCGGCCTGCAAGACCTTTTCGAACAGCACGCCAAGCGCGAAGTCGAAGGCGGTGAGAAAGGACCAGCGGCGCAGGTAGACCGGTAGATAGCGGCTCATCTTGCGGTTGTGCTGGTGGGCGGCGTGGCGCTCGATACGATCACGCGCGGCGCTGACGTCGCGGAACAGCCAGTCGAAGAACAGGAAGCGGTAGAGCAGGCGCCGGAACGGCATCTCGGGCACCGGTTCGTTGACGGGAGACTGCATATCCTGATCGAAGGTCATGATCACACCGCTTGGCTGAGGAAGCTGATCGAAGCTGATGGCTGATGGGTCGGACGCCGTGATTGCCCATCCTACGTCATTGGCTGTCTCGAGCGCGCGCGATGGGTCAGCTATTGCGCGAGCAATTGTGCAGTAGCAAGACGGAGCGTTGCAGACCCCATGAAAAACGGGCGCCGCAGCGCCCGTTGGACTCATCTACGCCGCCGGCGTTCAGGCTTCGGCTACCCGCTTGGCGATATGCGCCAGCGCCTCGTCGACCTGGTCGATCAGGATCAGCGACAGGTCGCCCGGCTGCAGGCGTGCCAGCGCGCGGTCGATGGCGACGAATTCGCCCTTGATTTCCTCGACGTGGCTGGTGCGTGGCGCATCCGTCAAACCTTGGCGCAGCAGGGCCACGACTTCGCCTTCCTGGCGGCCGCGCTGGCACTGGTCTTCGTACAGCAGCACGTCATCGAAGGATTTGCCGAGGATGACGGTCTGTTCGCGGATGTCCTGGTCGCGGCGGTCGCCGGCGCCGCTGATCACCACCGAGCGGCGCTGGGCCGGCATCGCTTCGACCGCATTCACCAGCGCGGCAATCGCGTCCGGGTTGTGGCCGTAGTCGGCGATCACGGTCGCGCCACGATAATCGAACACGTTGAAGCGGCCTGGCGCGTTGTCGCTCTCGCCCACGAAGGTGCGCAAACCGGCGCGCACCGCATCCCACGCGATGCCGACGGCCCAGGCCGCGGCCACGGCCGCCATCACGTTCTCGACCTGGAAGCCGACCACGCCGCCGCGGGTGATCGGTACTTCGCTCAGTGGAATGCGCTCTTCCTGCTTGCCTTGCGCGCACACCAGGTCGCCGTTGTCGACGTAGATGATGCGGCGGCCCTGGGCGCGGTGCTTCTGCATCAGCGGCAGCGAGCAGTCCAGGGCAAAGTAGGTGACGTCGCCGCGGGTGTTCTCGGCCATGCTTGCCACGATCGGGTCGCCCGCGTTCAGCACGGCCATGCCGCTCGGTGCCACGTTCTGGACGATGATGCGCTTCAGCACCGCCAGGTCTTCCAGCGTCGTGATGTAGTTCAGGCCCAGGTGGTCGCCGGCGCCGATGTTGGTCACCACGGCGACCTGGCAGCGATCAAACGCCAGGCCTTCCCGCAGCATGCCGCCGCGCGCGGTCTCGAACACGGCGGCGTCGACGTCCGGGTGCAGCAGCACGTTGCGCGCGCTGCGCGGACCGCTGCAGTCGCCGCTGTCGATGCGGCGGCCCTGGATATACACGCCGTCGGTATTCGTCATGCCGGTGCGCAGGCCGGACGCCGCCAGCAGGTGCGCGATCACGCGCACGGTGGTGGTCTTGCCGTTGGTGCCGGTCACGGCCACCACCGGGATGCGGCCATCGTCGCCCGGCGCGTACAGGGTGTCCATGATCGCTTCGCCGACCGCGCGGCCCTTGCCGAACGAGGGCGAGATGTGCATGCGCAGGCCCGGCGCGGCGTTCACTTCGACGATACCGCCGTGCTGGTCTTCGATCGGCTTGTGCACGCTGTCGCATACCAGGTCGACGCCGCAGATGTCGAGGCCGACCATGTGCGCGGCCGCGATGGCGCGCGCCGCCACGTCCGGATGCACGTCGTCGGTGACGTCGGTGGCCGAGCCGCCGGTGGAGAGATTGGCGTTGTTGCGCAGGGTGACGCGCTGGCCCTTGTCGGGCACCGATTCGGCGTCGAGGCCCTGCTTGGCGAGCGCGCCGAGGGCGATGTCGTCGAAGCGGATCTTGGTCAGGGCGGTGCCGTGGCCAGTGCCGCGGCGCGGGTCGCGGTTGACGATCTCGACCAGCTCGCGCACGCTGTGCTTGCCGTCGCCGACCACGTGCGGCGGGTCGCGCCGCGCGGCTGCGATCAGCTTGTTGCCGATGACGAGCAGGCGGTAATCGTGGCCCGGCAGGTATTTTTCGACCATGATGTCGTCGCGGAACTCGGAGGCGGCGGCAAAGCCGGCATCCAGCTGGGCGCGCGTGGTCACGTTGACGGTCACGCCCTTGCCCTGGTTGCCGTCCTTCGGCTTGATCACGACCGGCAGGCCGACTTCCAGGGCAGCGGCCCAGGCATCGTCCGGATCGCTGACGCCGCGGCCGAGCGGCACCGGCACGCCGGCGGCGTCCAGCAGCTTCTTGGTCAGCTCTTTATCCTGGGCGATGGTCTCGGCGATGGCGCCGGTGGCATCGATCTCGGCGGCCTGGATGCGGCGCTGGCGGCTGCCCCAGCCGAACTGCACCAGGCTGCCCTCGGTCAGGCGGCGGAACGGGATGCCGCGCGCCACGGCGGCGTTCACGATCGAGCCGGTCGACGGGCCGAGGCGCACGTCCTCGTCCAGCTCGCGCAGCTGCTCCAGCGCGCCTTCCAGGTCGAAGGGCTGGTCGCGGCGCGCGGCCTCGCACAGCTTTTCCGCCAGTTCCAGCGCCAGGCGCCCGACGTCTTCTTCGCTGTACTCGACCACGACCTGGTAGATGCCGCGTTCCAGCGTCGCCGTGGTGCGCGAGAAGGTGACCGGGCAGCCGGCCTGGGCCTGCAGGGCCAGCGCAGCGACTTCTAGCACCTGTGCCAGCGGGATGGTGTCGTCATGGCCGGTCGGCTGCAGCGGCCAGATCTCCGGGAACAGGCCGCGCAGGCGGGTCTCGAAGCCGGGCAGGGCGCCGATCGATTCTTCGTCAGGGGTGCAGGCGACGATCGCTTCCACCGAAGTGTGATGGCTCCACAGGTTGGGGCCGCGCAGGGCGCGTACGCGTGATACTTCCATAAACCTTCGATCCTTTGTGTGATCTCGCGCCGGTCGATGCAAGGTGCATGCATGCGGGCAGCGCGTTGCGGCCCGCTCGATGGCAGGACGCTTATGTATATAAACTGTTACTTCTTGGCGCCGGCACTTGCCGCCGCGTCGAACGTCCGCAAACCGGCACAGATCAGATCGTGCGGCACATCCAGCGCCCAGCCCGCGGCGGCGGCGGCCAATACCGCTTCCGGCTGGCTTGCCGTCGCCGGCTTGACCTTGCTCATGCTCAGCAGCGAAGTCTCGCTCGCGCCATCGGCCAGCACGATGTGCCCGCCGCGCACGAACACGGCGCGGCCGCCATCTTCGCGATGCTGCTTCAGCACGGCATTCGCTTCGTCCAGCGCGTAAAACACCACGGCGCCATCGCTCAGCTCGGCCAGCTTCACCACCTCGGCGTCGGCCGCGTTCAGCACGGCCGCGCCCTGGGACAGCACCACGTCGACCTGACTGCGCACCACATTGAACAGCGCATCCTGGTCGCGCACGTACAAATCTTCGACGTCGGCGACGGCACCCATGTCGGTCACGATGCCGACCAGGCAGCGGTCGTAGGGCAGGCCCTCGTTCAGGATGGTGCGCGCGTTCGATTCGAACACGGCGGCCTGCACGGTACGGTTGATCAGGAGGCGCTGGCCGGCGTCGAAGCGGGTGCTGTCGCGGGCATCGACCTGGCGGCGGTCGAGGAACAGGCCGTCGCGGTTGGCCACGCCGGCGTGCTTGCCGGACAGGTGCAGCACGGTGCCGACCAGACGCGCGACCAGGGCCGCATCGCGGGTACCGGTGACGCCGATCAGCGGGATACGGCCGTTGTCACCGTCGGTGAACAGATGCTCGACGATCGCCTTGCCGACCGCGCGCGGCGCGCCCTGGGCCGGCTTGATGTGGGCCAGCAGGCCCGGGCTGGCATTGACTTCGATGATGGCGCCGCGCTGTTCGTCCAGCGGACGCGAAATGTCTTCGCACACCAGGTCGATGCCGGCGATGTCGAGGCCGACCACGCGCGCGGCCAGCCCCGCCATATAGGCCACGTCCGGGTGCACCAGGTCGGTGACGTCGTCGGCGACGTTGCCGTTCAGCTGGATCAGCACGCGCTGGCCGTCCTGCGGGATCGAGTCCGGCGTGAGGCCCTGGCGCTGCAGGTCGAGTTTCACTTCATCGCTATCGGCCGGCACGACCCGGCTGAGCGGGAATTCTTCGGAATTGCCGCGGCGCGGGTCGATATTGATCTGGCTGTCGCACAGTTGGGTGACCGTCGATTTGCCGTCGCCCAGCACCCACAGCGATTCGCCGCGGGCGGCAGCGACGACCTTGTGGCCGACCACCAGCAGGCGGTGTTCGTTGCCGGGAATGAAACGCTCGACCAGCACCGCGCTGGAATCGCCTTCTTCCGAAGCGATGGCGTAGGCGGCATGGATGTCGGCCTCGTTCATCAGGTTCAGCGACACGCCGCGCCCGTGGTTGCCGTCGACCGGCTTGATGGCCACCGGCAGGCCGATGTCTTGCGCTTCTTCCCAGGCGGCCGCGGCGCTGCGCACCAGCGTGCCTTCCGGGACCGGCACGCCGCAGGAGGCGAGCAGGGTCTTGGTCAGGTCCTTGTCGCTGGCGATACTTTCGCCGATGGCGCTGGTGCGGTCAGTCTCGGCGGTCCAGATGCGGCGCTGGGCGGCGCCGTGGCCGAGCTGCACCAGATTGCCTTCGGTCAGGCGGATCGACGGGATGCGGCGCTCGGTGGCGGCATCGACGATGTGGGCGGTGGACGGGCCCAGGCACCAGCGGTCGACCAGGTCGGTGAGTTCGTCGACC
>Ga0265797_10002959_pt1 | contig 27846 bp, 31 predicted proteins | sample P2T30metagenome_FD_192433 | JGI IMG/M metagenome (GOLD analysis project Ga0265797, IMG submission 192433) | Plant litter microbial communities from East Loma Ridge, Irvine, California - P2 T30 | ecosystem: Environmental > Terrestrial > Plant litter > Unclassified | place: USA: California... | reverse complement strand
TTGCATGAGCGACAATGCGATCTACGGCGCGCTCACCCTGGGCATGTGAAGCGTTATTCAACATAGATCTTGGGTGGGCTCTGAGATACAAAAGATACCAATTTGCGCGCGTTGCTTTATTCTGGGCGACGTATGGGAGAGACGGGAAATGTCATTAAAAGACAAAAGATCTTGGGACGATGATCAACGATTGATAATTTAGCGTAGGCGTCACGGAGATGGCTTCAACATTCATCTTCTGACCCGCAGCGGACACAAACGGATGGGATCAGGGGCGACCTCTTCGGGAGCTGATGGTACCTTTTCCGCGCTGCACCGGTTTGAATGAAAAAGGGCTTTTGCTTTTTATTTGTGCTTTTATTGGGGTTCTGAAAGGGATGTTTTACATATTGAACCTCACTCAAAGTCACTCATTTACACCATACTCTTCGTCTTCATCTTCTCGTGTGTGATCGGTGGAAGTGTTGTGGTGGGCTGCTGTCGCTGTCTGGCTTTGCGTTGACTTGACTGTGGATACGGACCGCTTGTCTCCTGTTCAGATTACAGCATCGATGCTAAGGCAACATGAATGCGTCTATGGTGTACAAGTACGTTCCTTTGTGACTTACGTCGTCTTCTGTACATGTAGTGAACGGAGAGTCGGGTCGGCTGAGCTGTGGCTTCATGAATTCGATTTTCTGCAACAACCAGCCTCTCTGCTCTTGCACGAAATCATGGCACACATTGGTAGGCATGATCACATGGTATCGACTGCTTAATGAAGACACACGTGCTGTTTTCACAAGGCATAATATTCGCCGTCCGATGGATGGTGTGAGTGGTATTTAGATTTTCACTCCACAGCTGTTGGATGTGTTCATGTCCAAGTGCTTGACGTTTGAACCGACGTCGCTCAAAATGTGCTTTTTGCACCGCCAACAGCGAGTACTGGACCACCTGAGGCTGCCACCGAGAGGATGGCATGATGACCACTAGCAGTATCAACTATATCATACGATAGCGCGTGTACAAATGCATATAGTACCTTCTTTGCTGTGAATCGTGGTTTCAGGACTAACCCCATACCCTAATTTCCACAATCGTATGAATATCTCGTGTTTCTTCGAAAAGTGACAAGAGCTCAGGGCGTATGGTATCGGGAGCAGGGCTCATACATGTAAATAGACCAAGGTATGGGCACAAAGCTAGCCTAAGCAATGAATTCAGAGTTAACGGAGACACAAAGTAAGTGAAGTGAAAAGCGCGATATATTGCAAGCTCCCTAGCAGCGCATAGTCTAAGCAAGAAACGCCTTTTGGGTATCCCATCAATCCTAGTCATGCACCTCGTACGCCATCCTAAGCACATCATCACCCCCCCAACGTATTCGTCTTACACCACATCCCTTCACGCCTCGACTGACACGCCATTGGAACTTGAAGCATTGGCTCTACGGTTCTTGACCGCGCCAGGCCTGTTGAGGGTGTACTTGGCGAATGCGCGAGCCAGAGCCTTCTTGCACGACACCTTCTGGCTGCCGACGAAGCTGTCGACGGCGACGGCGATGGCGCGGTCGATATCGGAAGCATTGCAGTATTCCGAAAGTCGCATTTTGGCGAAAGATTCCGAAATACGAAGAATGGATTCAAGGTGACGGACCTGGAAGATTGGGTCAGTAAATCTAATCTTGTGTCAATGTGCGAATGTGTATATCTTACTGTGATAGGGTACGCGCCAGTGGCGAGCGACTCGCGACGCATGTCGGCGAACAGACGGGCGATCTTGTCCTGGTCGATTTGGTACAGCTTAGGCCTGCACCTCTCACGGGAGTAGAGGATGTATTTCCTGAGCAGCTCTTGCGGAATTTCGGTTGTGGGAATAGCCGCGGCACCGTTGTTCTGCTGCTGAGAATCGTCCTCGTCCATTCCATCCTCGTTTGCGGCGGTGGTCTGAGTCTGTGAGCCCAGTGCCGAGGACATGACTGGGTGAGCGCGGCCGTGGCTGTTCACGACGAACTTCGCCAGGCGCTCATCTTCGGCAGGGTCAACGGTATCGCGAACGACACAGAGAATGTCGAAACGAGAAAGAATGGGCTCGGTGAGCTCGACGTTCTGACTGAACGGCACAGTGCTATTGTAGCGACCGCCGATAGGGTTGGCTGCAGCCACGACAGCACAACGAGCTTGCAGCGTCGTGACGATACCGGCCTTCGAGATGGAGATAGTCTGCTGTTCCATTGCTTCGTGAATGGAGGTTCTGTCCTGGTCGTTCATCTTGTCGAACTCGTCAATGAGACAAGTACCTCTGTCTGCGAGCACAAGAGCACCACCCTCCAGAGTCCATTCAGCCGTAAGCGGATCTCTCCTGACACTAGCAGTAAGACCGACGGCAGAGGCACCCTGACCGGTGGCGAAGACGGCACGATGGGCTGTGTTTTCGATGTACTTGAGCACCTGGGACTTCGCGGTACCAGGGTCACCGAGAAGTAGGATATTGATATCACCTCTCATGGCGTGTTTGCCTTGTGCCACCTTCGCAACACCACCGAAGAGCGAGAGAGCGACCGCGGTCTTGATGTCTTCGTGGCCATAAATCGATGGTGCAATCGATTTGATGATTTTTTCCACGATCTTAGGGTCGCGGCTCAAGGTACGAATCTCTCTCTCGTCCTCCTCAGTCAGCCTGAAACCAGCCAACTGGTCGTGACTCTTGACAACGTGGTTTGCTTCGATGATAGTGGCGAAGACAGGGAAGCCGTTCTTGTTGTTCAACTGTGCATCGTAGCTGTTGCGGTAGATACCAGTGATCTCGACTTCCTCACCAGGCTTGGCGGAGTCGATCAAGTCCCAGAGCAAGATTACCTCACGGTGTCTGGGCAGACGGCCAGCAGGAACTGTACCTGGCGATTCTTGCAAGGTGAGTTTCTGGTAGTTTCGGTAGACCGTCTTCTCGCTATTGACAGTGAAAGGACCGCGAGACTGGCAGTTCTGACAGAAGCTCAGCTTGACTTCGGAGTGACTATCCTGGTGGAAAGGTCCTAATGTGACGCCGCACTTGGTGCAGTCGAACTTGACGTGCTTGAGTTGGGGGAAAACGCCAGTCCTACGGGTGACCACGCCAGAGACGCGGAGCAAAGAGTTGAGATGGTTCTGACGAAGCTGGCGTAAGGTGAGCGAGATGGGCAGGTCGCTCATGCGGACGTGGAGCTCTGAGTGGATGCGCTCGTAATCCGGGTAGTGGTAAAGAGTGACATCAAGGGCGACCGCGTCGAAGATCGGCAGGATGGAAGAAGGCACCTGCGCGACGAACATACCCAGGACGGGCTTCGAGTCGGAAAGATGCGCCCAAGAAACCTCGAGAGACTCTGCGTTGATCTCTCCCAAAGTTCTGATGCGGACACCGTAGACTGATGTGCCCTTCTCGTCGGTGTATTCGGTGAGGAAGTTTTTGAACTCGCGAGCGATGGTTCTTGAGACAGCTGGCGAGGCGACCCACTCGACCAACGATGCAGCCTTGACATCCATGAGAGCCTCTAGCGAGAGTTCTTCGTTCATGATATCCTCGGTCATATCCATGTCTTCCTGCTCTTCATCGTAGCGATGCCTCCTGCGGCGCGGCTGGCGTGTGAGATCTCCAAGATCGTCCTCTTCGTCGTCCAGGACTTGAGCAGCCCTGGGTACTCTGCGACGCTCACGATCCAGCTCTCTGTCTCTGCGGTTCAGGCGGGCCTCAAGCTGTCTGCGCTGTGCCATGTCCATCTGTTCGTAATCGCCTTCATCGTCGATATCTCTGCCGCGGTATTCATTGTTCTCGCCGCGATTGTAGTCTGTCTCAAAGTTGTCGGCGAAGAGGTCGATGCCGGCATCGTCTTCAGCCATTTCGTCGAGATCATCCAGGTCGGGCACGAGATCGTCCTCTGGGTCCAAGCCCGCTTCGTCGTCGTCTTCAATGTCCATTTCATGGTGCTGCGGGAACATGGGTGGTGAAGAGGCGGGAGCTATACATTCTCGTCAGCTTGACTGATCGTATGCCATCTCAAACAAGACTAGACGTACGACTTGAAGGCGGAGCAGCATTTGAGGAAGCATCGTCGTCGGCCTCTCTTCCTCGTTTACGCCCTCCTGAAGGGGCTCCGCGGTTGTGAGCGTCCATGTTGGAATGCAATGGCGAACTTGTGAATGTCAGCAAGGTGTTTCTAATCCACCAGCATTTCTTTGGTGAGCATTACCTCATGTGGGATGTGTGGTATGTGTGTTTGGTGGGGCTGTTTGGAGCGGGAGTGTTTCTTCGACGTCCTGGACGACGGCGAGCCACTTTAGCACAGCGCGTCTGCCGGCGTCTTAGCGTGTTTTCTCGTGTTGCGCGCGCATGTGAGAGGCGTCTCATTAAGAGCATCGAGTATTGGATACATCTGCTGCAATATTTACACTCTCTGTACCATCAACCAACATCTTTCACCATGGATGCTCCTCCAATGCCTCCACACGAGCCGGTCAATGGTGGCCTCAAGCGCAGTGGCAGCATGTCGCAAGCATCAGAGACCTCGCAGACGGCCGCCGACTACATTTCATCGCAACTGCAACTCGAGGCCGACGCGCGCGAAGCCTTGCCTTACCAGTTCGACACATGCACAACGCCTCTTGGTCCACTGCGACAGTCTGTCTTCGCCTGCCTCACCTGCACGCCACCGCCCGCCTCCAAGTATCAGCAATTCACACCCGCCGGAGTCTGCTACAGCTGCAGCATCAGTTGCCACGGCGAGCACACTCTTGTTGAGCTCTTCTCCAAACGAGACTTTGTCTGCGACTGCGGCACCACCAGACTCGCCAACAGCGCGACACCATGCAACTTGCGCTTGCACTCCGAGACTGGCCTCAAGGGCGGCGTGGTGGGAGAAGAGGCACGACTGGGCAACAAGTACAACCAGAACTTCGAGGGCAAGTTCTGCGGGTGCGGCGAGGAATATGATCCGGAGAAGGAGAAGGGCACAATGTTCCAATGTCTTGGGCTCGGCACAGTCGAAGAGGGAGGCTGTGGTGAGGATTGGTGGCATCCTGAGTGCTTGATGGGCGTGCCTAGGCAGCAAGTCCAGTTGAAGCCAAAGGAAGAGGCTAACGGAGCCTTGGAGCCCGTCAAAGAGGAGGATGAAGCAGGCGAGCCACAAGCATTGGAGAACGGCGCTGCTGGACACTCAGAACACATTGAGGAAGCGCCTCTGCCTCCGGGCTTCCCAGCGGAAGATGACTTCGACCATTTGATTTGCTATAAATGCGTCGAGTCTTTCCCATGGATCAAGCAATACGCTGGCACCGCTGGCTTCCTGCTTGCAGTGCCCTCGAAGCCTGTCGAGAACGCCGTGACGGACGAAGCTGCAAAGGTTGAAAGTACTACCGCAACTGAACCCGTTGCACAAGCACAAGCGAGCAACAAGCGCAAAGCCGAAGACGATGTCGAGGATGATAGCCAAGATCTCAAGAGGGTCAAATCAGAGACAGAAGCCAATGGCATAGCCGGTTCGACCGGCGCAGCAAATGGTCACACAGCACCAAAGCACGAAACATTACCAGCAGCACCCACAACCAGCGTCAGCCTATTTCTCCAGGACAACTTCCGCGACAACTTCTGCCGCTGCGCCACCTGCTTCCCACGTCTCTCGAAACACCCACAACTCCTCGAAGAGGAAGAAGCCTACGAGCCACCCATGTCCGAATCCGACGGCGAAAACCAAGATGACGCTCGCTCTGCGGCTGGCAGAAGTGTCCACTCCGGGTCACTGCTCGAGCGAGGCGAAGCGGCGCTGTCAGGCGTGGATCGTGTGCGTGCCATCGAAGGCGTAATGGCTTACAACCACTTGAAGGACAAGGTGAAGGCTTTCCTGCAGCCTTTTGCTGAGAGCGGTCAGGCAGTGGGCGCAGAGGATATCAAAGCATATTTCGCGAAGCTGAGAGGCGACGAGCAGGCTGTGCAAGCCGGCGATGCGGGCGCAGGCGATGGCATCGAGGGTGATCAGAGGAAGGAACAAGGCGGTTACTAATAATGAGGCGAGGTGTACGATGAGATGAGAAGAAACGACAAATAGGGAAGGCAGTGTAGGATAATGCGCCACAAGGATGCCACCAGTATGATACCCAATTCACAGAATTACGTCCACTTCGCTTTTGAACCATTCTCCATGTGTATTGTTATCCTCTTAAGATCCTCGCACAACTCCAATCTACACCACAAACCCACTAATTCCTATCCCTCAAATTAAACTTACCAAACCTCCCCCTCAAATCATCCGCAAAGCCCTTCCTCTCACCAACAACCGGACTTGCGCTCCCACTTCCACCCATCCCCATACCCTGAACCTGCGTACTCAGCCTACCCAGCGTCGTGCTCGGCCTCCCAGCCGCATCTCCCGGCCCCGTCGGCGCGACCATGACCTTCTCCAGCAACTCGGCACCCTTGATCTTATCCACTTTGCCGAACTTGTTGACAGAGGAGTCGAAGAACTGCTCGCCCTTGCCCTCGGCAGCCAGCTCCATGAGCGCAGTCGTCTGGCGCAGCTCCTCGAGCATCTCGAGCAGAGCGGCGGGTTTGGGCAGCGACTCGACGAAGCCGACCAGGTGGCTGACGTCGAGGCTGTACGCCGTGGCGGCTTGCGAGGAGATCTGGCGGATGTTGGAGTCGAGAGGTAGGGAGAGGATGGCGGCGGCGATGTGCGCGAGCGATTCGTGGTAGATTTGGTCTTTGATCTTCTCGGGCAGGCCGATGAGCACGGAGGACATGATGTTGCTTAGGTAGCGCGTGAGCTCTTGCATGTACAAGCCCGCGACGTCTGGGACGTAGGTGGAGAGCCAGTCGTACTCGGCTGTTTCGATGAGGTCGTCGATTTTGCTGTTGACGAGCTCGAAGATGCGGACTTCGGCCTTTTTCTTGCCGGCGCGGAATTCTCCTGTTGCACTCAGCGAAATGGGCCCTGCGGCGGATGAGGAGGAGCGGGCTTCGACGAGGAGACTCTCCAGCTCTGCGCAAGCTTGCTCGAGGTGTTCGAAGTTGGTGAGGATCTGAACGATCTGACCAGGGTATTGCGTTGAGAGGCGCTCGACTAGAGTCCGCGCGACGCGGTGGACAAGCAGGTCGTCAAGAGCAGTCTTGAGCGTCGCATCGATGTCTGTGGTCTGATTGAAGTGGTCGTCGGAGAAGAGGTAGATCTGGTTGATGAAGTTTCGGATGTCAATGCAGACGAGCGGATACATCTGCGAGAATGGAAGGATGCATGGGTACGTGATGCGGTCGGGGTCGTCCTGCCCGTCAGGAGGCGAGTACCATGACACAGACATGACCCTGCTGTATTCATCTGGATTGTTGATAGGCATGGGCATGTAGTCGTCAGACTCGACGATTTCTTGGAAGTCGTCGCTGAAGCGCTTCTTCAACAGTGAGCTGTACTTAGCAAAGAGTGTGAGGAGGAGGCTGTCAAGCGCGGACACAGAGTAGCCCCAACTGTCCATGGTCTGTATGAAGAGTGCGATGACGCCTTTGATCTTGAGCAGGTTCTCGTCGTTATCGACCGTGGGAAGTGCAGCGCTGATGAGTTTGATCGCGGACTGGCACATGTTGTCCCAAAGCTCATCAACGTCGGCTTGCGTGCGGAAGTTGTCAGGTGTTTTCATCATCGTGGCACGCTCTACGATGGCGAAACCGGCAATACCTTCAAGAAGAGAGCTTAGGCCTGCATTGTCCTCGTCATCGAGTCTGAGCATTGTCGGCAGTAGAAGGTCCTTTTGTTGTCGGCGAGTGGCTGCATACTCGGTACGAAATTTGTCCGTCTGGCCAAGGGCCTCATGGATGTGAAGACATTCAAACAACGGGCTGAAGTCGACCTGCACCTCGTTGTTGTTCAGCACGTCGAATTCCTCTTCTTCATCTGCAACAAGCTCGACGGCTGAGTTGAGCTTGAAGCTGCCGAGGTAGGAGTCTTCTTCGCTCCAACGCTCTTTTGACCTCGTCCTTCGCATCTCTGTGTGGTAGAATGCAACTTCTCCCAAGAACTGCGAAGTTTCTCTGATACGGTACAGCCATGTGTTCAGATCAGCTTTGACAGCCTCAGAGATAAGGCGCTGTGTGGCGGGAACAGAGCGTTCTATCATCTCTGCAATCTTGTAGCGGGTGACTTCTCTGAGGTGAACATTCTGCAACTCGTCCAAAGCTCGTAGCGCCGCATAGTGTGACTTCTTGCTCAAGAGATCGTGCACCTGGTTGGCAAGCCTCAGCACCTCTAGACAGTCTTTCAAAGCTTGTGTCGTATCATCGATGTTTTGGCGCACGCCTCGGCTTTCGACAAGCGCTTTTTTCTGCTCTGCAAGCTTCTCTGTCGTGGTCTCGATGGAAAGACTCAATTCCATGATCTCAGACGTGAGACCGACTGTACCCTCACGAACATTTTGAAGTTGGTTCACACTGGTGATGAACTCCTGGTGGTTGGTATTGCAAATGCGCTCAATCTCAGCTTCACGCTCGCTAGAGACCTGGTTAAGGGCTTGGATCAGAGGCTGTACTTGTGTCTGAGTTTGAGCGTTTTTGAGCAGTGGTATCAATTGGTCGAGGTAATCTGAGTCGGAAGACGACAAGATGATCTGCGAGAAGAGATGTTAGTCAATTTCTTGCTTAATGTGGCAACCTTGTCGACCCGTGGAAGCATGCCTTCGCCGCTACAATGTTGACCTCTTCTTTAAAACTCAGAGATCCGGTGCTTGCCATCAAAATATAATTATTGCAGCATCAGGTCGCTTTGGCGCGCAAGGGAGGCGCGGCAGCACATAGCAATGGGGTGTAAAAAGGTGGTAAGCTTACCTGCTGCACCGCACCGGTGAGATCATCGTGCTGTTCTATCAAGCCAGGCATGACGACCTGTTACACGTGCCTGGTTGCAAGCCTTCGTTGAGACAATCTCGCACGTGCGTGGAGCAAGTTCGATTGCAAGTTTCGCCCAAGCTCGATGTGATTAACCGGACGCCGAATAGGTTGACGTCGCCTCAAAAAATAGATCGAAATAGCCGCTGGGAGCACCGATAGTCGTGTAGTCCGGGTGCGTAGTCTCGAGTGTACCGCAATCGGGCTGATATCAGTGTGCTGCCAGCAATGCAAGAAGTGTCCAGGTGGCGCCAGCGGCTTCGGATGGGACCTCGTAGATCGGAAGAAAACTCTCGGTCGCGTTGAACCACGAAACACTGGAGCGAGAACGTGTTAGAGTAAGGTCGTCTGTTGTTAACTTGTGGTGCTATCGATTGGCGTCTACAATCCTGTCAGGCAGCCGTGGTGGCCGGGAGGGAGGGGGTCAGCTTTGTACACACCTGTGCAAACTACAGCACACCTTGGGCCCTCTCTCTAATTTTCGCTGCCGTTCGATTGGACAGGAGGATACACACGAGCTGTAAAGGTGGGATTAAGTCATCTCAATGGCAATGGCCTTGCGCCTTGGTTACCTTGACGTCTCGTGTTGCTTGCCCGGGCATGGACTAAGCCCGAGAGACGCCGAAATTCGCCCAGCGTTGTTCAATCACAGAGCCTTTCGAGAAGCAATAGAGAAGCAATCTTGCACCCATAAATATTCTGCATAAAATCTGGCACAGTGATACTACAGTCTGGAACGGAGAGGATAAGGAGAGAGCATTCGTCACCAGCAAAAGACTACATCATGCAATTGGGAGACGTTTTGCCTTCTTTCTAAGCCTGCCATACATGTATACAACAATTCATATTTCTTTCTCAACCACTTCCACCAAGCGCCCATAGCAGCCTACCCATCCCAACACACACGAACAAATGCCACCCCACCGCCCAAGCCATCGCATACAAGTATTTCGGCGAGAAGACCGTCCAAATGAACAGATGCGTGCGTAGGAGCGTGCAAGCAGCCATAATTGCCACCAAGCTAACCGCCGTGAAAGCCGTCGTAGCAGTAGTGTACAGCGTCCAGCTATCTACTCCAGTGGTCGGCTTGAGTTCAGGCTCACGCGACTTCGGAGGAGTGATTGCAGCTACCGCGTCGGCGTGAAGCTGTGCTCTCTCTCGGTCGACCCAGGCTCTGTTACCACCAGAAGTTGTGATCTTCGGCTTTGTAGGCGTGGGCTCAACCTGTGCTCTGGGAAGAAGTAATGTGACAGCGGCGCTGCACCACCAGATTGCTCCAGCCCAGTTGCTGGCGAAGAGGAGCACACCCACAGCGATAATATTGTAGTCTCCAACGCCATTGTATGCATTGCTCAGATCAATGCTGGAAATCGAGTTGGAGCCGCCAAAGGCGAAGTAAGTCGTTTGGGAAAGAAGGAGCGCAGTGAAGGCAACCGGCAAGACCTGAGATCCCATTTTCGCCGCAGTGGTGGGCCGGGATAGCAGGCGCATCAAGCATAGGCGTTGGACTTCCAGAAGCAGGAACAGTGGGACGTTCGGCGCTCGAGTCTGCGTGATGAGGAACAGTGTGAGGAGCACATGCAAGCGGTCGGAGAGAGTGGCGGTAGCTTCTGTATATTTGTTAGCATTGTCCATGGTTAAAAAAGCCTCGTTCGCGCACTCACTTCTTGTGCCCTGCTTTTGGTGATTCCACTTCGCCCCAACAACAGCGATGATCAGGCATAAAGTCAGCATGACAAACACCACCCTCGCTTGCGTCAGAAGATCCAGATCAGCCGTCACCGCTCTCAATTGTCCTCCAAGCCCCAGCACAAGCTCTGGCGCGTCCGCTTGCGTGAAGTTCAACTTGAAGACCACTGCTGGCAGGATAGCGACAAACGCTATGGCCAGATCAGCATCGCCGATTAGCGTGCTTCGCAAGCAAGTCCTTGCCAGTTGGTATCCAACCACCACGTATGTCGCCAGGATCAGTATCCACATCAGCACGTGGTGCGAAGGAAAGAAATCATGGACAATGTCTGGCTCGCCTGCGTGCTTCTGGCCAGTCTGATTCCAACGCACAATGAGGCGATGGCATGCAAGAACAGGAATTACCAGAATTGCACTTGGAAGGTCCCAGTCGTCTGGAAAACGCAGCCTGTGGCCTTGTTGCAGCGAGCGGATGGCGAGGAAAGCGAGCCAGGCGGGCGTGATCCAATACCAGAAATGCTGTTCCTCTTCCACGTATGAGGTCGCGAACATCATCACGCCGTAGAGCAACGTTGTAAGCGTCAGAGCACTTCCAGCAAGACTTGGTGGCCAGAATGTAGGGAAGGCAAGGATGGCCAGGACAGAACTGGCAAAGGCCAAAGCCACGCCCGCAACCATGCGCGGCACATCGTAAGAGCTCGCCGTACTGCTGAGAGCGTCCTGTGTTTTGTAAAGAAACTGGGAGAGTGCGTCCTTCTCTTCTTCTTCTCCTTTTGAGCCGACCGCCTTCGCCCACAAGCATGCCATCTCTTCCGTCTCATCACCCAGACCTTGACAGTCCGACCTTTTATCCATGTGCTGCTTTACTGCTGCCAGCCACTTCTCTTCGCCAACGCTCGCCTTCAAAATGACAAGTATCTGCCTTACGTTCCGCTCCAGAGATCGCACCCAAGCTCTTTCCCCAAACACAAACTCCGTAGTCTCCTGAAGTACAACTCCCAAGCTATTTCTCGGCACAGGGAATCCCATCAAGCTAGCAAGCGTTGGCACTACATCGCTCTGCTGTACTTTCCGGTAGAACTCAAACTCTGTCCCATGCTTCGGAGTCGTTGGACAAGAGCGCGACTTTGTGCCGGCGAACTTCGGGCTCGCGAACACAAGCGCTGGTTCCGTCTCGCCAGGACCACTACCGCCATGGTTACCGCCAGCGTTCATGCCGTGGTCTCCAACGAGCACCAGCAGTGTGTCCTCGAGGTGCTCCTCAGTCTCTACGGCTTTGTAGATCATGCGCACAATGTCATCCATCTCACGCTGCTTAGGCAGCATCGCGGGTCCTTGAGGGCCGGTCTTGTGGCCGATGTGGTCAAGGCCAAGGTAGTGCATGATCAGCGCATTCCAATCAGGCTGCTGAAGCTCAGCGGGCAAATGACGGGTCACGTTGTTGTCGACCTCAGTGAAATCCTACAAGAAAAGAGAACGTGGTACTTAGCTTTGGGGTGCTTTACTACGATGCTGTGCCGGCGCTGCGAGTTGGTCTGCGAGCAGCCGGACGAGCAACACACGTGTGTGCGAGTGTGTGCCTACTAACCGAAACGAAGAAGCTGCTCGTGCCTTCACTGCGCCCGAAGAAGTCACCAGGGAACAGCTTCAGCCATGTGTCGTCTCCATAGAATATCACATGCTCATTCTTCTCTTGCCCTCTGCGCCGAAGTTGCGCAAGCCACGTATCCTGCGCGGCGAGCGAGGAGGACGTATCGCTCTCGGCGAAGTTGAGGATGAGATCGAGGAAGGATGGGACGGAGCCGGTCGTCAGGGCTTTGACGCGAGGCATGGTGACCGTCGGCGGAGTAGCGTGCGCGGTGAATGGTATGGCAGCGCCGTCTCGAATCAAGCTGTACGCCAGTCAGACCTCTGATCCCGTTTGATGCCAGATACGAACGGACCTTTGAACAAATCCCATGGCGCTATCCTCTCCGAATACGAAATCGCTCCTCAGGGCATCTACGACCATGAATATGACCTTGTTGAAAGGCGCATACACGTCAGGGCTGAACCCTTTCTCCCCATCATCGCCGTCCGCCCAATCTGAAAGACCGGGCAGTACAGGCTTGTAGGGGAAGAAGCCAGTTGCGAAGACGAGGACCGCAACGGGGAGAAGGAGGTTCGCAAGAGTAAGACAGGCCACGCGCAGACGGCGCGAAGAAGCCATGCTTCTAAGTAAGGCAACGGTGGAGGCGCGGATCTCAAATCAATACATCTTTCAGTATGGGAGATGTGGAATGGCAGTCGCTTGTGGCAGATACAAGAAGGCTTGGAAGGGTGTCTCGTAGATTTATCAAGGTGTCCCTTGGTCGAGCTTCAGCAGGGGCCGCGAAGTTCGAAAGCGCGTCTCGGCAAAACGACCAAGCCAGCTTCGCCTGCCACGACCACTATCATTAAACCCAAGTCTTCGTGTAAGCATGGTGGACGAGAACAGTGAAGACTTTGCGTGCGGAGACCCATTCGTTGCGTTTGGTAGACTATTTAAACTATTCATGCTGCGGCAAAAGGCGCGATTCGCCGCTTTCTCTCTGCAAAGACCCGTTCAACCATTCACTCCAACTCTTTTTCGAGCTCAGAGCTATTATTATTACCCAGATAAACCCATGTTGACGACAGCACGGTCGTACCAGAACGCGACAGAAAAAGCAGAAGAACAAGCGCAAAGCAAATGGCACGCTGCAGCGTTGCCAGGGTATCGCGAAAATACCCAATCCATGAAGAAACGACCGCAAGCAAGGGCTGTGGTATCCTGATTTTCGCCTCCAACAGGGTTGGCGCTACTCATCCTGGAGCCAGTTGTGGTTAATTATGTTCCTTTGAAAGCAAGAGGGGGGTGTCAGGGCGTGCTGCGCCGCGAGTGCAACTCGACGTCGATCTGTTGCTCAGACAGAGCGGTAGTACTCAGGGATCTGACCCTTGACAGGGTACAGCAGTGGCTGGAAGGTATCCTGGTGAGCAGGCTGGCTGCGAGTGGGGCTGTTTACAGGCGCCAGCTCGGCAGGCATGACGGGGTGACGATAGCCCAGATCGCCGTTGGTGTGGGTTCGAAGCGCAGGCTGTGGCGGCAGCACAGGCTGCGACGGCAGCATGGGAGGCGGCGCCAGCTGGTACGGCATGGGACCGTAGGGCATGACGTTCTGAGGCACGAACTGGCCGCTCTGCCAGTCGTAGAGCATTGGTGGCTGGAAACGCGGCTGGGCGTAAGGGCCGTAGATCGGGACAGCGGGCGAACCGTTTCCGTGCTGGTAGTTAGCGTAAGCCATGTGACTGTCGTCCTGTTGCTGCGCAGTGGTGCCGCGGTCGTAGCGGTTGTGGCCACCGCGACGACCACTGCCACGAGTGCCGCTGCTGGGGCGCGCACGAGGAGTGTACAGGCCGGAGATCTTCGCGTTCTCCACAGACCGAGACTTCTTCGACGCATTGTCGACGGGAGGCCAAGGACGCTCCTGACCGACCAGCTCAGGGTGCTCCTTAGCACTCTCATGAGTCCAGAACAGCACCGGACGGCAAGCCTTGGCCTCTTCCAGGATGGAGGAGTTGCGGAACTTCGCCACAAGGCACTCGTAGCCTTGAGTGTTGGCATAAGACACGGCACACGGCCTCAGATGCTGCCTGTGGATGCTGTGTGGCAGGAGCTTTCCACGCCAGGTGTCGACGAACTGCAGGAGGGCAGCGGTGTTGATGAAGTTGACAAATGCGTAGCCAACTGACTGGCTCTTTTGAAAGTCGATGCGGTTGTACGCGAAGTCGAACTTGCCGGGCGTAGTTCTCTTGAGCAAGTCGACGAAGTCCGCGCCTGTCATCTCCGGTGGAACGTTGCGAACCATCAGCGTCGTGCGGACGTCGAAGCCATTGATGATCCTGTACTTGTGAACCTCCTGCGGCTTGGCTATGGCGGGGTGAGGAAGGCCATCTGGCCCGAGCATGACGTACTCGGCCGCCGGATCGACGGTCTGATAGATGTTGCGGGAGAATTGGCCATGCATGTGAGGGCCAGCCATCTTGCCGGGTCTGCAGTACCCTGGGACGGTGCCGAATCTGGTCGGGCCATCCTTGTGCGTGGCAGTGCGACCAGTAGGGCTGTAGTCAAACCTCGCGTCGTCCCTGAAGCCGGCATACCCTGGTGAGGGAGTGCGTGGGAGGACAGACGTCTGGGCTGCCGGGCTGTTGGGGTCAACTGGCTCATGGCCAATGGCCTGGAACGTGATATGCTGGAAACGTGTCAGATTGGTCAACAAAATGGAAATGTTCATGGTACTTACCTCAGCAATCCCATATGGAAGAGTGAGGCCGTGGACGGGGTTGGTGACCAGGACAGCGTCATTAGCGTCGGCGACGCTGTTGTAGTTGACAGAGAATACCAAGCGTGAGTGCGTGGCAAACTCCGAGTCGTCAACAAGCCTGAAGTTAAGCATGTAACCGAACTTGGCAGCGGCGTTCTTTGCCAGGTCTGTGACGGCGGCAACATTGTATCTGTTGCTGTGGTAGTGTTCCTTGAGAGTCACCTTGAGGGTGACCTCGGACGAGAGGCGCTCGACGTGATCGCCAATGGCGATGTTGGCGTTCCTAAACTCCTCGCAGGAGATGAACGTGGCCTGGTGGGAGTTCTTGATCTGCTTCTGGAGGTCGCTGGCACTGGTGAGGCTGTCCACGAAAAGGAGCATTGTCTGAGCTCCGGCACCAGCAGGCTTCATGCTTACGACTCCGAGCTTCTGGGCATCTTCCTTGAAGATGTGCTGTGAGACGTGGTCAGTGATGTCTCGGAAGTTGTGGATGAATTGTACTCACCAGGCCCTTGACCTTGCCCAACGGCTTGCTCTCTTCGAAGTCACCGGCGTAGACGTGGTCAACACGGATGAATCGAGTGATGTGCGAGGCGGGCGTCTGCGGACGCATGGTCTGCTTGCCATTGCCACCGGCATACGGCGTGTGGACGATGACCGGCTCATGGAGGTGAGAGTTCTGTCCGTTGGTGTTTGAAGAGTTGGAGTTAGACCTGCCATTCATGGCGTTATCAGAGCTGCCAGTGGATGGACGGCCACCTGAAGAGCGACCATTGGAGGTGTCACTGTCAGTAGGTGCACCACCGGGAGGCGAGGAGCTGCCAGAGCCTGGACCACCTGACTGGTCGTTGTTGGCAGTCGGCACAAAGGCCGGAGCACCACCTGCAAGGCTGCCAGTGACGTAAGGGTCATTGGGATTGGCGAGGTGACAACTGACGGCTGGCGGACCAGTCCAGAGTGGATGACCTCCCACCGGGTAGCTATGAGGATGTCAGTGACGGTGTACAGTCGCGTCGGCAAGGTCAACTCACCTCGCGGAGCGTGGAACGTAAGGATAGCCGTAAGCGAGCGGAGAAGCCTCTGCGCCAAGGACAATGCCATTCACGTCGACACTGGAGGGGAAGCGGTCAGAGCTGTCAAGGCAGTGAAGTGAGAGGAAGTTGACTTACACGCCAGAGTTGGAGTGACGGGGAGCAGGCGGCGGGCTCTTCGACTCTGCGTCTTGAGTCGCCTTCGGAGGAGTGACCGGATTCTGGTCGTTGTCGCTGGCCTGGTCTCCCATGCTTGCGGTGCGTGCAGTTGACTGAGTGACGCGTCTGGAGTGAGTGCGGATGGATGGTGAATGCGAAGACTGGCTGGACCAAGAGGCGTAAACGCGATGGACCAAGGACAGCGCGCCAAAGGCTGTTGGGTGATGATGGTGATGATAGCGTGTTGTAAGGAGTGTGATAAGGAGCGATTGTGGATGTTGGGGTGAGGATGAGTGAGTGTGGGTGTGCGGAGAGAAAAAGGCGAGAGAGACTTTGTGGCTCTCGACTTAAGTGGCACGAGACGAGAGAGACGAAGACGAAGAAAGTGCACGGACAAAAGGCTCGTGCTCGTTGCCTGTTGTCGTCACACTAGCCGTGATGAGCACCTGGGGCTGTGGCTGTGGTCTCTAAAGTGATGGAGGAGAAGAGACATGGACGCGTCGGCTTCGTCTGCGGCATGCCTCTGATGTAGACCAAGACCGTCCTTGATCAATCCAAGAATTGGGTGGATGACCAAACATGACCAGGGCAACAACCTCCGATCATCAGCGCATCCATATCTCCATTGTAGCCATTGTTATACGGCATTGCATGCCTGACGCCGGACAGCTGAACGCGGTGGCTGGGCTTCATTTGCGTCTCTCCACTCTCTGCGATCTCGCCTAAAGATGCCCGCCACGCAGTCCTTCGACAGGTAGCCGTAGCCAATTGCAGATCGAATCTAGATGCGCATTTCGACACCCACAAAGACTAACCAACCACCACGCTGCCAGACATTGGTCAGCATGACCATTGTGGCATCGCAGAGGCCTCGCCGGCCATTTAGACTTTGATATGTTGCGCCACAGGCTAAGTTTGGATCACGCTAGCGGCGCCGAAGATCCGGAGGGAAGGAGCGCTGGCTTGCGAGGGAAGGAACGACGGGCAGGGCTGTGGCTTGTGGGCAGCGGGCAGCGGCTGGTGGGTAGGGCACAGTTCGTGTTATCAGCACGCGGCATGGCGACAACGATGATTAGACAAGGCCATGTTGTGGGCATCTTGCATAAGCGACGACGATGGTGACCTTCACGACTTTGCGTGTCGAGTGTGTGTTGCCGTGTTGCCTTCCTCAATCGCGTCGTGTTCGCCAATGTGGTGCGGCCGGGGGTCCTGAGGCTCCGAAGCGTCAGGCACCTCGAAGCCTGAGCTGGACTTGGTCGAGACCCGACAAGGAGGTAAGTTGGAGGTCAACCATGTATATAGCAAATGCCACGATGTTTCTGAAGCCAATGAACTTATGCTGAGATCAGCTGCCCATGCAGCCTCTGATGGCTTTCCAGCGTCTGTCGGACTCGAACACAGACGTAACCGTCTTTGCGTTCCGGAAGAGTCCCAAAATTCGCAAGGACCATTTACAGGGCATCGAGGAGCCAGATATGCCTTTAGCGCTGTCGCTTCGAGGTCGGTTGTGGGCTGCTGCTGCGGTTTGTCGGAGAGTTGGTGGTACTTTTATTGAATAGCTCTGCCACAGCGACTTGCGAGGCCGCAGTGCCGGAAGACCAGGTGCTGTAATGAGTATATGGCAAGCATGGCCGAATCCTAGGTAGTAAGGCCTTCCAATATATATGTGTTGAGCCTTTTAACCAGACTTGCCGACTATAATCCCAAACTTCGAGTCAATACTCGAGCTATTGATCGAGCTTCGCGATTTGTGGTTCGGAGGAGAAGCCCAGAATTTATATATGACCAGTGACTGTCGATCGGCTGCTCGTAGTAATGAGATTAAGTCTGAAAGAAAAGACCAGGAGAGAGAGAAAGTGATGAGAGAAAGTCCAGAAGTAAGAGAGTGTGCTGTTTGTGCCTTACTGATATTCTGGGTGCAGCAATGGCCGGCCCCAAAAGAAGGAGGCCGTACCTAATTCGGTCTCACTTGGAGCTCATATAGTTCTGATAGAAGAAGACGTAGTAGTAGTGGTGGCTTGGATACAACAGCTGGCTCTTAGAGTTGGCAATCTGAGACTTGAGCGTCAGACCGGCCGATGAGTGCCAGATCAACTTCACTGTCGAATAGTGCCTTTGTCCCATATGCACCTTCAAACAAGAGGCGATAAATTATAGGCATTGATCCAGGTATATGAGCGAGGATCAAGATTGAGCAGCCTACTCCGTGCCATGGTAAATCACGCTGATGTGCTGATGTGATGGCGTAGTGTCATAGACTTTGCGAAGTCTCTGACCGGTCTTCGTTGAGTCGAAGCTGGTACTCGCCAGCTGAGTAAGGCTCGAGGCCATTGCGGATAGTGAGTTGCGAGTTGACGAAAGCAGTGTGCAAGAGATCCATGTCGGCGGCTACTTTGTGCTGCAGTTCTGTGAAGACGTAAGCAAGAGAGGCAAAGCGCTCGTCGCACCTAGACAGCAGTCGCTTAAGTTGGCGTCAGCAGAGCAGCCGACGTGGCAACATAAGACAGTGCTCGGTGGTTCGTGAGGGTGGCGACGTAACGATGTCAGTCCTAGAGTGCTGTTGTGCAAAAATTCTGCACCTCATGGCGGTGGCCTCGGAGGCGCAATGTGGTCCGCAAGCTCACAGTCGGCGACGTTGCTCGGGCCACCGGCAATTAGGGGACATCGTCTGTCTTGGAGCGGACAGGAAGAAGATGGAGGTAGGAAAAGTGACGGCGTGCTGTGTCGTGGGGTGGTGGGCTTGAGGGTAAGGTAGGCAATGTTAGTAGAAGGTGAAATGAAATCAACAGCCGCACAACAAGAACAGCACAGACAGCTCGCGTTCCACGTGGCTTGGGCCACGTTTGCTGGGGAAGAACAAGGGAAAGGAACTTGAATACTGTTGAGGGGAATGGAAACATTCATTAGTCTATCTGCAGGTATGTAAGTTCTCCAGGCCTTGCCTATCCATCTCCTGCCTTGCAAAGTCGTCATATTCGAGGATGCAGCAAGATCTTGTTGTTCATCCTTCAGATAATGCTTGGAGCATACTTGGAATGCGGTGACCTCCAGCAGCGCCACAAGGGGCTGGAATTGCTAACCGAAGCCAGGGCTAGTTCAGCCCTGCGCGAGCTTATCTCGACGTCGAAGTTGTGGCCATGTGGCGCTCCCTTGCTATGCTTGCTTGTTTTATTCTACCGTGAAGACGAATCCGTGCCATCTCCGTCCGCGTTCGGTGTTCAGGCTTAAGGATCAAGGCCAAGGCGTTGTGTGGACTTGAGTCGCTGCGAGTCTCCATTTGCATCCTCATGCGGCCATGTCCCACCAGCACCGCAGGCGACGTGAAGGTTGCAGTTCAAGAACACTTCTTCCTTGAGCGTGTCCCTGTTCATCGTGGATGAGCTCATTGTTCTTCTTGTGAAGACCCCGTAGCCCATTCGTGGTCAGATGCAGCCTTGGCTGGACTCGACTTAGCCGTGGCGCGCGGCCCTCCCCAGCGCACTCCCTTGAAGTCGCCAGCGGCGACCGCACCCACGAGGCGTACAGGGAACTGGTAACAGAAAGCTGCAAGTCTACTGTTTCCGAATACACAGAGTCGTGCCACTCTCATGCGTACATATGTATGGATCCATGAGCATACATGTAGTGGCAGCAGCGGATACCAAAACAGGTAAGAACAACCACTGATACACGATGCAGCTCTCCACGCGTACAACTAGAAAGCAACAATACACTTGCAGGGCTCGCTAGCAATACTCGGCAGCGATATCCGCCAGAAACCCTCGAAATACAATAGTCGACGGCAGTACTCGCCAGCAGGCCCAGCACGCCAGGCTATCCGCAGCCCTGCAAACACCACCAACGCAACAGCCGGTCCGCGGCGATAGCGACATCACCAGATCGAAGACGCGGCAGCATACGAGAAGCTTCGCCTTTGTATGTTGCAAACGTTGCATTACGCTTGCGACAGCAGCTGGCAATATTCACAAGACCACGTACGCCACCACGCTTTCCCACGGAGAAGCGCAAGCGGAGCAAACCTATTCCAAGGTTTGGGACATGGAAGGGACACGTGAAGGAGACAACATGCGAACAACAACCGGGCAGCCGACTGTCTTGGGCTCGCAATACGAGAATAGTCAACAGCAGGCCATTGTCAAGATGGACTTTCCGGTTGATGCAAGAGAGAGTCTTTGAACAAAGAAACCATGCGAAGGATACACCCTCGAGGAACCAAAAGTGCCCCGACAAACAGGAAGCAGCGGTGTTCACTTATACCCGCGGACACATTGGCACGTCTGTGTAAATGCTACTAGGCCTGGAGCCCATGGCTGTCCACACGGTTGCTGCTGGTAATTGCCTCCGGCTTTCCAAGCACGCTGGGGAATCAACAGAGAGCGGCACCCGCGCTCTTCCTTGGAGCTCTAGCTGACCATGATGATGTCTGTAGGTCTCAATTGCCACGAACATCCAAGCTTGAGGATGTCGAAGTGTCGTATCCGGATGTTATGAGACCACAATCTCATGGCTGAGGTATCTGTAAGGCCCGGACACCGCTTTGCATCATTGTCATGGCGCCTACAACGTCCACTGCCCGTAGCAGCTCTTCTGGGATTACCAAGGGACACGTTCGGCGGCTGGACTTGCGGTTCTGAGACGCAGGACTAAACTTGTTGCGGTGATGTCAATATCCAGTGCAAGGCTTCGACTGATCTCGAATCGTTGTCCTTTGAATCAAGAGACTTCCTACAATCCGAGAGGTCTTCAACGCTTGGCTCATCATGCGTCCTTTCGGCCATATACTGTGCCTGAAGCATTCATACTTTCGACCTCACCAGGGTGAATATTGAGTTCAAAAGCCTGCGTTCAGTCCTCCACGGTCAGGTCACATTGGTCTACACGACATGGTTGCGGAGCGTTTCATCCGAGATTATATCAGAGATCACCTCTATATCTCTGCATCTAGCTTTGACCAAGAGCATTTTGCAGAGCAAGATCGACGCAAGATTCGGCCGCTGAAACGCATCTGGAAGCCATCAAAGCGGCTATCGTCCCATCAAGCACAGATGTCCCGCAACTGTCTTGTCGCCTGTCCTATCGCAGAATCTTGTGCAATGGTAGACAAGATGCTGATGCAATGCTCATGGTCTTTGACACGGTCCATTCTAGCCGTCAAGGCTCGGCGTCCTCGACCCAGTCCGAGATTGTGTTTCGTGGCACAAGCGCACAGCTCGTGCCGCTTTCGAGATCGATATCAGTCCTTCTGGGTCTGGCCATCTTTTCTGCTGAGCTACGGTGTGTCGGCCCGCATGTCACTGTCTCTGTGGCCTCCAAACGCCCCGCCGCTCGTAGCCCTCCAGGCTGAGGGTGGCGTTGAGATGCCAGGATACTGCTCCTTGGACAAGACACCATAGGGAACATCCATCGCTGGGATTTCGCCCACCCACGGGAACGTAACGTGCCGGTTGCGCTGTTATATCTCTGCAGTGTCTCATGTCTACTCTTGCTCCTGAGGGATCAAAATTCTTCCAGTATCCTCTCTGCCGCTTGTCGGTCCGAGATAGCTCACAGCATAGCCGGTCTTGTAGTCGGATAAGGCAGCTGCCTGATAGCGCATGCCAAATCGACTCGACCGCACCGTTGCGGGTTGGGAAGATGGTCGAAAGCGCAGCATCTGGCATGTGGCGGAGATCGAGCTGAGCGTTGAAAATTCCGAACTGGCGATGGTGTCTGATGTGTGCGCGTTCTCGCTGCAGGCATGCTTGCTGATGATACCTTGGTCGTATTCGCCGTGGACGGAGGCTCTCGCTGAGGGAGTGTTCTGTCGTCGCCCTACTCCCGCCGTGAATAAAGAAGCGTAGCGTCGAAGACTCCGACGAGTTGCCGCTCAGAACACGCTTGTTTGTGGTATGCTTCTATTGCCGCAAGCAGAAGCAGGCTGATCTGTAAGTTGTGCATCTCTGTGTCGAATGCTTTGTTGTGTGTGCTGTTGTCGTGAGTGGCAAGGCACCATGTCGTTTGGCACGGCGACGCAATCACGCAGCAAGCAACTTACGGACAAGGGCCCCTAAGCTACGGAGTCGAGCACAGATCAGAGCAGCAAAGCACCAAAGCATGCACAGCACAACTGCAAGTACTTTGAGAGGGGACTGACGAGTGACATGCTACCCATGGCTGTAATCTGTCAATCTATCTGACCATCTCACGGCAAATCTGTTCTGAGGACTACAGCGTGCAAGGCAAGGCTACTTCGCCCAGGATCTTCTACGTAATACGTGCAACACTGAGAGTACTGCAAGCTTCTTCTTCTACCTTCAAGCTGCTGCCCTTGAGACGAAGTTACGAGAGGATATCGAGGGCTGATAGGACTCCTTGGCCTCAGCCTGTGCTCGTTCCTAAAGCTTAGGCCCCCTCGCCTTCGCCTTCGCACACAACTTGAAATATCTATTTCCTGTTGTCGCAAGCTCGCACTTCTTCCTCGCCACACCAAGACAGAGCTGACGGTACCACCAACATCACCGCCTCCTCCGACTCAGAACGTACCAGAGCTCTCACCGCCACTGCTAAATCAGCACATCAAGACAGAGCTTACGGTACCACCAAAAACACCGCCTCGTCCGGCTCAGAGCGCGACAGAGCTCTCGCCGCCATCCCTACATTGACTAGCACCAGAGACGGTAGTCTCACCAAAACCACACGAACTCCCGCCGCCATGTCTACGCCTTTCCGCTTCCTCGATCTCCCTCTCGAGCTGCGCAACCGAGTCTACCACTTCATGTCTTACACCGACTTCAGTTACTTGAACTTCAGGAGTACGCTCCCTGAACTTGCTCGCGTACCGGATCTCCGCGCCAAGTTCATTCCTGTCTACGTCAATCACCAGACCGTCGAATTCGACTTGGCCATCCAATATGACCGAAAGCACGTGCACACTTATCTCAGAGCCTACGACCGTAGCATCGTCCGCAACGCCACAGAGATCCACATCTTCGTCAACGATGACGGTCAAGACTTCATGAGAATCCACGACGCGGGGCTGAGGTTCGCTCTGGGTGGACGCTCGGTCGACCACTCGTCTGGCAGTGCTGGAGCCTCTCGTATCGGCAACGTGCACGTGGTCTTCGACAGCATGCGAGGCTGCCCGTCAATCTCTCGTGAGCATGCTGAACAGATGGCAGCTGGTTCGAACGAGTGGCGCATTGTCAACACCAAGGTGGCTGAGAGGATGGCTGCTGCCATCAACGACATCTTGATCTCGCACGGCCCCAACCAGCCGCCGCGCCTCACCACTCGCGAGCTGAGAAAATTGATCTGCCTGCTGGATGACATCCATGGGATCAAGCTGAACGGTTTCGGAAGCTCAAGGAGACTGCGCTATCGTCACATTGATGCTGGCGCGGCTGCAGACTTCTGGGCCTTGGTGGAGAGGCAGTGAAGTCCTCAATGCCACCGAGACCAACCATATCAAGGGCCACATTGGCAACACAACAACTGGCGAGACATGGAATGGCGGAAACCAGACATCGAGGCGGAACGAGATCAGTTTATAGAAGGACTACACGAGCGATTCACTGGCGGCGAGAAGTATGGTGCGACATTCATCTTCTTCTGCCGGAAGCTCACCCTGGGTGTTATGTTTCTTGTTCGTGCTTACAACCTTGCTTTACTCTTTGCTCTTTGCTCTTTGCTCTCAGGCCGACAAGGACGGTATAATGAGTCATGTTTTTTGTTCTTGCTTGAATTTTTGCTCTTGACTTTTTGCTTACAGACCGACGAGGACGGTATAATTGGCTTGCTGTAATGGGGTGCTACATCGCGTTTGAATTTTGTTTGAGTTGCTGACATGCTTTGAGGCATGGCCTATGCTTACTGTTCTGCGTTGTGGATTTAAGGGATTGCAAGGAAGGGAAGTGAGTGGACCTCATCGTCTACTCATGGACTGAAGATCGGATATCCTCGCGTTGCTTGACTACTCCTGCACTTGGGCTTTGTTCGTTAGATATGCATGGCCTCTTGGCAAAAATGACAATACGGGTCACCAAAAAAATTGTCCGCTTTCCCACTACTCGGCCCTACTGTGATGCCTGTGATCCCAAGAGCAGCTTGTCGGAGACTACGGTTAACTTATGTATCGTTGTTGACCCTCTAGGCTAGTGTTGTCTGCACTTGGGGCAATTGAGTGCCTTGGGCATCGCCTAGCCACACTCCGAGCCGCTGCGCGTGTACTTGGACTTTACTGCTATGTTGTCGCGTTCTGCAAATGCGGTCGATTGCAACCTCGCCTGGGGCCGTGGCAGTGTTATCGTGGATGCAGCTAGTCGTGATATCCATCGACTTATCCGCACAAATCTAGCAATATCTCGTTGGCGAGCACAGCTGTCATTCCGTCTTTTACTAATGGTACTACATACTGGCACGAGAGAATAAGAGTAATGCAGACTGTCGAGCATGACCACAAATCGCACCCAGCACAATAATTTATGGACTGATCGGTGATGACATACGCGAAGCGCTTCATTCAATACTTGTACATAGCCAGAAGGCTTTTGGGAAACGGATGTGATGATCACTCTACTTTCCACCACCAGCCTCCATCTCCTTTGCCTCCCTCTCCTGCTTCTTGCGCTCCTTCATGACGCCGAGCTTCTCCTCGCACTCGTCAACAACGGTCTTGCTCTCTCCATGCATAGCCTCAATCGCAGCCCAGTTGCCAGCTTCGACTTTGTTCTTACCCTCTCCCTTGCCGAGCAACTTCTTCTCGAAGCCATAGCCGGTCAGATGAACTGCGATGAAGTGCTTGTTCTGGCCCAACTGGTCGCCTTTCAACTCGACAGAAGCTTGATATGGTGCGTAGACAAGCTTCGCATCGTACGCTTGGATCCTCTTCTGGAGATCCGCTTTGGCAGTCGGGCTGTACGTGGTGCGTGGATCTGCTTTGTCGTCACTTTGCAGCGCGAGCGAAGGAGTACTGTACTTCTGTGAAGCTGCTGCTTCTACGAGCTTCGGCGCCCAGAGAGCGGTGAGCCAGGCTTCTGCTCTCGCGAATCCATTCTCGGGGTCAGAGAGCACAATGGCTGCAATGTACGCTTCAAAGACGTCTCCAAGGATCTTATTGAGACCCTTGTTTCCACGATCTTTGGCGTCACGCAGCATGGTCTCCATGTCGGCGACCTTGACTTTGTTCGGGAAGCCGTACAACCGGGCATACTCTGACAAAGTCTCGTTCTTCACAAGCAATTCTCGGACCTGAGACTGAGCGCCGGCTTGAAGGGCAGGAAAATGGTGATAAATCAGGCGAGAGGCGAACAGCTCCAGGTAAGCATCACCAAGGAACTCAAGGCGTTCATATGTGACATCCGATGCTGTAGAGCTACGATCGTACCCGTATGATTTGTGGCGGAATGGCGAATCAACAAGGTTCGGGTCGGTGATCTCTGGTAGTGGCGGGAGGTTTTTCGCTACTGTGAAAGGCGTGTAGGCTGCCACATCCGCTCTGATGCCGGTTGATGGTGGAAGTTGTTGTACAGCAGCTTGGTAGTCGACTTCCTTCTTCGAACGATCTTGTGTATGATGATCGGTCTTATGATTCTGCTGTGAGGAGGGTTCTCTGCGATGGTGGTCCTTTTGATGCAAGTCCTTGTGCTTTTTGAAGGCCGAGCCTTGCGGTTCCTGCGCTGGCCGCTTGTTCATGTTGGTAATAGATGTATGAGACGACTCTCCTCAGCGCTGCTTCTATTAGCCAGCAACGTGGAGATGAGCCGAGATGAACGTGGTGTATATGTTCGACGAAAGCGATGTTCACTTTGAAGAACATTGCGGACAGGCGAGCGCTAGCGCGTTTAAGCGAAACCTTATTTCGGCTCGGACTTCGAGATGGGCGAAGGCGGGCTTCATGCGCTGGAGAGTGTCGAAGCGACTGTTCCAGCAACGCCGCATCACTCACATTCACAATGGCAGTCCCTCGCTCAAGGATAGTCGACTTGATGAAGGTATGTCTCCCGCCGTAGCACTGCCTCGGTTCAAGCGCTCACCAAGGACAGGTCCAATGCGGCATCTTCAGCACCATCTTCAACCCAACCGGCGAGCGTCTCGGTAACAAGATCCTGCGCCAGCGTCTGCGCGGTCCTGCGCTCGCCGCGTACTACCCTCGTCGGGTTGCCACATTCAAGGACCTGCAGAGGCTATACCCTGGCTACGAGACCTACAACGACTTCGAGGAGGATCGATTGGAGCACTTGCAAATCGCAAAGAGCAGAGGAAAGGGTGCCCCGAAGAAGAAAAGGACAGCAGCAGGTAAGAGCGCACCGAAGATATCTGTACACAATTTAGAGGTTGCGTTACTGACAGCGCCAACACAGAGAGCAAGAAGTTCAACAGCAAGAAGAGGAAATGATCGCATTTTGGGATTTGAAGCAAACATTCATTGCACGGAGTTTTGGGATACGGTGTATAGAAGCTGGGACTGTACAGTATGGCCACGCAAATACCATGACTACGAGTGCGGGCAGTTGCGACCTCCTGAGCGGCAGGTCTGCATGTATAACATACTTTTTACTCTCAGCCAACCTTCCGATTGTGGCTAAGTCTCGGTGAACTCGGCGGTTTGGACACGTACGCGATGTGAGTGGCCTCCGGTGTGAGATACGAGGAGTAGCCTAGGATTTCCAGAGCGCCAGTATCTTCTCCCCTCCTGGTCATTCTGTGCCAGAATCCCCATGCAGTCTTCGGCTACGAGATACATGTAGAATTGCCAACATTCGCCTAGTGTGGAAGGCAGCAGTGGCGGGTTTCTTTGACAGCGTATAGAGCGGACACTCATGGGCGCCAGGGTCACACATGTACGACGTGCCCATTTGAAGCTGGGCACGCATTAATGCTAAATGCCGCGTTCCATTGAAGAAGCTACGGATCGGCACACTCCACGCAAACGGATGCTCTGGGCTCATAGGGCTGCTGATCATCTCAGGTCAGTCGGAAGAGTACTGTAGTACGGGTGATATCAAGGGTGAGTGATCAGTTGCTGCACTTGACAAGCCTGCAAAAGGCTGCTGCACTTGAAGCCCACCAGAGACAAGTGTGCGGTTTCTAATGTGGACATTCTCACGATAACACAACTGCTGGTGCTCTTGTCGTCGCAAAATACAGGACGCCCAGAGCCGAGATGGCCACCGAGATGCAATCCGAGTGCATCTCGAGAACCAGCACAACAATGCTGTCAAATTGACTGAAGCCGCTTATAACGGTCTCGAAGAACACTGGAAAGAAGCGTATCGAAGTAAGGTAAAAGTTGTCATAAACGTTATCTACTCTCCGACAATCTAATCGCTGCACACGAGCCTTCCTCTAGCTCACTATTCATTAAACTCATCATTTGAACCCCCAGAACTCCATATACCAAGATGCTGCAGCGATACCCATCAAGCCGCGATCCGCAAAAATGCTCAAAGACAATAGAAAAGACAATCCTTCACCAAGCCAAGCCCTCCTGCGTCGCCGGACAAGCCGCCTGGAGACCAGCACAGAAGTCGATATCCTTCTTGCTGACAGCCGAGTTCGCCTGAGTCGGCAATTGCTGCTTAGCCGGCCAGATCTCCTTCTTCGCGGCTTTCTCGCGAGCGTGGTGTTCTGTGACGGTCTCGCGGCAGAGCTTCTGGAAGTAGAGCGGGCCCTTCTCAAGGCGCGGGTGCATCTCGCCGTTGACGAAGACGCCGGCGTTGATGTTCTTCTGCGCGTATTCGCAGAGGTACTTGTCCTCGGACATGATGCGCTTGTAGATCTGGTTGACG
>Ga0265797_10002958_pt1 | contig 27851 bp, 31 predicted proteins | sample P2T30metagenome_FD_192433 | JGI IMG/M metagenome (GOLD analysis project Ga0265797, IMG submission 192433) | Plant litter microbial communities from East Loma Ridge, Irvine, California - P2 T30 | ecosystem: Environmental > Terrestrial > Plant litter > Unclassified | place: USA: California... | reverse complement strand
TCTCGATGACCCACTTACTGCTTCCGTTGTTGATACCACAATGACATCTCCGAACATGCGCTGTTGGCTGCTACGCACGCGCCTCAAGGACTCTTCGCGCTTTATGGTAAGTGAGAACGTTCCTTTCACATGTATTCGAAAGGCTAGGACTTCGGAGGACAAGCCTCCTCTCGTTATGTTTGATGAACATGTGTGACGAGTCGGGTTTGGTGAATGTTGTACGTGAAATAGAGCATGCGTCCGCCTTGTGCACTAAACTCTTGAGACCGTTCATGGACATCCCCATCCATCTATAGTCGCTTCGCAAAACAAAAGATATGGCACCTATCAACCGTCTTGCAGAATGACTTTCACTTCAGCTTGCGACTCTGCATCGTCGTGAGTAGCAGCTTCAACAGCATGACGAGCGCAATCACTTACCTCCAAGTAGATCGGCCAGAACCATGCCCTCATCATCTACCATCAACTTTGCATCTGTGCGAAACGTTAGCAACCACAATCGACATATCTATGTAAGCACACATCGGTCGTGGAAACATACTTTTGAAGATCAACTGGTACGACTCGCCCTCCTTCTTAGCTGTCACGAGCTGTACCAGCTTCTCATTCTCTGCATTTGCTTTATACCAGGACACTCGTTTTGGCAGATAGCTGCGGTTCTCTACTTGATTGCGTCCCATAATCCAATCTCCAGATTGCAATCGGCTATTCTTAAGGCTGAAGATAGCTGGCACGGCTCCCAGCTTTGCTTGAGAACCATCCTCAGCGTCTTTTTCGACGTTTGCAACTGGTTTGCCACCAATGTCGATAGTGAAAGTCGATGGAATAGAATCCATGATGTTTGCCTGGAAGAATCCAAGGAGCCACAGTGCAATGAGTCCTGAGAAACACAGGAGTAGGATTCTACCTGGAGCTGCGTTTGCGACTGGCATCCAGAAGACTTGGGAGACCAGGAGCGATGTGATAGTGCGAGCGTGTCGCGGCGATGAGCGGTGATGGGCCGATGTTGACGCTTTACACCCAGGTACCTAAAACTTTGTTGATATCTCGGTCGTACTCACTGACCTATATGCGAGTTGCATGAATGCCAGCTCGTGTTCGCCGGTAGTGTGGCCGGATATGATTCCGATTCCGTGCAAGTAGATATCGCGATATGCCAACTTTGGCAGCTGGTTTCACATCATGTAGGACTAAGCCTGAGATGTGTTAGTACACCCCACAAAGCTCATGCCAAGGATATCCTCCCACGCTTGGCTCTTGCCTGTTCGGGGTCGCTAATCGTCACACCCTCAAACATCAAAGGGGACTTCTCCGATATTCCCTACGCATTGCTCACGGCACTTCAGGCATCGCTCTCTCATTACACTAGATGACGTGCTCACAATTTGTATGCCTGTTCCACCCAGGAACGCCTCGGAGGTGAATTGTCGATGGCACCACGTTATGTGCGATCTGTCTTCGCCAGTACACAGTGCGTCAACGCGTTAGTAAATCAAAAGTAGCTTCCTCTTTTCCTTGACACCAGCGTTTCTGCAACTCTGCGATAATCCACATGAAGTATCGAGGTAGAGAGATTCGTGCAGTCCATTAGATCCAGGTGAATCTTCCGATAACGGCCTCGTTCGTGCGACTGGCTGAATTCCTACACTGTACCAAGACAAGCTAATTGCTATATTTTCTTTTCGACTACTACGTCCCACCAATCGGCGATTACATGACTTACACAGCACATGACGGTACCGCCCGAACACGGTGTAAAGGTACATCTTGGGTTTCCCATATTGTCTTGGCTCTACAAGCTCCGCCAAGGTAGGTTGTCGAGTTTTGCCAAACCCGTTCTATTTCTTGTCAATTCCATATCTGGAAGGACTTTAGTTACCCCCAGCACACAATGTCTTGGGGTCTCTACTGGCACCTCATAGTGCGACCGAATACGAAGGTTCGTGTTCGTGCAAGTCAAAGCGAAGGAGATTACATGTTTTCTCTCTGTTGTATAAAGATGGAAGACGTGCCAGCCTGGAGAAGTCAGTCAGTCGCTTCTCTCTTCATCTCAACGACCTTTTCTCCAGTCGCTTCGCACAGTCCCCAACATGCACGCCAAGTCCATCCTTGCCGCTCTTGCGGTCCCGGCCATCGTCTATGGCGCGGCTATTCCCCAGGAACAGGAACTGCCCGAATTCAACTGGGATGAGAGCTCTCCAGACACTTCAGACATTGTTGGTGGCGTAGCCGCTTCCCAGGGTGATTTCCTTCCCATGGTCAGCGTTCAACTTGCTGGATTGGGTCACCTGTGTGGTGGTACTCTTCTCAACGCCAACACGGTCGTCAGTGCGGCTCACTGCTACTATGGTCGTACCACCGCTTCATTCAGCATTCGTGCTGGATCTCTTGTGAGTACCATTCTCTCTTGTAAAATGTAATCAGGCCTATACTCATTATCTCTAGAACCGTGGCTCTGGTGGAACTGTCTCCACTGTCACTTCCGTTCGCCTTCACCCCAGCTACAACGACAACACTTCGGACAACGATATCGCAATTCTGAAGCTCTCGACTCCTGTTGCAACGAGCTCTACTATTGGATACGCAACACTCGCCGCCTCAGGCTCCGACCCTGCTGCTGGCTCCACTGCGACAGTGCTCGGCTGGTAAGTAAAGCTCATCAAAAGAAGGTTGTACATTATGCTAATTTTTCTTCAGGGGTGACACAACCGATGGTGGCAGCAGCTCTACCACTCTCCGTAAGGTTTCGGTACCCATCGTCTCCCGCGCCACTTGCCGCAACAACTACTCAGTTTCTGCCGTTACTGACCGCATGTTCTGCGCTGGTGTCCCCGAAGGTGGCAAGGACTCTTGCCAGGGTGACAGCGGCGGTCCCATCATCAGCTCCAGCAAGCAACTTATTGGCATTGTATCTTGGGGCAACGGCTGTGCTTTGCCTGGTCAGCCTGGTGTGTACGCCAGGGTTGGTGCGCTCACCTCTTTTGTTACTAGCAACTTGTAAGAGTTCCTAGTCGGGATGAACGGTCCTGTTGGTTGATGGAACGCGCGTGGTACTGGTGTGAAGGCGGTGACATGGGGCGGTAATGAGTGACGAATATGATTATGATCATCTAAATGTTCTCATCACCCTATACAAGAGCAAAGTCGAACAGGTAGAGACTGTAACCTCTACTTTGCAGCTTACATTAGCTCCTAACAAGAGAGATTATAGGGATTAATAGTATTATAGGCTTCTAGGTTCCCTATGTATGTCTATATAGCTCTGATACGCTTTGTTGTAGTAGGAAGAAGTACTCTGCTTAAATGAGATATTTAGTTTCTCTCTTTGGCGTAGTGTCATCATGATATTGATATTCAAAGTGCTCCCGTTGAACGATAAAATGTGCTAATCATCCAACAAGTTCTTCCTCTCCAAGCAGACACCAACTTTGCTGACTCACTGCTCTTTCTTCCAGTCATTATGATCCATCCATGTACTATCCTACTTATATTTCCACAGCGCAGGGCTAGATTCGAAAGTCAATAAGGGCGTTCTCGTCTATCCGTCTTGTCTCCTTTGTCTCTGCAAGTAAATCCGCGCGAAAGCTGATGCGACCCTCCATGTATCACCCATAAGAGTCACCGGTAAAGCTTTATCTTCGCACATACCGTGGTCCGTGCTAATACAACACGGCCGTGATGTGTTTCGAGAGAACTATATGCAGCCAACCAACGGCGATATCTGACCCGGTCCGCCTCTCTTCTCGTCATGTTGCTCTTTTCGGAGATATAGGATGATATGCTGATTGAGTGACTCTCTTATGTCGAATCCCATGATTCACCATGCGACTAAGTAAGAGAAGTCGTCCCTGATGTACTCGAACTTCTTCTGGTTCGACTCTGCCCACTCGCGCACCTTTCGAATACCCTCCAAATCCGCCCGCATATGTTCAGTCGAAGTCGACCCATTCAGCACCACAATTCCTTGATCCATGACGAGAGCGTAGAGCGCAATGGGCAGTTCAACATTCGTCGCTTTGGCCAAAGCGGCAACTGGTTTTGACTTGAGAAGAACAGGATTACCGGTCAAAGTCCAGAATGACTGATACATGATGCCACTCAATCGGCAGTATTCACGCAACTCTACATCGTGGTACGTGTCAGGGTAGAAGCGATTCTGCACCACTGCTGGCTTGACCTTGGCACGCAGCCACAGATCTCGTAGAATGGGAAGAGTGACATTCGAGATACCGAGGGAACGAATCTTCTGCGGCACATAAGTCTCCAGTAACCGCCAAGCCTGCAGTGTTTGCTCACTGGTGGGTAGTGGCGAATGGAGAAGTAAGCAGTCAATGTATGACTCGTCTTCCGAATTCTGGTCATGTCGCAAATTCTTGAGTGAGGATGCGACAGATGTGCGTATCTGAACGTCTAATGGCGCTTCAGGGTCGTAGGGCATATTGTTCAGATCCTGGCCAGCGGGAGTGGTGTATTTCGTCTGTAACTGTTGAACATAAACACCAAACATCTTGAGAGAAAGTGTGGAAGTTCATACATATATCTCCTCTCGCTTCACGAGACCTTCCTCGAACGTCTCACGAAGCGCGTCCCCAACTAAAGGTTCTTGGTAATGCCGAGGCTGTGCAGCTGTGTCGACGCGACGAAACCCATGAGCAAGTGCTTCTTTTATTAATCTCTTCGTCTGGCTTTTCTTCCAGGCAGTACCATAGATGAACACGGGCTGATCATCAAACAGGCGTGATTTACGTTGACTGATCGAAGCAGAAGCCATGGTGCGTGTGGTCGATAATGAACGATCGACACAGGGCTTCAGAACAGCGCGATATGCAAGCAGAGGATACTGAAGTCTAGATGCCATGTCTCACCCTCATTGCCTGAATCGTGGCGATTCACATGTAAACGTCCACGTCGGGAGTGACGATGCAAGGTACCTGGACCCTGATGACTAAGCCAACGGTGACGCCTGGCATCTGTAAGCCCCACCAAGGTTCCGATCGGACCTCTATCATCCCGACCAGAAAGTGCTCGAAGTACCACGCTCAACACGACCCTTTCTCGTGATAACCGCCTTCCTCTTTCCTCCATATCCCGGATTCATCTTCCAGGAATACTACAAACTAGTCAGACAAAATGGGTCGTCCAGACGGTCCTCGCGACCCCATCGCCGGTGCCGATACACCACAGCCACCTTTCCCAATAAAGCTCCGAGGGCCAGTAGTCAAGGGCTTCGGGCGAGGAAGTAAAGAGGTACAAATCAATTAGTCAACCTGGCTGTCTCCAAGAGCTGACAGTAGCAGCTAGGCATACCAACTGCCAACATTCCCCTCTCTGGCCTAAGCATAGGCGGCCACGACGAGTTAGAGTCCGGCATCTACTATGGCTGGTGCACACTCGACACATCTTCCATCGCATCCTCCACAACTTCTTCCAGCGTACCAAGCGCCACGGATGATACCTCCGTCCCTAGCAAATCCTCCTCGCACGCTGTCTTAGATCTCGAATACTCGTCCGAGACCCCCACACCATCAACCATCTACCCGACCGTACTGTCCATCGGTTACAACCCGTACTACAAGAACACACAACGCAGTATCGAGATTCACATCTTACATAACTTCAAACAAGACTTCTATGGCGCGAACCTCAGTTTGATGATACTGGGCTTCATACGGCCGGAGTACGATTACGTGAGTAAGGACGCGTTGGTGGAGGATATCAGGGAGGATATTAGGGTTGCACAAAGGAGCTTAGCAAGAGAGGGGTACGAAGCTTGGAAGCAGGATGAGTGGTTGAAGGGTGGTGAGGATACCAAGATCAATTGGAATCAAGCTGGGCAGAAGGACGGGGTGGGAATGTCGCAGATGATGAATTAGAGTGACGGAGGTTAGAGGATAGAGGATGCGACCATATCTATAGACGACAGACGATCCCACGACGTGCATAGCGATATCCGTGTATGAATGAACATTGTTATTGTACCGATGTTCTAACCATGAAAGCATTGATATCGCGCCTATGTTGGCAGCTTGTCTACTCCGATCACGCCCTTGATGTGCGCCGTTTAACACCCAAACCAAACAACAGCAATTTCCCAAATTATACCTTTCCAAGATGCACATGTCTCGTGAGACGACCGAGGTATCCATCCATGCGTATGCGCCGGTCATGAAAACAACCCCAGAAACATAAAAGCACTTTTTATACTGCCGCTATGACGTGATCGCACATCAGCTGTGAAGATGGCGTCGTCCATATTCATGCGACTATCCGTCAAGTGAGACGACCTCGAAGAAATTTACCTCTCGTGAGACTATGTAGGTGATGCAACGTCCAGCTCAATCGTCCTTCAATTATTGCAAACCCTTGTCAAGCACAGGCATAACCTGGATCCTAATTAGCAGCTTCTCAAATACAGAACGTTGGGGTTCAACTTACACTCATGCAAACAAGCACAGGCATATCAAACATATCGCGCTTGATATGCCACCAGATCATACAATCGACCATACCATTCTTCGCCCCAAGCCTTTGCATAGCGCTCTCGCCTTCCACCTTAACGAGTGGGTCAGCCTTGACGTCAGAGCCAGCATTCGCATTCTTCATCTCTTGGATGCGATCTATGTCGGCTTTGGTCTGGTATCTCAGCATGTTGACACGCTGAGAGGCATAGCCATGAGGATCCTGGTAACAAAGTTCGGAGAAGTGCTGCAAGAACTCCAGCGCGGACTTGGGATCCATAAGCTCGATGATGTTGACGCTGGGTGTGGCCGTCTCAGAGTCTTGCGCGGTAAGATTGGGTGTTGTGTTTTGAGTTGAGCCAGTGTCGCTTTCACTTGTTTCACGATTCGTCCCAGTGTTGACGTTGAGGTTTGGCTCGTGGCCGAGCAGAACTGAGTCTTTCCAGCCGGTGAGAATGGTAAACTCCTTGTTAATGCCGACAATCTCGCCTGATCGCCGACATATTAGAAATGGTGTGCCGACCTCTGCGAAGTGATCCTGCAATGTCATGACTTGGCGTTGCAGTCCCATTTCTTGATGGATCAAGTCGTCCCTATTCAACTCTTCTCTCACTTGCAACAGCACAGGTCGGTAGTTCTGCAGATACTGTTGGGCTTTGGCAACCCATGGTCTTGAATAGTTCTTGTCAATTAGCTGGTAAAGCCTGTGGTAGCCCTTGACGTAGTCATATGGCTTGGTAACTCCTTGGTAGATAGCCTTGGTATCTCGTTGACGTTTGCGGATACCGTTTGAGTTCATCGGTTGAATTGCTGTCGTTGAGGGTCTGTGTTCGCGCTGCGATCGATTGACGGCTGGAGAGTGTTGCGCGTGAGGTCGATTGGTGTTGGCGAAGAAAGCTGCAGTTGCCAATGGGTTGTCGCCCTCGAATGTGGATGCATCCGTGGAAGCTGGGCTTGCTGTAGAGCCCGGCCCTTGGCCAATGACGAATGCATGCGGACCACTAAGACTGTCGTTACGAAGACTGTGGTGGTCATGCCCAGCTGAAGTGTTTGGCGTGTGCACATGCATACTGCCTTGCCGCGAATGCGAGTCTTGCCACTCGCCCGCCGGAAGCCCGTTGGGGTTGTATGCCATTGCGGTTGCGGCATTGTTCTGGTCCGCATAAGTAGAGGGCATCTGCTGATTGTACATGTTCACAGCGCCATTCATATTATTCATCATCCCGTTATCGTGGGGTGTGTCCACTGCGCCTGACGACATATGGCCGAGCATGCCAAACTCGAGCGCTCCGTAGTGGTTGCCAAAGTTCAGACTTGAGATATCAAAATTGAACAATGCTGGGTCACTTGGATCGAACAAGGGTCCGAATTGCTGCAACTGGCTCTGTTGGCCTTGGGGCATAGTGCTCGGTGCATTTTGCACTGGCCCATGGTGCGGTTGGTTGAACGGGGGTGAGATTGGCGACTGCTGATTGTTGAAGGCGTGGCCATCTTGCGCAACAGGCAGTTGCCCTGGTATCGAGTTGGGTGGATAAAACGCTGCTGGTTGGGTTTGATTGTACATGTTGCTCTGTGGGGAGACGGAGACTGTTTGGGTTTCGTGGCTTGGGATCGGTGTTGGGCGGTTGCCGTTCATGTATGGATAGTGGCCGCCCACACCTGGCATGAGAGCTCCATCTGGCGCGTCGTGTAGATACTTGGCCTTTTTGCGCACGCCGTCCATGCAGTGATCTTGGAGGCCGCGCTTGATGCAGCGATTGCATGGTCTCTCATCACCTAGAACATGTTAGTTTTTCCACTGAGTTGATTCGTATATTTTCACTTACCACACGTCAGATGGGCTCTTTGGCAGGCGAAACATGCCCTCCGCGCCTTTTTCCTCCGTGGCCTTAGAGGATCCTTTGCATTGGGCTTTCCGTTGGTAGGCTTCTGGGTGGAGTCACCATTGCCAGATTGGGGGTCTGCGGACTGTTCAGCAGCCATGTCGTCGTCCAGATCGCTCCTGTACTCGGGCGAAGGAGAGGCATCTTGGGCGTCTGGGGTGGTCATGATATCCCCTCTACTCAGCGCAGGCACTCGGCCAAGCACGGACGTTCGCTGCTGTGAACTGAGGCGCTGGGACTTGACGCTTAGTGCTGCGTGTAGCCGTCAGTGGTGATCTAGGGGTGTTCCCGACAGAATGGTTCAGCCAATGTGTCTGGGGTGCACGGCTGGAGGCGTTCCAGCTGTGTGTTTTAAGGTGCGATCACGCGTGCGTTGGCTGCTTGAACGAGCGCTGCCGTGGCACTCTGACAAGTCCAATGACGAGCTCTGCAGGGGAGGGAGATAGTGAAGGACTCTCAATCCGGCGGACAGGTATGGGATAGTGCTGTTGTGGTACGGGGCCGGGGTCCATGTAATCGAGGGAGCATTCCAGGAGCACACAGAACCATGTTTGATAGCGAGATGCTACCGCGACGCGCTGCCCATGCTGCTGGGAGTCGGCTGTGGTTCTACAAGTGGTGCCGGGCTTCGTATCGTGAGCCCACGGAAGGTGAGAGCAGCAGCGTGGCAGTGACGGGTGGGGCGTCGCTTGGAGCGCAGAAGGAGCGACGCGGTAGGTCAGCGCGGTGGTACGACACTTGAGAAGTCACGGTCGGCGCTGGGGCAGGTGCGATGGGTGATGATGATCGTCTGGGGAGGCAGGAAGCAAGTCGCGACGGAGCGCGCGGTCGAGGCGATGGAGGCGCTGCTAGGTTTGACGAGCTTCCAGGGCACTTGCAGCGCTGTGTGCAGTTGGGAGTGGGCTCGAGGCGTCGGGCGCTGGTCGTGTGTGGTAGATTGGGGCTCTCGCTGCAAGATGCGCGCAGATGCGATTCCCCGCAATTGGCTGTTCGAGGTTTGCTGGAAGTTGCAGCCCACGCAGCTGCCTCGGTCCCTGTCGACCGGTAAGCCGCTGGCTTGGCCTCGCGCTAGCCTGTAGTCACGCACTTCTGCTTCACTATTTGGACATCACTAGCCGCAATAGCCCACTTCAGCCACTTCAGGCCCCTTCGCCTCTCGTCTGCCACCGGATCGTCGCCAATACGCGGTGGGTCTTGTATATCATTGCAGATTGAGCGCTGTACTGCAGAGAACCCTGCCCAGTCACTCGCAATTCCCACCTCAACATCTCATGCCACACAGCGCATACCCAAAAAGCAAGCAGCCGGCATGCCCAAAGTGCATCAGGCTCGGCTATGGGGCATGCATACAGTATGGGATACGAGCCCTTGGCGCCAAATATGAATGGTTCCTCGTCAGCCTATTGGCGCGCTCGTACTACCAACTATCATCACTCCTTCCCGCTCGTCTACGCTTCGCGAGCTTTGTGTACCCTCAATGTCTCCTTCACCGTGTCTCTGGCCTGCCGACCACGTTTTCTCACACGCTGGTGCACCGCCCTCGGCAACGGTACCATCCGCAACCGCTTTCGGCTTTTGTGTATCCGTTGTCCCTCGAGCTGGCGTGGCCGCCCTCGTGGCGCTCATGTTCCGTTGCACAGAGGCCCGGCCAGCTTGCTTCATGTGGTCTCACGTGTGGGCGCAAAATCCTTGATTCAATGAAAATCTTTGACATGCAAATGCCGTGTCACTCTCTATTATTAGTCCGCTTCCAGTCAAGTCTGCCACATGCCCTCGCCTCGCTTCCTTGTTGACTATGCTGATGCATATCGACTGCCTCCCCTGAGTCGCTTGCCATATCGAAAGAACAAGATTGGAAATCTGCAATAAAACATATTAGTGAGTCCCACAACCCTCGTTCTGGGTCACTTACGGAGCCATTGCAAGTGCCAGGAAGGCAAGCAGAGTAGTTGCCCACTGGTAGCCGAGATCTGTTCCAAATCAGTGACCGCTCTTTCATCAAGGCGCATCGTCCTCGAGACTTACTGTTGTACATCTGAACACCAAATAGTCTATGACACTAATTAGCAATTAAGTCTAACCCAACGGTGATGCTAACTTACGGGAATGCCGCAGCAAAGTACGACCGCGCAAAGCTGTTGGCCGCAAGAGCCGATGCAGCGTAGACAGGGTACTGTTCGGCGAGGTCACTATCTCTGTACCCAAAAGTCTGGTCCGATGTCGGTGCGTGGTACTTACGGCTTCGACCAAGAATGTGAAGACCCCTGAATAAACCCAGATGACACTACGTCACGCAATGCAGTCAGTGAGCTGCTCACATTGATCATACTCGGAGTCTTGGAAGAAGAAAACATACCCAAGACCAAATACTGCCGAGAAGATTATTGGAACTGCGGCGTCATGGTCAGTTATTATTGCGATTCTACGATATGCAGGATGTTGTCATACCTATCCAATGAACCTGCAGAAGCCGGGGTGTTAGCATAGAAGCTTCCATACCAAAAGCACTCTGAACTTACTGATGAGTACGTTGTCCACCCAAACCCTGCATACGCATGATTAGAAGCATGTTCCATTCGAGGCCGTGCAGAAGCTTACCAAAGAGAGCGACAGGGACGACCCAGGCCCCAAGAATAGTTGAAGGAAGTCGAAATTCAGGTTCCGAACCTCCAGGCTCGCCCCCTTGTTCCTCACGTTGGCGCACGAGCCTGCCGTATATCCTTCTCCAGATAGGGTCCGTGGAGATACCCGCTAGCATGCCTACCAACAGGCCCAGGAATGCAAGTCCAGTCTGCGATATGCTAAAGCCGTGATTGTTTTGGAACACGAGGGGGAAAGCGCCAAAAAAGAGGTACAAGATACCCAGTAGGATAGCAGACAGTATGCAGAGGCTCAAGCACTAGAATGCAGCCGTCAGTACGCCAATCAAAGCCTCGTCGAGTGCAGAGACCCACCATAGGCTCAAAGAACAGCAGTTGAAACGGGCGAATGCATGACCACAACACGGTTTTGGCAATAGAGCGGTCCATCTTCTCAATCGGCGCTATCCACTCTGGGTTGCCGGTCTCTTCTCGTAGTCGAATCGCCTTCCGACGGAGCAGAACGGGGTGGTACGTTTCAGGCACGAACATAACGATCAGGCAAAGCTACAAGGCTAATGTTAGTCTCTGGTACACATGGTGTGCAGCACAACCTTACCTGAACTCCAGACCAGATGATGAGCACATAGAAACACCTGTTTTCATGTTAACACACCGCCAGTTGCTTCCGCGAGGCCTAATCTAGGTGTTCTTGATACGAACACCTGGGCAGATGCTGCCAGCTTGAGCAACGCCACTGGATCTGCAGGTGCAGTGTCGCAGGGTGAGAAAGGTGGGTCTTGGATAAGCACTTACCATCTCCACGTAGTGTTCTCAACGATGAAGCCTCCTATCAAGGGGCCAACTTCTGGACCGACAAATGGGCTAGCTGTGTAAACCATCATAGGCGCAGATAGCTCCTACACTACCGTCAGAAATAGAAAACTCGCGATCACAGTATTGACTGACGTGTTTTCCAAACATATCACCGACAGTGCCTCCAGCTACACTGAGGAAGGCTGAGCCGGCTAGTCCATCTAGAAAGCGCGCAACCAACATTGTCTGAATGTTCTGTGCCACAGCGCATGGTATCATCCAGATCAGGAAGAACGTAAACGAGCAGATATAGATAGGTCTTCGACCATAGAACTACGATTGGTTAGTTAATCACAGGGATATTGGAGTGCCGTAGTCCCCGGCAGCTGTACGCACCTCCGAGAGGGGACTGAGGATCATCGGTCCTGCGCCTAACCCTGCGACGAACATGGACAAGCCAAGCGTACACACTAAGCGGGAGGCCCCAAACTCTGGCTCCAGCTGACTATAGGTTGACGTGTATAGTGATGAAGTGCATGTCCTACATTTGGTGATTATTAGTTTGTGCTTGTGCAATGACTGAGAAACCAATATCATGACGTACACGCAAAGAGAACTGCTGGCGCATATCAATACGATGAGCCATCTTCGTAGTTTGCCCATGCTTCTCGGGTTCTCTGGATCTGCGTCACCATCCCAAGTCACTAGATACGGCTGCTCCGTGACAGCTCCAGTTCTGGATTTGCTCGGTCCTTGGGTATTGCCTTCAGCATCGAGGCATGTGTAGCCGTCTCCTCCAGCTCGTGAGTGATGCGATCTGATCGTCTTCAGGCTCCTTCCATCTTGCGAGCGTCGACTTTGGCTGCGGCCTCTTTCAGCATCTCCGTCTTTCGTTGATCGCGTAGCTCCATCAAGTCCAACCACTTTCTCCTCGTCGATGTCGGCAGCAGATTCTCTTCTTTTCTCATAGTCACTTGACGCGCTGTCTTCGTGTTGTTCCTGTGCTGAGCCAAGGCTCATCCTTTCTTTTGGCTCCATTTGTTCCGATCTCGCCATCGTTCTTTGATGGATGAAACGATGTGCAAAGTTCGATGAGTACCAAACGACACTCACTAACAACGCGCCAATCTCTTAGAGCCCGTTCCACCCTGGGAATGGCCGTTGACGCTCGGATTTAACTCGCTAAGATGCCTGTAGAACCCCTTGATGACGAACCCTGGTCAGGCGAAGCGGCGCATGTCCAACATGGGAAGGAATTTAGATGGAAGAGACAAGATGCGAAAGACATCGCGCTTCGATCAAGCTTCCAGACCGCGCCGCGGCAATCGGCTCAAAGGCTCTGGAGCGGCATATGGGTAAAGTGGGGTGACGTCTTGCTGCCATAACGGCGCCGCTTCGTGACTCTGGGGTGTGTAGGTGCGTCATCCGGCTATAAGATCGGTTACCGTTCTGGCATAGACATTTCGCCACATCTGCAGGAAACGAGGCTGAGATTTGGCAACGATCTCAATGCTTCAAACATGCCTTGTTGAAAGGCATTCATCGTTTCTCATCTTCTCTTCGGGGCTTCTTCTTGACTGCGCGCTCCGTCTCTTCCTCCTTCAATTGCCGCGATCGGCGCAAAACCTGCCGTTCACGAAGACTAGCGGGCCGCATTTAGCAAAACCATCCGTTCGGAAAAGCTTTTGCCCTGCGTGCTGATAAAGAACCCCTTCTGCCCTATGCTCCTCGACCCACATTGTTATATGATAACAGGTGCCTTGGCGTGGTGCTGTGAAAAGGTATTGTGTGAACTTGTGCAACCAGTGATCCAAGGTCTTCCAGGCGCACCTGCTCCATCACCATCTCCGAGCTTTGAGACCAGGCGCCTCGATTTTGATTCGACAATATTGCCCGCGATGTACGAAGTATGCTGACCCTGTGCGATATCGTATATTTAGGATATTTCCGATGCCGTTGGACAGCTCGCATCTCCAACTATAGACGTTTGACGTTTTCGGCTCTTGCCCGCCGCCATCAATAACGGCACCACGTGGGAAATGCACTAGGCGGTTTAACAAGCTTCGATAAGGAAAAAGGAATGAAGTAGTCCTCCTTCCAGACGTTTCCAGTAGCGCCTCGAGTACGCAAACAGAACGCCAACACGCCTTAAGTAAAATAGTGGATGCATGTTTCTCTTCATTAGGCGGGCACAGCGACATTGGGCGGAAGGCGTTACACACTTGATGACCCCAAAATGGACGATAGGTGTGCGGCATTCTATCCTGATTCAATAACGTTGAATACGCGATTACCTGTCATGCAGTTTGAGAGACGCTTACATCACAAGGTTGATGCACTCTAGTCATCTTCGCAGCGATACCATCTTCAAGTTTCATGCTGCGTGTACAAGGATATGCTACTGCGAGTGGAGATCTCGTGGGAATGGTTCGCTGTCAGAGTGAGGTTCATTATATGCAGTAGTGTTATGGAACACATGTCTTCGAGAAGTATCTCCTTAGTTCGAAAGTGCGCGCATGGCTACCAAGATGTCCAGCATATCACCCTTCCTTCTACGCTAAAGCTCTATGAGATGTTGTTGAGTTGGCCAGATGGTGACGAAGTGCTTGTCCAGATGATGCGGTGAACTTCATCGTTACCTCATGCTTCCTACCTACCTAGGTACCCTGATAAGTCTGGAAGAATCGGAGTTAGCAGTGGAGACTACCTGATGATAGAACAATTACACGTATTGTAGATTTTATGATTATTCCAGGAAGATCTTATCTAACGTCCGCGAGGAACGAAGATTGGTCACAGAACGGAACTCTACCTAGGTAGTTGCGAAAACCTGGTTTTGTCGCGCCACACGCAGCCCATTACGAACACGACCGACGTCCTTCGCCCGCTTAGCACCACTTCCTGTGGTCGTACCAACATAAAAGTCGCACTCGAGAGTATAAATTTCTCGCGTCCTTTCAACCCTTCTTTTTCTCTATCCCTGATGTGTGTTTCCTATTTTGGAGTCCATGGCTGAAAGGCCCTTCAAAAGAAGAGATTCTCGGACCCCAGGTAATTCTTGAGATTCCTCTAACCATTCTCGCGAGCGAAAGCTATCAGCTTACATACTTGAAACCCCTTGCTGCAGAAAGCGTGGTTATGGGTAGTTCGCAGATAGCTCGCTCCTGGGGTCGATTAGAGGCGGTGATGATAATGGCAGACGGACAAACTCTCCTCTCGGAGTTTACAGTTACAGTACCGAATATCTGAGCCTCGAGAAGATCTTTCTATTTCATACAAGGGATTTGGTGAGGAAAATTGTCAACAGGCGCCACGCGTCTCTCATCGCAGGTGCAATGCTGGAGATCGTGAACGCGCTCGCCGCCTCCATGGCTGTCTAAATGGTGGCAGCATGTGGGTGATCGACAGAGACAACGTTAGTTTAGATCATTCAATATATATCATTCTCGTCGAAAACTCTGTTGTGTGGAAGTGGAGTTTGCATCGTGCTATATGGTGTTGTTGGTCGTTGAATCGGGCGTTGCCTGCACAGACACGGCAATAGGTTCCTGAATCGCCCGGTCCTGAACTCCGTCAACTTCCGGGCCTGCGGTGCTAAATACACTCGGCACTCTAACTCACCAAACCTTACTCAAGTCCCAAGAATGTTCAGCAGCGCATGATAGCTTGGTAAATGTTGATGCCTACAAGAAGGCCCGAGTATAGGAGCGAAAGAGTGTTCTGGCGCCGACGCCTACGACAGTTCGATGTTTATTCGCCATGTATAAAGAAGGGAGTTGCTCCGTGAGCAAGATGTAGTATCAAATCACAATATCTTATATTCTTCATTGCCACGAATCTCGTCGCGCTCCCAGCAGACCCTACCAAAATGTCAGACTCAACTAAATATACTTCCAAGCTTCTGAACCGGCGAGTACTCGTAATCGGCGGGTCTTCAGGCATCGGTTTCTGCGTCGCAGAAGCATCCTTGGAGCATGGCGCAATAGTCACAATATCCTCTTCCAACGAGGACCGCATCAACCAGGCAGTCGAGAAGCTACAACGCAGTTATCCTTCCGCTAAAAACAAGGTGTTTGGTGTTCGAGTTGATCTCTCGAACCCAGATACGCTCGAGACAGAGCTAAAGGCGATGTTGGATAGCACAAAAGAGAAGCTAGAAGGACAGTCTTTGGACCATGTGGTCTTTACAGCCGGTAACATGGCACCTACGATCAAGCTAGAAGACATGGTAAGATCGCACTCCATACAAAAGACTTTGGACCGATCGAGATAAACTAAATCTAAGCAGACCATGCAAAACATTTTCCAAGCAGGTCAAGTCCGTTTCTTTGCTCCTCTTCTCCTGGCAAAATTCCTTCCCAGCTATGTTAAACTCTCGTACACATCTTCTTACACTATCACCACGGGCACTACATCAGAAAAACCTGTACCTAACTGGAGTGTTGTGGGATCTTACGCTGGCGGCCATCATAGCATGGTTCGCAACCTGGCATTGGATCTTCGGCCTATCAGGGTCAACGGTGTCAGCCCAGGGGCCGTAGACACCGAGCTATGGGCAATGTCTGCGAGCGAAAAGAAAGCAGCCATGGATGCAGTAGCGGAGAAGATGACAACGGGTCGGCCTGGGCAGCCAGAGGATGTCGCGCAGTCGTATCTGGCCACTATGAAAGATGTGAATATGGACGGTAGCGTGGTCAGAACGGATGGTGGATATATGCTCACGTAGCAGACACTTCCCGAACCATAATCATGTTCGCTAATGAGCATCCTGCCAATATTACTGTACATTACCAAGTAGAGCTCTCGCTCTGTGTCAACTACACTAAGCCATCGGCTCCCAATAATGGCTATCCAAACGCTCATCTCGCCCGCACGCCTCATAACCGTACGTCATGATCCTGTTGAACGCCCCGCGGAGCTGGAAGCAATGTCTACAAAGTGAATTCCTTTTCCACTCCTCGCCATGGGCGTTTTTGTAGATGGAAATGTCGTGCGTCCACTCGTTACTTGTGTCGAAAAGGTGCAGTGGCCGGAGGTAGCTTGGCGTCTCGGGTGGTTCGGGAGTGGCGGAGGAAAAGCGGCGTGCTGTGTGTCTGACTGGAGTCGCGGGCCGAGCAGGTGGTTTAGGAGCAGGTCCTTCTGGCGAGGCGATATCAGGCCGGAAAGAGGATAGTTCCGGGAGCTGCTGTGAGGAAGAGTTGGGCTCTTGTGGTCGGACGGGTGCTCTCTCAATGAAAGCGACATTTCGTATCACACGCCTGTTGTTACCAGAGAAGCTTTGGTTTGCCAAGGGATCTTGTGTTTCGTCTCCAGTGATATCTTGACAACACGTCTCGGGCATGGTCATGATGCGCATTCGTTTCGATAGTGGACGAGGTTCAGACGCGCTTTGCGCCAAAGCCATGTCCCATGCTGAGGTTGACGGACGCGCACGCATGGTATCCGGGTGGGACGAGGTCGAAGCTGAGGTTGGAGGCGTTGTGTCACTTGAAGGTGCAGTCAATCCTGAGGTTGGGGACTCGTCGGGAGAGGGTGTGGAGGAGATGTCGGAATCGCAGAACATCAATGGTGATTTTAGTGGTGCAGTATCCTCTTCGTTAGCAACTGGACGAGTGATGAACCTCGATGATGGGATCTGCAGACGCTTCAGCGACGGTCGTTGGCGTGGTGTTGCATCGGTCCCATCGTGAGAGGCTCCAAGAGTTGTGTCGACATTGTCAGGTGTGGCGGCGCCTCCTTGACTTGCATCTGACCTAGTCAACTCAGCACTGAAGTCGTTGTCCCGATTGTATTCAGCTCCTGTTACCTTATTTCGTCAAGGAGATGGCGTAGGAAAGATGCGGAACGTATAGTATTGACGGAAGACTTGTAGCTAGGGCCTCGCTTGGGAGTGGCCATGTTGCGTTATAATGCTCAGATATGAATCGGTAAGCAATGCAAGTTCACGACACTGGTAATGCTGGCGGTGACACAATATGACTGAGACGGGGCTGGAGGAGGTGAGTAGGAAGGTTAGTAGAATCGTTCAGGTATTCGATTGGACGTCGCACGTAGGGAAGGCGTTGGGGTTGGGCTAGAATCGAGGCAGCAGCAGGTCCTGTTACAGGCAGCTGCCATGATGACTTTGGATGATTGGCACGTGGCAGAAGAAATCGAGAGCGAAATTCGGAAGTCTACACAAAAGCAGGTCGTGACAGGGTGAGATTAGCTACGAGATGTCACATAGCTCTCACCTGATATGGTATACTACAAGCCTCGTGTATCATGCAGAGACGTTTCCGTTGCGCCTGTTCATATCGTGCATTGGTCGTGTATCTCATGTCTCGGACATCTCTGTATCCTCAGCCTTGGCAAGGCCGTGCTCCTTGAGCAGAGCATCGATCTCGTCTGCACTCCACAAGTGATGGTAGATCTTGCCTGACTTGGTCTTTCCTACGGTCGCGAACTCGACTACGAGAAGTTAGCACTGGCCTAGTTTGTTGTACGTAGTCGTGGACATACTCTTCTCGCTGCTCAGCTTAGTTGAGTCCATGGTCTTGCTGAGCACCTTGACTGCAAGTCCGCAAGCCTCTTTCAAATCGCATTCCTCCTTGTAGTCCTGCTTCAGCAAACTCTGTGCAGAAGCGTTGTTCGCGCCGACACTGGTTGCCTTCCAGCCACCGTAGTTGCCACTGGGGTTACTCTGGTACAGCTGGAACTGTCGCTGTGGGTCCCATCCTGCGTAGATGAAGGATACACCGAACGGTCGGAGACCTCCGTGCTGCGTGTAACCTTGCTTGAGATCGCATAAACGGCGGACGAGCTGCTCGCAGGGAATGTCTTCGTTGTAGGTGAGGAGGTACTTTTGGGCGGCTTGACGGGCGTAGTTGATGAGAATGTTGGCATCAGCGGTCATTCCTGCCACGGCGCAGATCATGTTACTGCAAAGCGTCAGCCATTCCATTCGGGATATGTGACAAGTCCAACCTACTCGTTCAAGATGTACAGTTTCTCGGCCGATGTGTCTTGCTCGAGCAACTTGCTGGTAACCTTCCTCTCCGCGGCGAGAACGATGCCATCCTGTGCCAAGATACCCAGTGCTGTTCCGGCGTGCGAGATGGCTTCGAGGGCGTATTCGACTTGGTATAGGCGACCCTCTGGGGAGAAGATGGTCGTCTAAGCACTATTAGCTGGGGTATTGGCTGTGATTGTTGTATTTCGTACCCTGGAATCGTATCTCCGTGACATGATTGCGGTCTACTCTGGTCGTCTGGGTTATACTGGGGGGTGTAGACAGCTGCAAGAGAGAATGGGAGATCGGCGGGGAAGTCGGGGCGTGGGCTGGTGTTGATGGAAGCTCCAGGCACAAGCTCATACGCAGCGCGTCGGCGATTCAGGTTGCTTGGCGCCGACCAGTTTTTGGATCGCGCGCTGCAACACCAACTTTGCCCATCACCAACTCTTCTTGCAGAGGTTGTACGGCTTCAATCTCTGACTGAAGCTCGATATCATCATGTCTGACATACCAGTGCGACCGCCTGCACCGGCGCCAGCACTCCCTGCAGGCTGGACCGAGCACAAGGCGCCCTCAGGTAGCTATGGACAGCTCCGACTTGCGTCATATGCTCCCGCTAACATTCCACAGGTCACTCATACTACTACAATGCCGAGACGGGAAAGTCAACATATACGCGACCAGTTGCAGAAATCCCACAATACCACAACCCCACGCCACCTGCTGCGCCTGCTTCCTACAACGCGCCGCAAAGTTACAATCTCGGCCACGACAGCCAACCAACGCAAACCGCCTTTCAGCCTCAACCCTCAATCAACGACTTCATCTTCGCGAGTGCGCCGAAACAATTCCCAAAGCATGGCGGCACGCATCAACAATCACGAGGTGGGCATCGGGGAGGAATGCGCGGCGGGCATAACAACTTCAACGACCGAAGAAGAGAACGGGACGATAGGCCAAAGCATCGCCAAGACATTCCGAACTGCGCGCCCTGGGTACTGGTGAAGACTAAGTTCGGACGGCGGTTTGTGTGGAACAAGGACACGAACGAAAGTTTCTGGAAGTTCCCGCCCAATGTCATGACAGCCGTCATCGAGTTCGACCGGAAGGAGCGAGAGAAGAAGGAGCGCAGGGAACGGGGTGAGCCAAGTGATGTGGAAGAGGATGACGCCATGGCCGAGATTGAGGCCGAGCTGGCGGAAGCGGAAGAGGAGGTGGAGATTGTGGAAGTGGACGGTGAGGAAGGCATGGAAAATGACGAGGAGTATGAAGAAGTCGAAGTTACAGACGATGAGGGCGAAGCGTCAGGACACGCGCAAAAGCGGCAGCGCACCGAAGAGCCATCTGGAGGCCAACCGCCTGAGGAAGATGACGATCTTGCATGGCAACTGGCACAAATGGAGGAGATGGAAATGGACCAAGGTTACGACGAACAGTACGATGACGAAGAGCCTGCCTTATCTGAAGAAGACTGCAAGGCGCTTTTCAAGGAGCTGCTGGACGACACCAAGGTCAGCCCATTCGCACCCTGGGATAAGATTTTGGAAGACGGTGTGTTATTTGACGATGAGCGGTACAAGGCTTTACCAAACATGGCGGCGCGAAAAGAGTGTTTCAACGAGTGGTCGCGCGACAAAGCTCAGTTCCTGAAGGAAGAGAAGGCTCGACAGGCGAAACGCGACCCGCGGATACCGTACTTGGCCTTCCTCGACAAACACGCAACACCGAAGCTGTACTGGCCTGAGTTCCGCCGAAAATACAAGAAGGAGCCTGAGATGAAGGACACCAAGCTCCCGGACAAAGACAAGGAGAAGTTGTATCGCGACCACATCAAGCGGCTAGCCATGCGATCATCCGATTTGAAGTCAGATCTTTCGGCACTTCTACGCGCCCAACCTCTCGCGCTGCTCAACCGCTCCACGACTATTGATACCCTGCCCTCCGCCGTGCTCAGCGACCTCGCTTATATCTCTCTCCCGCCATCAACACGGGATGGTCTTATCAACACATACATCTCCACTCTGCCACCTGCGCCTGAGGGTGTTGTCTACTCCGCCGAAGAAGAGGCCGAGCGTGCGAAAAAGTGGGCTGAGCGCGAAAGAAGGGAGAAGGCACTCGCGGACCGCGAGAGACGTGTGCGCGAGGAGAAGAGAAAGCAAGAGCGCGATCTAGCCTACGGAAAGGGCAGGTTACGTGAGGAAGAAGCAGAAATTGAGAGAGCGATGAATGTTGGCAAAGAGGGTCTGAAAGGTCATTTGAAGGAGTAGTATACCCATGCAATCAATACGTACGTCGAAGTCCAGCTCCATGTATTATTACTGAAGTTGACGTAATGACTTGCAATACCCGTGATTCTGGTAGTTCGGATCTGTACTTGCAGTACCACTGGTACGCGTTGGGCACCTCGCTATCATACGTCCGGTTACCAATATCCCCACACTCTCAACCACAATCTGCTCCTCACGAACCCTATAAAGACTTCTCCCCCATCTATAGTCTTTCTTCATCTCCCCTTTACTCTTCCCATCACCCCAGGCCCGCATACGACTCGTCAGAGATATATGCTAATAAACAAAACCTTCCTACCCCTTGTCCTGCTTTCACAAGTGTGACTGATGTAGATGCGACATGACCAATAGGGGTGACTTCCCTGGTTTAGTCGTATCTACTACTTGAGATCCAGTATCGATGCGACAGAACCCGTGCAGTTCTTCACCGTTCCCTGCAAATTGGTTCCGTCATAGATACTGCTCGAAAAGAAAAACAAGAAAGTATTCTTCACTGAATGCTTTCGGGCCTGGGTGTGAGCGCGGCGGTGATGAATAAAGGACAATGAACGCCCATCCTAGCAGAAATAGGAAAATGGGCATAGGGTGTTTCACCTCTTGTTCTAAATATCGTTTCGAGCCCGAGTTGTATTGGGGATTGTATTGTTCTGGTGAACGTGTTGGTGCCAGAATTTAGGCAAGACACTGTTATAAAATACTAGATATCCAGTTGACGATGGTATGGATACAGCAGATTTCTCTCATATAATTCTCAGCTGCTTTATGTAGCTGTGCTCTTCATTTAAATATGGTACCTGGAGAGAAACACGTATGTTGGAAACACGCATGCGATAGATCCTTTCATTGTCAAAAGTAGTAGTTTGTATCAATCAGAAAGTTATGAGCCCGCATTTGCGTCCTTCGTTCCTTCGACCAAATCTGGATGGTTTTGTTGCTTGACGGCCACTGCACTCTCTTTCTCGTTCTTGTTCTCTTTCTCTTTCGTGGTCGTAGCACTCGCTTTCGCTTCACGCCACGTCCACACCGCACATTGGAACAAGGCTTAGCGGATCTATCCGCACATACAGCGATTGTAATAGGGTTGACCCTGCTGCTGAATATCAAGCCTCATTTCCAGCGGTCTCATATGGCCATGTATGGTAAGTTGTTCGTTTTCCGTTGATAACAGTACCCGCGTTCGTATTCATCTATTTGGGATACCATGTCTATTATGAATAAGTAAACATCTTAGCCTGATGATTATTGATCCTTCTACCTCTAGACTCGCCATATAATTACCGTGTACAGTATTGATTGTGGTGATCCATCGATCACTGCGTGCGCATTCGTATTCAGTTTCTCGGGATGCGCTGTCAATGACAAATAAGTAATATTGCTGGGCAGACCTACCTTTACCTTAACCTTTGCTCTAAGCGTACCGTAAGCAGTAAATGATCCATCGTCCATCGATCACTGCAATCGCGTTCGTATTACCATCTAGGAGATCCATGTTTCAGGAAATAAGTAACCATCTTGGCTCCATGTACAACGACACTAGCTTCGCCTTACAAAACACAAACGTCGCGAGCAGTAATTATTTCAAAATCCATCGATAACTGCACTCGCATTCGCATCCCCTACCTCAAATGGTTGTGCTCTTTGCTGATAAGTAAGTGCTAGTTGTGTCTCGACCACCATAGCGTGTGTAGGACGGGTAGCACCGTGCCCTACTCGGATTCGCGTTCACTGCCGCACACGGCAAGCTCCGCACCTAATCGGTGTGCGCATTTGTTATCTCGTACAGAACTTGGGATCTCATAATCTCCTCTTACTGCATGTAGTATTTGCTGTGAAATGCGTGGATAGTAGTGCTCGGTCTCGCGTTGTTGTCGGGTACGGATATGTAGTTCCACTGCCGGATGTAGTACTTGTTGCGACGTGCGTCGATGACTGCGCTCGTATTCTCACTCTCGTTCTCATTCTCAATCTATCGCTGGTATTATCTTGGCGATGTTGATCTCTCATTTGGAATACTTCCTGCGCTTAGATTTCACATATCGTCATGCCTGGATATCAGGTAGGAAGGCATGCCTGGAAATGTCAAAGGTAGAGTGGCGAACTCGAGATGCGTGTCGTCAGCAGAGACTGCATGAGGCAGGAAACACAGGGAATACCGCCCAACTTTCGTTTGCTTGTACGATAGCTACACATGAAGTGTGATGGCATGTGAAGTGGTGCCGGCGTTTCGGGTGCGATACACAAAGGGTGCCCATGTGTGTTCAGTGGAGCGCGGACCGCACAGAGTGTTTTGATTGGTCGCCCCACTTTCCTAGCTACCGCGTCGGGAAATTTGCCGAAAACCATCGATGATGGCCGATTTTTAGTAATTACTAAATCCACTAAGTAAATACTACACGATTTAGCAAAATCCCGATCCCAATTTTCTGTCTGCGTAAAGCCAATCGAAACTCTTAGACATGGCTAGATACCGCATCGGGCAACCTTTTGAAAGCCATTGATCGCAGCTCATGGTAACGACCCGGTGCCCCGACGCCGCGTCGAATTGAGTCGTGGAAGGGAGCTGGCTTTGAAGTCGATCAGAGGGGGTACCACGTTAGACAAGTTCTCTCGATATCTGTAGAAATTGGTCACAGGGAGAGAATACTATATCAAGCAAGTTCTCATTGACCATCGATCATGGCAAGGGCTCTACTCTACCCCCAGTCCAGCGAGCTGCAGACAGAAAACACCATATCTAGTAACTTCTACACTGACCATCGATTGCATGTCACCCAATGCTGTGTAACCACAGACCGCGTACTGCATGTACTGTAGCCTGCAGCAGAGTACAACATCTGCAGTCATCAAACCGACCCCGCCAAATTTACTCAATTGAGAAACTTCTGGGCAAAGTGTTGATTCTAGGTGCTGTCTGCCTCCGGAGTTATCGCCTTCCAGTATCGAATTGGACACAACAGTCGTACAGGACTTGCGCGTTTTTCCGCAACGCTCCTTCCATCACTCGTATCGAGATGCTCAATATACCGTATGCAGTAAGTCGAGTGAAAGGTGTCGATTCTCGTTCCTCAAAACATATTCGACAACACCCCTGCCACATGGGGGTTTGTGCAACAAGTACATATTGCACAAGAACCCGACAACTTTGGCTGTTACACCACACATGCCGCCTTCTTTTTCAACACGACTCAACAGACTCAATATACCGTATAGAGTAGTCACCAAAGAAATGTGGATTCCTTCCATCCTTCCACCACATTAACGGGTACACCGTCCATGCCGCCGTCCAGAGCCAGGGCACTCAAAATCCCGCGCCAAATAGTTCACGAGGGAAGTGAAGATTATGGATGCATCTGCAGAATTACACAATTGACATGGATGCACGCATGTCACCGGATTAAGGAAAAGGTCTGGTTGCAGAAAGACTCGTGGTGGGGGAGAAGAAGTTTTCATGTGTCATCATAAGAGAGCGAGATATGAGGATGCGAAGACAAGGGTAGACGAAGGAGGGGTGCCTACGATTACTGCATACAGTAAGAAAAGGAACACGGAAGAAAAAGTATAGATTGCAGTGAACTGTCAATCTCGCTTATCGCACGGCTTACAAGAGGATTGAGATTGAAGGACGATAATGCGGGAGCTGGACGCCTGATATTGCGCATGCAGTGCCACGGTTGGTTGATGTACGTTGCATGTGAAATTGACTAAAGAACAACGTGTAATATTTGTAAACATAAGAAGCAATGAGCGTACAAGTAAGCAAGCAATGAGGTAACGAAGGGTAAAAACCGCTCCGCTCTCATCGCACAAACACAGTTTACACCACATGTGGGTATCTAATACAAGAAAAACAGAGCGCCGCCCCGACCGCCCGCCGCCAACACCCAGCCTTACTTCAGAAAAACGTGTATTATCCAAGCGCCGCGAAACACCGCATCTGAAGTCCTCCGCCTCCCATTCATCCGAGTTCAATGTTGAAAAGCCTCAACCTGACCAGCATTTCTGCAGCCACTTTCTAAGGGGGTCCAGATGGCTGTGCCTGTTGTTGCCCATTTGACTCGTTCTTTGAGCGCAAGTGGTTTGTAAGCACCGTTATGTTATCGCGCGCTTCAGGTACAGTTTCGACAATGTGCCTGAGGTTGAGCATCTGTAGTTCCGAGACCGCCGAGTTCTGAGACAGGCTGGAGCCAAGAATGGTAACGATGACAGGTGAATCAATGTACGGACCAAGAATCTCAAGTGCCTTGGGTATCTGGTGATGTGGCGGTGCGTTAATTGGCGGCGTCGGTTGTTGAATAGGGACCATATTTGCAGGCGGAGCGGCGAATGGGTTACCGTACTGGCCCTGTGGATAGGCAGCACTGACAGGCGACATTTGCGGAGCATGAGGGTTGGTGAATGGAGATGGACCGTTGTTGAGAACGGGCTGAGGAGCTTGACCGGCTGCGATATCCTGTTCTGGGTATCGCTCGAAATGTTGGGTAGGAGGAAGCTGAGGTTTGACCTCAGGCAGCTTAGCAACCATGGCGAGTATCAACATGTGCTCCTTGCGGGGCGTCTCGATCGTGCAGTACTCAAGCATGTCGATGAAGGGCGGCAGGTTGCTGCCACCCTCTTCGATAGGAATGACATAGAGGTCGCGCAGTATGTCGTTGCCTTCAACAGGTACTACACCCCATCTGCCACGCGAGTGGAAGTATTCGTACAGATGGTCCATGATCGTGCGCCCGTCCGTGGTGACGGGACTGATAGCAAGGATCGACACCTCATGGCTTTCGGTGTGTCCGATGTTTTGAATGTAATCGTTACCCTTGGTACTTTCGATGCGTCCTTGAATCGCCACAATGTTGGTCAGCAGCTTCTCCCAAGGCACAATTTGACCAAAATCTCCACCAGCGACGAATCTAGCAACAGCGTCGAAGGGTTCCATTGACTGCATGTTGATAGATCCTTGCCAGCATACTGTCGGGTCCGAGGAATAACCTGACATTTCTACATCGTTGTCCTCATCCTTGAGCAAACGATCAACGTCCGCGTCATCCACGGCGGCTTGAGGCTTGTCTTGCATATGCATCGAACTCTGGCGACGCTGAAGGAATGTCTGCTGATCATGCTGCGGCGATCTGACTTTGTCGAAAACAGAGTTGATGTCAAAATTGGCCGATGCCCGTCGTGCATGCTCGGCCTGCGAAGCATCATTCCCAGTAGATGGTCGTGCGCCTGCAGGACTCTCTGGTGGGCGTGTTCCGATAGGTGACTGCATAGCTGTGTCCTCGGTGATGCTCTCGCGCTCGCGAAGACTGGGCTGCTTGAAGTCATCATGGTCATTCTCGAAGGTGTCTTCGCCAACAAGCTCTTCGCCCTTGTGTGTCTTGCGTAGTCGTGGTCCAGTCTCCTCGGTTAAGATCATCTGCTTCTCAGCCGCTTCGCGCATGGCGGCGTACTCGCGTTGCTTGTCTTCGCTCGCCATCTCTTCCGCCTCCATGCTCACGAGGTCATCGGCTTTCAGACTTCCAGATAGGAGGCGATCTACAAGGACCGTGTTCTTCTTGACATTGAACATAATGGCCCGCATTTTGATAAAGTATGGCGAAGATGAACCTGTGGGCTCACCGTAGAGCTCAAAAGCAGCGTGGCTCATTTGAAGAGTGAGCTTGGTGGCGAGAGACTTGGCTGTCTGGCCGTCAGGTATGCGGTATCCCCTGGAGTCGGAGGCGGTGCTAATCAATGGTGCCAGGGTATCACGGAGTTTCTCTGCGACAGCCTTCTGGTTTTGCGGCAGCGCATCGATGTCACCAACTGGAGTTGATTGGGGAGCAGGCTTGCTCTCGTGGTGACTGGACTTTCTACGCTTCTTGCTGGCGTTGGCCTTTTCGGTGGCAGGCTCGTGGCGACGCTTCTCGCCGACAGGCGATTGTGGCTGACTCTTGTTTTCCTGCTGAAGTATGTGAGTTTTTGAACGTCTAGTTGGATGGTGGCAACATACCTTGGGCTCTGCATGTCCATTGGAAGCTTCTGGCGTGGGTTCAGCTACCGGAGCGGGCGGAGACGTGGGAGTCTCGACAGGAGCTGGAGCGGTTTGCGAGGGGGTCGCCGAAGCCTGCGGTGTGCTCGCCTTCTCCGAGACGGCTTCCTGCTTGACGTCGCTGGGGCGGGGCTTCGGCTTGGAGCCCTTCTTGCGCGCCCATGGTCTCTCTCCGCGCGCCATGGCAGCAAGAAGCTCGACATGATCTTCGGGCTTGCACTGCTCGCAGTAGTAGTTCTTGCCTTCCCAGAAGTCGCCTTCGGGTAGGCCCAAGCACTTGTTGTGTTGCCAGGCCTCGCATTTGTCGCAGCAGATCATCTGGCGTCCACGGATGTCGCGCTGGTCACCGCATACACACCGGATGATGGCATCTTCCTCCTCCTCATCGTCATCGTTTTCAGCGGACTGCGTCGATTGTGCCCGCTGTTGTTGTGTCTTTGCTTGTCCCTTCTTGGTATGCGCCTGTCCTTTCTTTGTCTCCGAGGCTGGCGGTGCTGGTGCTGCTGCCTTGGCCTTGGGAGCGGGGGAGGGCTCGTCGAGCGCATCTTGATTCTTGGTGTGGTGGCCCTTGTTGGCGCGGCCAGAACGCCGAATTTCGTCTGTAGTGGCAGTATCAGCATCAGCGTTAGGTTTGGGGATGGGCGCGCGCGTGGTGGTGCTGGTGCCATGAGGGGCGCGACTTGGTGGCTTCATGGAACGGAGGCGCGTAGATGGTGTCTGCTTACCGGCCATGGTGTAGGACACGGGTGATGGGCTCAATATAGACGATACCACGAGTGCAGCTTATGCTATGTGCGAAACAAGATTCAAA
>Ga0265797_10002957_pt1 | contig 27860 bp, 27 predicted proteins | sample P2T30metagenome_FD_192433 | JGI IMG/M metagenome (GOLD analysis project Ga0265797, IMG submission 192433) | Plant litter microbial communities from East Loma Ridge, Irvine, California - P2 T30 | ecosystem: Environmental > Terrestrial > Plant litter > Unclassified | place: USA: California... | reverse complement strand
TCGTACGTTAATTCGACTGTCGATAAGTTACTGGTGCCATGCTGAAGACGTGCCCGTGTACTGTATTGTTCCACGGGTCAAAGCGACTGACAACAATTGGTCTTCGTGGGCCATGTGCAACAACATGCCTTATACGACAGATCGGAGGCGAGTGAGTTTGAGGTATCAGCCGTAAGTACATTTCCGTTCTACGCCAGCCTGCACTGCTATGTGATGTTTTCCGTGTTGACTTGTCGTCTCGGATGTACACTTCGCCTACTACCGTTTATCTGAAGACGCCTAAACGATCAGACAATGTAGCAGATTCTTTGATCCTTCCCAGCCCGCAACATCCGGTTCGTCTGTCTTCGGGTCATCATGATGCACAATCGATTTTCCGTAGATGTATTCAGATCTAATTTGAGGGATGCATAACAATTTAGCCCCCGCCCTTGCATCCTTGATCATCGTATTCGATCGACATCGCGTCGCTGTCGCGTCCGGCTGAACAGACCTCACTGCTGTATGCGGGGAAGGCGGGGCTATATCACTACCGGAAATCGGCAAGTCTAAATCAATTAACCGAATGCTTATCGGGCATAAAAGTTGGCGTGAGGCGGAGATTGATTGACAAGCATCGATCGTCATCGTGGCTTTTTGCCTAAGTATCGGCCTCCGGCATTGGAGCTTGAGCCATGGGCGACCTTGGAGCTATAGAGCTATAAAGACTCGGTACCTGATCGATGGTAGTAGACTTTTCCGACCATTCCATCCATTGACTTTCGTTGTTTCAGTCGACTTCCTCACCATGAGGTCTACAATGTTTACTGCGCTGGCCGCAATGGCCGCCAGTACAATGGCACAGAACAACATGAGCTACTACGACTACACCACCGAAGGCAACCCTCAGCTCGACAGAAGGACTCTGGCAACGATTCCTCTCAGTTTCCCCGACTGCGGAGACTCTCCTCTGACCGACACATTGGTCTGCAACACCTCCGCCAGCGCATGGGATCGGGCCTCTGCCTTGATCTCGATGTTCACATTGGAAGAGCTCGTCAACAACACGGTCAACACCGCCCCTGGTGTCCCGAGAATTGGACTTCCACCGTACGAAGTCTGGAACGAGGCTCTCCACGGGCTGAGCCATTTCTACAAGCCAGATGAGGGAGACTTCAGCTGGGTCACGGCGTTCCCTCAGCCCATCACTTCCATGGCCTCGATGAACCGCAGCTTGATTCATCAGATTGGCTCAATCATCTCAACACAAGGACGCGCTGCCAGTAACGCCGGTCGCTATGGTCTGAACGTTTATTCCCCCAACATCAACGGCTTCCGAGCGCCAGTATGGGGCAGAGGGTAAGAAACGGACCCTTTTATCGCGTGTCAACCGTGACGGACTGCTAACACCCAATGCTAACAGGCAAGAAACCCCCGGAGAGGATGCATTCTTCTTGAGCTCGCTATACGCATACGAGTACATCACTGCGATGCAAGGCGGCGTCGGACCAGCTGTGCCCAAACTTGTCAGTGTAGTCAAGCACTTCGCAGGCTACGATATCGAAACCTGGCGCAACCACAGCCGTCTCGGCAACGATGTGAACATCACTCAGCAAGATCTGGCGGGATACTACACCCCTCAATTCCGCACAGCGATCCAGCAAGCCAAAGCCAAGGGTCTGATGTGCTCTTACAATGCCGTCAACGGAGAGGCAAGCTGTTCCAGCTCTTTCTTCCTCCAGACCTTGCTTCGCGAGACTTGGGGCTTCGGCGACGGTTTCGTCTCGGGAGATTGTGGCGCCGTGTACGGCGTGTTCAACCCACACGGGAACGCCGCTAACAGGGTTGAAGGTTCGGCGACCGCTCTTCTTGCCGGTACAGACATCGATTGCGGTACGGACTTTGCCTTCTTCCTGGAAGACGCTTTCACGCAAGGCAACGTGTCTCGCAACGACATTGAGCTCGCAGTCACTCGTCTGTACTCTCAACTCGTGCAGCAAGGCTATTTCGACGGTAATGGCAGCATGTATCGCGATCTGACGTGGGATGATGTGCTCAAGACCGACGCCTGGAACATTTCGTACGAGGCTGCCGTGGAGGGCATTGTCTTGTTGAAGAACGACGGTACACTTCCATTGCATGAGGATTCCAGCGTCGCTTTGATCGGCCCATATGCGAACGCGACTGATCAAATGCTGGGCAACTACTTCACCACTCCGCCTTACACCATCAGCCCCCTGGAAGCATTTGAGGCCTCCGGCAGGACTATCAACTATGCTCTGGGCACAGGCATCTCCAGCAACAACGAGACTTTCTTCGATGAGGCTCTTGCAGCAGCTCGCAAGTCCGACGTGATTGTGTTTGCAGGCGGTATCGATAACACAGTCGAGTCGGAAGCCCTGGACCGAGAGAACATCACATGGCCAGGCAACCAGCTTGACTTGATCGATCGACTCAGCAAGTTGGGCAAGCCAGTGGTCGTGTTGCAGATGGGTGGCGGTCAGGTCGACAGCAGCGCGCTCAAAGAAAATGACAACGTCAACTCGATCATCTGGGGTGGTTACCCAGGTCAGAGTGGAGGTCAGGCTCTCTACGATCTGATTTCGGGTAAGCGAGCACCCGCTGCACGCCTGGTCACAACGCAGTACCCAGCCGCCTACGCAGACGACTTCTACCAGCTAGACATGGACCTCCGCCCGTCTGGTGACAACCCAGGCCAGACGTACATGTGGTACACTGGCGAGCCGGTTTACGAGTTCGGCCACGGCCTCTTCTACACGACATTCGAAGAGAAGCTCGCAATGAACGCATCCGCCAGCCAAAGCTACAACATCACCAAATTCTTCGCTCAGCCACACGGTGATTACGAGTTTATCGAGCAGATGCCTTTGCTCACTTTCCAGGTCGAGGTCTCCAACACCGGCAAGACCGCCTCTGATTACTCTGCCATGCTGTTCGCTTCAACGACCAGTGGTCCCACACCCCGCCCAATCAAGTGGCTTGTTGGCATTACTCGTGAAGCCGAGATTGCTCCTGGCGGATCGTGTACTGTGGCGATCGATGTACCGGCGGGAGTCCTTGCGCGCGCTGCTGACAATGGCGATCTTGTGATCTATCCCGGCGACTATTCTCTTGCACTGAACAACGAGCGCTCGGTGGTGATGAACTTTACCCTGACTGGCGATGCCATCACGGTCGCACATTGGCCATCGGAGCTTCCACCAAACGACCAGAAGCCGCAGGTTTAATTGTAAAAGATGAGCCTTTAGCGAGTAGATAATGTTCGGCAGTTCATAGTTGCTCGGCTGGTCCAATAATTAGAGTAGAGAACACCAAGTACAAAAACGCTTCAACCGAGATCAGAATTCCAGCTGCTTGCAAGTGCAATCCTGCTAGCCGAAGTAGAGCCCTTTGATAGCACATTCTCATCGTATCCAAGTAGTGACGGCAACGATCCGTGATTGAACGCTGTTCAGAAGCTTGAACGTCTCGTTTCGCCGATCCGGTCTCGTAGCAAATCAAGCTAGCCCATGCAGGATATAAAACGAAGAAGCGGAGCGCGAAAGCCATCACCAAGCCCGCCATGCTTCTGATTGCGATCGTTTTTGCATGATCGTTGATGGGATCGGAGGATCCAGAATTGATGGCCGAGGGTAACTCTGTTGTTGCTTTCTGCGCAATGGCATAAGCCACCGCAGGCAGTAAGAGGTCTCGCCACCGATATGCGAAAGTGCCTCTGAGAGGCGAAGTCTTCGAGGTGATAGCTTGAGTCCATCGCAAGTGCAGGCCTTCCAGTAGCAATGAGGTGATTATCTCAGTACATGCAAGCCAAATGTAGGTCGATGAGACATTAGAGGCCAAGGATACACATATTGATGAGAGAACGGAGTATGCGGCTGCGTATGTCAGGCTGCGCAGTACCTTGGTTCTTCTAAGCGTCAAGCGACGTAGCGATCCCAGGAAGTTGGTGCGGACCGCAAAGTTACCATTCGCTTCATCTGTTGTACCGTTCCTGGTGCTATCCATGCAGGCAACAGTGAGAGAAGTGCCGAGGATGCGTAGAATGACATGTCGTACCTATGCTGACTCAGCGCGTGCTCTGTGAGTTATAAGCGAGCCTACTCACCAATACTTGGAATATCCTTCCACAAACTACCAAAGTCAGAAGGATGGGGGCATTCCTGATTTCCGCCTGCGACTCGAATGAATGGAATGCCGCCGTGAAGTTCAGAAGCCCATCACTCTCGTCCAATGCCACAAGACTCGCTATTGCGTTAAAAAGGAAGTGTACGGCGGTGGAAGCCATGCCGAACAAACTCACTGGCGCTATGTGCAAAACTGACTTGGAGATGATTGAGGCGCCTAGTGCGCAGCTGCTCAGTGGTGTTGATGATGATTTCCAAGATGCAAGGAGCGACGTGTTCGCGACAAAGTCGCTTTCCGGCGAGACTTCGGCGAGCAACAAGATGACAACCTTAATACAGTATCGGCAACATTGTCTTCGTGAATATGACCTCTTGGCGGATTGGTTCGATTTCCTGTTTGAATCTAGCTTCTATTTTGCTTCCTCTGGGTACTGTCCAGAGCCATCAAGAAAAGGAACTACCTACTCAGCTTTGGCCAATGATCACTCAGGTACAGTTGTTACCCATCTTTGATCAACGATACAAAACTGATCATTCATACGTGACGTCGACCGTCTGGCGCACTATGATAGCTGTCTCGGAGCCATCGCTAATCACAGAGCCCTTGCTACTAGCAGCACGAGCGTGAACCGTGTTCGAACCTCCGCTCATGTCACGGAGCTGGATGTTCTCTGTGGCCTCACGTGGTCTCGACACGGTATGCTGGGTCCTCGACGTAGCGCCGGTAGTGTTCCCATTGCGACTCATCGTGTAACTGCCTGTGGTTGTGCCTGCTTCCCACATAGATACACCCAGAAGGCCAGTCTTGGCGGCTTCCATAAATACGCGTAGGCACGGAATCGTCGCTGCGACCAGAGAGAAGGTCATCTCCGCTTGGGTGTAGTATTCTGTCGTAGCGCTGTCCAGAAGATATTATTCACTCATTACGGACTTGCGTAGGCTTTTGAGGCGTATGATGGCGCTGGGAATCAGTCTAAGTACAATGTCAGTGAGGGTAGCCTACATACAGAGGAACCTGCGAATGGAGCGAACGTACGGTAGACGTATGGTGAAGCCAGCCAAAACCCAGAACTTCATACCATGCCGCATTTGCAAGCCCCATACGAGCTTGAAAGGGAAAGCGACGATGACAAGGTCGGTCAACATGGCAAATATCTCGACCGCGACCCAACGGCGCAGCTATATTTGGGTGTCAGCCGCAAGATGTGGGAACGTTGTTTTGTGCGATATCGCTGACCGTGCTTTGACCAAGGATTGAAGATTGCGTCCACGGCTCCATCACTTGTTGACGAATACCAGTGACGAACATTGAGGTTATGCCTAGAGCGGCACATGTGTACACCAGAATGTCTGCGAAAGAACAAACAGATCGAAAGTTTACTCCAAAATAGAGCGAGAACGTAGAACATGTCTGCAGCGAACATCAACTAGCCACCATTAGTACACGGTGAAACTCAGACCGTTTAATGTCAATATCGACCAACTTTCTTCACCTGGAGAGCTGCTTCTTCGGCGACCAATTCTGACGCTGTACCTAGCCCATGTGATGCGGCACTGATAATGATCATCCACTGACCCAGAGCAAAGAGCTACGGATGTGGTCAGTACAGCTGTCGCATCTGTCATCGTCAGGGTACGAACTGAAGCCACAATCGCTGCACCGTCGTCAAGACCGAAGAGCCTTCGCCATGGCCACCTGATCAGAAGCCGGGTCGCGAGGACAACTCCAGCAAAACAGAGGCACAATGCTGCGGTGACTGTGACTTTTGGTCCCTGATGTCTGGCGTCGACACGGGTTGGGTAGTGAATCTCCGGAAGACTTGTGGGTGTCGCCATATTGTCGCGGCTGGCAGAGAAAACGGAAATTGACAGGTTCAAGACTTTGGCTTGGATAGAAGTCGGAGGGTCATGCAAATGCCGCCCTTATCACCTGAGTTCGTTCGCTCCTTGAGGATGGCAACAAGATTGATCTAAGCTCATTCTGCCATCGTGCTGTGCCTTACACTCACTGTGTGAGGGAACATCTCGCGAAAGACGTTCGTCGAGTCCCAAATGATTCGCTAAGCTTTCACTCGGTTAGTAGGTGTATATATTAATATAATGACGTTCCTCGTCTCGTCGAGAGAGCACTATGGCAGGTAATGAGATGGGCGTGCAATCCATGCAAAAGTCGGCTGAGATGTTGGGCTCGGCAATGCAACCGACCATGCTCCTCTAGAAGTTCACTTCTTTAGATTTTCCATGTTGAGCCAAATGGACAATCTCGCTGGCACCAGCACGTTTATGGCGTACTAGGCCTGCCGATACCAACGCCTGCGAGAGCCTGATCCAGTGAAATGATGCTATTCGGAGACCGCTCTCTTACTGGTATGAGGGTGACTTGGACATAAGGAAGTAGCTGATACCACCATAGGATGGCACGCATGAATCGACAAACTTTAGCATGAACTGAGGTGACAAGCGGACGCTGTATTCTGGACGTCTGAAGACAATTCACGCGTTTTCTGGGCCGCATGAAAGGGTACGCGCGGCGTGCCTGCGTCGATTGCATCAAGCAGAAGGCAGATTCTTGTCAAGCGAAGTGAAGAAATGAAACTGGAAGCGAAGTGATCGCTTAGACGCCGATTATAGCCTATGTAAGAAGGCAGGTTGATGTTGGTGGGTCCTGGGGTGATGCATGCGTGCGGCGCGAACAAGATTCCTGCTGAAATGCCAAGGAATCCTCCCGGCGGCTCCTCAAAGTGACTTAGTCCTCCTGCAACGCTAGATCTCCCACTCTCCCCCCCATATGACATGCCCAGTCGACACGAGCAACGTCTTCACCAATGCTATTGCTCCTCTCCCGCCGGACTGCGTGCAGTCGAAATGAGCCGATCTTACTAAGTCTGCCGAGCGGCCATGGCTCTGCAGACTGCAAGTCTGCGGCGTCCTTAGCATGTCCCTTACTGCTCACCAGTCTCGCCTCGAGCATTGGTTGTCTACTCATAACGATCTCTACCAGGTTACCAAAATATATTAGGCGAGGCCACCAAATCATTGAGTAGAAACGGCTATTTGCAGCGGCAACATGAGATGTGGGCATGTAGCCATGCTTCGTGCCTGCTGGGTCTTCCGTCTCGCATATCCTGAAATTCCTTGATAACTTCCCATGAGATCTGGTTTTCTTGCATCTCGTTCGACCAAGACTCGCCGCGAATCTGTACCTTGAACGAAACAAACATGACGGGAGACGGTACAATCGAGCTCCAACAGCCCTTGGGCCAAGCAGACGTTGCTTCGGGCACTTCAGATGTCGCCAAAGAGGAGTTCTCGCACCATCGCGGTAACGAGAACGACCAGGCCGACATGGCCAGGCTTGGAAAGAAACAGAGGCTGGATGTGAGTGGACATCGATTCGACTTTACTGTGTCGACAGCTAATCGGTCTTTGTAGCGTAACTTCCGCTCGCTCAGTGTCCTTGGTCTGACCTGTGTGCTCATGGCGACATGGGAAACTATGCTCATGTAAGAACTGTACTTATTGTCGAATGATAGGCCCACCGTACGTTGACAACGATTCAGTACTGCAGGCATTGGCATGATGAATGGCGGTAGAGCTGTACAACTTCCAAACATCATCTCCGTCAAAGCGCAAAATTAATCAATTGGCAGGGTTTCACGTATGTCTATATCGCGACGTGGATCTTGACTATGGTCACCACCGCTTCTATGGCAGAAATGGCATCCATGTAAGCCTCAGACGGCCTTTCTACATCATGGGAAGTACCACAAAGCTAATGATTTCCATAGGGCGCCAACTGCTGGTGGTCAATATCATTGGTACCTTACCCCGTGACATCTCTTGCAGTGCTGTCACTCACTTCCGTCAGGGTCTCGGAGTTCGCGCCGCCTAATATCCAGAATGTATTGAGCTATACTTCCGGGTGGTTGGCTGCATTAGGTACGAAACATATGTCTCGCATGAAGAAATGCGGGAGCTGACAGTCCATTGCCTGAACCAGGATGGCAAGCCTTCATAGCGACCACCTCCTTTGGAGCTGGATACACCACACTCATCTGCGCTTCCTTGACGATGGACTACCAGATTCAGGACTGGTACGCCATTGTGATCCGATGGTACTGAGACCATTCACCAACGCTCTGAATACGCAGGCATGTGACTCTAATGACCATAGCCATCGCACTACTGGCAAGCGTCTTCAACACATTCGCCGCACGAAGGCTGCCCATGTTTGAGGGAATGATCTTATACCTGCACATCATTCTCTGGTTCGGAGTGAGCAGTCCCATTCTTTTTTACGCTACTCGTTTGTACTGACCGAACCAGTTCCATATTCCGGTCTGGGTCCTTGCGCCCAAGGTATCAGCCGCCGAGGTATTTGGAAGGTTCGAAAATTGGGGAGGATGGCCGACTATGGGTGGAGCAGTGGTGCTTGGCCAGCTCGCCTCGTCCTCTGCCTTCGCTGGAGTTGACAGCGCCGCTCACATGGCAGAAGAGGTCTGTATCGCCGTGTGCGTTGATGAATTCCAGTGCTTACTCCTTGATAGGTCAGAGACGCCTCGCGTACTGTTCCTCGCATGATGATGCTGACCACTGTTCTCAACGGTGCGTTGGGTCTTGCGGCAGCGACCACAATGTGTTTCATCACCACGGACATTGACAGACAAATTCTGAACGGCGACCCAAATTACCCATATGTGGCGCTACTTGCAGAGGCCCTGGATAGCGTGGGCGGCGCCGTAACGATTGCTTCCGGTGTCGTCGTCATTGCCATCAGTAAGTTAGCAGACATGCCGTTATACATGACTTGTGACTTACAAGGCTGACTCGGAAAAGGCATGACTATCAATGCGGTCGCGGCATCTTCTCGCCAAAGCTGGGCCTTCGCCCGTGACGGGTAAGTATTTCCACACTTGTCAGCACTCATCAAAGTGACAATTGCGCTGACTCGAGACAAAGCGGCCTTCCATTCTCCGACTGGTTCACACGCATCAGGGTGATAGACGGCGCCCCTCTTCCAGTCAACTCGATCATGGCCTCTTTGTGCATCTGCGTTATCATTGCACTGCTAAACCTGGTCGGTGACAGGGTCTTCAACTCCATCATCGGTCTCCTCACTGGAGCCCTTGGGCTGACTTACGCCTTGAGCATTGCCTGTGTTCTCTGGCGCCGCTGCTTCGGCGAGCCTCTGCCTCCCGCTCGCTGGTCACTCGGCCGCTGGGGGATCCCATGCAACATCGTGGCTCTTCTTTACACCATAATGTCCACACTCATCAGCTTTTTCCCGATATTCTACGGAACGGGTCCTTCTGATATGAATTGGTCAGTGTTCGGTCAGTCGAACGATCTGCGAAATGTGAAGCTAACGATCTACCTTCTCTGCATACAGGTCCAGCGCAATCTTCGCTCTCATTCTCGTCCTGAGCGTGGTATACTACTTCGTCAGAGGCAGGAAGATCTATCGTGGCCCTGCTGAGCTTGTTAAGAAAAGTGAATAAACATTGCGACTCGTGTGGTTTCAGAGCGCCAGTCCCAACAGTGCCAGCAACCACACCTTTGTCCTGTCCTACGAGATCGATGTTCCCGAAAATCTCCACCTGAAAAACACTGCTGTCACGCTGGGTTCTTCTGGAACGGCGGAACTTTGCTTTACCGTACATAAATTAGGGTTCGAGATCTATCAAACGCGCCGCTCTGATTGCTGTTGGGAGACGAAGGAGTCCGCTCGATCCTAGATTACGAAGTCGTGACGTGTGTACTTTAAAAGGTGATACTCTGGAAATCACTCGAAGGATCCCGGTCATTTGGCATACTCCGATGCCACCGACCGACCTTCCACGTAAGCACAACCAACAGCCCTTCGACTTCCACTCGTTCCCATTCTTCAAGGACCCTCAGTCGTCGGTGCTCTAACGCGGCAATCCCCAGGACACTTCCCAGCCTTCGGCAGACCGCTCAAGTTCTGACGTTGATGGTCGATAGCATCGAGCGTGCTGTAAAGCTGGTCCGAAGCACTGGACGACGTCTTCGTCTGGCCGGACAAGATCTCTTTCGCAGAAACACCTTGCACCCCGTAGAAACTTTCGTTCTCGGCATTGGCTTCGCGGATGGCCATTGATTTGAGGTTCATCTCGGCCAGATGGCCTTTGCTCTTCACATAATAGAGAGTGACATCTCTCTTCCGGGGAATCTTGCTTTGCTGGCCGGCATAAGCATCGCTTTCTGGCATTGGGCCCGGTTCGACAGCGATGCCGTTTCCGAGCGTTCCCGTTGGGCTGGAGATGAGATCCATGCCGGTTTGATCGTTGATTACAATGACGATGTCTGCGACATCGACACCCGGGGGAAGAGCGTAGTCGACAACGATGGCGGAGGCGCCCGACCATTTCCCGTCTGGCAGTCGTGAAACGATCACGCCGCTTCCGCTAGCAGCAGGCGAGTGCAGTCCGGCACGAAGTACGTGCAGTACAGCGAGCCCGCGACATCCTCGGACGACCTGTGCGACGTTAGCGATGGATGGATGTGACGTTTTCGAGCCCTCGTCTCACCTCATGAGGGCACTTCCCCAAAGTCCTGTACGGCACAATGAAGCCATCGATGAAGAACGATCGCAGTATACCAGCTGCTTTGTCGGCTTCTTTCTCCAGGGTCGCAGGCCAAAGAGTTTCCGCTGCGACGCTCCGATCGAGGCTCAAGACTGGATCGCCGGATTTGATGGTTTTGATCAGGTTGAGAGCTTTGCCCATGAATTGAGGCATGGTCGTCTATAATCAATCGATGTTGCAGAAATTCCAATCGCAAGAGTGACTGCTGCAAGGGGATGGGAAAAAAACTCATTATTTGTATCCCATGCCTGTCCATTGCCAATTGTGGGGTCCGGTGATCTGGTCTAGCAGGGCTGTGTAATTGCGCTAGATCCTTCACTAACAACAGCTCCGCCACGATATGATACGGTGGTGATCTTCGCAAAGATAGAGCTAGATGTCAAGCACTCTTGGCAGATTGGCGACGATGCTTGGTCTTTCGTGGAAGCAGTGTGGCTATGCATGTTGCTTCGATTTGAAGTACTTATTGATGATGCCAGCATCGGCTGCTTTGTCGATCAATGGCATAAATACATATATAGAATAATTCAAGCGCGTGTTTGTTAATATGTCCTTGTAAATTTAACCTACACATTGGTTCAGCTAAACTCTTGAGTACATGAGGGAACATAATTAGCTTTCGGGAATTTAGCTGATACTAACGCAACTCGTGAATCGGGGGAAAGCTAACTCGGATCACAAAGCTTCTGATCATAACTGACAACTACACTCCCGGTGAAATCGTTCGTCATAAGCATCAACTCTCGTCAGGAAGAAAACAAGATCAGCATCTCCATCCACGTCGATTCCCTAGGCGCGATACCAAACCATCACGTCCGCCCGACTCACCAGGCTCCGTCGTCCACACCGTCGACGCGACCAATCCCTTGCTGGGTGGTAAACCATCCCGTCTCGCTCAGCGAAGAGATTCGACCCAGCAAAAGCTCCGTGGCGCGGTAGCTTGGTCCCGGCGCGTATCTATAAGGCGATCAAGCGATCAGTATACATATCATCCCGAAGACTTTCTCTTCCGTATAACATCGTCGGTGTTCAGGTGAAACTAAAATTCGTACCTTGGAAGCTCATGGCCAGCAAGGAGGACTTCATAGAACGTCAGACCGCGCTCGCGGCCCCAGGTGCCGATGGTGCCGGCTGTAGACGGGCGGACAGCGTCCTGGCTTTGCTCGATCGGGTAGGGTGAGTAGAACTGTGAGCAGTAAACCGAGCGTCAGAGTTCGATTTCAAATTACTCCAAATCATCATAAGATGTCTCTCAGTACGGACAACTCACCGGACTGTCTGGTGCTCGCTGGAATCCTTGCATGCCTTGCCAGGTTGTTTGCTGCAATATTAGCAGAGTGCCGACAGTCGGGATAAGCATATCGAGGCCTCCGCTCCCGATGATCACGTTGCCGGTGTACTCGATCATGCGGGTGAGTAGGTCAGTAGACGCGGGCGGTGGGCTGTAAGGGTCTCCGAGAAGGATGGAGCCGTCGGTGCGGTTGCGGAAAACTCCGCGGGTGCTACATCTTGTCCAGCTATCGGTGCTCGGTGGGACGTGGAGAGCTTCGCGAACGTCTGGTTGTGAGAACCATGTTGGTTTCTCGGTCGATCGGTCGACGTACGGGTTGTCCGAGCCGATGGGTGAGCTGGAAAAGTGTGAGCGGGTCAGGTCAAGTGATAGAGAACGCTGCGGAAAGCGATAGGCTTACGATGGCCACGGGCATGTGTCAGTGATGTGGTAGATGTTGAAGCACGGATTGACGAGCTGCGCAGCTTCTCTCAACGGCAACCAGATTGAGCAGCGCTCTTCGGTCAACTCGTCGTCCTGGAGAGCGAATTGAGTGAAAGGCGCCTTCGGTGGAGGATAGACCAATTGTTTGTTAATGTAGCTTGTGAAGCCGCAATCATCGGCCCGCGTATTGAGGTCGGTCAGATAGCTTTCGTTCAGCCCGAGGACATTGTTCCAATAAGTCGCGTAGGCAGGAAGCGGCATGACCATTTGGATGTTGCCGTCTCCAATGACTGCAGCATTGATGTGCACTCCCACAAGGTTGTAGTACCTCGTCTCTCCGGTGCTTATGAACTGATTGAGGACATGTCAGCAGTTATCACTAGAGGACTTCGACAAAATCCCAAACGAACCGCTCCGGCGATGTACGGAATGTACACGCCTGCGTAGCTCTCGCCGGTCAAGTACATCCTCCAATTTTCCATGCAAAAGAGTTCGACAAAATTCCGCCAGAACCCAATGAATTCGGTTGCGAGTTCATCTTCGGTTTCAATGTCCGGTTCACCTTGCGTGTAGCCGACGCCGAGCGGTTGGTCTATCCAAACCACGTTGGTGAGGTTGAGCCAGGTCAATGGGTTTGGCGCTGGCGAATCCATCCCTGGGGCCCAGTTGATCGGTCCCAGCTCTGTCAGCAAGCCTTCCATCGAGCTGCAGCCGGGTCCACCGTTTACTGCAATGGATTAGAGAGGTTTGACCAAGATACTAGCATGCTACTTGCGCCAAACCACGATCTCGTTTCTTGGCTCAGGGTCGTAACTTGGGAAGAACCAGAAGAAGAGCTTCCTTGTTTCATTTTTCTCACTGGTGATTGGGAGGAGACCCGCGTAGCTCTCGCCGACATCCCATGTAATATTGGGAAGAGTGCTGCCATTGACGGCAAAGGCTGTGCTAGTGTCAGTCAAGAATCACCGATACCCGTGTGCAAAACGTACGTGCGGTGGCCTGGTTGAAGAATTTGAGAGCGCGTTGTTGGAGCTCTGGATTCTCGAAATGACCCGAAGGAGAGATCTTCTCCATGCGAGGCCTGATCTCATCATTGCCGAACAGCGGACTTGCGTATATCCTTCCAAAGCCTAGAAAAGCACAAATCGTTGCTAGCAAACACATCTTGAAACGAGAAAGTGGCAGTTCACCAGGAAAGCACAAGACTGGAGGAATGCCGGTGGGGGCAGTACCAGAGATCTAGATATCATGTACCCATCCGAATGTTTGTGCGCTAGCACGGCTCCCGTCATGGACGAGATCTTGTTGTCCGATGGCAGATGTTCGTCGGCATGTTTGCTGCGGCACTTGCGAGTTGCGGCCCAGATAAATGGTACTGAGTACAAGAGCACTGCGTCGCGGTCAGGTGAGGAGGGGCGGGAATGTGATGAACCTTAGCGATTCTGCTTGTGTATATGATGTTGGAGTGTCGTTGAAGTGCTTTTGATGTTGAATCACTACCGTCGGACTGGCACACAGTGGCACCAGTGTCCTGTTAAGATAGCAGGCGCATGGCGTAGAACCGAGATCCAGGTTCCAACCGGTTAACGAGACACAGGAAGTTGGTGCGTCTGTTCCAGAAAAGCGCCAAAGCCGAGAAACAGCGGTCACCGCCCACGGAGTTGAGCCGGTCCTCCAGACAAGAGATCACAAAAGGCCGCCACTGACCAGGTGGCTGGGTTTCGTGGCATTGGGATTTGCGATTGTTGGGTATTCTCTGATACAATTATGCCCTTTGGTATGCAGTGCCTTGCCAATGTTTCAGCCGCATCGTCAGATGTAACATCCGCTGAGATCCCAGAAGGCTCTCGCAATGGGAACAGTAGGAATAATGCTGGCTTTTTACAATAAGTGTACGTACCATCCTGACGCCGTCCTGTCACGTCTCACCACTTCTGGGTATCCGCAGGGTTTCCATTGTAGGCAACTCACTTCGCAGCGTTCGCACCGGAACCGACAAAGCGTCTCATGCCCACGCTCTTTGCCTGCTTGCCCTTTTCCCGGGCCTGCATTGGGTGCTCTTTTTCCCACCTCTCGTCTTCCATGTACGCTTCGACGGCTGCATCGAGGCTCCATTCGGACTGCTGCATGTACAATGTTGCAACATCATACCTGGACGCAGGAGGAATACTTGTCAGCTTATCAGTCCTACATTTCATCCTTGTGCCGGTGTGAGAGCGTAGAAGAAGGCAAAGCTGACTTACTCGGCAACCTTGCAAGCCATCATCCACCGTCGCACTTTATTCTTCTTGATCTCCTCTTCCTCGCTTTCGAGTGGCCGTGGACTGAGGGAAACACCACCCTTGTAGTGTTCGCCCGGTATCAGGATGGTCTTCCTCGCTTGTACTAGATGATCCGAGTAGATGTTGTTTGTCTTCCTCAGCGCTTGAATAGGGACGTCATATGCCAGAGCAAGAGATCTCATGGAATCGTCTGGTGCAACAAAGTGTAGCACGTCTTCTGCTGGTGCAGCGCCGCCTTTTTCGTTTGCACTACCTGCATAACTTCCAGCTTGATAGGCCGGTAGAGCATCGTCGTCACTTGTGTTTTCAGGCGGTGCAACATTGGGCTCCAACGACGAATATGCTGGAGGATCGCGTAGGCCTTGTGGCAAAGACGAGGGCGCGGTGGTTATCTGGCAGTATGGACAGTAGGTCTCATATCGCTTGTTCTGGTTGAGGCAGCGAGCGCATATAGTGCGACTGCAGCAAGGAAGAGTACGGCCTGGAAAGAGAGGTTTCTCTGAGGGAGTGTGATAAGACTGGGCGCAGGTGGCACACGAGTCCGATGCCATCGTTGATGGTGGTGGTGTAATCGCTTGGTGGAGAAGTCTTTTTCTTGCGCAGGGCTCTTCGAGAAAGCAGAAACGTCTGGGACGTCGATTTGAATAGAAGTCTGGACCTACTGGAATTACATGAACCTCGCAGGCCTCACTATCACATGTGCAAGAGAGAGACGATCGGCCGCCCTTCAATGAAAGTGATGACGAAAGCAGGACGGTTCAGGGCTGATTCGCCACGCGCGCGGGAAGAAAGCGAAACAATGCGAGATGAAGGCGAGCTGCGCGGGCGTGCCGTTGAGCAGCGTGTGTGAAGGCCGAACTCCCGTTCCTCCTCCTACAACAACATCCTCGCCACTACCTCCCTCCCACCACCTACAACACCACTAATCGACATTGACCGATATACGCTCCTTAACAACGCCGATTTACAATTGCACTTGCCTGATTTCCGCCATCCGCCCGTTGCAGTCCCACAACAAACACTGCCTGTCTCCTGATCGCGTGCCCTCCGAGCGATACCGGATCTGAGCGGATTGATCGCACCACGCCCCATTGCGCCCACCGGCGCATTCATAACACCAATCGAACGACCCCGAACATAATTATCGCCATCCGCAGCAAAAATGGCCAACACAACGGCAGTCTATGGCTTGCCGCCACTTCCCGACTACACCCTGGAACCTCTGCCGCCTCTCATCCCATGGATCAACGACGCATACCTTTCGTTGGCTCTACCAATAGTCGCCTACTGGGTCGTGTCTATGATCTTCCACGTCGTCGACGAGCTCGACATGTTCCCGCAATACAGACTGCACACACCAGCCGAAGTCCTCAAGAGAAATCATGTATCCAGATGGGACGTCTTCCGAGACGTGCTCATCCAACAGGCGATACAAACGGTTGTGGGATTGGGGTTGGCTTTGACGGACGCAGACCCCATGCAGGGCAAGGCAGACTACGATGTGTCTGTCTGGGCACAGAGACTGCGAATGGCACAGAAAGCAATTCCGGGAGCGCTCGGTCTGGTGGGACTGGATGCCGTGGGCATTGCGAAGAACATTGGAGGAGAACATGCCATGCTTTCGGGCGCATTGGCGGGCGGCGTGTACCCTGAGCTCACGCAGACCGTCATGCTTGCCGGTCAACAGGTTGTTGCGCCCGCGTTTGCGAGCTGGGAGACCACCGCAGCCAAAGCCATCTACCACTTGGGTATTCCCGCCCTGCAGTTTGTGGTCGCAATCCTCATTGTCGACACATGGCAATACTTCCTCCACCGCGCCATGCACATGAACAAATGGCTTTACACCACCTTCCACGCCAGACACCACCGTTTGTACGTCCCTTATGCGTATGGCGCCCTTTACAACCACCCGGTCGAGGGATTCGTTCTCGACACACTGGGCGCTGGTCTTGGCTATCTCATTACCGGCATGACTTGCCGCCAGAGCATGTGGTTCTTCACAATGAGCACCATCAAAACCGTCGATGACCACTGTGGCTACGCGTTCCCCTGGGACCCTCTTCAGCACGTAACCAGCAACAATGCCGGCTACCACGACGTGCACCACCAGAGCTGGGGTGTCAAGACCAACTTCAGCCAGCCCTTCTTCACTTTCTGGGACGGCTTCCTTGGTACCAAGTGGGTTGGCGGCGACGTCTCTGCTCGGTATGAGCGTGCCCGCATTGCAGCACAAAAGAAGGTTGATGCCGAGAGTTCAGCTACTATCACTGCCTCGTCTCCTGCAGAGAGCGATAAGCAGAATCTGCACCCGTATGCCGACGAGGCTTCTCGGGCGTCCTCAACAGCTCGCGCCGCGCAAGTTATACTTGAGCCATCCGCTCCATCTGGAAAGGCCACACATCAAGCGCTAGGAGGCCGGCAACAAGTCCTCGACGACATGCAAAACGGCGGCAAGGCCGTGTTGGCTGAGGAGAGCGCAGAGGAAGTCCAAGCACAGCAGCAACTACGTCGCAGCCCTAGAAAGCGATCTAAGAGCTCTGGGCTAAAGGGCTTCGCTGACAGAGTTGGCGAAAGCCTGCAGGGAAAAGGCACAGGCGTGCTCGGCGTGGAGAATTCGAGCAGGTAGATATCTAAAAACAGGGGGATATGGACTAAAAAGAATGCAAGAAAGAAAATAATGGCACCCTTGATTGAAAGTATACACGGGCACAGGATTAGGAGCTGGTTGGTCTCCTCTTGTCGTTGGGTTAGGGGTAATGTGTTTTCTATTTTTCTGATTGTTGGCGGTGCTGCTGCCACCACCATCAGACACCCACGTTCGTTATCTTGCTTCTGATGGCAGAGAGCGAGCTGCTCTGCTGAGGAATGGGTTATTCTCCACCGAGTTTGGCCTTTGTATGTACACCTAATACGAACTCTGAATGCAGCTTGAATTTCTTCGTCCGACTCTTAAGGCGCCTTTGTTTTCCTGACGGAGCCTTAGACTAGCACGCATCCACTTCGATCCGACTAGTTTTTGTTTGTGTTGTTGTGTTGCCACCGGAATCATCCCTTCGCTGCCCTGTGCTCCTTCCCGTTTCGCCGTTCTTCTGACGTGGACCCTTTGCTGCTTCCTGGAAAAAAAGGAGAACACGTGATCTTGTAGTGGTCAGTACATGGATATATCTCTTTCTGACAACGGACGAGTGCATCCATAACGGCAGTCTCTTTGTTCCAAACTTTGGTCGCAACATTCACAACAATCGAAGATTTGCACGTGATTCCAAGGCAGAGAAACGAGGCAAGTTGATTGAAGGCAGCACGAGAGAAACGACCCACTCTCGTCATTTTCGCCCACCGCGCCCCGCCTGCCACAGCAACCCGTAAACAGAGAAGAAGATTCCCACTCCTGACCACCGCGCTCCCTCACGACACCCACCACCGTCACCACAACACTCCCGTCTCCTCTGTTTCGCGTCTAATAACCAACGACATCTGACATCTGCGTGTCAAGAGAGGCTTTCGGTCCAAAGTTCCCCTCGAACCCTCTCCCAAGCTTTCCTCTGTGGGGCAGCATTACTCTGCACTGCAAGGGCTTAACCTACCTAAGCCAACCGACAGACAGACAGCCAGACAGACACCAACCGATCTCTCGCCTGCCTGACTCTCAATCCCGGCACTCAGCCTTGTCTCAGACTGAGGATTCGCCTTTGCTGCACTCCAAACCCGCCATACAACAACCTCATCCGCAACCTTCCGTCGCTTCCACCCACCGCTTCACTCCTTACGGCGGCGTCTGGTCTTGCGCTTTTCCACCATCCTTATTTAACTCAATCCGTGACGCATTCCGCCCAACATGGATGTCAATCAGGTCCTCGCCGGCACCCTTTCGCCTGGTACGTTTGCCTGTTACATGCCACGCCGAAAGGTGCAAACAGACGCTGACAGAACTGCACAGATGCCACCATCCGTTCTGCCGCCGAGCAGCAACTCGCACAGGCCGCTGAGGCCGACTTCGTAAGTAATCCTGAAAAATAGAATCCAAATCCAACGAAGATGACACCGCTAACCGCATCCCCTCGAACAGCAAGGTTACCTCACCACCCTCTCTCGCGAGCTCGCAAACGAATCCGCCGAGTCACAAGTCCGTATAGCAGCCGGTCTCGCGCTCAAGAACTCTTTCTCCGCTCGTGATTTCACTCGCCTGCGTGAGGTTCAAACAAGATGGCAACAGGGGCTCACTCCGCAAATCAAGACGGAGGTCAAGGGTTACGCCCTTCAGACACTTACAAGCGACGACACAAGAGCTGGGAACTCTGCCGCACAATTCATTGCTGCCATTGCCGCCATCGAACTGCCACGTGAGCAGTGGCCTGAGCTTATGCCGACTCTGGTCGAGAACGTTGGCAACGGGAAGGACGCTACCAAGAGGAGCAGTCTGCAGACTATCGGCTACGTCTGCGAGACCGACGACCAGGAACTCAGAGACGCCCTCGCCCAACACAGCAACGCCATTCTCACCGCTGTCGTTCAGGGTGCACGCAAAGAGGAGCCCAACAATGAGATCCGTGTCGCCGCCATCACAGCCCTCGGTGACTCACTCGAGTTCGTCCGCACCAATTTCGAGAATGAGGGAGAGCGCAACTACATCATGCAGGTCGTCTGCGAGGCCACTCAGGCCGAGGAGTCGCGCATTCAGGAGGGTGCATATGGCTGCCTGAACCGCATCATGGGTCTTTACTACGAGAAGATGAGATTTTACATGGAAAAGGCTCTTTTCGGCCTTACCATCCAGGGCATGAAGAACGACGAGGAGGATGTTGCCAAGCTTGCTGTCGAGTTCTGGTGCACCGTCTGTGAGGAGGAAATCAGCATCGAGGACGACAACTCTCAGGCCGAGGATGAGGGCTCCACCGACCTCAGGCCTTACTTCAACTTTGCTCGTGTCGCCACCCTCGAGGTTCTCCCTGTTCTGCTTGAGCTCATGGCTAAGCAAGACGAGGATGCCACCGATGATGAGTACAACATTTCCCGCGCCGCATACCAGTGTGTGCAGCTTTGGTCCCAAGCCGTTGGCAGCCAGGTCGTCCCGCCGATTCTTTCCTTTGTCGAGAAGCACCTGCGCGCCGAGGACTGGCACTACCGTGATGCCGCCGTTTCTGCTTTCGGCGCCATGATGGAGGGTCCCGAGGAGAAGGTCCTCGACCCGCTCGTGAAGCAGGCGCTGCCTGTTTTGATCGAGATGATGAACGACCAGGTTGTTCAGGTCAAGGACTCCGTCGCTTTTGCCCTTGGTCGCGTGTGCGAGGCATCTTACGAATCCATTGACGCTGAGAACCTTACCAAGCTTATAACTGCGCTGTTCAGCGGCCTGAGCTCTCACCCCAAGATGGCCAGCAGCTGCTGCTGGGCTCTGATGAACCTTGCCGACCGCTTTGCCGGCGAGCCTGGCTGCGAGACCAACGCTCTCTCCCAGCACTGGCAAGCAAGTGCCCAGCACCTCCTTCAGGTCACCGAGTCCACCCAGGACAACCAGCTCCGCACTGCCGCATACGAGGTCCTCAACGCATTCATCACCAACGCCGCTAACGACTCTGTTCACATGGTTGCTGGCCTCAGCGAGGTTGTTATCGACCGCCTTGAGAAGACCATTCCCATGCAGCAGCAGGTCGTGTCTGTCGAGGACCGTCTCACTCTTCAGGAAATCCAGACTTCCCTTACTTCCGTCATCCTCACCATCATCCAGCGCCTGGAGAAAGAGGTCGCACCCCAGGCAGACCGCATTATGCAGCTCATGCTTGCCCTTCTGCAGTCTCTGCCCGGCAAGAGCTCCGTGCCTGACACTGTCTTCGGTGCCATCAGCGCGCTCGCCAACGTCTTGGATGCCGACTTCGAGAAGTACATGCAGGCATTCGTTCCCTTCCTCCTCAGTGCCCTCAACAACCAGGAAGAGCCCGCCCTTTGCTCCGTTGCTATTGGTCTCGTGAGCGATATCAGCCGTGGTCTCGAGGAGAAGGTTCAGCCTTTCTGCGACCAGTTCATGAACTCTCTGCTCAACAACCTGCGCAGTGCTGTTCTTGGCAACCAGTTCAAGCCTGCCATCCTCCAGTGCTTCGGCGACATCGCCCAAGCCATTGGTGGTGCGTTCGAGACCTACCTTTCCGTCGTTGGCCAAGTTTTGCAGCAGGCTGCTGGTATTTCCGCACAGGAGGAGACCAACTTCGAGATGCTCGACTACATTGTTTCACTTCGTGAGGGCATTATGGATGCATGGGATGGCGTGATCATCGCCATGCGTGCCGGCAACAAGGTCCAGCTTCTCCAGCCATTCGTCGAGTCAATCTTCCAGCTGCTTCATCAGGTCTACCAGGACTCTAACAGGACAGAGGGTCTTCTGCGCTCCAGCATGGGTGTTGTTGGGTATGTCCACCGCTGTTCAGCCCACTTTACGTTCGCATGCTAACATTACTTCACAGCGATATTTCCGAGGCTTTCCCCAACGGCGAGTTCGCCAACCTGTTCCGCGCCGACTGGCTCACTCAAATGGCCCGCGACGTTCGTAGTTCAAAGGAGTTCTCTCCTCGCACACAGGACACTGCTCGCTGGGCTCGCGACCAGATCAAGCGCCAATCTGGTAAGCCATAACGTTTGTGCATGTTCGAAGCTCGTATCTCGTGTTTTCACACTGGGATGTAGCATTGATAGTGTGAACCCTCTATAATTATCTGAACACCTCACTAACTTGTAATCAAGCTTCTACGGGCAACGTGATGTCTTAAGAGCCCAATCTTGAGATTCCCTCCCTCCCCTGGCAGTTTAGGTACCTTTGAGTCCCCTGCATCCGGTCCCCAAACCCATGGATGACACCATACCTTCAATGTTATGGTGTCAGCTCGGCAAGCACATTGGCAATGATAGCACTTGGTTCTATCACACGATTCGCCAACCCGACCACCCCGTCCCGTGCACCACGACCAATGCCTCGTACGCACATTACCCCAACACACTCCACGACCCCAGCATTAATTTGCTCTTGCACGCCGTCACCACGATTCACGGCTACCCAAAACACCCTACCGACGTCCGATACCCCTTTTGATTCGCCTCGCCCCATTTTGTGCTGCTATCTTCCGTTCTTGGTTCGGTTTCTTGGAATGACGATTCACGGGATGCATAGCGCAGAGAATGACTTTGGGAGCGCGGTTCGAATTTTCGGGACGACTCGGCTGCACTTGGGATACACTTACACGGACCAAATCTTCTTTCCCCCCCCATCTCCGCCACGCCCTTAATTGTGTTGCCGGATTTTGACGCCGCCTCGGATATCATAGATGGTCGGCGACTCACATCGGACCCTTTTCGTAGTAATAACGTTTCACACTCCCATCCATTATTATTATCATCATCTTTTGACGTGTCGTTTGAATGTTCCGTGTCGTCTCGCAATTTCGCGTCAGCAATGTTCACCGTCGTGCACGCCGTGATGTCCTGGCGGAGGCTCTCCGATCACTCCAAGATCCGCTGCAACACCACCAGAAACCTTGATAACTACCATCTCCAAACAAACCATGCTAACCCGCACCACCTTTCTCCCCCAGAAATCCGCGTCTACCGCCCCAGAAACCCTCACCTCCAGCCCCCACCAGGCTCGATCCTCGACCACGCCACCCAATCCACGCCTCACAAGCGCCACCGAGAATCCTCGGACCCGTTCGATCCCAATAACTCCGTCGAAGACGTACACGACGACGATCTCCTCGCCAGCAGGTCTGCGAAAAGGCCCAGCAGCAACCGCCGAGGCCCGCTCGAACCGCCGCGTGAACGCGTCTCCTCCTCCCCGGCTGTCCGTAGACAGCGCGATGCTGCTTTGCGGATGGGCAGGGTGTTGGCGGAGATGAAGACGGCGGAGATGCAGAGGGCGGAGATGATGGCAAGGGAATTGAGGGAGGGGTTGACGGAGGGGGTTAGGGGGTGGGATGCCGTTGGGAGGGAGGTTGGGGGGGATGGGAAGTTGGTTGGGAAGGGAGGGAGGTTGGGGTTTCAATGAGGGGGTGGGAGGGTGGAGGGGGTTTGAGGTGGAATAGATGGGGATGTTTGGATTGGGATTGGGGGCTTGGTTGGGGGGCTTTTCGTTGCTTGGTTGGGTTTGTTGTTGGGTTTGTTGTTGGGTTTGACTGGATAGGATGCAGACGTCGACGATGTTGGGTCGAGTTGGACTAGGGAGGGTTTGTTCGTGTTTCTTATCAGAACAGGATACTGAAACTGTAGCAAACAGACATGCATTTTCTCGAGTCTCTGTTCCGAACGATGCATTCCCCATGTTTAAGCTCACTAAATTACTGCAAGAAGCTAAAGGCGTATCAGCACTACCAACGACTATGACCAATCCTCTTGATCGTTGAATATATCCAGTCGTTAGCTATCTATCGATAAAAGCACGTGGTACTGGATCTTTGTCTCAGCCCTTTTAACTAGACTTCAAACGAACTCTAAACTGTTTCTTCTTCTCTCTTGCGTCTATGCAAGTAAGCCGTTCCCTATAGTATTTTCGTACGTCTTAATCCAGATCACTTAGCATCTCAAACTCTTGCGAGCGATCTTGATAAATATATTACAGCCCCTTCCCTTTCAAAACCACAAGATGTCACAGTAATAGTAGGGCCTCGTATAGGCGTGCCTTGCCCTCTCTCACAACCCCGCGGCAGATAGACCCCGCAGTTGACAATTTCAAGCTTTCACAGAAATAGCAGCTTGCTACACAAAAACACCATTCCACCACTTTCTTTCCCCAATACCAACAACACGAAACTCAATCCCCCCCAAAACACCTCAAACACACTTTTCAAAATGTCTGCCATCCCCACCTCCACCTCCGTCAGCGAGTCGGCCGTCATCCGTGCCCCTCTCTCCCACGTCTGGCACCTCATCAAGATCCAGGACTTCTCCAAGTTCTGGTCTGCCCTCAGCGGCTCCGAGTACGTCAAGGGCGCTTCCGAGGAGACCGACATCGTCAAGTGGACCTTCAAGGACGGCACCGTCATCGAGGTCAAGCAGGAGGAGCACTCCGTAAGTTCGAAAGAAACCTATCTATCCCCATCCCGCGGAACGTTTCGTTTTGATCGTTTTTTTTTGGTTTCGCGAACTACGATTCTACTGAAGGTTGGGTTACAATGTGGCTGACAAGATTTTTTCGTCTGCGACAACAGAGCATCAACCACTACATCACCTACTCCGTCATCACCGCCCAGCCCGCCCTGACCTACACCTCCGTCCTCAGCACCATCCGCTGCTACGCCATCACCAGCGGCGACCTCGAGGGCTCCACTTTCGTCGAGTACACCGGCAACTTCTCCAGCGACGCCGATGCCGGTAAGTCAAGATCCCATGAGCATGATTCCTCTGATCTGCATGCTAACTCAGTCTCCCACTAGGTGTGATCCAGGACGCCAAGTTCAAGCGCCGCGAGGCCCTCGCCGACCTCGCCAAGGCCGCCTCCAAGCAGTAGATTTGGCGTGCAACCGGACATTCGAAAGATGGGATCAAATGCGTGTCTCGGGAGGCTCAGAAAGATTATAACGATATTCTCAAACACACATGCAATACATTAAAAAACGTGTGGCTACACGGGAAGGGAGGAAGGGGTCTGGCTCAATACCAAAATTTAAACACTTAAAACGAGCATGCGACGAGCGCAACTGTGAGATTTCCCAGAGGCGCCTTCATTCGCTTCTGGAGAGTGGATTCGCCCGTTCCAAGGGAGTGAGCTTGTGGAAGTGAGCTTGCGAGATGTTCGAGATCTAAACCTATGCCAGAGACGTACTGGCAGGTCTGATGTGGTGGTCTTCCCTTGGGTACATGCTAGTCACGGCCTGGACGAACCAGATCGGCTACAAGTCGCGATATCAAGCATCGATCGAATCGTAGGTCGAATCCTTTGGACACGTTTTCCAAGGTCAATCGCAAATCGCCGCGACTATTATCAACTTGGCTATGACAAGTGTTATTCCACACAAGCCGGAACGTCCTCTTGATAGCACGCGATCAATATACTCTCCGAAAAGCGAAAATCGATTCACACATCAGGTTGAGCATTTCGACTTTTCTCTTTAGGAGTATTGTTAATGCTCAATCACGGTCGCCATGAAAGGTGGTGAGGTTGCTACGCAAGATTGAGGGTATATGGTTGGCTCTGGGGGGTATCTACCGCTGGTAAGAGACTGTTGTGTCGTTTTGATTCGTGCTGTTTGTGTGTGAGGGAACTCTGAGCATGAGACGCTCGTGAGCGCCGATGCCGATGTTGCGATGTAAGGACAGCACGGCAGAGAAAGTCAGACATTGGTTGTCCGTCGGTCATCAACAGTCGTAGCCCCAGCCCTGTTCACCAGTACTGCGCGCAGCGGCAACAGCATTCCAGACATTGACGCCATTTTGGATAAGACCCACGGTGGAGCCGACATTGGCGATGCCAGGAATCTTAGGCATGAGCGCTTGTGACGGAGCTGGTGCCTGGCTCGGGGCAACATTTGTCGGGAAATCGTCACCGCTGCCCTGGTATTTGCTCATGACGAGCTCGCGGATCAAGACTTTATGCTTCTCGAACCACTGCGATTCGCTTATACTGGCGAATTGCCTGCCTGTGCGGCCATCGCGGCCATGGCTCCCAGCGTTGAGCGAGAAGAACCAGTCCACGCTATAGACGTCCCACCACTTTGTCGTGAAGAAGAGGATGGGCCAGGTGATGATCCAGAGGAAAGTGAGGTAGAAGATCCAGCGGACCCAGCCTGTACGCCATCTGTTGATGAGCGTGGGCGAGTAAATGTCGACTGCTTTCTCGTCGACGCGGAAGGATATGTCGGTGGTGCCACGGTAGTGGGTAGAGCGGATCAGGCGCTCGATGTTGCCTTTTATGTCGGCTTCCACGATGCCGTGCACAGGACGGTTTATGCGGAACACTTTGAGCCTGGAGGGCGAGGCGCAGTAGTCCTCGCACCAGTCTTGCAGCGTCCGCTGAGGCTCGTCCGAGAGCTGTACACCAGATCTGTATCCCGGTGCCTTGGTCTTGCGCCAACTGCCCCGATGCGCGGACTCCCTATCTTCGACTGTGCGTTCGGACCAGAAATGCGGGTCGTATGCTTTGCGCAGGTACTGTTGGAGGCTGAACGAGACGTCGAAGTCCACGACGCGCTCCTGCTCTTTCTTGTCCTTGCGCCGCACGGTTTCGCTGTGCCAGCCTCGGATCTGCACGATGGGGCGAGGCGCCATGCCGCGCATGTAGTCTACGATGTATGTGTACAGCTCGTGCGGGTCGGTCAGGCGCTCGTCCATGCGGATCGTGACCGCGCCCTTGTTCGTGGGCTTGGTGTATGGTAGGTTCCCGCGCTTTGGTCCACTCGGGTATTCGAGAACATCGTAGGGCTCGATCAAAGGGGTATGGGCATTCTGAACGCCATCCTCTTGCGCCGAGGCCGAAGAGCTCGCGGCTGCCTCGCTGTCGTGGTACGAGGGAAGACCTTCAGAGGAGGGCTCCGCGTATTCGTATCCATCGGGAGTTGTATGCATTGACACCGCGTCGGGGTCGTCGCTGTAGGATGGGGGTGTTGGTTTGCCCATGTTGGCCGCTGCCTGCTGCCTGCTGTAGGGTAAGGTTGTTCGGAGCCGCTGTGAGACTGTGAGATGTGTGGACGGTAGTGCTGCTAGTATTGATGACTCGAGGTGGTAAGGAATCAAAGGAAAGTGCTAGGAAAGCAAGTAGGATATACCTCAGTACCTGTATGCACGAATCGCGCGCGGTTAACGAATGCTATTGTCGTGGCCTATATATAGCAGAAGGATTCAGCGGCTAAGAGGCCGCGTCGACGTTCCAGACTGATTCGCTCACCGGTCTCGCGGCAATACTAGGCAAAAGACATGAGCGACGCTTGTAGTACGGTAGAGTACCAGTGACTTAGGTATGAGATTGGGAGTTGTGTGCAACCAAGTTGATATATGGAGAGTGGAAGTGCATGCAGATTGCGCAGAAGCCTAGACTAGTCGCAAGCGAGACATGTCGGACTTCTTTTCTCCGATTGAAAATTGCATAAAGTACCTAGGTACCTAGACAACATTGAACTCGTGTGCTACAAACAACATTGCTGAGGTGACAGATACTGGATTAACGTAGCTGTAACGTGTAGCACTCGAACTCAGGTCATAATTCCCTCAGTCTCCAAACTATTGTTGGCGATTACGACGAGAACCTGATCCTCCCTTCCCATACGCCGTCTAGGCATAGCCAATCGCTTAGAAGTGTATGCCATGTCTTGAAATTACCATGAACAAACTGAGACTACTGCTCAAGACCCACGCAGTTTCCTTCAGGAAGTCGTAGCGGATACTCTCCATCTCACGGGACCACTTCTGGACCAGGCTCAGGATACTTGAGCTCGGCATCCGCCATAGGCGTCAGACAACCTTTACCATCGTCTGCCACGAGCATCATTGGACGATCAGAGAATAGGATCGAGTGCTCGTTTTGATCGTCGCGCTTGTCGATTCCAGTTGTGTTGCCCGAGCAGGCGCAGTCGCACGTCGAAATGTCGAGCGGATTTTTGCAGGTGCACAGCAGCCCATTCGCTGTCTTGTACATACCTGCCAGGTCTGTCGGTGCGGTGTTTGTCTCTCCGTCAGAAGTCGCGATTGTTGTCGAGTGTTGCTGGTATCCTGTAGGGCCAGTCGGGCTTGTAGATGTAGTTGTTGGAACAGTGATGTTGACAGCCGCGCAGTTCATGTTGAACTCTTGCTCACGGTTGTACCAGACCCACGCGAAGAAATGAATGCCTGGCGTCATGTCGTGCGGCACGCTGAATGGAAAGTCCTGTCCCTCGGGACTGTTGCCAGCATTGCGGCGTGGACAGTTGCCCTCGTAGCTCGTCGAAACTCGGAATGTCTCGCCATGATCGATAGAGAAGCCAACCTGGCAGCTTCCGCCATAGTGATTGCCGATTCCTGCCATTGACCAGCTCTGTTGTGAGCCGACTTCCCACGTTGCGGTCGGTAAGCCGTCGGGCGTGCCGAGGAGGTTGTGGTAGTCGCGGCAAGGGTACTCCCAGCGAGCGCCTGGCCCGCAGCAGTCGTAAGGATATTGCAGATACGGGTCCTCGTGCGTGGTTCTGTGAGG
>Ga0265797_10002956_pt1 | contig 27866 bp, 28 predicted proteins | sample P2T30metagenome_FD_192433 | JGI IMG/M metagenome (GOLD analysis project Ga0265797, IMG submission 192433) | Plant litter microbial communities from East Loma Ridge, Irvine, California - P2 T30 | ecosystem: Environmental > Terrestrial > Plant litter > Unclassified | place: USA: California... | reverse complement strand
TCTGGGCAGGAGGATGGCCTTCCGGGTGCAACTCTATCCAGCGGGTGCCATCCCTCTCCCGGCCCTGCGAGCCGGTAAAGGCCAGCCCGGTTTCGGCCGATATCCGTCCGGCAAGGGCGGCGGGATCAAGCGACATCCTGTTCCAGTTCAGGCTCAGGCAGGGTTTCAACAAGCTTTTCCAGAATGCGCGATACTTCGTATCGCATATCTTGGAACAGGGATGCCGTACTGTCCTGAACAGTGGATAGCTCAGCAACGGCGAGCGCCCACATGAGGGAGTCGAGTCCCTGCATGGTGACGCTCCGGTTCAGGTTGGGAATATAGACCTTGAGGTAATAAGGGTGGCTCGTGTTGATCTGAACCGCCTTGTGCTGATCGATCAAGGCCGGCTGGAAAAGCAGCCCATTGGTGATGCCATCTACAGGCTGCACGAAAACCTCGCCTGGCCGCTTTGCCGAGGTGATCGTCAGTTTCAGCCTCGTCGTGCCGTGCTTGTTCTTCACGATTGCCTCGTCGTTGTTCGGATCGGCGACGTTAACTTCCGGCCCTCCGGCGGCGGCTTCCCTGTTGCGGATATTGGTGTTCGAGGTGTCGTGCGCGCCAACGCCCTTCTTGGCGATCGTCTTCTGCTGTCCCTCACGCGACCGTTTGTTCGCCTCACGTCGCGGCGCCGGCAGGAATTCCGACTGGAGCCATGTCGCAAGGTCGTCGTTGAGGATGATCTGCGATTTTTTGATGTCGAGATGAAACGCATCGTCGAGCCGATGATCGAACGAAAACTCGATCCGGAGCAGCGTTAGGTGCGGCTCCTTTTGATAGAGTCCAAGCCAGTCGGCATCGTGGATCAGGCGGTTCTCTCGGTAGATATAGATGCCTTGCCGGTCGTTTGATAGGTTGGCGGCAGAGGCCAGCTTGTCGGTGGGAAATTCTTCCCGACGAGGTAGAATATAGGCTTTCACGGTGAAGGAAGCCTTTTTGCCGTCCGCGAGCTCGGTTTCGACCGTCTCATTGGCAACCAGCTCTGAAAGCCCGCGCTGGAACGGATCCCATGGATCTACAGGCTTCCCGTTCAGCTCGATTTCGACGCGCTGCGCCCGGTCATCCTTGGGATCGACGAAGCGCTGGTACACCATTGCCAGATGCTGTCGCAGTGCATCTTCCTTGCTTTTCAGCGCCTTCCGCGCATGGGCACCGCCCTTGTCTTGGTAGTCCTTGACGAGCCGGTCGACGTCCTCCCAGAGAACGACAGTTCCGGAATGCCCGGGTGCTGCTATGTCGAGCTGCTCCACGGCTTCCGCGTCGCACTCCGCGCTGAGCAGCAAAGACCACTTGTTGACCTTAGCAACGTGGTAGAGGTCCCACGTCGCCATAAGAGGCTGGGTCTCGCCGTTTGGGCGGGAAATTACCGACAGCCGCTTACAGAAAGCGGTAGAGGCCGTTTTAAGCCCGAGCCCGTATTTGCCGAGACTTGCGGCACTTGGCCGTGCTTTCGAGCCGTATTGCATGGCATTGATGAGGCCCTTACGGTCCATTCCATCGCCATTGTCGGCGATAAGAAGGCGTATGTCGCCCTTCATTCCGGCAGCGAGCCAGAGCTGAACTTTGGTAGCATTCGCCGCGATCGAGTTGTCCACTATGTCGGCAACGGCCGTGTTGAACTCGTAACCCGTATCACGAAGGCCGACGATCACTCGTTCGGGATCAGGCGGCAGTTCTACTTCTTCGATGCTCATCAACACCCCCTCTATTTAGAGCTGGACCACCCGCCAGCCTGTTCCGAGTTTTAGTACACTTCCGGCGGTACGCTCTACCTGTAGCTTGCGTCGGTGTGACACATGATAGCGATCACCGTCACGTGACAGGATAATCTCATCCCCTGTCGCAAGTCCCGCCTCCCGGATGTAGCGAGTCATGCGGGTAAGACGGTATTCGTTACGTGTCCCATCAAACAACCTGTTGTTGTAATAGATAAAGGCGAATTCCCAGAACGTGCCACCGTCGTCGATAAACATGAGATGGCAGCGCGGATTGTAGGTTGCCGCGTCAAGGGTGGGGAAGAAAGCGAGGACCTCAGGCTCCCGGGGAACCAAGATGCCGGCCTGATGGCCGCCGGTTTCTCCCGTGTCGTTGGCACTTAAAATCTTTGCAATGCGATCTGTCATACGATGCCGCCCGTTATCTTTGCCGGTGAACGGCTGAGCGCCGCAATAACATCGCCATAATCATCTTCAGCGCCCTCGACCCCAATCACGGCTGTTGAGGAAAGCGCGCGTTTTCGCCTGAGCCGTTCATTGACCACATCCTCGACAGTATCAGCAACCAGCAGTCGGTGAACGGTTACCGGTAGCTCCTGCCCGCGCCTATGAGCGCGGGCCGACGCCTGATCCTCAAGGGCGGGGTTCCACTCGGGGTTGTAATGGATGACGTGATTGGCAGCCGTGATGTTCAGGCCTGCCCCGCCTGCCTTGGGATTCAGCACAAGCGCGGCACCACCGCGAACCTCGCTGAACCGGTCGATCATTGGCTGGCGATCGTCGATAGGGAGCCGGCCATCGATCACGCCGGCGAAGATCCCAAACCGTCGTTCTACATGCGCGGCGATCATGTCCGCCATGGCGGTGAACGACGTGAAGATGATGACCTTCTCATTCCGCGCGAAAATTTCCTCGATTAGGTCGTCCAGACGCCGGAACTTCGAGAAAGACATGGGGTCGGTAGCATGGGAGCTGCCATCCATCAGACTCGGATGAGCGCAGAATCGGCGGAGCGAGGTAAGGGCGACCAACGTTGCCGCTGCCCCATAATCGGCCGCGATTTGCTCCCGGATGGCGTCGTAAGCAGCCGCCTCGCTGTCGTCGAGTTCAAGTACTTGGGGAATGTCGATGCGGGGGGGGAGGTCTTGGGCCACGTCGGCGATACGCCGCCGCAGCATAAGTGGCGAGACGAGCGGTTCAAGCAAGGCAGCTCCGTCCACATCGTCGGTAAACTGTGCCTCAAATGCTTTTTGGTCGCCGAGGTGGTCGGGAAGTACGAAATCCATGATCGACCAAAGATCGAGCAGGCGGTTCTCGATCGGCGTGCCTGTTACGGCCAAGCCCGACCGGCGTCTCAGGTGCTTCACCGCCTTGGTCCGCTGAGCCTGCGGGTTGCGAATGAATTGCGCCTCATCGAGAATGACGACCGCCCACTCGATCATGTTGAGCAGGCTGTTGTCACGGACCACGCTATCGTATGATGTTATTACGGCATCGTAACTATCAAGGTCTGCGGGACGGCCGGTTCGGTCAGGACCATGGTGTTTCAGCACCTTCAGGTGAGGGGCGAACCTCACGATCTCACGTCGCCAGTTTTCGAGGAGGGAGCCTGGCGCGACGATCAGGGCGGGGCTAAGCCGCCCTGTCCCTACATCGCTGAGTGCACTGATAATTTGGAGCGTCTTGCCGAGCCCCATTTCATCGGCAAGCAAGCCCCCTACCCCTTCGGCAAGCAGGAACTTTAGCCAGCGCCAGCCCGCAAGCTGATAGGAATAGAGGGTGGCATCCACGCCGGTGGGCACATCATCGGCAGGGGGCGCGAAAGCTAGAGGTGAGATTGGGAGTCCAGCCATGCGGTCCTCAACCGCGGCACCTGCCGTGGCTGCCTTCCTGATCGCCAAAAACGATCGCAACGACCGTGCTGCCCCGAGATTGATGCCAGCGTTCTTTAGAAGCTCCTGAACCTCAGCAGCACCTGCCGCATCAACAGGATACCAGACCCCATTGATAACGACGTGCCCACGTTCGAGATCGCCCGGGTTGAGATCTACCCTGATGCCGCGCACTGCCCCTGAAACTGCATAACTCGGCGAACCGCTGTCGCTGCTATCGTCGATAGTCAGCATAGGAGTCAGCGGGTAGCGGGACGCCCGGACACCGGCAGCGCCGGTGGGGAGATTGCCCTGCCCAGCATCGCGTTCGACCAGCGCGGCATAGATTTCGTCAGCGCCGGGCAGTCGATCCTCCCCGGCATCATTGACGAGCCACAATTCCCTGTCACGTAGCTCCCACTCTACCATGCCGTTTGAGCGTCCCTGCTGCGCCGTCAGATACTTGGCGGCGTTGCGGAACATAGCGCGAAAGCTGGCAGTCTGGTCAACCGTGCCGGGATAATGCTCGGCTCGGCTCGGCTCGGCTCGGCTTGCCGGTGCCGGACCGCTGTCTATCGCGCTTTTCTACAATAGCGACGACTCAAGGCCGCAATGCCCCTTCCGTCAAATTGTATATGCGTATACAAGTATATTCCTATATCAGTAGGAGCGTAGCATGAAGGTTCTCGCCATCCTGTCCCAGAAAGGCGGCGTCGGAAAAACGACGCTGGCGACGTGCCTTGCCGTAGCGGCCGAGCAGGCAGGCAAGGAAACCGCGATCATCGACCTGGATCCGCAGGCGACGGCCTCGTTTTGGAAAGACGTGCGTCAGCTCGACACGCCCGCCGTTGCGTCGATCCAGCCGGTGCGGCTCGCGGCGATGCTCAAGGCCTGCGCCGACGCCGGCACGGACCTTGTGGTGATCGACGGCGCGGCCGTCGCGCGTGATGTTGCCTATGAGGCCGCGCGACACGCCGACTTCATCCTTGTGCCGACGAAGACGGCGGTGTTCGACACGATGAGCATGACGCACACGCTGGACGTGGTGCGGCAGCTTGATCGCGCGTTCGCCGTGGTGCTGACATTCGTTCCGCCGCAGGGACAGGAGACGGGCGATGCAATGAAGGCGGTCGAGGAGCTAGGCGCGGCCGTCTGTCCGGTGACGATCGGCAATCGCAAGGCGTTCTTCCGCGCGCAGGCCGCAGGCCAAGCCGTGCAGGAGTTCGAGCCGAACGGACCAGCCGCAGCAGAAATTAATCGTCTATACGAGTATACAGCTATACGCCTATACGGCAGAGTGGAGGCGGCGTAATGGCGAAGGGCAACACGCTTCAGGCAATGCTCGACCGCGCCAAAACTGGTGGCGACACGCCAGCGACTCCCACTCCGATCGATGCACCGACCTCGTCCAAGCCAGCGCAGGCCGGGCGGCAGGGGACCAAATTGATTGGCGGACATTTTGCCCCCGAGGTCAGCACTCAGCTCCGCATCCTTGCAGCCGAGGAAGGGACGACGGTGCAGAGCCTGCTAGGTGAGGCGCTGGACGACCTATTCGTGAAGAAAGGCAAAGGACGCATCGCACGCGGCGTATAGGAGTATACAAATATACTAATATACTGAATCAGCGAAAGGTGAGTTTTGGGGTAGCGGCTCACCTTTGCGCGGCGGGCGTGTTGAAATCCACCAGCACCGGCAGTTCGGGAATGCCGCCACGCAGTTTGGCGCGTCGCACAATGCTGTGCTGGTCGATCAGGTTCTGTGCGTCCCGCTTACCGCTGGACGTTTTCGGGAACCAGTGGAGCGCTACCCGTTCGACCTTGCGCCCGTTCTTGATCGGCGTGAAATCGACATAGAAGGGGCAGAGCTTGTTGATTTCCTCGACGGCGACCTTGAGGCAGTACTTGTTCAGATCGGCGAAGCGTTCGAGTTTGCCTTCGGGCACGTTGAGCAGTCCGCGTAGCTCCTCGATCGTAAACTCTTCCTTCTGCTTGTATTCAAGACCAATGCGCCGCTCGATCATTTCATAGAGGCAAAGGGCGTATTTCGACTCGAAGCAATACATCACCTGCGTCTTAATACGAGCATAGACCTGACTGTTTCGCAGTATCTCGATCAGCTCTTCTGGGATACGATAGTGAAGGAAGCCGTCCTTTTCGAGGCTTTCATCACTCGGGCCGAGCAGCTGGACACGGCGCTTGTAGCTCTTGCCATCCTTGCGGATCGTGACGATCGCGATGGTGCCCATGAGGCGCAGCAGCGAACTCTCTACACGCTCGTTGCCTTGGTGCGTCCCTTTCAGTCCGGATTTCGCGATGCGATGGATGATCGGCTCACCAATGCGGTCCCATGCATTGGCGATCAGCAGATTGTAGATGCGGCGATCGGCGAGGGTGAGGGGGCTTAACTCTACAATATCGACCAGCTCGCCGGGCTTGACGATTTCCCCGTAATTGGCGGGATCAAAAGGATTTCCGCGTCCTTTCTGGGCCAACGTGCGGAACGTCATATCGACCACGGCAGGTTGCGACATAGGCTTGACCAACGGTGAGCAAGAGGGAGTTACCAACTCACCCTACCTGCGAAAAGTGAGCTAGGCAAATGTTTCAGCTCCCCGGTAGAACAGAAGGGCGGATACCCCAAAACTCACCGATCCTTCTAGTTCGACCGATGGGCTACCCTAACACTCACCAAATCCGGCCCGATCACTCACCTTTAACGGCCCCAAAACTCACCGCAGGCTACCCCAAAACTCACGCGAATCGACCCCAACGCTCACTGTTGGAGGGAATTTTCCGCAGAAATGCGAGCTTTCCAGCCCCCTGAATCTTGAATTAGAAGAACTAAAGAATCTGAACGGCGAAAGGTGAGTTTTGGGGTGGGCACGCCTGTGGATAACCCAACTCAAGAGGGGCAGACAGATGGAACCAGCCTAACGGCGGATGCGCTATTAGTTGCGTGCCGGCTACGCCGTCACGAAGGCGACGTAAACGCCGCATGCTAGGCGGAAAAAAGAAAAGCGAGCTGGCGTCCACATATTGCGCATAGCTCCCCAAAAGCGCCATGAGGGCAAGGAAGAGAGCTTCTGGCACACTTGCAGCATCAAGCCTCGCTGTTGGTGCTTAGACTAAATCAACTTTTTGGCGATCCGTTTCATAGATCATCAATTCGATCACCGACTCGGTCCCGGCTGCTACGTAGGAAACCCACCCTCCGAAGGTGAGGAGCTACCCCAAAGCTCACCTTTCACGCATAGCCGAACAGACCGTCGAACTGTCGTTGGGCAAAGATGAATCCAACGCGGCCGTGCTGGCAACGATGCGCGGACTATCGAGAAAGTGGGTATGGCGCTACTGTCCTGCATATCGATCCGCAACGCAGCGAAGGCGGTAGGAGCGAAGATCAGCCCGGCGATCAGCTAGAGAGGCATTTGCAGTACGGATAAGAAGATGTAATAAACCGACGCTTAGTCCATCGACGCCGAAAATGCACATGACACGCGAGACGATGACGCCTCAGGAAGCCTTACAGGCCCAAATCACACGCATAACTCGGACCCTACATCGTCAGGGGATTGCAATGGCCATCATTGGTATTGTTGCAGTTATAGGGATAGTTAAACCCTGGTCCTGACAGCTTGCGTTGGGCGAGCCCCTACAATGCAAAACCGAGTCAGAGCATCAAAGCGTTTAAACGGCTTTCTGATAGTTTTAGAAGCGTTGGTTGGCTTAATCCGAAGCGACATGCAACCGCACTTCAAGGCCTGAAGCCGTTGCAATAGGAATGAGATCATCAAGTTTAAAACGATCAATCCGACCTTCAAGTAGCTCGGTGAGCTTGGTATCGTCGATCTGGAGCCGCTGAATAATTGCACTTCGCACCTCGGAACGGTTTCGTATTTGTTTGCGAATTGCAATTAGTAAGTCCGATTTAAGTCGGAGGCTTACCGCATCAGATGGTGATCTTGCAAGTGCGTCCCATACACATGCAAACGTCTCTTCTTTCATCATAGCATCCGATCAGCCGCTGGCAGCCATAAGATATTTAACAAAGCCGTCCCAACCTCTTGAATAAAACCTTTTTCGATTAGCAAGTTGGCATAGTCTGTCTCCTAGAACCTCAATACCATTCTCATGGCCATACAGGCGGACATAATCCTCCAAAAGACTTTCAAGGCGGTTATCTAACCGATGCTCAAGTTCCCGAGAGGCTGAACTTCTCGCGAACCATATTTCGGTATCGCTTTTGTCTTCGAAGCCTTGCGTCATCCGTATGTTCCTATGCTTGTGCAACGTCGAACTTACCCGCGAACTCACGGTCGGAATAATAACGCAGCTTCCCTGCAACGATCGGTCGCTGTCCGGCCAGAAATAGAAGCTGAAGATCGGAGGGCAGGGTACGTACTTCGTCCGGAGTGAGCAGCGCCCGCCCGCTATGATGCGCCGAGTAACTGATGCCCGATCCGGCGGAGTCGAGGGCGCGGCTCATGGTTTGAAAAACCACGGTTTCCTGACCAAGAAGATCGGAAACCAATTTGGCGCTGTCATGATCGTTCACACCGAACACCTGAAGCACACCGGCATTGGAGAGGAAGGTGCCTGCCTTCCGGTCGTAGAGAGCACGTAGCTGATGCACATCCTGCAAAACCGGCCATAGCTGAATCCCGTATCCCGCCATAAGTCCCATCGCCCGCTCAACCGGCTCCAGCCGGCCAAGCGCTGCAAATTCGTCAAGCAGGTACAGGATGGGGGTAGCAGGCTGTCCCGGTGCCCGGACGAGATCGGTCAGTCCCTGTGCCACCATCAGGCGCAGCCAACGTGAATAGGTGGCAAGGCGGTCGGGAGGAAGAACGAGAAAGATCGTCACTGTCCGGGCTTTCAGGTCCGCGAACGTAAAATCGGATCGGCCTAGGACCTGCGTCATACGCGGACTGTCGAGAAAATGCGTATGACGTTGTGCCGCTGACAGCACGCCGGCGGCTTCCCGATCTGATTTGCCTAGCTGACGATTGGCAGCACGAGCAACGAGCCCGCCCTGCGTCTGCATCTCTGCGAGCAGGGTGCGAAAGGCTTCCGGTGCCAGGGTCAGATATTCGCGCACCGTAGCCAGCGACCGCGCATCAGGCGTGGCGGTTGTAACGACATGGAGAATGAAGCCGGCGATCAGTGCCCTTGCTTCCTCATTCCAGTGTGCCTCTCCGCCTTCGCCCGGCGCATCATGGACCAGCGCGTCAGCGAGCGTCATGCAGTCGTCCGCCAGATCGAGGCTGGCGGGGTCGATGCGGTCCAGCGGATTGAAAGCTGCGAAGCCACCGGCAACACCGAAGGGATCAAGGATATGGACCGGTCCCATTGCGGATCGTGCACGTAGGGTGACGCGGGCGTTTTCGCCTTTAGGATCGACACATACCACCGATCCTTGGCGATCAAGCAGGTTAGGGATGATGGTGCTGACACCCTTGCCCGAGCGGGTGGGCGCGATCGTGAGCAGATGAGCGGGACCGTCATAGCGGAGGAGTTGACCGCCCTTCGTCGCGCGCCCGATCACCAACCCGGTTCCCCGCTTCAACGCGACAGTTTCCCGATCACCGGCGAACCGGGCCGAGCCGTGCGTGTTGTCGCCTTCTGGCTGGCCATAGCGGGTCAAGAGAGGGTTGAGCAGCGCGCGCAGCACAACCAGCAGCAGGATCAGTGAAACCGTGCCGTACACGGCCTTGTAGGGCAGCGTGTCCTTGGCCACGCCCAGCCATCCGACAAGGAAGCTGGCGCAGAACAGTAATGCCAAGGCGGTGAGAAGGAAAATCGCGACAACTGCCAAAAGATGTCGACCAATCCGGATCGGACTGAGGATAACTGCCGTGAGCGCCCAGACCGGTTCACGCGCCACATGGCGGAGCAGGTTTCGGAGGGCGCGCAGCACCCGCACTTCAGTTGTCCTGCCGGATGTGAGGAAGGTGCAGGCCGAAGCCGCGCCGGACTCGTTCCTCGATCCGGCGTTCGAACGGTGAGCCGGCTTCTGCGAGATATTCAAGACACACGTCAGCGGCGAGGCGTACTGCCTGCGCGTCGCGATCGGGACGCGCGAGCAGCTCCGCGTGCCATACCGCGACCTGTTCCCGACCGGCGCCTGTGCCGTTCCAGATCAGCATGTCCAGCAGCTCGGCGAGTTCGTCCGGCGGCACGTCGCCCAGTCCGTCCATCAGGCGCGAGCTGCTTTGATGGCTTCCTCGAAGCTGGCGAAATACTCCTGCGCCGGTTTGCCGGGCGGCAGGGACCGGGCATCCGCGAGCAAGGCTTCGATATGCTCGTCAGCCGACAATTCGCAGGCAACATAGCGTTTGTTCAGCACGTCGACTTCCAGGCTCAGTTTGCCCCCGGATAGCTCGACACTGCCGCGGGCGAAATCGACGGCCCGTTGGCGACGGGTACGTTCCTCGTCGGGTAGCTCAGGCATCGGTGCTGCTCCCTTCCTCTTCGAGATCGAACGTGCGTTTGCCGCGGCGTTTCCAGAGCGCGAGCGTGTTGCCGACATTCCCGCCCCGCGCCTTGCCCACCAGCTCCAGTAGCGCGCCGTAGATAGTGGCGCGATCGTCATCGGTCAGCTCGGCCAAGCCAGCTTTCTGGACCAGCCCGCCCAGCTCAATCAGGTGTCGTGTTCGTTCGCGACGTTGCACGACCCAGCCCCTGCTATCCGTTCGTCGTTCCGCTGCTTCCGCCCGCAGCGTCGCCGCCCGGTTCAATCGCAGCGCCCGATCCGTCGATTGCAGCAGCGCCGCCACCTTTGCGTCCGCGCCGTTGAAAGAAGGCAGCGCCTTTCGCGCGCCATGCCTCCTTCGCGCCCGCATCCTTCGATCCGATCGCATCGAGCAGGACGCCGGCGAGGGTTTCCGCATCGAGCGCGTCGGCCCCGGTTGCGGTGACGAGCTGGCCAAGCTGTTCGACCCGCTTTGCTTTGAGCGCGCGGGCCTTGTCACCCAGCGCCTTCAGCTCGGCATCGTAATCACGAACCTTCCGCATCGTCTTCACCTTTCCGCGTATCGGTCAGAAGCATCTTAGCGCGTCCGGCATACTGGTAAAGTCAGATCGATTAGAAAGCAGTACCAAGTCAGTCAGGAGGAGCGAAGCGGAGGATGAGTGCGCGCTTATACGTCGTTGCCGACGGGCGCTAAGTAGGGCACTGTGCGGAGCGTTATGGCGATCTACCACTTCTCCGCCAAGGTTGTGAGCCGTGCGAACGGATCGAGCGCCGTTGCGAGCGCTGCCTATCGTTCCGCGTCCGAGCTGCACGACGACCGGTTGAACCGCGATCACGACTTCAGCAACAAGGCCGGTGTGATCCACTCCGAGGTGATGTTGCCGGAGGGCGCGCCGGATCGTTTAAACGACCGCGCGACCCTGTGGAACGAGGTGGAGGCAGGGGAGAAGCGCAAGGACGCGCAGCTTGCCCGCGAGGTGGAGTTCGCGATTCCTCGTGAGATGAATGAAAAGCAGGGCGTCCAGCTCGCGCGCGATTTCGTGAAGAAGCAGTTTGTCGATCGCGGGATGGTCGCGGACCTGAACGTGCATTGGGACAAGGCGAAAGATGGCACCCCGAAGCCGCACGCGCATGTGATGATGACGATGCGTGAAGTCGGGCCGGAGGGGTTCGGGAAGAAGAACCGCGACTGGAACAGCACCGAGCTGTTGAAGGACTGGCGCGAGGCGTGGAGCGCACACGTCAATGAGCGCATGGCCGAGCTGGGGCTTGAGGGCCGGATCGACCATCGGTCTTATGAGGCGCAGGGCATCGAGCTGGAGCCGCAGCACAAGATTGGACCCGCTGCATCGCGCAGGCCGGAGCAGGGGCTTAAGGCCGAGCGGATCGAGGATCACACGCGCATCGCCCGTGAGAACGGCGAGAAGATCATCGCCAATCCCAATGTCGCGCTGGACGCGATCACGCGGCAGCAGGCGACGTTCACCACCCGTGACCTTGCGACGTTCGTGTTCCGCCACAGCGACGGCAAGGAGCAGTTCGACCAGGTGATGGGGGCGGTGCGCGCCGGCCCCGAGCTGGTCGCGCTAGGGAAGGACGGGCGCGACCAGGAGCGGTTCACGTCGCGCGACATGATCGCCGTGGAGAACCGGCTTGAGCGCGCCGGCGACGAGCTGGCGGGCCGCACCGGGCATGGCGTCGCCGATCGGCAGCGCGACGCGGCGATCGGCGAGGCCGAGGGGCGTGGCCTTGTCCTGTCGGGCGAGCAGCGCGACGCCTTCGATCACGTCACCGGTGATCGGGGGCTGGCGTCGGTCGTTGGCTATGCCGGTTCGGGCAAATCGGCGATGCTTGGCGTCGCGCGCGATGCTTGGGAGCGAGAGGGCTACACGGTGCGCGGCGCGGCGCTGTCCGGCATCGCGGCCGAGAACCTTGAGGGCGGATCGGGCATTCGGTCCCGCACCATCGCCAGTCTTGAACACGCATGGGGGCAGGGGCGCGAGCAGCTAGGCCCCAAGGACGTGCTGGTGGTGGACGAGGCCGGCATGATCGGCTCGCGCCAGATGGAACGCGTGTTGAGCCAAGCGCGCGATGCCGGGGCCAAGGTTGTGATGGTGGGCGATCCCGAGCAGTTGCAGGCGATCGAGGCCGGCGCGGCGTTCCGCAGCGTCACCGAGCGCCACGGCGCGGCCGAGATCACCGAGATCAGGCGGCAGCGTGAGGACTGGCAGCGTGACGCGACGCGCGCGCTGGCGACCGGGCGTACCGGCGAGGCGATCCATGCCTATGACGGCAAGGGCATGGTCCACGCGGCCGACACGCGCTTGGCTGCGCGGGGCGAGCTGGTCGACGGTTGGGATCGCGCGCGCCAGGCCGACCCCGGAAGCACCCGGATCATCCTCACCCACACCAACGCCGAGGTGCAGAGCCTCAATGGCGAGGCGCGCGACCGGTTGCGCGCATCCGGTGACCTTGGCGACGACGTGACGGTGAAAGCCGAGCGCGGCGAGCGCCAGTTCGCGACCGGCGACCGCATCATGTTCCTGCGCAACGAGCGGGGCATGGGCGTCAAGAACGGCACGCTTGCGACGATCGAGCGGGTATCGCCCGAGGGCATGGCGGTGCGCCTCGATGACGGGCGCGGGGTCGCGTTCGACACCAGGGACTATGCCCATGTCGATCATGGCTATGCGGCGACGTTCCACAAGTCGCAGGGCGTGACGGTTGATCACGCGCACGTCCTCGCCACCCCCGGCATGGACCGGCACAGCGCCTATGTCGGCATGTCGCGGCATCGCGACGGCGTGCAGCTCCATTATGGCCGTGACGACTTCGCCGATCAGCGCCAGCTCGTCCGCGCCCTGTCGCGTGATCGGGGCAAGGACATGGCGGGCGATTACGCCAAGCCCGAGCAGGATCAGGCGCGCGCGTTCGCCGATCGGCGCGAGATCCGGTTCCCGGAACGCGCGCGCCAGGTGGTGACGAAGGTCCGCGACAAGGCCAGGGGCATGTTCGACGGCTTCCGGCCGAAACCGGCAGCGGAGCGGGCGACGTCGCCCGAGCGTGTCGCGGCCGATCGATCGCTGGCACCCTCGCAGGCCCGCGCGATCGAACGCTATGGGCGCGCCGCAGCGGATATAGGCCGGATGCGGGACAAGGGGTTGCCGGTGCTGGCGCACCAGGAACAGGCGCTGGTAAAGGCCGGCGACGCGCTCGACGAGGTGCGGCCGCATGGCGCGCGCGACCTTGCCAGCGCGATCGAGCGCGACCCCCGGCTCGCGCGCGACGCGGCCGAGGGGAACACGGGCGGCGCGGCCAAGGCGATGGAAGCCGAGCGCCAGGTCCGCACCGACCCGGAGAAGCGCGCTGGCCGGTTCGTGGAGCAGTGGCAGACCATGAAGGAGGCGCGGGTCAGCATGGAGCGGGCCGGCGACCGTGCAGGTGCGGAACGGCTCGGCAAGCGCATGGAGAGCATCGCGGGCGGGCTACAACGCGACCCGCAGCTCGAATCCGCGTTGCACCGTCGCGCGCCCGAGCTGGAACTGAAAATGGAGCGCGGTCGATCGATCGCGAACGAGCTGGCGCAGTCGGTCACGATCGGCCGCGACCGCGATCATGGCATGAGCCGGTAGGTGATGATGGACGACGATATTCCAGAGAGCGACGATCCGGCGGAGGCATTCGACCGGTTGCGCGCCGTAATCGAAGGCCAGGACCGCGAGCTGGCGTTGCTACGCCGTGCCGTAGAGGGCTTGGCGGCCGAGCGGGCGCATATCGACGTTCCCGATTACACCGAGACGTTGGGGCGGATGCAGCAGGGCGTGGATGCCACGGCCGACCGGATCGCGGTGATCAACGACGTGATCGCCCGGAGTCCGGCGTTGGCCATGACGCCTGAGCAGATGGCGCAGCGGATCGCCGCAGCGGGCAACGCTGCCCGGCGCGAGGATCAAGCGGCACTCGCCAAGGCGGGCGAGGACAAGGCTCGCGTCATGGCCGAGCTTCGCGCCGTCGCCGGGTCCGCATGGACGCGGGCCGACCAGAAGAACCGTCAGCTATGGTTCGGACTGGGCGGGGCGGCGATCGGCATTCTGGCGTGGTCGATCCTGCCTGGCTTGGTCGCGCGCGAGATCGCGCCGGCAGGCTGGCAATGGCCCGAGCGCATGGCGGCACAGACGCTCGACCTTCCCCGTTGGGAAGCAGGGCAGCGGATGATGCAAAGCGCCAGCCCAACCGCGTTTCGCGCCATCGTTGCGGCTGACAGGCTCGTAACGGCCAACCGCGAAACGATCGAGGGGTGCAGCAAGACCCCAGCCCGAAAGCGCGAGACGGTGCGATGTACGATTACCATCGTGCGGGGGAAGCCATAGCCCTGCCTCAAATAGGCAAGTTTTCGATTTAGAGCAATTTCGCTATTCCGGTTTCGATCCGGCGTGGTAAGAGAGGGGAACATGTCGGAGTTCAAGACACCAGGGCAGCTTATCGAAAGTCTCCTCAACGAGCGGGGCTGGAGCCAGCGCACGCTTGCGGTAATTCTCGGCAAGGGTGAGGCCGCCATCAATAAGATCATCCTTGGTAAGCAATCACTGGATGCTGAAACCGCGCTCTTGCTCGAAGAGGTTTTCGAGGTTGAAGCGAAGCAGTTCCTTGCTCTCCAGCGCGATTTTGATTTGGCGATCGCGCGAGCATCGGCTCGCCCAGACCCCATGCGTGCTAACCGTGCTCACATATTTGGAGGGCTTCCAGTTGGGGAAATGTCCAAGCGAGGATGGCTTGGACCAGTCAACATCCGGGACACAAAGCAGGTCGAAAGCGCGTTAGCCGACTTTTTTGGCGCGCAGTCGGCAGGCGAAATCGAGTTTTTGCCCCACGCTGCTCGCAAGACGATGGTGAATACCGAAGCTACCCCGGTGCAATTGGCTTGGCTTTATCGAGTCAGGTCAATGGCAGCGGAGATGATTGTTCCTCCATACTCTCAGGATAAACTTGACGAGGCGATCCAAGAGCTTCGAAAGCTGCTTGTCTCCTCGGAAAACGTTCGCCTTGTACCTCGCATTTTGGAGCGAGCTGGCATTCGCTTTGTGGTGGTTGAATCCCTACCCGCAGCGAAGATCGATGGTGTTTGCTTCTGGCTGGACGATCGTTCGCCTGTGATCGGCATGTCACTTAGGCACGATCGCAACGACAACTTTTGGTTCGTGCTACGACATGAGCTGGAGCATGTCCGTTTAGGGCACGGCAAGACCCACATGATCCTAGACGCCGAGCTGGATGGTGAGCGTGCCGGGCAGGGGCCGGATGTACCCGATGAAGAGCGCTTGGCTAACAAGGCTGGTGCGGAGTTTTGTGTTCCGCAGGAACAGATGAAGGCTTTCGTAGATCGAAAGGCACCCTTCTTCTCCGAGCGTGACATGGTGGGTTTTGCACGCAGCATCGGCGTTCATCCAGGGCTGGTGGCCGGGCAGCTTCAACATATTACTGGGCGCTACGAACGCTTCAGGCAACACCTTGAGAAGGTGAGAACGCACATCGTTGCCACGGCGTATGCCGATGGATGGGGTAATGTCGCGCCGGTAGGCGAATAGGAGATTTTCTGGTGTCCCAAGCGCAGGAACTGCAAAAACTAATCCGCCTCTACCGGGAAGAAACCGGGCACGCTGAGCTGGATTTGCATGAGGTTGCCCGGTTCGCGCTTGGGAAGGGCTGGCCCATGCCCAAGCCCAAGAGCCCGATCGATATGCTTGCGGCACAGATCAAGGATGCGGCGCGCCAGGAAGTTCGGAAAGATAAGGGCACAGGTCGAGCATACCGCGCCTACCACGCTGTTCCGGCCCGTGATGCCAAAGGGCAAGGCACGTTCTATTGGATCGACATTGACGATCCGTCGACGACCTTTGCAAATATGCGGAAATCCATGGTTCGGCGACGGGAGCAGATGGTCGATGACGGCGTTATGCTGTCCTTGGACCAGGACCATTGGAATGGCAGCCGCCCTGAGAAAGAGCAGATCAATCTGCCGCTCGATTTCACCCAGGACGTGGAGTGGCGTAAGAACGGCCTGGATGATGATGAGGAAGCGGCTTAAAAAAATATAAGGGGGGAGTGATGACAGGGATATCTATAGACTTTTTGCCTGTTGGCAGCGGCTCAAAGAGCGGAGACTCTATACTCATAGAGTATGGCTCTAATTACCAAAAGCAGATCATGGTGGTTGACGGCGGTAGCCTGGCAGCGGGATCGGCAGCTGTGGAACACATCAACACCTACTTCGGCGCCCCCGCGGTGATCGAGCACGTGGTATGCACTCATCAAGACGGAGACCACTCTTCAGGCCTGCGTAAAATCATAGAGTCCTTTGAAGTTAGGAATCTATGGATACACCAACCGTGGCTATATGCCGAGCAGCTGGTCAGTGCATTCAAGTATAGGTGGACAGCCGAAGGGCTAAGTAAGCATCTACGCAATGACTGCTTTCCTATAGTAGCAAGTCTTTGCGATTTAGCGGAAGAATATGGCGTTCCTCTACGCGAGCCTTTTCAAGGTACCGCGATTGGCCCGTTCTATGTCCTCGCTCCAAACATCAATCGCTACCTAGGCCTTGTTCCACAAATGGGTCAAACTCCGGCAGCTAGGGAGTTGGCGACGGAAAGTGTTTTGGCAGGTATTTTCAAGTCAATTAAGGATGCCGTTTTAAGCACAGTTGAAGGTTGGGGGATTGAGACCTTAGGAACGCCCGCGGCTGGAGCTACCAGCGTCACAAACGAAACTAGTGTTGTGCTGCTTGGTCAGTTCGACTCGGGGCGTGTGCTATTAACAGGCGATGCAGGGATTGGTGCTCTTCAGGATGCTATAGATGGAGCGGCAATCTACGGTCTTCCGCTGTTGTCGCCAGATCTCGTTCAGGTTCCGCACCATGGATCGCGCCGCAATGTAAGTCCTGGTGTGCTGGACGCCATCCTAGGAGAGAAGCAGTCAGAATATGATCTGAAAAGAGGTAGCGCGATCAGTTCGGTCTCGACCGGTGCGGAGGGATTTCCCAGGAAGGTGGTCGAAAACGCTTTTACAAGAAGGGGGTATGCCTGTGCATCTACTAAAGACGGTTGGAAGAATTGGACTACGGGCTTAACCCCTCGGGGTGGTCTTAGCCCTGTATCTCCAGCACCAATGCATGGTCTTGTGGAAGACTGATGAACGCCTTGTTAAAGGGACTGGGTCTCGATCAGTATCAGCGGACCGCACATTTGCAGCCCGCAATGATCGTAGTGGCCCCCATATCGGTAATTGCATTCCTGTGGGCACCCAAGGCCTCAGCTTTGGTAGGAACCTTTGTGAGTGGCGTCGCGACCTTAGGACTGCTCAATTTGCTTATGCAGTTTGGCCGGAGCAAAGGCCGCAAGGTCCAGAGATTGATGATTTCCGAGACAGGAGCACTGCCCTCTGCGCTGGCATTGCGACATGCCGATCCGCACGTTCCTGCTGGATTGAAGAAGCGTTACCACCTCGCGCTTGCTAAGCATGGTTTTCCAATGCCGTCAGAGCATGAAGAGAGCGCCGATCCAGCGGGAGCGCTCGAAGCCTATAAGGCAGCAAGTGCTTGGCTACCGGATCAAACCCGAGATCAAAAGAAGTTTGAGCTTTTGCATGCCGAAAACCGCGGTTATGGCTTTAGGCGCAATTTACTAGGGTTAAAGCCGATAGGCATCGCCGTCATATCCATATGTCTAGTTATAAACGCAATATTGACGTGGATTTACAGAAGCGATCTAGACAGGCTAACAGTATCAGCAATCGTAAGTATTGCGCTTGTAATTGGCGTCATCTCTTGGCTGTTTGTAGTGAACCGAGCGTTTGTCGAGGATGCTGGATGGGCATACGCCGAACGCCAGCTGGCTGCATGCGAGAAGATCACGGCCAAGAAATCGCCAGCTGTTAAAGCACTTTGATATTGCCGCCGACCTTCACGTTTCCCGGAACCGCGGCGCATGGTAGCCTGCCCTATGCGTAGCGATCCGCACCTTGACCCCCTGAGTGACCCGCCTTCGCTGGAAGGGCTGGACCAGGAAGCGCGCGTTGAAGCAATGGTAGCTTGGTTCTACGAGAATTTCGAGGATCCGGCCAACGAGATGCCCTACGACGGCAAGGAGGGCGGGTATCAATACATCCACGGCGGCCCTTACGAGGCGGCCGACTACATCCCGGACGCTTTCCCCGATGCCGACGAGGAAGACCACATTGCCGCGATCGACGCCATCGACGCGGAAGGGCCGGACTACGCCCCGGCGGGGCATCGCGTGCGCTACCCCGAGGAGCCGGAGCCCCATGAGGAGCCCCCCTCCCTCCCCGACCGGCTGAACGCCCTTGGCGGGCAGCTTGACCGCATCGAGGAGGTCGTCGACCGGCTGCTCGCCGTGCAGTGGGAGAAGCCCGCGGGCATCGGGCACAACCACCCGCCCGAGGACGCGGACGGTCCACCCGCTTACAATGACCTGCTAGACGTCAAGCAAAGCGTCGACGAGGTGCGCCAGGAATTGGTTAAACCGGACGCGGCGAACAACGCCGACGTCGCGGTGCTGGACCGCGCCCAGGGTCGCATTGCCTGGCTGAAGCAGAAGCTAATTTGGATCGGCAAAGCCTTCCTTAGCGGCTCGATCGCGGCGGTGGGCGGCTGGGCAACCAAGCAGGTCTTGGACGACCCGGCGGGCGCCATCCAGCTGGCGGGTCACGTGGTGTCGACGCTCGGGCACTGGATCGTGAACATCCAGCCATTGTTTTAGGCCGTGCAGCTCGCTCTACTGAACGGTGAGCGCGTCGAGGCCTTCCCCGGCGGCATGGCGGCCTGTCCCACATGCGGCGCGGCGATGATCGCGAAATGCGGCCCGCGGATCATGCACCATTGGGCGCATCAGGGGCGGCGTAGTTGCGACCCTTGGTGGGAGAACGAAACCGAGTGGCATCGGGAGTGGAAGAACCAATTTCCTGCGGCGTGCCGCGAGATCTCGTACACCGCGCCCGACGGGGAGGTGCACCGCGCCGATATCGTAACGGCCACCGGCATCACGATCGAAGTCCAGCATTCCGCCATGACGGACGCCGAGCGCATCTCCCGTGAGGCATTCTATCAAAACTTGGTTTGGGTGATCGACGGGCGGGGCTTCAGAAACAATTTCGAACTGTACCACATGCTGCCCGACCCCACCGCGCCGATGGCGGCCGATCTGGTCTGGTTTCCCGCCCGGCGCGGCATGGACGGGGCGAACGACGGGGCATTCTGGCGGCGGTCCGAAAATCCCGACGCCGTTCAAGGGTCGGGGTCCATGGTGCTCATCCATCCCTTACGGGACATCCGGCGCGAGGTGATGGCGAACTACCGCGGGCATCAGCAATACGATTGGGTTCGGCCCCGCACGACGTGGCTTAGTGCCTGCTGCCCGGTCTACGTCGACTTTGGCGATGAGTGGCTGTTCCGACTGGAACAGTATGGTGAGTCGAGCCTGCGCTGCGTGTACCGGATCGCTAAGCGCAAATTCATTCACGACGCGATGATCGAGACGCACGCGGGCGATATCGCCTCACGCTTTTACCCTGTGGGTGCCAGCGCCTCCGCATCGGACTAGGACGCCCGGGCATACCCTGAAGTATGATCGCACCCGATGGTGTCAAAACCAATCGGTTGTGACACCGGCGACCACGCAGACCTTGTCGTTCCGTACAGCTGCACGCCCCCCAAGACCGGATACTCCTTTAGCCGTGCCTGAAAGTGACCTTTCGCGGCTGCGATGAGGCTGTTAGGTTTTCCCTCATGTCCGACGCTCCTAACGAGAGAGAAGAGGGGCCCCTCGAAGGCTGTGTGGAACGGCTTGAAAGCAGCGGGCGCTACCGCGTGCTTCGAAAGCTTCCTCCATTGCAGCCGCGACCTAGGCGGCCCGGGCCTGGCGAGAGGGTTGTTGCCCTAGTGGATACAGAAACAACGGGGCTGGACCACTCTCAGGATGAGGTTATCGAGTTCGCAGGCATAGCCTTCACCTACAGCACTGATGGCACGTTGCAGGAAGCCATCTCGTCCTTTTCGCAGCTGAGAGAGCCGAGTGTTCCGTTGAGCGCCGACACCGTTCGCATAACCGGCATCAACGGAGGTATGTTAAAGGGAAAGGTTCTCGACAAGGTAGCGCTAGACAGCTTCATCGAGGTCGCAGACTTAATCGTCGCACACAATGCAGGCTTTGACCGACCGTTCTGCGAGCAGCTCTCGGATTCGTTCAGGCATAAGCCGTGGGCATGCTCGGCAACAGAAGTGGATTGGGCAGGCCTCGGCTTCGACGGCGCGAAGCTGACCTACTTGGTTTCTCACTCAGGCTGGTTCTACGAAGCACATCGAGCATTAGATGATTGTAACGCGTTATCCAGGGTCTTAGCGACGCCTCTCTCCGGAAGCGCAATACAATCGCCGTTTCAGCAGTTGCTTAGCTCTGCGCGGGAAACCAAAACCAGACTATCGTTTGCAGCACCATATCCGCTCAGAGCGTCTCTCCGCAAACGCGGTTTCAGGTGGAAGGCGAGCGATCAGTTGCAACCAGGATACTGGTTCGCAGACCTCTCCGAGCGAGACGTCCAGCCGACGCTTCAATGGCTCACCGAGAAGCTGGAGCTACGAAGGGCCGCGATAGCGCTGGACCGCATCACAGCTTACGAGCGATATCGGTAACCCACTATCAATGCAGCAGGTACCAGACTGTGGCACCTCCAACCACAACCAGTACGAGAATATTTGACGGGACGGATACGCAGAAGATCATGGCAGAGAACAGGAAATTCCGTATTGGGTACACTATAGCCGTTATAGCGCCAGTTGGGTTTTGACGAGAGTACAAATAGGTTTTGTAATCGCTCGAAGAGTGATTAACTTCTGTCTCCGCATTTTCGTCCTCGTATTTCTCCGCCATCTGCCGCACGACCACCATGTCTGGAGCCGACTTCGCCAGTTCTCGCTCCATTGTCCGGGCAATCTTGGTGATCTTTATGGCATTCTGGTGTAGCCGGTGCGCTAGCAAGCCTCGCCCGAGCGCGTAGTCGAAAAGGGTAATTACAAGAATCCATACAGATGCGATAACCGACAAAGCGCCAAAGAACTTTGCGCCCGACGTCCCCATTGCGTCTGGAGCTACCAGCAGGACTATCGAAACGCCGATCAGAAAGATTGACAATATGGCCAGTGTGGCGACGCTGAAGCGATCCCGTACTGTCAGCAACTGCGCCGACGTGAAACGCGTGCCCCTCGTGTTCAGCATGATCTTAACGAGATTTGTATAGTATTCGATTTCAGCGCTCACTGGTACGCGTATCCCATTCCCTGTGGGTCAATGCCGCCTAAGCCGTGCTGAGACCAGCTCTTGCGGGCGGCACGCCAAGCCGTAAAGAAGCTTGGCAACCTCGTTTCTAGGTTAACAGCAGTGAACTTGTACCATGTCCCGTCAATCAGCTGATCCTTGGCGATTGATCGAAGGGTTCGTGTTGGAATCACCATTGCGGCCTTCTTTCGCGCTTCATAAGCGCGACTCAGGACGTCAACGAGCCATCCGTCCAGCTCCCGAAATACTTCGCTATCTTCCACGAGCGCGAAGTAGGAGACGGCACCCGAGATATTCTTAGTTGAGGTTTTACCCGAGAGCGCCTGGTCTAACGTGGCTTGGCTGAGGCCACCATAGATGTACGCTCGAAGTTCGTTTATGCATGTAACGAGATCCCAATCCCGAAAGCCTCGACCTACGCGCTTGGGGCTTAGCCTTTTCGTACGCCTAAGATGAAGAAGCAGATTATTATATATAATTCTTGAACATCGCCGCTTGATACTACTCTTGCCTCGGTCACCCATATACAGACCAGATCGACGGAACTTGTAACCAAGAAAGTCGAACTCAGAGATATGTGCCATCTCCATTGGCGCATCTGAAAACATTCTTATGCCACTTGACTTAATTGTGTTTATATTAACTCCGCTCAACTTAGAAAAGCGATGATAAGACTCAGCGGTACGAAGCGCATCCTCGTAGCTAGTGTTCACCACTACCGAATCGTCAGCAAACCGAGCAAATGTTCCGTTGAGCCTTCCAAGCTGCTCATCGAGTGGGTGAGCAGCAACATTGGCCAAGAAGAGGGACAAGCTGTGCCCCTGGGGGGTCCCACATGTGCGGCTTCCGCTTTGCGCTCCCTTTACGTAATCATGCTTGAGAATTGCATTAAGGAGGTTGCGCTCCATAACCGTTGTCAAGAACGGTCCTCCCTTGGAGAGCATTCGTTCCAAGTAATCATGCTCAATTGAATCGAAGTAGCTCGAGAAGTCATACTGACTGATGAACATGACTTCCAACTTGAGTGCCGACTGGAGGCGGATGATTGCATCAAGGGGAGTCTTATCGTTCTGATAGGCATAGCTGCTATCAGAGAAGATTTTAGCGTTCCTCACCCTGAGGTTGTCTAGAAACACCTTTGCTACAGCGGCATCTGGCACGCTGAAGCTGTCGATAGTGCGAACACCCCCAGCGCCCTTCGGAATGTCAATGCGAAGAGATGGGACAGGCTTATACGTACCCACCTGTAACGAAGCCCAGATACCCTTGGCTAGGAACCGCGAGTGGTTCAAACAGTAGCGTGGATCAAAGTGTTTATGATGGGTCCACGACTTTGGTACGCTTGAGGCACTTCCCTTAGCCCGCTTACCGGTTCGCTTGGTGAAGGTTTTCCGATACTTGTGGATGTAGTACCATTCGCGCGAGTGCTTACCGATCCGCTTCTTGGCCTCGGCTTCAATTGCGGCCAGCAATAGACCTTCCATCCACTCCCCCATCGCCAGCAGGCAGCAGTAGTCAGAAACCGTTGCGAAGGTGGAAAGTGGTGGGCACCACAGTCCCGCAATGTGAAGCCGCTACCTGCTGGCTAGTGCTTCTCGCACATGCTCGCATTACACCGTGGATTTTAGAGGTCGTCAAGCGGCTAAGGAACACAGCTCCAGAGCGGACCCCCAGGTTCACCAGAGTCCAGAAACTTGAGTGTCAAAATCAAGCGGTTGTGGCGCTCATGCCGGCCTTCGGCTCAGGTAGAAGGTAGACCCTTTTCTCGGCTCGCCCGGATTGAGGGTGTCACAACCGAACGGTTGTGACACCACGAAGCAGGCCCAGCTTTTCCAAGGGTTTGCAGGTGTCACAACCTCATGCCAGAATGAAGGCATGGAAATCGGCTATGCCCGCGTGTCGCGAGGCGACTCCCAGGACATAGACCCGCAGCTCCGCGCGCTCCGCGATGCCGGGTGCGATCCCATCTATCAGGAGGAAGCATCGGGTGGCCGAGCTGACCGCCCCGAGCTGGCGCGCGCGATCGGCGCGTTGAAGGCCGGTGACGTGTTCGTGGTGTGGAAGCTCGACCGACTATCGCGCTCACTTCGCGACCTCCTCTTCACGCTTGAGGCGATCACCGCGGCAGGCGCGGGGTTCCGATCGGTGACGGAAGCGATCGACACCACCACCGCGCCGGGCCGGTTGATGACGCAGATGCTAGGCGCGTTCGCCGAGTTCGAGCGTGCCATGATCCGCGAGCGGACCATGAACGGGCTGGCGCACGCTCGCAAAGCCGGTCGGCATCTTGGACGCCGGCCGAGCCTGACCGGCCAGCAGCGTGCCGAGATTATCGCCAAGGTAGAATCCGGACAAGGCTCCCCCGCTCAGCTCGCCAGCCTGTTCCGCGTGTCACGATCGACTGTGCAGCGCGTGTTGCGCGAGCATCGACACCGCCAAAGCGAGGTGTAACTGGGACTGCCACCCGCACGCAGCTCGACCATGTGGATAATCGCGGGCTTCGTGGGCTAGCAACCTCGCCATACGATCTACTTCGTTCTTGCAGGTTGGGAGTCTAAGCGCCAATGTGGAACAAATGCTCCCAGAGGTGACGCTTGCGTTCGATTACATCCGACTTCTCCCGCCTTCGGACCAGCGCCGGCATCAGCGTTGAGGCGCTAGCAGATGCAGCGGGCTTCTCGCGCAGCACGGTCTATCGTTGGGAGCGAGGTCTAACCCGGCCCCGGCTTGCAGCAGTAAAGCTTTTGGATACGATGATCCGAGAGAGCCGGGCCACGAAGCCAAAAGTAAAGCCCTTGGGCAAAAGCTTCCGCTTCATCGACCTTTTTGCCGGTATTGGCGGTTTGCGCCGAGGCTTCGATGAATGGGGTGAGTGCGTTTTCACTAGCGAATGGGACCTATGGTCTCAGCGGACCTACCTTGCCAATTATGAATGCGAGCATGAGGTTGCGGGCGACATAACAAAGGTGCCTTTAGAGAGCATCCCGGCACACGACCTGCTGCTGGCGGGCTTCCCGTGTCAACCCTTCTCGATCGCAGGCGTGTCGAAGAAGAATGCACTGAACCGTCCACACGGCTTCCTTGATGAGACGCAGGGTACGCTGTTCTTCAACGTTGCGAAAATCATTCAGCATCACCGGCCCCGGGCGTTCCTGCTGGAGAACGTCAAGAATCTGGTCAATCATGACCGTGGTCAAACGTTCGAGGTAATTCACCGCACTTTGACGACCGAATTGGGTTATCAGGTGCATTGGAAAGTAATTAATTCCAAGTCATTCGTGCCACAGCAGCGCGAACGCATTTTTATTGTCGGTTTCCGCGATCGGAATGACTTTACCTTCGCCGATCTTGTGCTGCCCGATCTCCTTAATGGACCAAGGCTTGGTGCCATTTTGCACCCTGAAGATGGCACCGAGGAGTTGGAAGCGCCCTATACTCGGGGCAACATCGCGTCGGTGTCGGAAAAGTACACGCTCACTGATAATCTATGGCGCTACCTTCAAGGTTATGCCGAGAAGCACAAGGCGGCGGGCAATGGGTTCGGGTTTGGGCTGGTCGGACCGAACGACATCGCTCGTACCCTATCAGCACGCTACTATAAGGACGGATCGGAAATCCTTATCGAGCAGAAGGGCAAGAACCCTCGTCGCCTGACGCCACGTGAATGCGCCCGGTTAATGGGGTTCGACGAGCCCAATGGTCGTGACTTCATCATCCCCGTGTCTGATATGCAGGCCTATCGCCAGTTCGGGAACGCTGTCGTTGTGCCAGTGGTGAAGGCAGTCGCCGAGCATATGCTGCCGTGGCTGGTCGATCGTGCACAGATCGAACCGGAACGGCTCCAGCGAAAGTTGGCGCTTGCCGGGTGATGTAGTCGATGCGGCGACCCGCAGCCGCATGATGGCCGGAATCAAAGGGAAGAATACCAAGCCCGAGCTGGTGGTACGGCACGGACTCCATGCCCTTGGTTTCCGGTTCCGACTTCATGATCGTGCGCTTCCGGGCAAGCCTGACATGGTGCTGCCGCGATGGCAGGCGGTTATCTTCATTCACGGCTGTTTCTGGCACGCGCACGATTGTCCGCTGTTTCGCTGGCCAGGTACTCGCCAGGATTTTTGGCGGCAGAAGATCGGCCGCAACCGGGAACGTGATGCCGAGGTGGAGGCAGCGCTTGACCATGCCGGATGGCGCGTGCTGAAAATCTGGGAATGCTCGATGAAAGGCCCCGGCCGGATCGGGGCCGATGCCGTCATGCCGCTCGCGGCCGACTGGATCCGCTCTGATCTGCGGGATGGAGAGATCAGGGGGACGTTGCGTGCCGGTGTGTGATCTTGTCGATTGGATGGATGAGTATGGCGGGCCGAAATTCGTCTGGTTCCTGAAGCGCCTGTCAGGCAACGACACGCTTGAAAACAAGACCCATCAGGCGGGGCCATATATCCCGCGCGAAGTTATGTTCGGATTCTTTCCAAGCCTGAACAGGCCGGCCGAGAAGAACCCGGACCTTTGGTTCGACCTCTATGTGGACTCCGATCCCGACCATCAGCGGGTCCGGGCGGTGTGGTACAACAACAAGCTCCACGGCACCAAGGACGGCCGCAACGAGACGCGGCTTACCAACTTTGGTGGACAGGCATCCGCGTTGCTCGATCCCGAGAGTACCGGTGCCCTGACCATATTCGCGTTCCGCAAGGTCGATCCGCCTGAGCTGCCCGACTGCCATGTGTGGGTCTGTCGGCATGAAACGGAAGAGGACCTCGTTGAGGACCATGTTGGACCGATCGAGCCGGGTAAGGGGCAATTGTGGCCACCTCAACAGGACAATCTGCAATCGATCAAGAATGCGATGCAGTGGGTGGCCTCAAGCTGCAGGGTTACCGAGGCGGAAATTCCTGATGCATGGCGAACCAAGTTTCCGACCGGAGCGGAGATCATTCAGACGGCGGTGAAGATGCGCCCCGATCTTGGTTTGAATCCTGACAAGCGCCTGATGCGGCGCCGCGACTGCGAATTTCAGATTTTTCGAAGTGTTGAGCAGTGGGTCGAAATGCCCCATATCCAAGCCGGTTTTCTATCGGTCGATGACTTCGTTGCCCGGGCGCAAACGGTTCTCCAGCGTCGGAAGGCGCGGTCTGGACGTTCGCTGGAATTGCACGCCCGCCAGATCTTCATTGAAGAACGGTTGGTCGAAGGCTCGCATTTTACTTACCAACCAGTGTCAGAACACGGCAAGCGGCCCGATTTTCTGTTCCCGTCCGTATCGGCGTATCACGATCCCTCGTTCCCGGATGACAGACTCCGGATGCTGGCGGTGAAAACGACATGCCGTGATCGCTGGCGGCAAATCCTCAACGAGGCGGAGCGGGTTCCGGCCAAGCACCTTCTCACCTTGCAGGAAGGTGTGTCCGAGGCTCAGTTCGGGGAAATGGTCCGCGCGGGCGTCCAACTTGTTGTCCCGGCCGGGATTACAAAGAACTTCCCGAAAGCGGTGCAGCCTCACCTTCAGACGCTGGAGAGCTTCATCGGTGATGTGCGGCTGCTCCCGTTCGGGTAGCTGTCAGGCAGCGAGCATGTCGCGAAGTTCGGTTACCGAGAACGGCGGTGAGCGGCGGTGTGCGACAGAATGGCAGTTTGGGCAAAGCGGCACGAGATCGTGCCGCGGATCAATCACGTAGCCCGCGCCGACCTCGGATACGGGCGTGACATGATGAACCTCGATAAGCCCGACCGCAACCTCTCCATACCGGCCTCCCATATCCGTATCGCAAGCCTTGCAGGCGTAGCCGTGGATCGCGAGGGCTGCCGCCCGGTTGCGCCGGTCGCGCTCGTAGCGGTTCACCTCGACACGGATCTTGGCACCCTCCGGCAGGCCGGTGATTTCGGCCGTTTCGGGTTCTGCATCTCCCTCGTCTCCCTCGCTTTCCAGTGGCAGCAACGCGAGTACGGCTGCGGCGGCCTTCCCGGCCCATAGCGCAACGATCCGGGCATCCTCCGCATCGTTGCCCTCATTAAGGGCGAGCATGCCGCGTCGAATAACCAGCGTCATGCTTCGCCAAGGAGTCGACCACATTAGGGGATCAGCAAGGTCCTGACCCACTCCGTTAAGCGTAAGGCCAACCTCCGCAACATCTTCTTGGCAACTGCGGAGGACAGCAAGAAAGCCTTGCCGTCCGGCTTCGTCGGCCGAGCGCATCGATGCTACCAAATCGCCGGCGAAGGCGCCTGGAGTGAAGTGAACATCAAGCCGTCGCCACCCGATAACCGTTCGCAGGGTGAACGTCTGGGCAGGAGGATGGCCTTCCGGGTGCAACTCTATCCAGCGGGTGCCATCCCTCTCCCGGCCCTGCGAGCCGGTAAAGGCCAGCCCGGTTTCGGCCGATATCCGTCCGGCAAGGGCGGCGGGATAAAGCGACATCCTGTTCCAG
>Ga0265797_10002955_pt1 | contig 27868 bp, 28 predicted proteins | sample P2T30metagenome_FD_192433 | JGI IMG/M metagenome (GOLD analysis project Ga0265797, IMG submission 192433) | Plant litter microbial communities from East Loma Ridge, Irvine, California - P2 T30 | ecosystem: Environmental > Terrestrial > Plant litter > Unclassified | place: USA: California... | reverse complement strand
ATCTAATCCTTCGCGTCAAGCCCATCTTGGCACTGACGTTGCCACCTGTATTTCAGCCTTCCCAACGTCCCAGCGATGTTCGTGATTATCAACATCACCGTGGTATTCAAGGGATATCACTCTATTAGTCTCTAGATCCCTTTTCGCTGTACACCCAGCTCGCATTCGCCCTTCCGAACATCAAGACTTGGGAAATTCACTCCCAGATTCCATCGCCATCGCGCGCCTGGCATCATGTCCAAACACCTCATCATCGCGACTTTGCTCATACACTGCGTCCTCGCACAGCGCCCAGTCCACTTCCAGCACTGGTACCCCCGCTTCTCATCAGATTTCGAACAAATCCTACACAACAACTGCAGTACCGAGTTCCGCAAATACCTCACTGAAAAGCCGCTCGAGTGCCTAAACTGCCTAGCAGCAGACGTAGTAACCTGCCTCCTTGACATCTTCGACGAAAACGGAAAAGCCATGCTCGCCGTCTCAGGCGTGCTGCTCGGCCTCCTACCTACTACGCTCTCGCTCGTGGGATCGAGTAATGTAGAGACTGGTGTCCTCGCGCTGCGCCGCCCGTTGCTTGCGTGTCTGCTTGCGTTGAGTTCGCCGGCTGTGTCGCCGATACGTACGTTTGAGTACCATAGTCCCCGTGAACTCCTTCAGCGAAGGCCAGACAGCTATCGGGTGAATAGCGCGGAATTGTCGCGTCCAGCCAGGATAGCGATTTCCACAGCGCAGTACGTTTGCGCGACCGCGGCGATTGTCAATGTCGTGCATGTCACGTGGGAGTTCTCGATGCGAACGGTCACGGCTATCGCGGCGGTCACGGAGTATCTTCCTGGGCTGTGGGTCGCGACTACGGTGGTTATACATGTCTTTGGCGCGTGGGCTGTTCGACTTCGCACGGGGATACTCGCTAGCGAGCACGGGCCGACGCAGAGATGGAGATGGTATGCAAGGGAGTGGCGGCTCAGTGCATGTCAGTCGAAAGGGACGCTGCAGCTCAAGCCGGAGAGTCTGTCGTTCATTGTGGTTTCGTGGCTGGCTTCGGCGCTGACGGTGATTCATATCGTGTTTGGCACGGTGACGCTTGCGGGTACGTTGTTTATTAGTCCGCAGGACGCGATTGCGGTGGTCGCGAGGTTCTTTGCGTCGACGTTTGTTTGTAGAGCTATACTCATGTACGAGATTAGTGGGATGCGGGAGAGTATACTAGTACAAGAGGCGGCTGTCGTTACTGGAAAGCAAGACTAAGATAACAAGGAACTGCTGGTTAGACGCTAGAGATTTGTTAGCAAGATGTGTGTAACTAATAGTAAAAGCATGATAAGTCAGCGCCAACAGCCAGGTCCTCGAAAGTCGTGCAGGTACTTTACCGTCATCTTCCTGCCAGAGGATTTCTAATCCGTAGTATTCTATCATGCATTGATCCTAACTTCCTAACCAGCACGCGCTTTTCCCTCCTTTTCCCTCGGTTTGAGACAAGAGACCACGTACCGTATCATAGTATACATGAACCGCGCACGAAAAGCAAAGAGGCAGAAGCCCATACCCATCAACGCCATATCCATACCCATACCCTTACCGAATCCAACCAGCCTTACCCATCCTCATCAGTCGTTTTGGCTACAGGGCTGCCTTTCCCACACAGACAGACTGGCAGCGCCCGACAGTCAAAGCAGCCATGATCCCGAACGTTCTCCTTCTCAGCGTCATTCTTCCAGTCCTCCCATTTGATACGGCACGGGTCTTCGGCCGTCTAAGCCTTGTTGCGGCCACTTCGCCTAGGTTGGCCGTCGGCGGTGGCAGCGGGCTTGGGAGCCTTCTTCTTAGCGGGCTCCTTCTTCTCCTTCTTGGTGCGGCCAGCAGGTTTCTTGGTCTTGGACTCGGTGTCGTCGCTCTTGGACTTCTTTGCGGCTGGCTCGTCGTCTTTGGAGCCGTTGGTCTCTTTGGAAGGAGTCTCTTCGGCCTTGCGCTTGTCGCCGGCCTTGGGCTCGTCGAGCTTGTCCTCTGACTTGTCCTCTGACTTGTCCTCTGACTTGTCCTCTGACTTCTCGGCTGGCTTCTCAGCGTCTGTGGAGTCCGCCTTGGAAGACTCCGCCTTGGCCTCGCCGTTGGTCTTGGTATCTTCCTTCTTCTCAGACTCAGCGGGCTTGTCTTCCTTCTCAGCCTCGGCAGGCTTATCGTCGTCCTTCTTCGAGTCGCCGTTGGAAGTGCCGTTGCTGCCGCTGGCCTTCTCGTCGACCTGCAGCTCGCTGGCGCGCTTCACGACGTCGTTGCCGGGGCGCTCGATGTGGACGGCCGGGTTGTCTGGCGAGGCGTTCTTCTTGATGGTGTTGCCCTTCTTCGATTCGATGGCAATCTCGCCCTGCTCCTTGACCTCGGCAACCTCGCCGCCAGGCTGACCGCTGCCCCAGTTCCATGAGACTGTAGATAGATACACGGTCAGCGATTGCTCTTGCAGTGCCAATTGGTCGTACGGAGGTTGCGCAGTGTACGCGCCTGCATGCGCCAGTCGCGCATCACCCAGCGCATTACGCGCTCCAAGGGCGCATTTGACAGTCGGAGCTGGCGCAGATGGAAAGAAAGTATTTGCGCGTACCTTGGTCGCCCTTCTGGATCTCAGCGTCCGCCATATTGCGCGAATGGGTGAGCTGTTGCGTGTGAAGTGAGGTAAGATGACGTGATGCTTCACGTATGTGCTAGTGATCAATTGAAGCGCAAAAGCGTGTGAACGATGCAGTGAGGTATAGCGATGATGCGCGAGTAGTGATGAGATGTGCGATAGATGGAGGATGGTTGGAAGAATGGATGTGGTGGAAGTGGAATCAGGAATCTGCCTGCATCTCACGGATCGGGATAATGGCGATCTGCGACTGCCAATTGGCTGCCCTGCCCCAAAAACATGGGGAAAGAGGCTGGGCCGGGATCGGGAAGCTGCGTCACTTTCGCTTAGTCTACCGAATCGGGACCGCGCGACGCGAACTGCTTGCCCGTGCGCGAGAACGAGCATCTCACTGTGTTTCGTATGGTGCACGTCGAACATTGATGGCCTTCTCAGTTCTTTGAAGCCTCTGGATAGCATTTTATGCTTTGAGACGGAAAGTACGCCCCTCTGCCTTCGGTTTGTATCGTCTGTGTGGTACTCATGGAGCTGAAGTATACAAAGCATGCCAGGACGAGCAGGTGGAGCAAGAGCAGACCAAGAACAACATCCTTTGCGTCTACCTCATCCTTTCTCGAAATCTCGTTTACAGTTTGAAGCAGATTGCCATGGCGTTCAAGTAGGATGGGTTGCCCCACCATGCAGGAACCCCACGACAGGGCTTTCCCACCGTCATTCAACTCGCATCATGTCAACTTGGCGGACTATTCGCGATCATGAGGCTCCTAAACACCCGAACCCTGCAATTAGAGAGCTTCTTCAACGATCTACCGCCCTATGCGATCTTGTCCCACTGCTGGGAAGCGGAGGAAGTCATTCTGCCCGATCTGGACGACCCTCAAAAAGCGCGGACGAAGAAGGGCTTCAGCAAGATCGAAAAGTCGTGTGCACAGGCAATCAAGGATGACTTCGACTACATCTGGCTCGACACGTGCTGTATAGATAAGACGTCGTCGGCGGAGCTCTCAGAAGCTATCAACTCCATGTTCGACTGGTATAAGACGGCAACAAAATGCTACGCTTACATATTTGATGTCGAAGTCTTACAGGAACTTCCAAATAGCAAGTGGTTCACGCGCGCATGGACGTTGCAAGAGCTCTTGGCCCCGAGCTGGGTCCAGCCAAACGAGAAGTCGGGCATGGACTTCTTCTCGCGAGACTGGAAATTCCTTGGTAGCAAAGGTGGTCTCAGCAGTACAATCTCAAAAGCCACTGGCGTCGGGAAAGAGTACCTCGAAGGGCTGAGCCTCGCCGAAGCCAGTATCAGCATGCGCATGTCGTGGGCGGCTGATCGCAAAGCAACCAGAGCCGAAGACATCGCATACTCTCTGCTGGGTCTATTCGACGTCAACATGCCTCTACTATACGGCGAGGGCAAGCTCAAAGCTTTCCGACGGCTCCAAGAAGAAATCATGAAGATCTCCGAGGATGAGACGCTCTTTGCGTGGGAGAGCATGGACTTCAGCACAGAAGCCTCATCAGCCGACGTCCTCGCGCAAGATCCAAAAGACTTCTGGGAGGCACGAAACCTCGTGCCTTTCACTTCGGATGTCCCTGTCGCTCCTTACAGCATGACGCACCGTGGCCTGCGAATCTTCCTCGAGCTCATGACCGCATACGACCCGCGAACCAAGAGCGTCTTGGACCGCCGACGATGGATGCGGCCCCTTCGTTCTCCGGTCATGATATGGTCGGATCGCAATCATGATGTTGTGTGGGGTGCACTTCGCTGCCACGTCGCGCACGACTTTCGAAACACGGTGCTCATTCCGTTGCGCCGGCTCGACGGGCACACGTACCAGAGAGACACCAGCACCAACGTCGCTTTGATACCAACTGACAGACTGCCAGGGCGGAGTATGGCAGAAGAAATCTACATCCGCAACAGTCGTGTACCCATGCTGTCGAATAGTTTGAGGCGGCGCTACGGCTTTCTGATTCGTACTCTCCCACCTGGCTTCACGGTTGCGAGTGTCATACCACCAGACTTTTGGGACCCCAAGAGCAAGATCATCCAGGGCGACAAAGAGCCCGGTGTAGACTCGAATTGGCACGCTAGTGTCCGGCTTAACGTAGCTGCCTCTGTGTTCGGGCAAGATGTCGCTCTCGAGAAGCGCGTGGTTGTCAAGAGACCCATCGACGTCAAAAACCCGTTCGTCGCCGTTGAACACTTCGAGTCAAGAAACCACACATCATTCTTCATGCGGCTGGACTGTAAGCCTGGGAGGAGACCAAACGGTGACGTTCATCCATGGTCTCAAAGCTTTGTGGACGGCGAATTACAATGGGACCACCCCACATCACTGGAAGAGTTTCATACACGCGCCCCGCCAGAGATGGGACATAGTAGGTTAGATTGCTTTACGGACGCGATGGGGACGAAGCATTATTATCGGTTGAGGGTAGAGACGATTAGAACGCAGGTGTTTGGGCAGTGCATGTTCGTCGTCGATGTGGAGTTTACTGAAGGATCGAATACGCTGGGTGTGCCGGAAAGGCCTTGAGGGAAGATTCGATACGTGGTGGCTTTGGGTTCCAACTCACAGCTTACAGAACATGCGCAGGGACCTGGAGCTGTCAGTACCTCAATGGTGTGACAATCAGCTGACCTGAAGTCAGTCACCCGCGTCAAAACACCGCTGCACTGGATGCGCAAGTCGAGGCTTTCATGGACATATGCATAGCGAATGCTACCGCACGACATCTCTTGCAAAGCATGAAACCGATACATCGCTATTGATGATGTGAGCACCCGTAATTCAGTCTATGTATTGGTGTACCTCTCCAATCTCTCGTTTCTCTGCATCTTCTAGTCTTCTCAGATGGCAATCTGGAATCAACGGAATTCTGTGAATGCAGAGCTGTCATATCACTACGGACTTGGGCTGCACAGCCGACTGTCGACTTCTTGGCCAGCGGTGCATGTCACTAGATCTGTGGCGGGTCGTTCGAGGTTTTCTTCCTTGAAAGATGTGGTAATTATCGAATGACGGGGAACGGCACAGAGGGCAGCTCAGCCGGGATGGCTGTCTAAAGTGTAAGCCGTACACGTCGTACACCCGCGGTGCCAGTATAATTTGGATGCATGGACTTTGCGACTTGCAAGGCTCTACACGATCGCAGAAACCCTGCGAATAACATCAAAGCCTCAGACCATCGATGGCAAGTGCACATACGAGCAGCCCGGCGCTCTTAAATTCACATCCACTGCCCGAGTGATTGCTGATCCAGAACTACGAACGAATGCAGTGATTCGATCTGGCTGCTCCGCAAAAGACCTTTCCTAATCGAGCATTCACGACACTCACTGCCCGCGGCGTATATCTTTTCCAGGCGCACAACGACTCGCCCTCGCACACATATCACTCGCGACCTTTTCGCGACCTGTGTTGCTTTCCGCCTGCATCCACTCCACTCGCGAGCCTTCGGATACGAGCACATCGTGGGTCTCGCCATTCAAACTCTTGGATGACACGATAACTGATCCTGTGTAGCAAAACCCTGCGAGAAGTCGCATGCTTTGAGTTCATTCTTGACACCCGCAAGCACGCACGCCGTACGTTTCTTTGTGCATTCGTTCGAACACTCCACGGCTGATTCAGTACAGCAGACCGAACGATGTGGACCCACGTTCGAGCGCCGGCGCGGCTAGCAACAACAACTGCTATGATGGTATGCTATTTTATTCGTGTCGCACGAAAGCATTGAACCCATACTAAAGCTCATAGGCAATCACGCACATAGCGCCCAGGGTGGAGGGCGTCCCGCCAATGTCGACTCCCATCACGCACCCGGTCGGCACACCTGGTGACGACGTTGACGTGAGGCTAACACAAAACAGTGCGCAGCATTCATCATGGTTCAGGTTATGGAGTGCCTCCCACAGATGACAGCTTGCGCCGCACCCCTAGTAAGTAATCCTGCCATCGACAATATTCGATCGCTTGAAGCTAACTTGACATAGTGACCTCTGACTCCTACATGGCCGCGATCGAGCCTCCTGCCGTCAACGATACCTCCAACCCCGCCGAGAAGAAACGCAAGCGCAAGGACGGCGAGCCCATCACCCTCACCGACGAAGGACTTCCGCTACATGCGATGGAGCAGGCTCAGGCGAATATGGTGGCTTGGAAACATGCATATCAGACCAAGCAACTCGAGAGGCGCACCATCCAGGCCGCCTACAACAAAGCTCAGCAGGAAAAGCACGCAGTCGAGATCAAGCTTAAGACTTGTACGAAGGAGCACCACATCGCCATGGTCCAGGTGAACGCAGAGTGGGAGAACAAGCTTGAGGCCAGCAATGAGCGGCACCAGATCACTTTGAATGCGGTGAAGACTGAGTGCGAGAAAAATCTCGAGGCGCAGGAGGAGGCACACCAGAGTGCCTTGCGCGGTGTGAGGCGCGAGTGCAAGGAGGCGTTGGATGCTCGTGATCAGCTTCACGCTTCCGACGTGGCCCAGACTAAGAAGACTCACCAGCACCACTTGGCTAACGCCAAGACCCACTTCGCCCACGAGAACCTATTCTTCTTCGACAACTTCGACGCGCAGGTCCAGAAGGTCGAAGAGTTTTCTCGAGCCGTTACGGACCTCAAGCTATCCAAAACTCAGTCGGAGCTCAAGTACAACGAGCGGACGGAGGAGGTTCTCAAGCTCCGCAGTGCTAACCGCGCCCTTCTAGCTCAGATCGACGATCTCCAAGAACAACTGTCTCGCACCTCGCTTACCTCCCCTGCGCAGCCGCAGCTATCTGTCGTCCCCAGCGCCACCACCGACATTCGCGATCAGGCACGCTATCCACACCCTGAAGCTCCTCGGGAAAGCACGCTGTTCAAGGTCTTCTCGCTTACTCTTCTCGATGCGCCAGTAACGGGTGTGGTTCATCCTAGCACGTACGGTTCAAACAATTACTGAGATCTTGGCTTGTGCAACTTACACTTCAACACTCCACGCAAGTGCAGGTTTGGTGAGAGGTGCAACCATCGCCATCGTCCTCTGACTGCTGACGAGGTGGCTTATCTGGCCAGGCTCGGATCCGAAGGACCTGCGTTTCTCGCGGCTAGCTTTGAGTTCACGAAGGCATAGGTCATCGACTGGAAGGAAGGTCGACCAGGAGAACTTTCACAAAGCGATGGTTGTGGGACTCCGCATGAGCTGCCATGGTAAAGGCTTTTCAAAGTTTTAGGTCCATGGACGGTTTGAAGGCCAAACTTGATGGTAGCGCAATAGTCTAGATGGTACCATTGACGTAATTCGATATCGAGTCAAGCTCTAGAACACAAATCCTGTTACTCCTTCACCGTGACTGTTGGCCTTGAACATCAATGCCCGATAATCGCTGCGGATCTAGCTAGTGAAAACGTGAATTTGTAGTCTGTGTCGACTCGTAAGGGAGATCGCTTTTAGCTGAAGCGAGTGTGATACAGCAGTTCTCGTGGACGTGTAGGTATGCATTTCAACCTCCGGCACAATGAGTTACGCGCCATTTGCCAGTGGACTTGCAAAGCTTTCGTTTGTACACTTTCCTTAATTCATGCCATCTCCAGGTATGGTACACTTGATCAATAGTGCGATAGATTAGCTCCAAGACCCATATCGAACATTTTGATAGAGACGTTATCAACTTCTGAAAGGCTTCATCGCGTTTTGCTCACAGTAAAAATCCGTTTCTTTGCGTCTTCCTCCGAAGTCGTTCGTATTGATACCAGGGAGGCCAGTGAGTGAGAAATCAGCATGAAAGCATTCGCCCAGTAATGTTGGGTGATGTGGATTTTGGATGAACTTTAAGAGTGAATCAATATCGAATGAAAAAAGCTGACGAGCCTATAGGATAGAATGAATGCTATGTGATACAGGTGAATCGCCCCACGCTTAGTCTCGAGTGACATTCCCATATGCTGCGAGTGAGAGAAGTCTCGGTAAGCCTGATCTGTAAGTTCGTACTCTATATAAGTTATATCGGTTCAGGGTATGAATCCTCTAAGTTACATCGGCAGACGTGTTCGTGTAATGGCCGCGGTATCAGCAGACGTGTTTCATATCGCCACCCATACATACATACATACATACAGAGAACACTTGGTCACAGACCAGCCCTCTCAATTACACCGTTACTACGGACTACATACATACATATAGATGGACAGCGTTGGTTCGTTTCCAAGAGTTTCCTTCGCAATTCGCGAATCTTTTTTTTTTTGCCCTCTCTTATTTTTAGTCTTTCACACGTGCAAGACATTCACTTCACTCACTCATTATGCTTATGCTCCTCACTCAACTCTGTCTGCTCTCACAATCGCTTTCGCGACTCGTCCTGCTAATACTTTGCAAACTCTACCCAACTACAATTTCAAGACAAAAAATAATTACTCGAATACGTTTGGCCTGACTCCAATGGCGTACAAACCAGATGTCAGCATATTGGAGCCGTTGACTCTCCGGTCCTGGGAAGGGAAGCAGCGCCGTGGCGTCAACGCCGTTGGCGCCGACCGAGGGCAATGACGTTCTTTCCGCGGCTGTTTCCCATCTCACATCCGGATCTTTCATCACCAACGACCTCGTCATACCCGTCTCAACCCATTCCATCAGCGGCAGGAATCGCATCTGCATTGCTGCAAATCTCGATGTCGGATTTAAGGAGTTCGGAATGCCCAGACACTGCGAGCTCTCCGTCGTTGAAGCGGGGCAACATCGATGACCAACAACCAACAACGGTCCAGCCAGGTCCACAATCAAGCGATACGCTAGTATAGGGCGTATGCATGATGCATTCGCTGCTGTTCAAGGTCCAATCTGGACTAAATGTCCAGACTTGCCCGGTCGTATAAGACTCTGACGCAAGTCGCGATGGCAAAGTTTGGGGCCCATCCGCACGTTTGCCTCAACAAGATCGTGGGCATCAAGACGGAAGACGTAACGCAACGCAAGATGGACCCAGTTGCCAACCCAATCGTACAAATGCAGGACATGCCATCCTCGAGTGATGTACGTACGGACGCTCGACCCGAAGAAATGTTGACAGAATTGCGCCGCACAGCATCGAAAATGACCGGACGATCAAAAGCAGAGGACGTCAATGACGAGAAGAGCTCCATTCATCACCAAGCGCTTGAAATCCGTTCGCGATCAGGACGGCAGACGCGTAGTCATCGCATCGAGGAAGATGAAGAGCCTGGAATACCTATCGTCGATGCCGAAGACGACTTCCCGGAGGGAGGACTGCGCGCGTGGTTGGTTGTGGCATCCGCATGGCTTTTGCTATTCCCGTCATTCGGATTCATGGTCTCCATCGGTACTTTGCAGGACTACTGGAGCCAGCACCAACTCTCATATATGTCCGCGCGCGACATTGGCTGGATTCCCTCTGTCTTCGTGTACCTCTCACTTGCGTTGGGCATCTGGGCAGGACCACTTTTCGATCGCTACGGACCACGATGGATCGCGCTTGGAGGTAGTATTGGGTTTCTGTTGATGGTGTTCCTCCTCGCCGAATGCACGCAGTTCTGGCAGATGATCCTATGCTGCGGTATCCTTGGAGGCGTATCGGGCGCTGCGATCACGACTACCAGTCTGGCCGCTGTGGCGCACTGGTTCAAAGCGCGCCGTGGGCTGACGCAGGGGATCGCAATGATGGGATCTTCTTGTGGTGGTCTGACTATTCCTCTGGTATTACGCACGACATTTCCAAAGTACGGGTACGCATGGTCATTGCGCATCCTCGGGTTCATGTTTCTGTTGTGCTTCATCCTGGGAAACATACTCATAAAAGCTCGCATTCCTCCCACAGCCGCGGCCAAGAAGAAGGCCATCATTTCGCTCTCCATCTACGGCGATCTCCGCTTGAGTCTGTTCACTTTGAGCGTCTTCGGCTTCGAGGTCGTCTTGTTTGGAGCGCTGGGCATCCTTCCGACTTATGCAACGCTTAGCACGAGTTTCCCTCCAGAGACTGGGTTCTTCCTCATTTCGACGCTCAATGGTGTCTCATGCCTCGGCCGGCTGCTTCCTGGCTATGTGGCCGACAAGATTGGCCGTTTCAATACCCTCTTCATCATGATCGTTTTCACTTTGCTCTTCATGTTGGTGCTCTGGCTACCACTCGGCAACACATCGCTAGCGGCACTCTACTGTTTTGCTGCGCTGTTCGGATTCGGTACAGGAAGTTGGATGGCGTTGACTCCGGCGTGTATCGGCCAGCTGTGTCGCGCGGAAGAGTTTGGACGATACTACGGATCGATCTACTTCATCGCATCGCTCGCGACGCTCGTCTGCATTCCCATCAGTGGCGAGCTTGTCGAATCTGTTGGACCGCAGCCGATGGTTGCCTTCTTTTGCGCCGTTTTAGGCTTGAGTCTGGTAGCCTTCGCTTTCAGTCGATGGGCTTGTCTCGGAAGACGCTGGACCATCAAAGTGAAGGTTTAGAGGACGAGCGATGAACTTTGGTCCCATTCATCATGGATCAGATGGGTTATGGTTATTTGAGGAGGCTACATACTAGCTTCACATGCTGTGACACTGCGGTATACACGCTCAGCTCTTATAAGCCGCTCCAACATTCGATGACAGATCATTAGTTTCAATCTTGCACAGCCCACGAAGCACGGTGACATCATCTGGGAGACACAGCTGTAGGTTTGAGACGGACCGTCTATGCACGCCACGCGTAGAAGGGCCAGACTTTTGTGCTGGTATCCGTGGACCAGGATAGCATCAGCAGTGTACAGAACTGTGTACTTATTTTAGCTCCTCATACAGTATCGCCTGGATCATACCAGATGCTAGTCTCGCCATTGGTCCAGATATCCTGTGCGCATGCCTGGACCGGTTCGTCTTGCCTGCGTAGGTTACGTGCAGGAGCGGGCGGAACATTTTACACCCACAGCATCGGCGACGACAAACCTCATATTGGGGGCGATGCGCAGGTATTGGTTCATTGTCTGTGCCAAGGTGACACCGCAATCTCGCCTCCTCCTTTGATTGGACGCCATTCGAGGCACCTCGTTAACGGCCCCGGACGCATGCCATAAGTGGAGGCGGCTAGATACGAGTATCTCAAGCCTCGCAATGAAACAGAGGGGTGAAGCATATAGTAACGCGAGTCCTGTGGTTGCGCAGAAGATGTCATTGACATTTGACCTCTGGCTCCTTCCAAGATGGCATGCTACTTTGCAAAGAACAAAAAGTCCTCGAAACAAGCTCCATGCAATCACACAGCCTTGGACAATGGAGGACACACCCAATGCTGTGAACCCGGCGATCTGTGCCTCACGAACAGCCTGTGTCGCGAGGAATACGTCAATGATTCCACGAATTATGGTGAGTATCTCAGAATCTCGCAATGACCAGACGTACACTAATGAGATCTTCTTCATTCCAGCCTGGCGCTTTGGCTGCACGGATCCAGCGTTCGAAGACCCTGCGTGCGGGACGAGATACTGTGACGCAAAGCCCGGACTAGCAGGTGTGACTGTAGCAACTGTCCGTCAAGTTCTTCGCTCATTCCCGCAGGTATTGACGGAAAGTTGACGTGGAAATGTCCTGAGGACTCGCTTTGGTGTTGCAATACAGGCGATTCCGGACCCCAGGAGAACCGAATCAACAACACGAACGAGACGTGCTGTACCATTTTGGACTTGCAATTCACAGCACTGAATCCTGACGTTTTTACCATTGCCTCATTTTATGGCTCCGCGTTTTTACCTGCTACACTGGCGACCACGACTGGAGTTGGTAACGGAACGACTCGAACCGCGACAGCGACGGCCCAGACTGCAACTTTCATGTCAACAACCGCATCTTCAACTGCATCCGCAACCCCTGCTGCAGCAACAGGTCCATCGCCGACAGCCATAGGGTTGGGTGCAGGTCTTGGGTCATTCGCGGCCATCGCTTTAGGAATTGGTTCTTTCTTCATCTGGAGGAGAAGGAAGAGAGCTTCACAAGAGCGCTCTACCAGCCCGGCACCCGTCAAAGAGCTTTCCGATCATGGGGTCGCTGAGGCTGGGAGTCAGATACGTGCCGAGATGACGGGTATGGAGTATCGTCGAGAGATTGGATCACCAGTGTCACCAGTCGAGCTTTGGTCGCCGACGTCTCCTGCTGAATGTGTCGAGCTACCGACTGAGGAGAAGGGCAGACTTGTCGTGAATGAGATAGACGGACGGCAGAGACATCATGCGTGAGTTTCTTGGAGGTGGTAAAGAATTCAGTGGATTCGGAGAAGCGCAAGAAATGTTCCATGTAAGATAATGCTGAGCTCTCCTACCATACAGAAGTGCTCGTGAACTTTGCGTCAACGGCTTTGGCATTCGGTGTGTCCTCAAAAATCGAGATGATACAAAGGAGCACCTTCCTACCACGCATTACCGGCGATTCGCTATTGCGATACATTCATACTAAGTCCTCCCAGAAGCTCCTTCCAATATTCATCTGCACCAGCCCCAACTCAATGCCCCACCATATCAGCGCTTCCGCCTTCCTCCTCCTCCTCACCGAATTCCATCTGCGACACCGCCCTCTCGACGTCGTCCAACATAGCAAGCTTCTCCTCGCACACGCGCTTCTTCTCCTCCATCTCCGTCCTCAAAATTGTAACCGTCGCGCTGAAACCGTCGAGCGCATCCAAGAGTGCAAGGATGGTGTCGATTGTCACGAGATGAGCATCATTTCCCATACGCGCTTCTGCGACACTGGCTGAGATGAGGCCACGCGTGGTGAACGTGTTGATATCGAGATCCAGAGCAGCAAGCGTCTCGGCGATAGAAGCGCTGTCGTCGTTACTAGAGCTATCGTCGGTGTCTTGATCTGGCTCGACGGTCTCTTCTGCGATGTCCTCGAGGTTGGTCGACTGGCGGCTCTCCGAGCGGCTCTTGTAGGCCAGTGGAGAGTCTGGCGCATCATCTGGTGTGGGTCGTCTCGAGAGAGTCACAGGCTCTGGCGGGTTGACGGGTTCTTGCGCGAAGCGTTCGGAAGGCGATGTATCGGAACGCGCTCTGACGTGAGGGCCGTGGCGGAAGATGTATCGAATTAAGCTCTTGGATTTACGCGCCATCGTATGGGTTTGGATGTGCGACTGAGTCTTGTACGGTACGGAGAGGTGTGCGAACAATGAAGGATGTGAGTTCGAAAGGCTGTTGCTGATTCTTCTTTGCTGTTGTTGCCGAGTGAACGCGATAAAACAGCGTTTGCTCCCGCATTTCCAAGACAACAAACGCGGCAAGGGCCATAGTTGATCGACCAACGCAGGAAAGAAGATTAACACAAGACAGAGACCGTACATTGGATATTAGTTGCCATCGGAAGCCCAGGTAGAGCGCGAGACCGAGCTCCTTTTAGAGCGCGTGGCCATTGGTAAAGAGATTTAGGCGAAGTATTCTTCAAGTGATCGCTAGTATTGGAGCAGATAACTACGTGTCCCAGTTCCGTTCAAAAATCCACAACTCTTCCATTACATCCAATGTTGTTGCGGATATTGTCCTTGCATGCCTCGGCTCCCGAGTTCGTACACATTGGGGTACCCATGGAGCGGCGGCGTCGGTGTTGGGGTCGGCCCCGGCACGAATTGAGTCTGGCTGTTCGATGGCGTGGTGTTGATGGAGATGAATGGTTGTTCGGCCGCGGCTCGCCTTCTGCGAAGCTGGAACCACAAGGCGAGCGCACCGATAGCAAGACTAGGAAGGCCAACACCGAGTCCCGTCGCCAGGGCGATGATGTCTGACTTGCTCAATCCTTCATCGTCCTGTTCCTCCTTCGTTCCCGGCGCTGTCGTCGAAGCAGGTTGCTGCCCAACTGCCCCCGTGGCACTTGATACTGACATTCCTACGGTCGGTGCGGGTTTAGCGCTTGATGCGACGGCTAGCGGCGAGGTCACAATCTTGGTCTCCGCTGCTTTACTGGATATCTCGACATTGGCGGTGGCGCAGTACGCTCCGTAGATGCTAATCATGCTTGTCATATCTTGTTCCACGCCAGGGACTTGGCCACATCCTTTACTGACACAGTTGGAGATGTAGCTCGTGGCCGCAGGTTGGATGCCAGCACTGCACCAACAGGCATTGATAGGGCTACAACCGCATCCTAGATCTTTGCCGAGATCATGGTAGCCTTGTAGAGAGCAGTGCCAGACGCCATAATACACAAGACAAGTGGCAGCGCAAGGTTTGGCGGTAGAGTAGGCAACAAGACTCTGGATTGAGATTGGGGCCAGAGGTCCGGCGGTGACAGCGGCGAAGGAAACGGACGGGAGGAATAAGATGACTGTGAGCAACATGTCGATGTCGGAACTGACGAGTACCTTTGGAGCCTTGGCACTGGAGCGGCCGGACGAGGGGAGAGGATGAGGTCTGACGAGCATAGGGCTTCATGTTATACACGAGGCTTTAGTGAGCCATCATATTATCGTGACCGGAAGCTCAGCCCTCCTGCACCTTTCAAGGCATCACCTGGTAGGAGGACTTCGCTGTGCACCTAACCGTTGGTCGCATTTTCTCGCGCAGAACTGCAGGCACGCCGGGCTGTAGTCTAAAGAGGATGCAACCCGACCATTGGAGCTGAGCAACAAACGCATCAGCTGCTTTTGGCATCGTCCGTTTCCACGGCACTTACCGCCCTTTTGCGTCGAGAATGAGAGTACATCGGTTGTTTTGGGGACTTCGACACGTCTACGTCTGCTTAGATATTTTTGCGTTTCCAGAGAGACTTCTGCCCAGATTCGAAATTCGTGCGAGCGCGTTTCGTCGTAGTTCTGCGAAGGGATGATGCTTCGTGAAGAGTACTCTACAGATGCGGCGGAACTTGAAAGTCGTCCATGAGCAGTGAGAATGGAGAGTACCAAAGGATTTCGCGAACCTGAATACATGAAGAGCAAATAATGAGGAACAATAAAGACCTTACTATCGTCAGGAGTCGAGTCGCAGTATTGCACCCCTGCGCAAGTGGAACGCTTGTCGGGAATTTCGCTCAATCTGCACCACCATCATGAATGCGAAGTACGATGCACCCCTGCGCTTCGCTTCTATTTTGACCAGCGGCCATGAACTATCCCGGTCTAGGCTTTTGTGCGATGCTTGGGACATGATCGAGCAGTTCGGAACGTACCAATTATAGGCCATGTGTAGCGAGGCCGCAGCTGGGGGCGGTTTCAACACCATGGCTGCGAGCGTGGCACAACGGGTACGGTACCCTACGACGACGATGTCAATCGGAACATATGTAAAGCTGCCTGGGCTCGCACCAAGCTTGCGCAGAAGTTCGAGCGTTTGAAAAGGACACGAGTAGTAAGAGAACATTGAAATTACCTTGTGGATTGAAAAGGAGTTCCATCCAAATGGCAGTAACGAGGGAAAGGACGCGTCAGCAAATCGAGATCCAGGATTCTTCAGAATCTGCGGGCTCTTGATGTGAGACCGTCGGGATAGAGAAAGAGAATGAACGATGATGAAGAGACTTAGATGCCAGCCAAGATGAAGTTGGCTGCATCCCGAGATATCTCAGCACGGGCGTGCGGGTCAACATCAACGATGTAAAAGAGGAGCATGAGCTCGCAATCCCTTTCGAAGGCGGTAACTTTTTTGATAGCCTTGTGCTCAAGATCGTGCTTGTGCTGGTAGAGCATGAACGCAACGCCGCTTTCATTAGGAGTGCCGAGCAGAGCTTGGCCCTCCAAGGAGGTGGCATCGTAGGTTCTACCAGGCCAATGAAACGCCTTTGTGGCGTTTGCGACATTGATGGACTCCATGATGGACTCGGTCGTTTCGTTGGTGATCCTATGGCGCAGCACGTATCGCAGGTTTGATGCAATGGAACCTAGTAGCCGCCTTTGAAGAAAAGCCATGTCGGAGAGGACGTTCCGCTTCACGGTTTGCACCAGCTGGAGACATATTCTGGCATGCAATGATAATGCCGCCAATTGGATTGATGACCTGCGAGAACTTAGCGGTGGCCTCCGGGTAGTAATCGGAACCAACTTCATGTGCTGGCATGAGTAGTTCATGCTCGATTGAATAAGTACCGCCAAAAATTGAAAGATCAACCGAGTCCTGGCGGAGAATGTCTGATAGGATACCAAGCAATTCGGGATCCTCACATTCGGCAGCGGCACCGTTGTAGCCGTTAGCTAGAATAGCTTCCTCATGGCGAAAAGCGCTTGCTATAGTCCTCCGGGGCGGAATACTCATCTGTGCGGCCATCTGATCGTTAGCAAACATCAGCTGATGCAATTTTTGGCCTCTGATAAGTGCCTTTTCGAGTTCCTTGACTTTGTAATTGCCTAGGCATGCTTCGAGTCTTTCTCGAAAGGTACCCATTTGGGCAGCAGGGGCTGAGGTAGCGAGCATGGCGTAGAGGGCGCGAAGATTGGTCTTTGTTGTGGTCGATTGCGATGAATGTGGTGTCTGTTTGGATGCACCTGGGAGAAGCCAGCTACATCGTGGATATACAAGAGGAGCAGTCTCACTGTGAGTAAACAACATTTTATCCCATCCTTGATGTACAATCACACTGTGCACAAGAGCTGGCTATTGTAGTTACAGTGTTTCGGGATTGTGTATCTGCTTCTTGTAATCTGCGCGAAGTGATAAAAAGAGACGCGAACATTGTAGTCGCTTTTCGGCATCGTCATGCGTTAGGCATTGTGATGCGTTCTAAAAGCTCTCGTTGCCCTGCATGTTATCACGCACGAGCGAAATTGAAATATGTCCACGGAGCGCGCTGTTGAATTATCACGCCTTAGTCAGTGTGATAAACCATAGTTGTAGCCATCATGGGCTAGTTTTAGTTGACAGATACCGTAGCATTTTCGCTTGTATGTTCCAGCCTGCAGTAGTCTGCAAGAGTCGTACGCGGGAAAAATTGGAGCAAACGAGACCATGTTACGAATATTGTAATCGCGCATAGCTTGTAGGTCTCTTCTCTAGTTTTCTCGGTACCCTATGTCCTGGAGTGGTGGAGCGGTTGTGTTAAAGTCGAAGGATGGTTCTGAAGTTCTTTCGTGGCGCGATGGTCAATGCTTCCAAAAGTGCGCGTCATGTCGACGCATTCCCAATTCCAATGAACCCGATCCACATAGTCGTCTTTCCTGAGTGTGCCTCACTGGGCCAGATATCTAGTACACTCAATGATGCTGCACCTAATCTACGAATCGCTATGCCCGAGGAGTGTTCTCGGAGAGACCATAACCTGGTGATGGGTTACGTGGCGGTGCACGATCGCCTCCCCGACCATAGACTACGTTCTGACCGCGGCCAGCGAATCCTAGTGGACCATGTACAGGTCCAGAGACATCTGAATGCTGTGAGGGACGAAGCAATGACTCCAGGATTGTCGCTGCCTTGGCCTTATCCGTACTGGCCACCATTAAAAGTAGGGTACACTGGTCGGAATGCGTGCGTTCGGAGTTGGCTTTCCAAAGTGTCAATGTGACGGTTGAAACCTACTCTCTCTGTGTCCAGTGTGCTAACCCTGCTCTCCAACCTAGAAATTTGGCTCTTTTGGTTCTCAACCATATCTGCTAGAGCTTTGTTGTCCTTGGCAAAAGTGTCCCTTTCCTTCGTCAGCGCCGTCGTTTTCTGCCATATATCGGTCTCTTGCTGTAGGAGAGTTGCATTTTCAGTGCGTAGGTCGCTGTTTGCTTTTCTCTGCGCAACATTTTCTTCATGAAGCGCCGTCTTCTCTTTGACTCTCTTCGCGTGGTTCTCAGTCATGCCCTGGTGACTCTGCGTCATATCGTCATATCGTCTCTGCGTTACGAGATGGGCCTTTGTCTCTGCGACCAACTTCATCTACATGTCTGCATTCTCGCGCTACTTCTGAGCGAGCTGAGCGACAAGACCAGTGACGTGCTCTGACAAGCTCTCGTTGTTGTTCTCGAACTCGGTTGTGGAAGTACTACGATAATATCAGCACGCATGTTCTCCTAAGCAGATAGTACTTACACTGCTGGCTCGGGCTCCAATTGATGATCCTCTCGCCGTGGGCTTGGTGGTGCTGAGAGCAGCATGCCTCCCATTCGGACATTTCCATCGTTGTCGTCCATGGTGTCGTTTTGAACTGCCATGCGTTCGTATGCAGACCGGCGAGATATATGATCAGGAGAGGTCGAGGATCGCGTTCTGGACTGTAAGGCATGCAATGAAGTCCCGTGCTGACAGTCGCAACATTATATAGCAGGCTGCCATGTTTGGTCAGCTTGTTTGTTGCGTTCGATCGTCTCTAGAAACACCTTGTTGACAAAGGAACTAGGTCGATATTTGCGCTGTTGCTGTTGTTCGTTTGTGGGAGCCAGAATCTTCTCGACGAATGCACGTATCTCTTTGTGGGACCAGGCCGACTACTCCTCGTTCAGGTTCACGAGGAGTCCGACCTAGATGCGGCAAAGTCACAATGCGATCTACTAGCGTTGAGGCAGACGACTGATTATACAGATGAGGTAAAGGTCTAATGCCTGAGAGATCACGCAGTGGAAGGTATCACGGCCTGTAAGAAATCGATTGTTTGATCTCGGTGTAAGTTTGGCACCGCACCTTGATTTCCTCTTCCCTTCTCCACCCCACATCCTTTTCCCACCGCACTCCACCACAACTCCGAATCGTTATGGCTCCGCTTCTGTTCGCTGGTAGTCAGCAGTAAGTATTCCATCATTGCTTCTTTGTTTTACTCGCTCACTGACGTTCTCCAGGCATCAACGTTACCAAGGCGGCGTCGAGCCAACGAGCTCTGCCAACCACCAGCTCGCTCCTGCTACACAGCAGCCAGGTTTCGCTCCGTACGTGTGCCCATCACAGCTCATTAAATACACTCACTGACACCGTCGCAACGCAGTCTGCTACGCCTCGCCGGCTCTTGAGGCAATCGTCACTGTGTACCACTTTGTCTTGCAGTCAGGCGTCCCTGTCATCTATCGTATCGAACACGGTATGTCACAACTCGCCAGACAAGCATCTTCTGAGTGGTTCCTAACCAGTAATAGTGTCCGAGTCCCGCAAAGCCTTCTCAGAGAACGCCGTCAAAGATCCTCGAGCCAAAGAAGCCCACTTCGGTAAGATGCCTTGCTTACGCTCGAATGTCGACCTCACTGACTCCTCGTAGACCTTTATCACTCCGAGTCCCAAGGGTTCCTTCACTGTCTCGAAGCGAGCCTCCAAGTCCAACCTGTTGCGTCCTCAACGAATGTGGATGCACCTGAAGCAGCCCCTTCTTCTCGACCACCCAAAGACAGCCATAGATTTCTTTGCCTACACAGCCTTCATCGCCGCCCGAGTCCCTTCCCTGCCAAAGCACCTTCAATATGTCTTCGATGCCAAGCTTCGTCCAACCCAATACGGCTCCACCAGGTTCTTTGACTTGGGCTTATGCTACGAGATGTTCTACACTACCAAGATGTGCCGCATGGGCACCGCTTGTTGCTGGCGTCATGCGGCACCGACCTGGGAGGAGAAGGTCTGGCTGCTTATGCTTCGAGCCATCAACGTCGAGTTCATGGAGTATTGTCACTGCCACCCCCTCCATCCTGAGTCCACCTTTTGGCACTTAGTCTTCCGTGCTTGAGCGTTGCGTCGCGAACAGTCACCAAATCAGAACAGCCACGCTACCCGGATTCATGTCCCTGGCCTCGGCTGACTGAGTCGGAGTCCATGCAACACGTAGCGTCACTGTCTATCACGAAGCTTCACTGTCTGCAAACGTGCCAGACGCAGGCACATCAGCTGCTCGTCTGACAGCCAAAATAATACAAAGCCTTCACCTTCATCATTTCTGTGCAAGCGAATTCCGTGACATGCTCACACCTTCACAATCCTTCTCCTACTAATCCCTCACACCCGCTTCCCCCCCTCCAAAGCCCTCCTCACCCCCTCCAACTCCTCAACAACAACCTGATGATCATCCCACTGCTTCAACCCACTAACCACCACCACCGCAACCGGCGTATCACAATTCGCCACATAGACCGGCACCCCACCCCCATGAATAGCATACTGGCCCGCCTTCTCCCCCAGCCCCATCTTCGACGCAAACAGCGCTTCGTCGCCGGAGTACTTGTTGTGTAGCTGCCATGTGCTGCACCCAAAACGTATGACTGCCGCGCGCTTGCGTGAAACCCAGATGTCGTTGTCGAGTGTTGTGTGGGAGTGCGTTACCTTGTAATACATTAGAATTCTGGCTTCCAAGAATGCCGTTCGGTGTCGAGGGGCTGCGTCACGTGCGAAGCTGAACTGGACGACGTACCGTATGAAACAAAACGTGCCCCGGCTCACTAATCGTACTAATATTCACAACCACCGGCTTTTCAAACGTAATCAAACGATTCCGTAGCGCGATGCCCAGCTGGAAAACGACATTTGCGTCCCAGTGTGGGAGCGGGTTGGCGCGTTCTTGCGCTGCGATGGCGTCGGTGTCGCGCGGGGCTTCGGAGATGGGGCGGTGTTGTGGGATCATGGCGTCCGGGGTGTCCATTGTGAGATGGTATGCGATGGATAGAGAATTTGGTTGTGGCTGTTGGTGTTGGGGATGGGGATGGTAAGAGTCTGCATGGTGGGTGTGGTTGAGACGGGCCGACTGGAATTACTGGATCGGGTTAGAGACTGCGGAGTGCATCGCGATGAGATTTGGTGTGGAGACGAATATGGCAACGACTATTGTTAGATGTGACTGCTCTCGCGCAGATGTGAAGAAATGCAAACTAAGAAGAGGCAAAAGGTTATTGCAACTCTCATTCATTACTCATCCCCAAAACTATTAAGATCACTCGAAAGCGGATCGCGGCAGGCTCAATCGCCACGCCATATATTTACAAATACATCTCCTACTTCATACACAGCTCCATCTCATCATAACCCGCTTAACCAGCCTGGTACAAACCAAGAGCCACAACGTGAGGGTTGATCATGCTCAAGTTGAACGGCGTAAGGAAGGGGTCGGCATCAGTAAGCGCAATGAACATGGTGTCATTGGCCAATGGGTCGCCCTGGTACACCTCACCAGCAGGCTGGTACGTGAAACCCTTGTTGGGTCCGGTAATCTCGAGAGGAGTGTATGTCAAGTTGAGCTGGTTGACCCACGCGACGAACGCAGGTGCCTTGGCCGTGGTAGACGTGACGTAGGAGTTGTTGGGACCGACAGCCTGGCCCGGGTTCTCCCAGGTCAAGTTGAGCAGCTTTCCGGGGAAAGACAGAGGCTCGGAGCGGTTGCGTGCGATGCCAGGTGCGCAGGAGTAGCCAGGGTGCTCCTCGGGGTCGACGTTGACGCACGACTCCTCCTCGGGGATGGTGGAGTCGCTGGGATCCGCGATGCGGTGACCAACGTACGCCTCCTCAGGCTCGGTGTCGTTGGGCGAAAAGCGGTTTGGGTTAGCCTGGTTGTCGATGAACAGGGCCGGGAAATTCTGCCACGCGAGACGCGTAGTGTTGGCAGGGCATGAGCTGATGTATGGCGCGAGGTAAGTCCACGACCATGACTGCGGGATACCAGCCTCAAACCATACGGGCATCGGTGGGAGACCGAGCATCTGGCGGAACGACAGTTGCTGACGGGCCTCAGTGGCAATGGACTGAGACAGCAGTTGTGCTACCTCGCGGCTGTCGAGGTGGTTGATGAAGCCCCAGACACCAGACTCGCCCCAGCGGGTGAGCTTCTGGTTGAAGTCGATGAACTCGCGCACCGTGCGGAAGGGATAGTCGTATGTGCACTGAGGAGCAGCAGTCTCGCCGAGCATGTTGGAGAGAAGAGTGGCGTGGCCGGTCTCTTGCTGAGCCATAAAGGCAATGTATGCGCGGTCCTCGGCAGTGAGGCCGGCCTCGAGGAAGTCCTCGGCGGAGAATACGGCAAGACCGTTGTTGAACAGGTCAAGCTCGATCCATTCTTGGTAGAGACCGAGCTGAATGGACTCGTAGTCGAAGTCGCTGTTCACCTGGTAGCGAGGCTCGGTACCGTTCGTGCCAAGGCCCCCAGCCGGAGTGTAGGGAATGGGCATGGGGTTCTGCGGCAGGCCATCACTGTTGTAGTAGGTGGCGGTGGGGTTTGGTGGCAGGGGAGCAATCGCGGTACCAATAATGGTAGGCCCTTGTGCTGCGCCAGTGGTGGTGGCGGTTCCAGAGAAAGGTCCGTGGCTGGTCGGGCCATCAACGTTGGAACTCCTTCGCGGTGGACCTGGAACAACCATTGTTGGACGGGCCTGTGGATGTTAGACGAAGATAATTGCAGATCATCATGGCGCAAACTTACAGCAATCTGCGAGTCTGGTCCAAAGGAAGAGGCGACATTGCCAGTTGGGTCAACGACCGAGAAGCTGGCATCTGCATTTGAGTAGCCAGCAACCTGTGGCGCAGGAGCCGCAGCTGCGAGCGCAAGCACCGCTGAGGTGGTGAGGATTCTTGTCAACATGATGGCTGGAATGCAACTTTGTGGTGTCGTGCAGCAAAACAGCTTGAGGCGGCTCAGACGAATATATACACCAGAAGCGCATGAGCCAGTTGTGACGCGCTCCCAACAATTCCATGACATTAAACAGAAAAAAGGTTCCAAGCTATGATTTCATGACTGACTGAACGCGGCAGTGGCACAACAGGCATCGAGAAGCTAGCTACGACATGGGATTTCCGGAAATGCCATGGGCAAGACGGCCGCGAACGAATCATCGATGCAGCTGTAGCTCTTTGCCCCGTTGAAATCTTCTCGGCACGGGCGCGGACATGTGGTTGCAAGGTTTCTTTCGTTACCGTTCCTGGCGAATCTGCCGGATGAAGAAGCGTGACGTCGGATTGACATAGTGGAGTCGCTGTAGCTTGGAGCCGCGCTACTCTTCATGAGCATAGCGATCCGCATATGTTTTACCAAAGCATGTCAAATAACGCTGAACACCCCAGACATCGGCGAACGTGGGCGTTATCTTCGACTCGAGTCGCGTCCTTTCTGCTGAACAATCCGGCAAGCTCTCCACCTTTTTTTATAGCCCCGCGGAGCATAGCGCGTTCGTCCCAAGCATCCGCGCCTTAATCTGACAAGAGCTGCAAGGTACCGTTCGAGCCACTCCTTCGAATCTCTACTCGAGTTTAGGGGCCACACTCGCTGGATTTGTGTGCCGTCGTATCGCGCTCGGAGATCATGCTTGTTTCTCACTGTTGAGGTTGGTGATCGGAGAAACCCAAGCGAGAAAACGCTTAGCGTGCAGGCGATGATCGATGATGTAAGGATTGCGACACGCCTCATCACGATGTCACGGGAAAGAGTGAGAGCAGGGATTTTGATTTGTGATGCCGAGGCCATCGAGATTTATTGTGTACACGGTGGGTCTATTTCTTGACTTCTGAGCTTGTTGACCACTTGCAGTGAGGTGCAAATCAAGTGAACTTCTTTGCGCGGGAGAAACTTCCGACGAATAACTTCGCTGCTTGCTCAAGCTACGCCTATTTGGCGCGCGACATCGGGCCCCAGTTCTCGCGTGGCGCGAGCTGGTAGCGAACGTACTTGCCTCTGTCCGCGTCTCTACCCAGCTGCTCGTCAAGATTGACATAGAAGTCTACACCCAGATACGAGTTTGACGATTGCTTCGCAGCAGGCGTATCGACCACATCATCCTTTTCGCCATTCGTGTTTGCCTGCGCTTCATCTGCAAGCTGCCCTGTAACCTGCTCTGTAGTGCCATTTTGCATGAGCCCGTGCGCGTTGGTCTTGGACAAGATTGCGATACCTGCACCCAGCTTCTTCGGCTGATTCTTCAGTGGTGCACGTTGGCGGACCCATTCGAGCATGATGTGCCAGATGTCCTTCCACGAGGCATCGGTCTTAATCGAGCCGGGCTTGCAGTGGCTCATGGTCACTTTGAAGCCAGCATGCCGCAGCGCCCCGCGCAAAGGCGCAAGAGGCGGTGCTGAGCAGTGTAGAACCTTGGAGATTGAGCTAGGAATGAAGAAGAAGGGATGGCGGTCTATCTCAGCTGGGTCCGACTTTGGAATCAGAGGATCAAGCAGCTGTGTGTTGTTGGCTCCGTTGGGCTTGTCTTGCTTGATACCAAAGGTGACCTCCTCCATGGCCATGCGCAACATTCCCTCTATCCGGTCATGTGTCGGATATGTATCGCGGTCGCCTTCATTCAGTTGCGCTAGAACCCGTTCGATGAAGCCGACGTTATGCAGCGGCCCGCCGTACATTGGGCCGGACAAGTGGGTCTTGAAGCCGCAATGCTGGCAATGCTCGTCCGTGGAAGGTCCAGCGGCAAAACTGTGCTTGTAGACCTTGTCACCATTCTTGTTGTTGATGGCCTTGTTACGCGCCAGGAACTGTGTTGACCAAGCACCACAACCACTGTCGCAGTGGTACACGACCATTGTCTTTCCGGCGAGCAGCTTGACCTCGTTGGGCGATTTCCGTATGCGCACGAATACGCGGATGTAGTAATCGATGGAGAGTGACAGAAGTGGCTCGACTGCCATGCCGTATCTTGCAGCGGACGAAGCTATGGCGTGCAGAAGCAGTCTGAGACCACCTTCATGACACGGTTCACCCTTCAGTGGCAGACCACCGTACTGGGAGTACGTCTTTTCAAGGTAGCCATGTGAGGCGAAGATGGCAGAATCCGTGCAAGTCACGCAGAGGAGACCGTCGTTGTTGATCGCTTGGATTGCAGCGTCCAGAAAGGGAGCCGCTGTACCGTACGGGTCCAGATCGATAACGTCGTAACCTTTCTTGTCACAGTAGCTGTACATGTACGCCATGGCATTGCCCGTCTTCGCGGTTATTCTGTCTTCGAGCTGGTTGTGCTTGACGTTTAGTTTGATTGAGTCGACGGCGTTTTGCGACATGTCGTTTGCCGTGATGGATGTTGCGAATGGGATTTCTTGCGCGTATCGAATGGCCCGGAGACCGGTAGCGGAGAGAGCGTCGAGGATGCTGAATGGAGACGTGTACGACTCGGGCTCTTCATGCATGCTCGTTGCGGCGTCTTGCATGGTAGCAGTGTCCTCTTCTTGCTCTTGGCCATTCTCGTCGACCCTCTGCTTCTTCGAGGGCTCTGCGTCCTCATCAGCTTGACTGTCGCCAGCTTTGCGCTTCTTGGAGGTTGTATCTGCTGCCTCAGAAGTCCCATTGGTCCCTACTTCGCCGGGTGCCTGGCTCTGCTTCTTATGCTTCTTCTTCTCACCTTTCTTCCTCTTCTGCTCGTGCTGCTGTGTCCTCCGCTGCACTATGTCTTGGCCAAACGTCTTGATAGCCAGTACACTCAGATCGCGGTTGAACTGCTGGATCGGATTGTAGAAGACTTGCTGCCGCTGTGTGTCTTCCTTGGACATCTTCGGGTCGGTCGAGGTGGGTACGCCGTGGGGAACGAGGATGTGGGCGAGGCCCTCCTTGATGGTGGTGTATTCTTTTCCGTCATGGCTGATTGTTTGGCCAGCTTGCGGAGTGGCCGTAATTGGTGAGGAGATAGTGTTCGTGGTTGTGGCATCTGCAGAAGCCATCGTGGGCAACTTGTGGAGGGTACGCGCGGAGCAGGTACCGAAAGTGAGTGGTCTGCGAAGGAATTGATGGGGTCGCTGGGCGCACATACGCCCGCAGGACAGTACAAAGGCTGCCAGGATTGACTACGATGCCGTGAATTTTGATTGCATCTGATAAATGTCCAAAGAGTTATGGCCAGGCGCGTCGCGAAGTGGAGTTCCAGAATTTTGGACCGCGGTTTAAGCTTAAGTCCTAGCGCCTTGACACCCCCACGTCCATTCGGTTCCGACGACTGTCTCTCACATCGACGCAGCGGGCTGAAGTTGAGTAAGTCTAACGTACAACGTCTATCGAATGTGCGAGCGAATTGACAATCATGGAGCGAATGCTTGAATGTGTTCATCACGCTGATGTTCCAACACGGGTGAGCGAACTGTTGCCTAAAGATAGCATGTAAGACGCGTCTCGTCTCCAGGAGGCTCAGCCCCTCAAAAGCCACCAAAGTCCAGCTCCTTGTCTGTCCTTCTTGTCCACGTTCCTTTTATCAACAAATCTAGCAAGGTGAAAGGAAAAAACACAATTGTAGTGGACATCATCATGGGCAAAGCCACACAGGCACCGCCGGCGTACCGCGATGACCCGGACGCCGTCTCCCTCCACACCACACCAGACGACTACACGTACAACGACGCGCCCGAGATCTCGGGTCTCCCACCTTCCTACACAGACAGCGAAACCGGAAGCAGTACATCAATCACCGCGCCTCCAATCCACCACGTCCCTCCTCCCACCACACGCACGAACCACAACAGCCCAACGTTCAAGCACGGCGTGCCCGTAGTCTGCGAGACACAGAACATCCAAGATGCGCAGACTGACTCCGATCCCGTTGCCCTCGAAGCACTAATCCGCTTCAACGCCGACATCGCGCCCACGCCGTACATCTACATCATGGGCACGCACAAGGAGACGATCAAGCGCGGCGACAAGAAAGAAACGCAGCACATCACCGACTTCCGCATCGTCGTGAATCTGCAGCGCTACCTACACAAGAACTTCGATCCCTCCAATACGGAATCTCGGCATCTGTACACCGTTGAGAACGGCGTCAAGACACACCGCGGCTCTAGCTTCAAGTGCCGCGCCCCAGGCTCCAAGCAGGACATCGAGCTCGGTACTTCCGCGGCGCCAACATTGACGGAATGGTGTCACAGATACTGCGCCTCGCCCCGCATGCTACGCATCTTCCGTCTCGAGCGCACCGTCCCCGGCCTCGACAAAACGTACCTGAAAAACTGCCTCGAAGGCCTAATCGCCTCAACCAACTACCGCGGCACCATCAGCATCACCTTCCCCATCGAAGACCGCAACCTCGACATCTACACCACCAACAAGATCAACCAGTGGCGCCTCAAGACATGGGTCTGCTGGATCTTTTACATCTCTTTCCTCTGGATCTTCACGTGGCCGTACCTCTTCTTCATGACGAAGCGCTACGCTGTCGTGACTGCGGAGTGGCCATGGAGTCTCACAGTGGATGATTTTAAAGTGTACAGGACGGTGAGCGAGGAGCAGTGGTTTGCGAAGTGGAATGTTGCTGTGAGGAGACTGGTGTTGGATCGGTATCAGGGCGAGGCGAGCGAGCAGATGATGGAGGGCGTTATTGCGAGGCCGGAGGATCCGCGTATGCCTGGGACGATCGGTACTGGGCATGAGGGGATTGATGGTGCGGTTGGGGTTTTGGCGCAGGGGTTTCGGGTTGCGAGGGCGATTAAGGGTGGT
>Ga0265797_10002954_pt1 | contig 27875 bp, 27 predicted proteins | sample P2T30metagenome_FD_192433 | JGI IMG/M metagenome (GOLD analysis project Ga0265797, IMG submission 192433) | Plant litter microbial communities from East Loma Ridge, Irvine, California - P2 T30 | ecosystem: Environmental > Terrestrial > Plant litter > Unclassified | place: USA: California... | reverse complement strand
CACACAAGAGACCTTCCATGAAACTCTGCAGCAGCACTAATCTGAAACACGCCGTGGGTTCGTCGTTGCCGCCGGACCTGCCAGTGAGAAATTCTTCGGTCGATTTCCAGAGCGCTGCGCAGTCGATATTCGCCAAGCGGAAGCAAGTCGTCATTACATCCGCAGCGGCCCAAAAACGTTTTCGCCGCAAGAGATCAGCAACAAACAGATGAAAGCTGCTCTCTCGCTGCAACATGGGAGGGAGCGAACGGCGACTGACGATGTTCGTGTTGGACATCTGTCTGTAACCCGAATATATCATCCTGAGCATGAGGACTGTGATGAATATCTAAGCCAGTGTAAGCTTTGACTCGGCAACGCTGTCGAGTTCTATCTCTTACCTGCTCGTCATCCAGGTCTTCGGGGTCTTGAGCGTCGTTCAAGTTTGCTTCGCGAAGGTCGAGGTGCGTTGTGGCGACATTTGTCGGGTTGCCACGCAATGCTCCACACACATCCCGCAGCAGGTGGAGAATACACACTGCTCTTCCCGTCCAGCTCTTGTGCTGCATACGAACGCGACTTTCGGCCATGGAGCGACCGCTGTAGTCGTAGAGCTTAACGACGTCTCCTTGGTCGTACATAAGGCGCATGATCTCAGCGGCTACAGGAAACAGATTCTCGTGTTCACCCAGATACTCTCGAGCCACGTGCCTTGCTTCCTTGAAGATACCGAGAGCTCCCAGGCGGACTACTTCTTGGACGTAGCTTGCCAGGTCGATTTCGAAGTCGAAGCAGACGTCTTCTTCATCATCGCTTGCAGAAGAGCATTGCGAGGATGCGGATGATGTCTCTTCAGAAGACATCTTGAGTGTTGTGTATAACCTTGCCTTTCGATGTTGGGTTGGGTTGTTCAGGACCGTGATGATACAAACATGATCGGGTTGAAGTCTTTTGTGTTAAGTGCACGGCTGAAACATCATTCATAACCTGGGCGAGAAGATGGAGACCCCGTTCCGCGCACAACAAGTCGCTTAATGGGGAACGTTGACTGATGTAACTACCATCAGCGTTTGCAATAATGGTGGTTGCAGTACGCTGGCGAGGCTGACCCGCCTCTTGTTAACAGCGAATCATCAACGCAAGCGATATCACCACCACGGCGGGGTAGCTGTGAAAAAGGCATCCAAATCGTGTAAATTGACTGTATTCGGACGAGCCCGCAGCTGCTGGTAAGATTATACCATAGATATTCCCAGCCAAGCGAGCACGTAGTGATGTTCAGCCATCAATAGCTGGTGACACGTGGGCCTCTCGCCCAACGAGACCGCAAAGTCATGCGCAAGCGGTCCAACTGCATCAACATGTGCAGTAACTAGTGGCGTGTTGCTCGCGTGATTTTGGTGATCACGTAGTCAGTCTGGCCTTCACAGAGTGGATCGCGGTTCTGCAAGGAGGAGTCTTCAGCCGGACGTGACGTATCTACCAGGTCACAGTCAATACAAATTCAGGAGCTCAGTCGTGTGTGAGACCACTTGGTGCGACCACCCATCGACACAAGACAAGAAACGCCGCAATACCGAACGCGACATGCAAAAACTTCTCCGGACAGTATGGATTGGTCAAGCAGCGGTGCCTGACTACTGGACTTCATTAGGTCAAGACTTCAAAAAAGTCGAGATCCCATGTAAGCTGAGCAGAAGCAGGACCAGATGGTGCCGGCCAGACAGAAGACAGCCGCCGACAGGCGGCTACCTCTACTTCGAAATGAGCTTCAACCATGTCTCGGGCCCAGCTCTGATGAGTGCAACTGTTCGCATCAATCTTCAGTCGTCCCCCAGGGTGTCTATGGGATCAACTGCTCCCGAAGGTCCGCTTGGCCCGCGTGATCCACCAACGAGACAGAGGTCGGTGACCGATACAGCTGAATTCAACCCACGGGGTGGCGGAGGCGGCTTCTCTGGCAGCTTGGGTTCGCTGAGCCGCCAGACACGGACGCAGTCATCGACCAGGGATTCATGGTTCTTTCGGTCCAGTAATTGCGGCGGAAGCGAGGCCAAGTTCGACTGGGGACGCAGTACATCAGAGGACACGACTGGACTCTGGAGGGGATTTGCTGGAGCGATCGTTTTCTGGGAGGAACGACAGGGTCAAGAACAAGACGGCCTCGAAAGGGTCACTGTCAGCGTTTCTGTTACCTGCAAAATCAAGAGATGTTTCTTTGCTCGGATCAAAGGCAAACATCTCCAACAAATCCAGGTTGACACGACATGGGGAGAGTTGATCGACAATCATCGCTTCGGAAACCTCATGACAGCCCTTCAAGGAGATATCGTTAGTCGTAACGGAGAACTGGAGGTGATAGGTGAGCTTACCACTGCTGGGCGGTCGTATGTCGCGGCTGACCAATACTTCCAGTGTGAGGGATCTCTGCGGTTCAGTCTTTGGTTCAGGAGCAGCAGTGTGAACTTGCATTAGCGATCAGCTTCTCGTATGACAAGAGGCTTATATGTGGCAAGGTTCGCGAGCGCACAAGCTTGTGTCGTCTCATGTCTAGTCTGCAAGAGCGACAAGATCATCAGTCGGAGCAATATTCCATACCTTCAAATGGTAGCATTTGTCTCTTCACACGTCTTCAATGTAACCATCGATCTCGATATTGCAGTCACCTTCCTTTGCAAGTTCACCCTTACGATCTTGAGAGAACTGCGAGTGTTATCCATTGCTCGTGAGTGTTCATTTGCGGCTGCTCGAGCGAAGCATCCGTTACTGTCCTTGTCTGATGCCCGTGCATGATATGCTCCTCTTGGTTGTGCTCTACTTTCTTGTTCTAGCCCAGTGATCATTGCTTGTGATAACAGTTGAGCGCGGCCTCTGCTGAGAATGCAGTCCTATATGGAGTGCGCAGCATCTGTGTAGCAGTGCTGAAGGGTCGGTTCTCTTTCATATCGCATGCCGGCTTGTTTCCTATCGGTATTTTCAAGTCAATGCCGCCCTCTTGCCGTCTCTTACTACAGCCCTGGGGCTCTCAGTGTCTTGATGCACTTTGTTTGGTGAGCGCTGCTTGGGTAGCGCGCATCGACGCCGACGCGTGCTGGGAAGGTGCCGCTGCGGATCCATTTTCCTGGAGAGTTCATTGCAGCATTACGCACGTGGCGCTCGTATCCTGCGTATACCAGGTCTGTAATGGTCTGGTGGATGTCGGCAGATCATAGCTGTGTAGTTGTCTTGTGTTTTGACCAGGCGCTCCACCGTTCGAAGTTGCGGGTTGCCTGATCAGGAAACCATCGCGTCACGATCTGTTGATAGATAGACCACAGCACCTGCACCACCGAAAAGCTGATCTACACGATTGCATACGGTACGGATATAAGCTACTTCACAGGTAAGTTTTCATTCACATCACGCGTGCTGGAACGAAACCATCGAGGTGAACCAACAAGCACCGGGAGTTCCGTCACCTGCTTGACTGCTTGATGCAAGCAAGAATTGATTCATGATAATGTAACTCCACTCTGTTATGTAAAGGAATCGGAGCATTCTGATCATCAAACCCAGAAAAAGAATCGTTGATCGTTAGTAAGGCCGTTGCTTCGTCATAAGTTGAGCAGCGCACACCTCCTGCCAGACACGCCCTTGGCACCATCGTACCGCCAAAACCAAAAGTAAAACAACGGGGCAGCGTCCTGAAATGCAGTTTGATACCGCAATTCCGGGTCGCTCGTATGGAGTATCGTTGAGGCTCGACGACGAGCCTTCATCGTCAATGGAAACGCAAGGAAGAAGACGATTGAAAGGATCCTGCAACCTAGACACGGAAACGCACCGTTACCCTTGATCACCAGTCTCTCCGACGCTCACGGCGGGCTAGTGGCAACTGTTTGGCTTGTCGGGGGCATCATCAAGCCTCATCATCTTCGTCATCTTCTTCGTCACCACTATCTTCTTCGTCGTCGTCGTCCTCCTCCTCCTCCTCGTCTTCTTGGGTCTCTTCGTGGTGTGCATGCAAGGCATAGTCCGCGTTCACGTTCGCTGGTCCGGCGCCGCCATGGCTGTTCTGAACGTTGGCATATTGCTTCCTCAGGGCGTCAACAGAGTTCTTGTTTACTTTTCCGAAAGCCTTCACTTTGATGTTGTGCTCGACCGTAGTGACCCCACCAAGATGGAGGCGAGACATGGGATCAAGCCTCTCACCCTTGTTATCCATGTCAACTTGGATTGGTACAGGTTGCATCGGAGCTTCACCTCGCCTTTTGGGCATCTCGAGCGCGGTAGGACGAGGAGGCGTAGACCCTGTGAAGATGATGGCATGCTCCGACTTTCTCACACTCGGTTTTGACACGCCTTTGCCGCCGTAGGTGTTAACTGGCAGAGCATTGCAGTAAGTGCCTGCCTCTCTGACAACAACGAATCTTCGGACTTTGGAGAACACTCGCTCGCCAAGATGGTTGATGACAGTTCCTCTCTCCCATGCTGTGACTCTGGACGTCCCTCCGGCAGGCTCTGACCACAATACCAGGAAGACTCTGCCAATGGTAAAGAACTCCCTGGGCTTCGGCCGAACCTTGTACGTTTTGAACAACGTATCCGTGAGCTCTGGCTTATCGATCTTGACGCTCGATGCATTGTTGTTCGGTGGGTCTCCTCTTTGGATCGCACTCGCGGTTCCGCCGTGATTGAAGACAACATTGACGGGGGTTTCCGAGGTGATCGTTTGCGGCCTGTGATTCAAGTTCATATGACCCATTGCACTTGCGATATTTGGAGGTGATCCAGGGTTGAGCGGCATGTTACCTGTCGGAGGTGATCCAGTGTTGACAAATGGGAACTGTGGTAGCTGTGTAGGTGGCGGCAGGGGACCAGTGTATGTTGAGCTGGCCAGCTGAGCAGGCTGCATCCGCGCAGGACGGGGCAAGCGTCTGCCATCACGCATGAAAAGCTCATCGGTACTTGGAACGTAGACAAAATCGCCTCCCAGGACTGGACTGGGCGTCCATGGCGGCAGAGATGGTTGACCTCTTGGTGGCATAGGGTTGTTCGCCCCGGCTGGCATGTTCTGAGAAGGGCCAGGAGGGTATATCGGCCGAGCACTGGAGGATGGGGCCGCGCGATTAGTTGGCTTTGACATGATGACAGTGCTTGGACAAGCTATCTCCAACGTCGGGAGCCATGATAGCAGCTACCACAGGCCCTATATGCTCAATGCGGCTCATTGAAGTGTCCACCTGACAGTCATCTGTCGACGCTGGGGTAGCATGTGAAGGCACAGTACAGTGGTGCGCGCTAACGCATGCGGCATGCAAGAGATACATTATTACACGACTTATGCCGTTGTAGCTACTAGCCAAGCTTGGGAAGGGAAGAGAGATGCAGAAAACCCCCACGAAACTCGGTTGTGGCTGATAATGTATCATATCAGGCGTTGTGGTTGCGTTTCGGGGAACGATGGTTGTGCTGTGTGCAACGGTGCAAGTGACAGCCTCGTGTGCGCAGCCAAATACGTGAACTCCAGTTCATGTCAACTTGCTAGACCCGCATTATTGGAAGGGATGAGGTCGTTGATTCATACGTGCGATGCGCAGAAATTCATTGTCTTACCTCCGTAGTGTAAAGGGGTGGCTTCTTTGAGGCGATACATACAATGTTACAAGATAGCTTGACGAGCCTAAAGATGGAGTCTCCAAGAAAGAGGACCACGGGAGAAGTTACTGTACCTACTGTACACTACCGGATGTGCGGCGAAAAGAGCGGGGCTCCCCCGATGCGAGTTTCAGCCTTGCAAGCTCTCTTTGAGAGACTTCGTTCCGTCGTCCCTTCGTCTCACAAGATCTATCTGTACTCACGATCTGAACGGTACGATGTTCGACATGGAAAGGTTGGATCTTACTGGGATGGTTTCAGAATCGGCGAAGGCGTACATGAAAAGCCATGTACAACAGAAACAAATTTGTTCGAGACCGAGGTTTGACGGCAATGCTCCAAGAAACAGATATTCCAGTCAAGGGAAAAGAGCAGAAGCGAGCATCCACGACATCATAGCCGCAGTACTTGTATCCTGCTGGCCTCGAATCATGCTCGGGCTGGCACGAGGTACATGCTAAAATGAATATTCTTGTAACGTTGTAGCAAAATCCTGATCGGACACCAATTTACGTTGCTCACGCTTTTTACATCGATCTCTCAATGCACTAACGTCCCGGGAGTCATACAAGATTCAGGCTGCCAGCTTGGGATCGAAGCTCACTGTCCACCGACAGAAACAAGGTAATCGTTCGTGATAGCATGTACGAGACGTACCGTACATCGGCCGAAGACCCGGCATGAAACAGATCGAAAAAGCCATCGAAATTCAACGTTCGTTTAGCAATATTATCGTGCTACTTTGGAAACCAAGTAATCACCAGAAGGAACCTTACGCCAGGTAAAATGCTCCCAGCCAACGTTGACAAAGGGATCTGTTGGAATCTGCGTTGAGCATCACCCCCAGAGTCCGCGGGCGTATTTGCGATGAATAGAAGACCATGGGAAAATGCAAAGGCAAGCCAGCAAAATCTCACACCATGCACGGTCTGCAGAGCTTGCCACGAGATCGACTATTCCTGCTGCTCCTCGTTACTTCCATCATCGCTGTCATCGTTATTCTCATCGTCGTCTCCATTGTCATCGTCTTCGCCTTCGCCTTCGTTGTCCTCGCTTTCTTCCTCGGAAATCGGAGGAGGCGGCCTTGGAAGCGGCCGATCTCTCCTCCACAAGGTCCAGAAATGATGCCTCAGAGCACTTTCTGATCGCTGGCTGACTCTGCCAAAGTCCCTGGTTCTGTCTTGGTCCTCGATTGCCTTGGCGCCCATGAGGTGCACTCGAGACGCAGGATCGAGACGGTCAGCAAGATTCGTCGGATCATCCAGAACAACTCGTATGGGCGGCGCTCGCATGCCATCCTCATTGCTTACGGGTCTCTCACGATCGAGTGGCACCGGAGGCTGAGGACTTGAGTAGATGATGCAGTGATGCGATTTCATAATCCCAGGCGCCGAAACACCACGTCCACCGTAGGTCTTGATCGGCAAGGCAATACAAAACGGTTCATTGGGGGGTCCAGGATGAATGATCACATAGCGCTCCACTCTGGCATACACACGGCCTCCTGCTGAGGAGAGGTTGATTCCTGGAGTCCACATGGGAGCCTCCGACGATCCACTGTCAGGCTCGCCACAAAGCATCAAGATGATCTTACCAACATCCCCTTGGTTCCTTTCACGACCAGAGAAGCCTGGAAACATTGTCAACAGAACACCATTGTTGCCGATGGGTATAGCACGCGCAGATTTGCCTGGCCCTGGAGCTGAGTTCCCTTGCTGGCTTTGGCCAGATGATGACCCGGTGAAATGAACAGGAATATCTTTCGAAAACCGTGGGAGCTGGACAGGCCCATTTTGACCGTGGTCCTGCTTGGTATCTGATATCTTCTGCCTCGTAGAATTTTTGCCATTGCGTTTCAGGCTCCGGATGCCTTCGAGTAAGGATCCACGGCCAAGACTCTGCTGAAGCTGGTTCTGAGTCAATTTGGGGAGGAGTGGCAAGAGTGCATGCTCATTACCAGCTGAGACTGCACGCACACTTTTCCCTGGACGCACTGGTTCCTTGAGATCAATTTGACCTGGAGTTCCTTGGTAGAAAGCAAGCGGCAGTGCCCTCCCGGCAGAGATGGATGTCGTGGACTTTGAAAGTGCGTCTTCCAATCCTGGCATCTGCATCGTCGGCCCCAACGCACTGTCAAGATTGTGAGCTGCAGACGGGGATCCGCTCGGCAGACTGCCCTGGCCGTCTCGAATATGAGTCCGGTCATTGAATAGGGATACTCCGGCAGTGTGGCTTGCTGGGGCTGAGAGAGCTCGGGATCGACCATCAAGTAGATAACTGCTACCATCTCCTGGTGGAGTGCCGGAATATAGGAATGGCAGATTCCCATCGAATCTGGCACCATCGAGCGACTTCGCTGGAACATGCTTCGGGCGAGCATAGCGGTCCCCATTCTTGAGTGCGATCTCGTCGGTTCGCGGAAGATTGATGAATTCTCCACCAAGGGTCGGGCTGTTCGTCCACGGCGGTTGAGCTGTACGACTTGCCGGCGAAGACATCCTAGCCCCGATCAAACGTTCCCATGGTGCTGCTGACACAGGATGCAAGCATATACGCGCGTATCTCACTCTATCTATGTATAAATAGGGATTCGGCTGCGGCTCTCCTGTGGTCATGTAGAGGTGCAGTGCAGGAGATGGTACATCCGTTGAAAAGCTGCACGTGAACTCGCGATTTCCCAGTCCCAATCGGTGACCAGCACACTCATGCAAGCCACGAGCGCGTGGGCCAGCGTTATCGTGCATAACATGGTGACCACGGCACCACGACCAAGACTTAAGCCCTGAAGGAATGTACCGGAGGTAGAAGTGTCACCATCTCGTTTCTGGGGTTTCATCTGGCATGGGCACGGTCCACTCCAAGTCGAACGCCACCATATGCACGGTGGCATGGGAGGGACGGCAGGTACATTAGTTTCATGCACGGAGCTTCACTGTGCAGCTGTTGTGACGTGCGGGTCAAGCCTCCAGAACACGTACCTCTCCTGTATTCACTCACACTAAACATACAAACTCTCTCGCTTCGCTGTCGCGATTGCCGACGGCATCGCCGTCCCCCAACTTCTAGTGATGTACCGAAGCAGACTGTATCCTATCTCACGTAATCTTCGCGGCTCAGCCTCGTTATGCAGGGCATTCCAGAGGGGCAAAACCCATCGGATGAACACGCTGATCTGAGTGCCGATGGAGAAAAGAACTCCGGTGGCGAGGCTGAGGAGCATCTCGAAGGATTCGTCAGCGACACACATGATCCCCAAGCCGACCCGTCACTACCTGTCCCTACCCAAAGCCAGAGTCGTAATGAATCTTTGCCTCCTGGTGTAAGTACACACAATCCAAGCCTTCAAGAGCACTATCTAATTTTCGATACAGTTGATGTCAGGCTTGGACACGTTGCCCACGCAAGAAGAAGGCCTACCAGCAGGCAATGCCGCGCAACAATACCCGCTCAACCCGGTTTTCGAAGCGTACGAACGCCGATATCGTCATCTTGCGGATGTCGCGTTCGATAACTCGTCCCGGCGTATGGAACTGCGACATCGTTTGGACAACTTCAGACAGCATTTCTACCGATTGCAAAGTTCCATCGAACTTCTTGTGCAGCCAACCACTAGCACCATCGACTCGAATGCGTCTGCGAAGAAGCCACGGGCCCGACGGAAGAAGTTGCAATCGGCCGTCAAGCTGGATCTCGATGCACTGCAGAAACAATTACTTGCCCTCGATGAACTCGCAGAAGAATTTACGGACAACGATAGAAAGCAAGAGGGTGCAGAAAGATCGTTCGACAATGCAGTCCAGACCATTACTACTAAGTTGCGCCGAAACAAGCTTATTCCCGAGAACAAGTCAGCGTCGGAAGTTTCCCTGGCACCGACGATTGCTTCGGTGTCCGAACACCCAAGCAACATCTCACCGCCCATTCCGGACCAGCTCGAAGCATATTACGCCGCGTTCAGCACGTTGAGAAACATGGCCGAAAGAATTGGCGACCTTCAGTCCGAACAACAAGAGCAGTGGGAACGCCGCGGTGTAATGGAGGACCAGGGGCAAGTTCTGGACCAGAGCGATGACGACTTTACTCGTGCATGGAACGAGACGCTCGAAATTGCTTACAAGGATTTCACAGCAGCGCAGGCCGCTGTTGAGAGAACACGTCAAGATTGTGATGCGATGAACATATCCATACCAACATGGGCCGAGGTGGTCTCGGTGGGAGAGAAAGACGATCCGTCGAGCATTAACGCGCCTGATCAAGGCATTGTCAGCCTTCCCAACAGTGTACCAGGCGATTCACAGCCCGGACTGCAACAAGGTGTACCTCTTGGTTTCAATCAACCATTACTACAAGGTGGTGATTCTCCGCTCGAGACACCACCTCATGCTCCCTTCTCGAAAGACAGAGTAGCTCGCTGGATTGAGACCACCGACCCAACTGTTGAGCCACAGCATCCCGAATCTCCAAAAAGTACACCAGTTGTACTCCCAGCGGACTTGACGCCGGCATTGGAACCTCGAGACATCGCTTTGCCGCCACCTTTGGAATACCAATGGAGCACTACAGTTCCTGTCTCGGCACGGTCTGAGAGCGCTGCAATGACCACATCGACTTACAACGTCACCTTTGGTGCAGTTAATACTGCGCCCCGAGCCCAAAGTGTTGGTGATGAGAAGGGTCTCGAAGTAGGTGCCGATTTGCTGAGACCTCTCGAGATCACCTAGTCGCTGTAAGCATCAGAGCCTCGTTCAGGGTATCTTTTCTTTGCTGTGACACTGGTCATCTTTGCTGCAGCCTGGCTGTAGCCTAATTCGTGCCAGCGCCAAGGTAGCCGATTGCGACACGTTCACGTGCAACAACATGTTCGTCAGAATGGCGGCTGGCTTGTCTGACAATGATACACGCGGAGGTGTTGCAAGTCTACTGATCGTGATACAGTCAGAGCCTGTTTATGCTGTCATCTTCAAGGTGACAACAATTCAGTTGGCATGTCATGGGTCCGCTAGGATATGTTTCCGTCTAGCAAGTTTCTCACATTAGGGTTTGCATTGTCAGGAGGTATGCCACGGGATAGAAATACAAGGGTGGCGCAGTCAAATTAGATCTACATAGCATCCCTGTGTTCGGTTTGTTCCGCAAAGGTTGGACGACGGTGCTGGGCCATACAGGCTCTGGTATCTGCCTGGACGCGAAGCGCATTCCTCACCTCAGTCAGCAGCAGTTTCTCCTTGGTTGCCTTCTTTTCACCGTAACCTGCCGAACTACCAACAAATCCAGCGACGACTAGGCTACCCTTGCCATGCGGAGAGCCGCATTGCAGACACAGGAGCACATGAGTGGCGATCAGGCGGCAAGTTGTATCCACTGAGAAACCGTCTGCGATATTGTTCTTGGATCGGATGTCTTCACGAGTGCAGATGCAGGTATCAGGAGTCTTGCGTATACCTCGGCAGCTACAACAGTCCGTGCGGACAGGGGTTATGCTCTCTTGGAAAGCAACACGGCAGCAAGCGAGCAACGGCTTTGGGACTTTCGGAAAACAACACTTTTTGAGACTATCTTATGGAGATGGTCGGATCATTTGCATATGATGGCGGTTGACGTTTGGGGCACAACACAACAGCTCGAAGCAAGCATTGACTCGAATGATGAGCTTAATCTGGGACCGGGCTCGATCACAATACAAATCTGAACGACTACCGCTACCCAATCAGCCAGGTTATCAAGCCGACTGTTTCAAGGAAAAGGTGTCGAGTCTCGGCATTTCCGAAGATGCCGTCGACATCAGCGCGGCTGAGATATTGGCGCGCCTCGCGAATTTCTAATCAATGTAACGACTCACACACATGTCCTCGCTGGTGATGTCCAAGGTCGCTGATGCATACGTGTACAGGCAAGACACATGCAGGATTGGATCATGGTCGAACTATGGTCATTGCCGATATCACAAACAGACATGGTCCGGTCAAGACTTAGTGGAATGAGTGCCTTGCCTGCAACAAGCTTCGACGTGTTCGCCTCAGATCACTGTGCAATCACGTAACTCACCGGGACGGGGCGCAGGATATCTGCGAGGCTGGCTTCAGGCGTTGGACGACGGTGTTCACGCTCAGACGTGTCAACAGCGGAGAAGACGCAATCAACGTTTGCCCAAAATGCTGAGACAACACTGCTAACCGTCTGGCTCGTCAGATGTCTTATGGCCCTTTTCAACCCAGTTGAGACGTCCGTGTGTTTCAGCGACTGCCAGCATGCCACCTGTGAGGCTGTGCCTGGTCTCAACACTTCGTCTCGGATCTCATGCTCGCCAGAACCGAGAATGATGCTCGTTGGTTCTTGGAGTCGGGCCTATAATGCAACCCGCCATCGAATTTTTGCAGAAGCTATTCGAGGCTTGGATGAAATCTGTCCAGACATTGACACGTCACGAGACTCAGGTTGAACGGAAGGCTGTCTGTGTTCACAGTGTCGCACGCTAGCAAGGCCTCGAGACAGCAGCCCTCTGGCCTTGCGACGATCGGCACGCATTCCTCTGTAGCCTTGTTCGACACTCAGCATTTGGGCACCAATCTGCCTCTGACTCAAAAGCATGAGCCGAGTCAAGAATACATCTGAGTCATAGATGTACAGCATTACATGTCACCATGTTAGCTTGTATGTACTGCAGCCCAAACAGACGGCGAACTCTGTCGAGTGAGACTTAACGCTTTCCAGAAAGTCGTCATAGATCTCCACACAGTAGAATGTTGCTTGGGTCCTCAAGCCTTCAGTGCTCACCGCCGCTGCCTGAGCTCCGTGAAAGAGGCGGTCGTGAATCACCAGTGCATGAGTTACACCGCCAATAGTCTGTCGGAACGGCAGCGAAAATGACCTCGACGTGTTCTGGCCCTTTGTGATGTATGCGTACCACCCTGCTGGCCCTAGAGTTTGCGTTGAACAGACAGCAGGTAACCATCGTCGTGCAGTGACAGCCACATGTGCTGTTGTGGTGTTGTACTCCATCGTTTGCATGCAAGAAATGTGTGCTGCCAAGTACAGAGGAGGTACGGACCGCACGGGATATCGTTTGATGGTCAGACGCTGCCGCTAGCCTTGTGAAACAGACCGGGTACAGACATGATCGCAACCGGCACTAAGCAAACAATCGAGGCGCCTTTCTGACTGCAACCCCGAGAATTGGGTCTTGTGCTCCAGTTTTCTGTAGTTTTGTAACGGTGCAGCCTGGACTCTTTGGACGAAGGCTACATCACCAGTACCCTGAGCCTGATTTGCGGTAACATGTGAGAGCCTCCCACGTCTTCGATTTTGGAAGGGTGGTGGGCGTCGCCCGTATGATCAGTCTCCAGCAAATAGCTGCCGGGAGATGTCGACGAGCAAGTCACGATAGCCGCGCTGTTTGACAGGTTGCCTTGTTTTTACGGCTCCTTTCCTTCTCAGCGGGACGTGTCATATTGGCTTCCGCACTGCCGGTGCTCCTGGCACCACTGGTGAACAAAGCTGTGAAAGCAGCTTCGCACCCTCAGCGCGCATCGCTAGACACGTGGACGGCTTGTGCATCGAAGCGACGGCTCGCTACTGCATCCTTAGCATCACGACTTCTGGCATCGTCTCTTACATTGCAGTGCATAACATGCACAATATGCAAGTCTACACCGGTCAATGCATGCACCCCGCAATATTCCGTAGATTCGGTGCGCTCTACCGAAGACAAGACCAGACAAGACCCGGAGCGAAAACAGAAGCCGGATCGACTAGCCCGAACCCAATTTGACTTTTACATACACAGATCCACTCAATGGCGGCCTCAGGAGCGATGTTGTTGAGGTTAAAACAACCTCACGTCTCTCTATACAGCACTTTAATTTGCATGTCGGACAGACGAACACATGCTCTCTCGAAACGAAGGATACTGCTCCGTTCTTCGTGGGGGCCTCGACAAGGCTGAACGATCGTCGAGCATCGGCGCAAATTGGTGGGCGGTCGAATCAGACTCGCCGATAAGACATCATTGCAACTTCGGTTTGCTAAGCGCCGCCTGCACATACTCTCTTAGACTACGGCGCATGACCTGCAATGCTCTGATCAGAAGCAACGAGCGGTACGACTCTATGCTGACTGCAGAGATCAACGATGCCCGAGTCTCGAGACGACTACTATCGCTTGAACCACCGAGCTCTACATGACGTCGACACACAATGTTGAGTCGGCAAAAAGCTGGTGAATGTGACGCAAGATGCTTTGAACTTTCATACTCTCGTGTGGAAGCTAGTGTGCCATGTTATTCGTTGACATGACTGCGTATCGATGTGCAGCCGAGTGATTGATCATGATACCCGCAGCAAGGTTGCTGCATACGACTGGCGTGGTGAACATTCCGCAAGGTTGATCAGATGCCCGTTACCAGGGATTTGTTGGTGCCGGACGTGATCTTCGAACAACCTTTTGGTTGTGTTCATTCAACTGCTCCATGATGTTTACCATCGGTATGGATCAATGATAGCTTTTGCGGCGTCACCGGGCTTGGTAAGCCATCCAATTGCTGTAGTGAATGCATGACGATCTGATTCAATTTGAACATACAGCGACACGATATGTTTGCCTGATTAGATTCTTTTTCTTCTCACACGTGTAAACATATTGTGAATCGGTCGTGAATGCAGGAGCATCGTTGCCCTAACCCTAAGCCTAATGATACCCGCACTACTTGCATGTAAGAGTGTTGCTTGCCGAACACATGTCTGTTAATCGCCTGCTTGTGCGAAGTCAAAAAAACTGGTGAAGCATGTAGTAGTCGGCACGAGCATCAAGCAGAGAGGCTCAATATGTGGATACATGCATCACAACATCAAATGCGAACCAATCTGTGTACTCAAGTTTGGTAGGTGATGATCTTCCGTGTGTTACTTACTAGAAGAGGAACAAGAAGCACCTGTCGATAAGCTAAAGACCCAACAAGAAAGCGAGAGTGTTCAAAGAGATTGATATGTCTTCTGTTGCGAGGCTGGACATTGTGAAATAAAAGTATCATCTTGCTCTCGATTCGGCCGTTAAGATTCGTGATCAGTTATCAGCATCAACAAATGAACATGGATCGTACCCTGGTGCCAGTAGCGTGCTGTTCACCAAGAGTGTTCGTATAAGTAAGTTGGTACACGGCGAGTGTGCAAAAGAAAAAGACAGCAAGAGCACAAGAGCGCATTCTGCTAGTCAGAGATCAATAAAAGCCGCAAGACAGGGAAGCGCATAGGTGGCGTACGAGACTGACCTTGGAACAGCTGCTGGAGCTCACTCATCATCGCTTGCATCTTCTTCGCCACTTGCTTCTTCGTCTTCTTCTTCAACATCCTCTTCGTCGTCATCGTCATCGTCAGAATCGTCAGCAGGAGCGGCGGAGGCCGTAGAGGCAACAACACCAGCACCTACGACGCCTATGGCTCCGGCGACAGTCGTTGTCCGCTGAGCATTTTGTGCTTGATTGCGTCCGGGGCCAGCCCTCGATTGAGATCGAAGCTGGTCTTGCCACACGTTTGCGAACTGTGACTGGAGGGCGTCGATGGATTGTCTGTTCACGATACCCAGACTTTTGGTCTTGATGTTGTGATGGACTTGATGGACGCCCCCAAAATGGATCCTTGACATAGGATCGAGTATGTCCGTTCGATTGTCTGGGTCAACTCGGATTGACAGCGGCCTCATACCAGTGTCTCCGCGCGATGGCCGCTCGTCTGGCCGTGGCTGCGGGGGAACTCTGCCAGTGTAAATGATGGCATGTTCAGATTTCACAACCCTGCGCTTAGCCACTCCTTGTCCAGAATATGTTGTGATCGGAAGAGCGTTGCAGTATTGGTCACTTTCTCGAATGACCACAAAACGGCGTACCTTGGAAAAGACCCGCTCGCCTAGATGGTTGAGTACAGTGCCTCGTTCCTGCATTGTGACAATGGTGCCTGCGTTGCTGCCGTTGCCACCAGCCGGTTCTGCCCAAAGCACCAGGAATACACGACCGAGGCAGAAGAACCTTGAAGGTCGAACAATGTAGTCCGGGAACAGTCTTTCGGCACTGCCTGCAGTACCGATAAGCTCTCGCTGCACGGTAATGCCTTCAGCCTGTAAATTCCGCGGAGTGGGTGGAGCGTTTTGAATGATCGTCTGCACACCCGTTCTCTGGTCAACGGACTGCACCAGTTGTGCTCCTTGGCGTTGAATTGTCCGTGTCTGGACCTGGTTTGTGGCAGGGTTGGTAGCACCTGGATTGATGCTCGAGCTCGCCATCGCCTGCGTGAGCTGTCCCATGCCCGGAGGTTGGCTGCGTGGTTGGACCTGACTCTGCTCTTGAAGCTGACCACGACCTCGACCAGCAGCTTGGAGATGGCCACCTAGTGGCGTACCAATAGGCTGAGTTTGATTCGGTTGACCGGGACCAGGACCTTGTTGGATCTGATAACCTTGCGTGGCAGGCACATTTTGCGGTTGGAACGCAGGCACGGGTCCGTCGTAGGCAGCTCTGAGAAGAATGTTTCTTGGAACATTTGGAGGACGAGCATAACGTGGTCCATTCTTGAGGATGATCTCGTCCGTCCTTGGGTTGTAGAGGTACTCGCCACCCAAGCTGTCGCTGCGCTGCCACGGTAAAGCCATGTTGAAATCGCGCTTGATCGTTTGCACAAGGCTTTGTGGCAACGAAATGGGTCCTTCGTCGCGCCATCTTATGCGACGTGAGGCTCTGCTCCATGCAAACTAGTAGGAGCGGATGATCTCGCTGCATCAAGCCACGAGCATGTGAAGTTCAGCTGCGACCAAGCACTCCCTTCGTCCGCCAGCGCATGTGGACACCTGCATATGCATGCATACAAACCCCACACCCGAACCCTCTGTGGCAGAACTTGAGGCAGCCGTCTGTCTGAAGTCCAGCTAGACGTACCAATCGTTCATACGTCTTTATCACTTGTTTTGAAACACCAACTCGGCACGCAAGCAAGCTCATGCTTCAGTCGAGATTGTGCCTTAGGGTCACCACCGCGCACGATCCGTGTTGTCCTCACGCGCCTCCGTAGAGCTCCGTGAAGGCTTCATGGGCACCACTCGCTTCTTTCAGCCTTGTCGAACAGCACAGGATGGGATAATCCGCAATACTAGTCTCAAACAACGAAGTCATAGTACAACGTGCAAAAATCCATGAGTTGGGCCGATACAGAAGACAGAGGCGTGACGGAAGCAAACTCCACGACGTTCGAGAACAGACCGTTTGACATGTTAACACCACGGTGGAGTTCAGAAGTGACCTTGAATGAGCAGATGGAAGCTATGCAGCAGCACCAAGGTCTCGACAATGACAACGAATTTGAGGTATTTGGCCTTCTCCGGAGGAATCAGACTTGACTAAAATGCACTAGTCACCATCTGCTAAATCGCGTCAACCTCCTTCTCTGCAAGGCTTGCGGAATGAGGAGGAACATCAGCGTCAAGCATTATCCTCAATCTTCGACGCCTACAAACGCCGCCACCAGAAGATGATCGAAGTACGGTCTGAATACCGATCACAAAAGACGGAGGCACAGTATCGGTGCGCCAACATCCAAGATAGCTTGCATCATCTGCGTAGTTCATTTGAGGATGCTACGCGAGAAAAGAAAATCTCTCAGCCTGGCAGTGTTGCAGAAAAGCCAGTGCCACGCACCAAAAAGCGACAATTGCGGTTTCAGGCCAACGCTGACATGGAAATGCTCCACCGACGGGTCCAAGATCTTACTGCGCTGATGGAAGATCTTAAGAGCTACGACGTTCGAATTGAGAATGCCGAGAAGGCTTTTGACAATGCGTCACGAGCTATCTACAGTGCTGTGGAAGCGAGTGCTTTGATCGGTGATGACGGTGGATGGACAGAGGTCTCCTTTAAGCCAAGTTCGATATATCACTCTGAGCGATCAACTTCTTCGGCATCTTCAGTGTTGCCAGAGCTCGCCAAGTACTATGATGCCGTTGGAGATCTTAAGATCATGCGAGAGCGCCTGCACGACTTACTTATGGAACGCCAAGAGCAGTGGGAGCGACGCATCCTGCTAGTAGATCAGGAAGGATTCTCTGGCCCGAATGATGAAGAGTTCAACAATGAGTGGCGGCAAAGCCTCGAAGTCGCCGAGAGAGATCTACACTATGCGAAGAATGCTGTCGCAGACACCCGCCAGTCGTGTCTCGATGCACAGATCTCCATACCGGCCTGGGCTGCCATCAGCATGTCGAGCAATGCAGTGGATGACGAGCCGCGGATCCCTCATAGTGTTGAGCCTTTGGGTTCGTTGAAGAGCGCAATCACGCGAAACATACCCGCTCTTCCGCTCATTGATGGATTGAGAGTGATATCTGTCATTTCCGGTCAGCCTGTACAACGTACTGGCTCTCCGCTGTTGACTCCGCCTATCGACCGATCGATCATCCGTGAGAAAGTTGACCATTGGCTTGACAACGTCAAAGAAGCGATCGCGACTACTTCTGAAAAGGGCGACCACGACAGAATCGATGCAGGACAATCCTTCGGACACCCCGTGGTTAACTCACAGGAAGCTGGCTGCATGAGCTCACCGGCAAGCTTAGCTTGAACGACACTGTGAGCGTGTGAAACCTGTCAGTGAACATTGCTCTTGCTTCTATGAAGCATACTCTGCAGCGTCCGCAATTCGACTTATCTCTCATGAGCTTCCAGTGTTTTGTGGTCTTTTGGGCTGTTGTGAGTCGACTTCAGTCGACTGGAAGAAACTCCACGATTCTCAAGCGATTTTTGCATGTCACGATTTGAGGACAGTGTTGAATGTATGAGTCAATGTATCGGATGTATGACAAGAGTTATCTTTTTCACTCTGGGACTCACTTGCATGCAGGTAAATCGCATTGAATCAAAGTTTAAGTGTTCAAGAAAGATGAGAGGCACCATTATTTGCTCGCTGCTATAAGTTTAGAGAAAGAGAAAGGCTTCCTGACAGTACCGTTGATCCTTTCTTGTCATCATAATTCGTAGCTGTCCCGAAGACATATCAACATCTCGCGGATCAGCTGGTCAGGATGTTTCACCCGGCGTTGAACGCCCGGTCGACATCGTATCTGGTCATCCTCATGTCAAAACACTCTACCCATGACTGTTTCACGGGCCGTAGAGGAACAGGGATGCATCCGTGGTGCCCATCTGTGCTGGACAACTCGTCGTCATACCAGCAAGCCTGTACAGAGTCGCTGCCCTGCACACTCGCTAGTCACGCCGGATCTGTCGCTGTCGTTCTTTGCCACTCGTCATCATTCGTCGTTTGTGTCGCGAGATGCCCGTTGCTGTGTGGCTTGCGCCTCGCGGGCGCGATACTGAGCAATCACACTCTCGTAGGGTATGCCGGTTTGCACAGCTTGTGCGATCCGATGCGCAGCCTCAGAGGTACACCGAAGCTGTTTCAGTGCTGAGGTCCTCGCCATGGCATATTGCGCTGATAAGCCCCGACCCATCATGTCCCGAATGGAACGGATCTGGGCTTCATCAAAGCCTCGCTGCCTCAAATCTTCATCGGATATTGGAGGTTGTGCAGGCCGTCGAGTGCTACTTGGTGGGCTTGAGGTGCCACCAAGCGAGTTGGGCTGCGGTGAACGAGCTACATTTTGAGCGTTGCTGCGGAAGGGCTGCATGGTTGCTGGTGTTCCGGCGGCATTTGGTGGATGCCTCTCCATCGCCCTTTGGTATTGGGGCGGCAAGAGCTGACGAGAATCTGCGGGTCGCTGGGGTGTCTGTCCCGGCTCATGGGTGACGTCTGGGGGTGTCCATTCTTCTCGGACCGTCTGCAGAGGTGGCGCAGAAAATCCAAATCTTTCTCCGTTGACCTGTCGGAATTGATTCATGAGTGGGATGAGTGATTCCCGATTCACCATACCATACGCCTTGACTCTGATGTTGTGCTCAATTGTGTAGAAGTTTCCATAGTGTATTCTCGACATAGGATCGAGTGGTGTGGTTGCATTGTCTGGGTCTATTCGTATTGCGATGGCCTGCATGCCACGTTCGCTGTCTGATACCGGCGGAGGTGCGCTACCTGTGTAGACCAGACCATACTGGGACTGGTCTTGTTGCATATGCGTGGCACCAGTACCGCAGTGCGTCGAGATTGCGCTGTCAAGTCAGTGACTGGCCCACGTATCCAAAGGCACGGTTTACATACAGAGCAGTACAAGACCGGTCTCCTTCTGCAATAACAATGAACCGCCTGACTTTGCAGAATGCCAGTTGTCGGAACGCCACCGTGTAAACATCCCTGTTGGAGGAACGCGCGCCGGAAGACGGAGCAGGTGTCCTTCGACTGGTCGACGATCCGCTTGGTTCAGACCATAGCGTCAGTAGCACCTGATGCAAAAATCAGTGGACGTCGTCGTTGGTCGATGCCTTATTGGAGGATGTGACATACTCGCCCACGGGTGAAGAACCCTTTGTTGCGCAGCCTGTAACCTGTGATCGTTAGTATGTAGAACGTTTGGAACAGCAAGGTAGATCATACTGGGATCAAGGTCCTGCCGATGAGGGAGCTGTCCACCACCGTCACCATGAGGCCCTTGTCCGCCATTGCCACCCGTTGAGCCCTGTGACCCTTGGGTACCAGTCCTGCCAGTTGGTGTGAGACTAGTACTCTCTGAGTCAAGATTAGCTGTTGCCAGCACTCATCGGAGCACCTCTGACACTTACCGCTCTGCTGTGTGCCTGCTGCAAATACATACTGAGGCAATGAAGCATTCGTGGACCGAATCGATGACGTCGGGACAGCTGTCAGGTAGTTTGGCGAACACGCTTGTACTGAACGTACACTAGGAGAAGTATTTGGCGTCCATTGATTGCTCGGATTTTGAGAGATTGGGCTGGCTAGCGTTGAGCCGCTTCGGGCAGTCGAATCATAAGATGATGAGAGCTCCGTTAGGTATACAGCTGGGCCACGATCGATCACGGTGCGAGGCTGATTCGGTGAAAAGACCTCAGGCTGTCGTCTTTCTTGCGTCGTTGACGGACTGTTCCCTGCAACGTTATGCAGTTGGGAAGCAGTAGGATACTGAGATGTCGGATTGATGGCTCGGGGTCGACTGGGGGGAGCTTGCATAACCGCAGGCCGTCTATTGCCATTCGGATCGAGAGAGTAGTACTGCCCAGTTCGGGAGTCCTTATATACCGTAGCTCCAGACGAAGACATTGTTGCGCACAAGCATCACGTACCACAAGATGGGACGGCGGGTTTCTTATACACCTACGCACTCAGGGTCGCCTGGTTCGTGTCGAAAATGGTTACAGAACTGTTCACGGGCGGCTAAGGACGAGATGGGTGCGAGAATCAGCTGTCGGGCATCTACGCATCCTAATGGCGGGTACAGCAAGCGCATGGCCGCTGCATGATGCCAGTGCAATGGATCATGCGCTGGCCGCATGTACTGCACCACGCCACAGGATTGCTTTTGAGATATACTGTACTCGGGAAAAGTAGCTCTGGAGTGTGGCATCGAGCTGTTGGACTAAGGATCGCTCAGCTCCCCCACGCGCACACTTTGCAAGATCGAAAGATTGACGTCGCGGTCGATGGCTTGATGCAGCCTTCCCCGAGACCCTGAGGAGGGGGCCGCATTTAAATTACATGCGATGGCCCGGCAACGGGTAGTCGTGCGGACAACAACACAATCATACCATGGCACCAGAAAGTGCTCAGCCTGGCTAATCCGCTTCCATTCGTCCGTCCATATTGCCTTCTATCAAACCCACAGACCCCATTGGTGACACTACGTCGTCGCCGTGCTTCAAACCGCTGCTCTGGGCCACCTGCCACAACGTTGTTTGCTTACTCAAGCAACGATGTTTGGACCTCAATTTGTGAGTAAAGGTGCACAATCGGTCCAGAGCAGCCCTATAGCACTTTTCCCACACCAGCTGCGATGGATCACGGACTGCCGCCTGAGCTGGAAGCTAGAAATAGCTATCCCCGAAGCCGGTCTGACATGCTAAGACAGGATGGCATGAGATACCAGGCTCAGGTTCCACAAACCCATAATCTGAGTTTCAACAATTTCTTACGTGGGCAAAGGTCTCTAGACCGCTTTCAATCACAACCCGCTGGCCCACCAATAGCCCAGTATCGAATCTCTTTGGATGAGCGATTCCAAATTCTAGAAACGAGCCACACTCGCTGCTCCGAGCTCGAATCTCAGTCCAGATCGGCGAAGACGCACTGGAATGAATTGTTGAGTCAATATCACCAAAGCCAATTGCGCTATGAAGTTGCCATTGATCCTTACAAGGTCGATTCAACTTCATCAGCCCATCCCTCGGACATGTCGGCACTGCGCAAACAATTGATGCGAAACGGTAGAGCCCTCGAGGCACATTCCATCGTTATCAGAAACATTGAACGAGAGTATGACGAAGCTCGGACGGCACTCAAAATGGATTTCACTCGTTTGCGTCCGATCGTCCCTTCCAATCCTCAATCGATCATCAGCAACAGCGCATACACTAATACGACATACGCTACACGTCCTGACCGCAGAACATCTTGGGATACGTCGGCCTCGTCAATGCCAGATCCAGCGCCGAACCACTTGCCCGATCTCGAGGCACTTCGAGAGGACTACTTCAAATCGGCGGCCGATGTGAACATCTACGGGGAGCAGTTGGCGGACCACAACTATGACTACTGGACTTCCCTCGATGACAGAGAGCGCCGTCAAGACCAAGACGAGACTCTGTCAACTACCGACGAAGAGTTCGAGGCTGACGCACAACGGAGGCGAGAGATCATCACTAAAGCGCTGGATGAGGCGATCGACAAAGCAGATCGACTGAAAACCGAATGCGAATCGCTGGGGATCGACCTCAACCCCCAAAAACGCAACATCTGGGACTTGGAAGACGTAGCCTTGAGCGAAGCCGAAACCGAAGCCAGGGCTGAGTATCGCAAGACATTTGAAGCAGCCTTTGCACACGTGCCACCAGAGGCTTTCGAGAACGCCGAGCTCGTACTGGCCAGCCCATCAGAACACGGAAGCGAGGGTGTCGATTACTCTGCACCTAGTGAACGCATCGAGAACTGGGTGGAAAACTTGTCGCCGGATGGTGACACCGATGAGCGAATCGAGCGACCGATGTTGTCCGACCATGCATGACTCGTCGATTCTCGTGAGAGGGTGACAATGGCTGCAGCGGGAGTCTGGGAGATATGTTATTTGCGACATGGCTTGGAGTGGGTGTTTCATCCGGAAACACAAGTGGTATCATCATTCGAATTTCCAGTCTCCAAAGGCGTTCGAGCCCTCCTGGGGTTGAACATCGAACGACATGAGTACTCTGGCAACCCTACAGCCATCGCCAGAGATACAGCACAAGTTCTGTCTTCCCGCGGACATGTGATCTCGCACGGCCTCCAAGGACCACTATGCCAACGCTGTCAACGCACCGGATGTAATGCAGAAGGATCACGCAAGCAACGACGTACTGTGGCTTGGAAAGCCACAGTGCTTACGAACACCGCACATATCGTCACAGTGTCGATCTGGGATCTCCGACTGTATGGCTGCAACGGCAAGCAGCTCGCGTTGGGTACGCAAGTTCAAGAGACATGGAGAGGTAGCTTAGACTTGGATGCCTGTTGGAGAAATTGGGGTTTTGCAACGGTGGTCTTCTGTTGGATACTCATGACAACGGCCGCCTATTTCCAGGCAAATACGTCTGACTCAGAAAACATTTTGTCTTCTCACGTCTCACGTGCGGCAAAGATGTACCTGCGATGCGTTGATGTGAACGACTTAAATCTTTCCACCACCACACCTCATTGCAATCGTGACGTGATGCAATCAACAGCGGTATTTCTGCTGCACTTCTGACTGGCGGCTACTTACTTGTGATAAAGCCTGAGCTCGCAATATTGCACAAGCAAGCAGGCTTCGGGTACCTGTAGTAGCTACGGCTGGGTACCTCAAAGAGCTCCCGCAAAGGCCTTATGATCGATAAGCGGCAAGCAATCGAAAGGCTAAACGGAGGATGGATGGCTTGTGACAAGTTCGAACGGGCTGGCGGACCGCTCCAGCCAGTCAAGAGGATGTTCCTTCGTTTGCGCCAACGTGTTTCGTTTGACGAACAACAAAGCGACTTGATGATCCCCCTGATTTGCACTAAGGTGATAGATAGTGAAACTAAATATTTGATTTTGTGATGAGCCTTCGTCTGCTGAAGTGATTGCTTGATCTCCTGACTTGTGCATCTTGCCGGTATCGTCTCCGTTGGCTCTAGATTGGAGCTGCCATGCGATTGGTCCAAGACCCTATCGTGGCACAGCGTGTAGAGTGCCGCGGCACAGACATCGGCTGATCATGGTTTCCCACAGATGATCAGCTGTCGTTATTGGTTGCCTTCATTCCAAGCCACGCGAAGAAGGAACAAGAACGCCCTCAGCGGTATCTTCCGTCGTTCTTCGAATCCGACCCCACGGATATGGTACCTTGTGACACAGAGCTCTCTTCCGCATCAACACTGCACGATTTGCGTGCGAGAATCATGGTTTTTGACACCCGCAAAAAGAGCATTAAAGACGCCAGCAGCTCGACTAACCTAGGCTGCAGCACGCACCTATGGCTTGCATAATCTCGCCTAACACTTCTGACAAAATGTACTCGCTCACCGGTGCCCGGTTCTGGTCTTTCAATTGGCTTTTCGCCTTTTTGGGTTGGAGCATTTAGAGGTAGGTTCGGCGCGCGTTCGGCACGCCGTTCGACCGAGATACATAGTCTCAGATTGAACTCAAACTCTATATACGAATCACTGAACCAGAGAGAGATCCACATTGAGCGGCCTCAGGCGTGTAAACAAATGTTTATCTTGACTTCAACTCTTCTTCAACCTGCAAGATGCATCTAAAAGTCCGGACTACACATCAGCCCACGCCTTTCTTAAAAGTTGTCGTTCCATGCTGCCGCCCTATCAGCGTGGACGTGCACATCAGGCTGGCGGACCAGGCAAACCAGTACCAAGTGGCATTGATAAGCGCCGCCTGGACATGCACTTGCCGACAATTGCGTGTGATCGCGAGGCTTCGAAGACAAGCAAGAACCGACCACGTATGGACCTGCTGACCGCATGATATACCTACAAGTTCGTAGCCTCCCACGCCAATAGTGCTCGATCACGTCCAACGATGATCTTGACTGGACGCTGAAAGCGCGTACCGCATCAGGCGGCAGCCATGGACGCATGGACAGAGGGAAGAGCATGCTACGTTTCGCATGACGACTGTTTATCAGCCTTGTCCGATGCTGCTTCACCATGTCAACGGAAGATGCGAGGTGGATGCCGAAGGCGCATTCGGCAACGGGTTTCGACTGCGCATGTGTGCGGGATAAGAAACTGCCACGTGCTGCTGTCGTTGTCGTGTATATGTGTTGCTGCCCAGCTGCAAGGTCGATCAGATAGCTGCCACAGGGCTACCGCACCTGACCAGCAATACCACCAGACTGCACCGTTGGCTGGAGGCTCGCAAAGAGCTACCCTCTCAAGGCAACGGTCATCTCCAAGCACTATTGGCCAATGTCAATTCCATGTTGTCTCTCATTCTTGCAGCCTCTGTCTGCCTTGACGGCCGTCTTGGCCTACCATACGTCTCAACCCAACACGCTCGCAGTAATGCCATCAATGACAATAGACCAATGATAGTTCTGCATTCTGTTACTAAGGAGAAGACTATGAAGCTAAATAGAGACATGATGTGATTGCACATGTCATCGGAGGGCGATGAAGGAAAGGATAACACTGTTGCTTGTGAGGAAATGAGCTTCGAAACAATCGGCCGTTCAGTCATCATTGGAAAGATCAGTTCGGGCGTTTACCACTCTGAAGGACAAAAAGCGTTCAGCGAAAATAGTGTCGTAAATGATGCTCGAGTGCAAGCTTGACGCTTGACCCAAGCAAGGGCGTTCGTATATGCGAATTGAAGTTTCGGAGGTTTCGGGGACATTCTGGAGCTAAGTGAGCTTGATTCCAGATCTAATGCGAGGCAGGGGACTCACCTGGTTGCTGAAGGTGTGAGCATTCTGATCGATAATAAGTTCATTCGCTCTCTTGACCTTCGCTTTCTTCATTCTCACCGCTCCCATCTTCGTCACTTTCGTTCTCATCATTCCCGTCCTCTTCTTCAGCATCTGCTGCCTGCCTTCTCCGCGTGCGTTGCGCGGGTGGTGGGACAGGATCGCGTAGATCCAACACATTTCGGAACAGTGTATCCAAATCCGGAAGTGACCTGTCGTTGACTTTCCCCAGAGCCTTAGCCTTGACGTTGTATTGTATCGTACGAACACCCCGGATATCGAGTCTGGATGTGGGATCCAGCACATTTTGACGATCATCCGGGTCCACTCGAATTGCTACAGGCTGTATCGGATCTTCTTCCCGCCCAGGGTTTTCTGACGGTAGCAGCTGCGGTAGGTTGCCCGTGTAGATGATTGCGTGGTCGGACTTCGTAATTCCCTTTTTGCCGACGCCCTTACCGCCATAAGTTGAGATCGGGAGAGCAGCACAAGAATCACGGCCTGGTCGGATGACGACAAATCGACGAACCTTTGAATATACCAGTTCTCCCAGGTGGTTCACCATGGTTCCGTACGTAACCTCGGTAGCTCCAGCCCCAGCAGGTTCCGACCACAACATGTGGAACACTCTGCCACGTACATAGAATCCAGGAGGCCGGATTTTGTACGAGGAATCGAGCTTGGAGTTTGTGCCTCCAGACGAAGTTGCATTTTGAGGGGCATGCTGTGAACCAGATTGCCGTCGAAGATATGGTTGCGATGAACGTTGATGAGTACCCGGCTGGGCCGGGCCTTGAGCACCTCCACGAGCTTGGCCGCGCTGACCCTGCCGTCCGTTCGGAGGCTGGCCGCCGGTGTTCACTTGGGGCGAGCCGCCTGCTGGAGGTTGTAGAGGAGCTCTTGGAGTATTTTGCAAGAGGGCGGCTTTCGGAACATTGGATGGACGTTGGAAGACCTGTCCGCTGAACATCTTGATCCAATCGGTTTGGGAATCGTATATGTAGTAGCCTTGAAGGGTTCCACTGTATTGCCATGGTGGCTGAGGTGGTGGATTTTGGAACGCCATGTTTCGGCGCACTTACTATTGATCCCATCAACGGCATCTGTCAGTGCTTTATGTTACTAGATTGCGGCTCTGCGGCCAGATGGGAAGGAGACAGTGGGGGCAGCCTGCAGCAAGCCCTCTGGGAAGACAGCTGAGAGGAGATAGTTGCTCTATCACTTGTCGTATGGCATCGACATCGCGGGGGACTTTGCATGTAGCGTGCTTTATGCATGCATGTACACTGCAAGCTGCATACATCTCGCTTCTCGGCCGACGAGCGATAGTGGTCAATCTTGCCGACCAAAGCAGGCGCTACGGTCATGCATGTTGAGCCGAATAGTAAGCTGGATTTGATCTCGTGCCCGAATGAGCAGATGGGATTTCAGACGCGGCAGAGGTTGACTCGCAAGATTGACAAGAGATATGGATCAAAGTAACAATTTGGATCTGTTCAAGAATCTAGATTCTGACGTGCCGTGCTACCTCCCGTCCAGAGCAAGGAGGCCGCCCCCGGAGGCCGCAATACCCGAGTCTTGGTCTTGGCGTGCAATCTTCGGATATTTCACCTCAGAATTCATCGCATTTGTTACAACAACGTTCAATGCACAGCCAACCGCACGGCGGATGTATGACCACAGCTGGAAGGCATGCAAAACGTTCACATGCTTTTTTTGGGCCATCACCATCTCACTTCACGAAAAACAGGATGTGTGGTCTTCCGGGCAGACGAAGGGATGACTGGAGTTTGACACGATATACCTGATAAAAGCCAAATGCAAGCGAACGATTGCAAAAACACCCTGAAACCGAGATACCAGACTGCGCCACCTCCGGCCAACAAAAGAGAAGTCGTAAACATTGAAACCTTGTCTGCAAGTAACAGCAAACTGCTGCAACCCCCAGACTTGGGTACGTATTTTGTCAAAATCGAACATGGAAAATGAAAGACGACAGCGGGTACGGCCTGCAGAGACTTATCTCCCAAAGTCTCCAGCCCGGTTGGCATCACCATCAGTCGTCATCGTTGCCATCGTCGTCCACAGCTTCAGCATCGTCATCGTCATCGTCATCGCTACTCTCTTCGTCTTGAGACACTTGCGGCTCTGGAATGCGAGAGTCACCCCAAACGTTCTCGAACTGCTTTTTG
>Ga0265797_10002953_pt1 | contig 27890 bp, 33 predicted proteins | sample P2T30metagenome_FD_192433 | JGI IMG/M metagenome (GOLD analysis project Ga0265797, IMG submission 192433) | Plant litter microbial communities from East Loma Ridge, Irvine, California - P2 T30 | ecosystem: Environmental > Terrestrial > Plant litter > Unclassified | place: USA: California... | reverse complement strand
GCGCCCTTCGCCGCCTCGTGGATGTGTGTCGCGGTAACGGCTGGGGAAGAGAAGTCGCCCTGGAACTTGTGGAGCGTGATGTTGTAGCAGATCATGTTCATCTCTGCGTTGATGCCGAAGTTGAATGTGCCGGATGCCCCGGCGATTCCGCCAGTTGGCGTTGTTCCGTTGACAACTTCGCCGGGCACAGCGTTGACATAGTGCATTGTGCTGAAGTGGAAGAGCTGGTTTGCGGCGACGGCATTCGCTCCGATGAGGTCCTGGCCCATGTTGAGGTTGAGGGTGACGGTGACTTGGCCGTTGGCACCGACGGCGACGGGTGCGGCGGTTGCGCTGAGCGCTAGACCCGCGATAGCTGAGATGGTGGATGTCTTCATTATGAGTATCTTGGAAAAGTCGATTGAACTGAAAAAGTAGGATGAATTGAATGAGAGTGGATTTCAATGTGGAATTAAGAAGCGAAAGTGAGTGAATGCGAAGAGAAACTGTTCAACAGTGGTGACTCCTGGCTTGTTGTACATGGCGCACGAAAGACATATATACTGTCATCAAGTATCACTGAAATGCTTGGCGGACACCTGAACACCAAGGCTTGGTGCGCAGTGGAAAAGTTGGTTCCCGACTTTCGAGGCAGCGCTCAAACGTGTGCCTGGTTTCGCAGATCTTGGCTGTGGAAATCCTCCGTGGCGGGCGGTCGCTTAGCTATGAGTGCACCCCACGGAACACGCCAAAATTGTGGTGTTGGCGGCAACAACGTCTGTCAAACGTCAAGCTGTCGCAGAGTTGTGTGTCTCACTAACGCGATGCAGCTAGTATTGGGATGAAACAAGAACATTCGGTAGGGGGCGACAATAAGGGCCTCTACTTTCAGCCACGAACACCAAAACAGCACTACTTTCTGTCGGCACTGTCGAGCATGAGAAACATCTGGGCGCAATTTTGGGTAGCAAGAATCAGACCACAACACAGTGTCACTACTTGGCAAGCAGTTTGACGGGTTCTTCCGCCGACGGTGTTCCAGATGCGCGAAGTTGCTCAAGCTGCTGAGATCCATGTTCGGTGTTACTTGCTCCTTGATCTCGGAAATGGAAGTCCATTTCAAGAAATGTTGAGTTGTTTATACTCGTCTGGGGAAGAGCATTTGTCGCGAGTCAAGCCTTTGAAAGATGAAGCTTCTACTCTTCCTAAACAGTAGCCATGCCGCACATTACAGCTCATCATCGGTCTCCTCTTCTTCGTCACTACTTTCCTTGTCCCATCTCTCGAGCCTTTCCGCTTCCTCCTCAGTCGGGAACTGCATCAGCTCGCTCGTCTCCGGCCGAATCGTAACCTTCATGTCCTTCGGCAAGTACTTCATCCACCTCTGCGGCGGCACACCTGCCCACCTCTCCATAGTCTTGTACCGTGGACCATAAGAGTTCGCTTTGTTGGCAATCTCGAAAAGGATTTCGCCCCATGTGATTCCTAGTGAATTGTCCAGCTGAGTCCGGACCGTCTTGTCTATAGAAAGATGACCACATCTGGCTCTCCTCCGGCTCTCCTTTCGAATGTGATGCCTGTCCATTTGTAGCGTCATGACTGCTTTTTGAATAGGAGGATGGGTGACGAACATGGCGCGCCACGATGCATTGGGGCATGCTTGTTTGTCGCTCGTGCCAAAAGCGCTTTTGAAGTAGGGTTTTCTTAGGGTCATATGAAGAAATCCCGTTGGGTCTGAAGCCCTCACGTCTGTTCTAATCTGGCGGACGAGAGGGTGGTATCTGCAGTATACGACATCGTATTCGGACCCCGCGACTGCTGCGTCCCAAGTCTTCTGTAAAAAGGCTTTCTTGACTGCATTGTTTGTCTCGAGCATTAGGGGGGTTCGGTAACGAAACGGCGTGCGTGATGCATGCTGGCTGTCATTCAGTGAGTCACACCAATGTCGTGAAACTCTCTGGGAGCTGAGCAGATCGTCGAAAGATAAGAAGGAGAAAATCGTGTCGTTGATTTCAGCGGGTAAGGTCGAGACCTTGTCGGTCGGAGCCATGCTGAAGGCGAATGCTCGACTAGAACAAGCCAGGAGCTGAACCATTTTATGAACCTTATGGGTGTAACAAGTTTGCTGAACTGGTCTGGTGGTCTTTGCGCATGGTACGATCGCGATTCGCGTGGCTGCGCTCCCCCGGCGAATCCGTGCATTCGCATCTCACTCCTCGGCATCAATCCAGTCATCCCACTCCCATTTTCTCATCGGCTTACGGCGCCAGACGTTGGGAACCAGCTGCTCTGTCGTCGCCAGCCAGTCCAACAAAAGATACGCATTCAGGACATTGCCCGTGTCTCCACGGTCAAAAGACAGTACCACCAAACGCACAGTGAAGACAACAGACGTTCATCCGTACCACATCTTCAAAGCGGAAACGACGTCATCACCAATGACAGCCATCCGCCAGGTCTCCACCTCCTTGATATCCGTGAGGCCGATCTCAAATGGCCACTAGCATGAAACCAGCAATGCATCAGTGGCGTTCGTCTTATATGGTCTTGGTGTGCATTCGATGTTGCGCCTTCATGTCGACTTTCGTTTAGATGCCAGACTGTGACTCCAATCCTCACTGTCCAATGTAGCTCTTGAACTCCTTCCTAACGATGCCACTTTGCTCTGGACGCGCCGACATCCACTCACATACCCTCGTAACACCCTCAAGATCATCCTTCATATGCTCAGACGACGTCGTCCCATTCAAGACCTCGACGCCTAGGTCCATCACAAGCGCATACAGCGCGACAGGTTCGCTGACGCTAACACTCTCAGCCAGCGTCTTTACAATCGGTAGCTTCAGAAGCACAGGGTTACCGGTCAGCGTCCAGAACGACTGATACGCAATCTGATGTTCTCTGCAGAAAGCGCGTAGAGGCAGGTCGTATTCTGTCTGCGCGTAGAACCGATTCTGGACAACGGACGGCTTGACTGTTGAGGCGTGGTAGATAGCTTTGAGGACAGGAAGATCGACGTTGGAAATTCCCAGTGTGCGGATCTGGTTTGGGACGTAAGACTCCAGTATGCTCCATGCATCGAGAGTTTCTTCGACGGTGTGTAGCGGCGAGTGGAGCAGCAAGCAGTCAATGTACGAACCTTTGGTAGACTCTGACAAATGTCGAAAATTGTGCAAGGAGGAAGCGATTGAAGTACGTATCTGCTTTTCGAGCGGTGCGTTGGGGTCGTAGGGCATATTGGAGAGATCCTGACCACCTGGTGATGTGAATTTCGTTTGAAGCTACTTAAGGTCAACACCAAGGTCCCTCCCACATGTTGCAATATCTTGTGAAAAACTCACGTATATGTCTTCTCTCCGGACATTTTCTTCGGAATAAGCCTCCCGCAGCGCCTCGCCCACCAAATCTTCTCGATAATGACGTGGCTGCGCCGCCGTATCGACGCGTCGAAAGCCAGCCGAAAGCGCTTCTTTCACCAGCTCTTTCGTGCGGTCCTTCTTCCAGGCCGTACCATAGATGAAAGCTGGTTGCTCATGTTTGAGTCTCAAGGTCTCAGCGGTGGAGACTTTGTTTGCAGCAGTCGAGCTCGTGGATGACTTCATGGCTGGTACAATGTTGAACGTCCTAATACAGCTACCAGCAGTGCGAACAAGTGGACGAGTGACCAATCTCGAGATGAACATAGTCTGCAATGCTAACGACTTAGGGAGAAGATGGTGCACGTCACTCAAGCGGAGTATCGTTCTGGTTACCAAAGATTACTAAGCGCTCGAATGACGCCACCAGACGCCTCGTCCCACCATTCCGAGAGTCGGAAGCTCCACCCCGAAAGTTCACTACCAAAGCTCACCCATACACAAACCCACCTTCATCCCCTTCACGCAATCTCCCCTTCCAAACACGCACAATGGTCCGCCCCAACGGTCCTCGCGACCTCATCGCCGGCCCAGACACGCCCCAGCCCCCATTCCCCCTCAAGCTGCGCGGCCCCGTCATCAAAGGCTTTGGACGCGGGAGTAAAGAGGTAAACACCACACGCACTCCATATGCACTAGATATTGATACATGGGATAGCTCGGCATTCCCACCGCCAACATCCCCCTCTCAGGCCTGACAATCGGCGGCCACGACGACCTCGACTCAGGCATCTACTACGGCTGGTGCACGCTCGACCACACCTCCATACCCACCAGCACCACAAACTCCACTGTACCAAGCGCCACATCAGACACATCCGCACCCCAACGCAGTTCCAACCACGCCGTCCTCGACCTCGAATACTCATCTCCACCCAACCCCTCCTCCACACACATCTACCCAACCGTGCTATCCATTGGTTTCAACCCGTACTACAAGAACACGCAGCGCAGCATCGAAATACACATCTTATCAAACTTCGAGTCCGACTTCTATGGCGCGACGCTGAGTCTCGTGATACTGGGGTTTATTCGACCGGAGTATGATTACGTGAGTAAGGATGCGCTGGTCGAGGATATTAGGGAGGATATTAGGGTTGCGCAGAGGAGTTTGGGGAGGGAGGGGTATGTGGCGTGGAAGGCGGATGGGTGGTTGAAGGGCGAAGAAGAAGGTGGGCAGGTGGTGGGGCAGGTTGGGCAGACGGGCGTGGTGGGGAAGTGTATGATGGAGTGATATGGATAGAGAAAGAGATTTAGATATAGATAGATGGCGCCACTCGCAAAGATAAGACGGACGAATGATAATGATTCATGAACGTATTATGAGTCTATTCTTCGCAGTGGAGCCTTCCTTTTGGGCCTCCTACAACGCCGAGTACGCCAATTTGTTAGCCCACTTGGTGACCAACACCCAAAAGAATGTACCCCTTTTAATGCCAACCACGGTAAGAATACAAACATTAGAGCACCTACCGACTCGTGGGACGAATCGAAATATTTGTACAAGAACTAAATCCGCCCAGAGAGCGCACACCCGTGAAAGCACTTTTGTTTCTCACTGAAACCCTTTGTCAAGCACCGGCATGACCTATTCCACATTAGCACATACCCTGAAAGTCAAAGCGCATTCAAAACTCACCGACATGCACACCAGCAACGGCAACTCGAAAAAGTCCCTCTTGATATGCCACCAAATCATACAATCCACCATGCCATTCTTCGCGCCCAGCCGCTGCATCGCCTGCTCCCCCTGATGCACCGTCCCGCCCTCCATCTTGACCAATGCGTCCTTCTGGTCTGCATTCTTCATCTCCTGGATGCGGTTGAAATCTGCTTTAGTCTGATACCTGAGTACATTCGCGCGCTGCTTGGCATGTCCATGCGGATCCTGCCAGCATATCTCGCTGAAGTTCTGGAGGTACTCAAGCGCCGACTTGTCGTCCATCAGTTGCACGACGTTGACGGCGGGGATACCTGTGTCAGCATCTTGGGCAGTGAGGTTGGGCGTTGTGTTGGTTTGCGTGGAGAGCTCCGAGTCCATGTTGGCTTCGCGGCTGTTGCCGAGATTGACGTTGAGGTTGGATTCTTGGCCGAGCAGGACTTCGTTGCGCCAGCCGGTGAGGATGGTGAACTCTTTGTTGCAGCCGACGACTTCACCGGAGCGCCGACAGATCAGGAATGGGGTGCCTACTTGGGCGAAGTGATCCTGCAGTGTTATGAGGTTTCGCTGCAGGCCCATTTCCTGGTGGACGAGATCGGCCGTGTTGAGCTCTTCGCGGACTGCTAAGAGACCGGGGCGGTACTGTCGCAAGTAGTCGCGAGCTGCGGCCAACTCGTCACGTGCAAGCTTCTTGTGGAGGATCTGAAACAGCCTGTGGAAGCCCTTAACATAGTCATAGGGGTGCTTGGTGTCCTCGTAGATGCGTTTTGTGTCTCGGTCTCGCTGCCGTTTCCGCACGCCATTTGAGTGGAATGGCTGTAGCGCTGAGTTCGTATGTCGACTGTCTTGCTGTGGACGTGAAACAGTGGGTGAGTGTTGAGCCTGAGCATGATTTGCGTTGGCAAAGAATGTAGCACTTGACAGTGGGTTGTCATTGTCATACGCGGATGCATCTGTTGAAGCTGGGCTTGCTGTGGCGTGGCTAGCAGGACCTTGGCCAATAGCAAATGCGTGTGGTCCATTAATGCTGTCGTGTCGATTACCGTTCTGATCCAATGTCGCAGTGGTATTGGTAGGCGTGTGAACGTGCATGCTGCCCTGCCGAGAATGTGATTCTGACCACTCACCCGTGGGAAGGCCGTTGAACGTCATCCCTGGAGCTGACGTCGTTGGACCAGCATACATCTGCGGACCGTACATGCTTGCTGTCTGGCCCATTGCGTTCATCATGCCATTATCGTTGGGAGCATCAACAGCACCCGAAGACATGTGACCTAGCATTCCGAACTCCAGTGCGCCATAGTGATTACCAAAGTTGAGATTCGAAATGTCAAAGTTGAACAGGGCTGGATCACTGGGGTCGAAGAGTGGCCCGAACTGCTGCATCTGCGTAGGTTGGACTTGGGACATGGAACTCGGTGCATTGCCAGCCGGGCCATGGTGAGCCTGGCTGAAAGCTGGCGACAGTGGAGATTGCTGATTGCTGAACGTCCGGCCATCTTGACTTCCTGGCAGAGACATTTGCGGTGAGGTCTGAGGATAGAAGGTCCCTGATGGAGCCTGGGTATAGATGTTTCCTTGCTGAGCCACCGGCACATTTTGGGTGTCTTGGCTCGGGAGTGGTGTTGGACGACTACCGTTCATGTACGGATAGTGGCCGCCCACTCCTGGCATCAGAGCGCCATCCGGCGCATCGTGGAGATACTTGGCCTTCTTGCGGACACCATCCATACAGTGGTCTTGCAGATTACGCTTGATACAGCGATTGCATGGTCGTTCATCGCCTGTGTGGGTCAGAGAGGAACAGTGACCGAGGTGTTGTCATTTGAGATGAAGTGTTGTTCGTTTCATCCAAGACAAGACAAAGTGATACTCACCACACGTAAGATGCGCCCGCTGACAGGCAAAGCAAGCCCTGCGAGCCTTCTTGCGCCGCGGTCTCAGAGGGTCCTTTGCACCTGAGGTTGGCTTCCCGCCCGCGGTCTTCTGTGGGGGCGAGCCGTCGTTGGAGTTCTGTTCGGCTGCCATGTCGTCGTCGCTGTACTCGGGCGAGGGAGATGCAAGTTCGGCATCTGGGGTAGTCATATTATCTCCTCTACCGTGTGCAGGCCCCCGGGGCTCGCACGGATGCTCCAGTAGGCTTGTGCGATAGACGCAGGTTAGTGCTGCGAGCCGCCGTCAGTGTGGCCGCTTGGGATGTTCCCAGCAAAACGGTCCAGCCAATGTCTCTGGCGCACACGGCTGGGGGCGTTCCAGCGGATTGTTTTGGAGTCAATCACGCGTGCGCTGGCTGCTCGAACCGGCGCTGCGGTGCAACTCTGCGGGTGCCAATGATGGGCTCTACTACAGTCCCAGCGCTCAATCCGGCGCGCAGGTATGGGACAATGCTGCTGTGATACAGGTCCGGGGTCTATGCACATGAATATGGGTCATTCCACGGGCGCGCAGGACCATGTTTGATAGTAGCCAGATGCTACCGAGCAGCGCTGACCATGCTGCTGGGAAGGAGCGGTGTCACGGGTCGAGGTCGCCGGGGCAGCCGCGACGGGGCAAGAGCGTCGTCGAACTCGAGCAAGCAAGGCGCGACGCAGCAGTAGAGCGACGCTGTGGGACCAGCGCGCGAGGGCTGTGTTTACTCGAGCTGGAACTGGAAGGCGCGCTCTGGGGGGAAGTGGCGGTGGGGAATGCGGTCGCAGCGCTGGCTGTGGAGGCGGCGCTCTCGAATGCGTGTCTTCTGAGCTGCTCTCGGGCGACTGGAGCTGCTCGAGTGGGCAACGATGGACTCTGTGGTGATGCGCGTAGCTGCGACGATGCGGTTCCCCGCAATTGGCTGGACGAGATTTGCTCTGGAAGGTGCAACCCACGCAGCCTCGGCCCCTGCACTTGGCGGGCACTAGCGAGCCAGTTTCCCGCAACTCCACCACTCAGACGCCACCGATTGCTTTGGCTGCATTCTTTCTTGCAATTCCGGAGAGCTGCCGGAGGAATAGGCATATCAGAGACATCACAGATTCATCCTAGGGTGATGAAGGCCCTTCACCGTGATATCACGACTCTCCTTGCGCATGCACTTCATCTCAACAGCGACCACATGACGCACGCCTCATCAGCAGCCAGCCGCCACTACTCGACCTCGTTAATTGACCGTCACGCCTCGCCTACGAGCCATGCATGCCAGTTGTGATCGCGAGCCTTGGCCGCCCTCTCACTGGCCCATCGTCAGCCTCTGAACGCCCTGTGCTACCGGCCATCACCACTCCCATCTCCTCGTTTAACACCTGTGGCCACCAGCTGTGTCGCAGTCCGTGTTGCTGGCTCGATGGCCACGTTCATTGCGCGCCCTCGTAACGGTACTATCCGTAACCGCTTTTTGTCACCGTGTCTCCCTCGTCTCGTCCCTCAAGCTGGCGTGGCAGCCCTCGTGGCGCTCATGGTGCGTCGCACAACGTGGCCCGGCCCAGCGTGCTTCAGATGGTCTCACGTGTGGGCGCGCACTCCTGGATTCAATAAACATGATAACATGCAAAAGCCGTGTAACTTCCTATTCTTAGCCGCTTCCATTCAGATCCGCTACACCGCCTTGCTGCTCTCTCCCCACGCCCTATGCCGATGCATATCGACTGCTTCCCCTGAGCTTCTTGCCATACTTGAAGAACAGAATGGGGAATCTGCATCGTGTGCGTTAGCGTGTCCCAGCGCCACTGTCCCGGTACTCCAACTCACGGTGCTAATGCCAGTGCTAAGAACGCGAGTAGGGAGCTTGCCCACTGATATCCAAGCTCTTTTCCAAATTAGTGACCGCTCTTTCAATCGAGTTACGCAGTCTTGGAGTCTTACCGTTGTACATCTGGACACCAAACTTGACATGACAGAACAATTAGCAAACTTGCTCGAGGTTTCAGGTATGAAGTGTTCGCTGCTCAACGAATAGCAAGTGCCATCATTGACGGCTAACGCCCAATCGTGCATCATTTGTCTCGAAGTGAGGCTTACTTTCAGCACGTTAGCAAAACGTCCTGTCAGGTGCGCCCAGATTGGTCCTACCCAATGGAAATGCTGCAGCAAAGTACGACCTCGCAAAGGAATTGGCTATGCAGTTAGTGCTTGTCTCACAAGGAGTGCGTACATATCTACCTGCAAGCGCGCTCGCGGCATAGGTTGGGTACTACAGGTCGGCGAGGTCAGAAGCTGTACCCAAGGGCCTGGTCCGATCTCGGCGGAGACTTACTGCTTCAACCAGAAACGTGAACACACCAGAATACACCCAGATAACACTACGTCACAAGGCGGTCAGTCGCCCTTCATCGATGACAGGCTCAACAGCCGAATTGTGCTGCTGCACTTACCCTACGCCAAACACGCCTGAGAAGATTATTGGAACTGCGCATGGTCAGCTCTTATTGCGACTGGACAATGTGCAGCTGCCGTACCTATCCAATGAACCTGCGAGCAAGGATGTCAGCCACTCCGCATCCCTCCAGACTCGACTCAACTCACGCTTGAGTAAGTGGTCCATCCAAATCCTGAAACACGATTAGATGGGCTGTTCAACATCAACGGCATGCATCAGCTCACCAAACAGGGCAACCGGAACGACCCAGGCACCAAGGATCGTCGAAGGTAGCCGAAATTCTCGCAGTGTTAGCATGTCAACCTGATCGTGAGGCGCTTCTGCATACCGGGCTCGCTCCCTTGCGCCTTGTCTACGAGCCGCCCGTAGACTCTCCTCCAGATTGGGTCGGTAGAGACGCCCGTGATCATCCCCACAAAAAGTCCCAAAAAGGCTGTAGTCCGAATTAGCATCCCTCTGCACAGATGTTGACCCTGCCTCTTACCCAGGCCCGTTTGGGACGTGCTGAAGCCATGATTATTCTGGAACACGAGCGGGAACGCCCCAAAGAACAAATAGAGTATGCCAAGCAGAACTGCGGAGAGTATGCACAGGTTCAAGCACTGCAGCACCGTAGTCAGTGTATGCATTCGTTGGGTCAAAACTGACAACACACCATTGGTTCGAAGATGAGGAGCTGGAAAGGCCGGATGCACGACCAGAGCACCGTCTTAGCAATTGACCTGTCCATCTTCTCAATCGGGGCTATCCATTCCGGATTGCCGGTTTCTGCACGCAGTCGAATCGCTTTTTTACGTAGAAGCACGGGGTGGTACGTTTCAGGCACGAACAGGACGATCAGGCAAAGCTGGAGGCTAGCGTTAGTCTAGCGACGCATGTTGTTATATCATCATCTCACCTGTACTCCAGACCAGATGATGACTGAGTGGTCGACTACGAGTTAGTTCTTGTCTCACACATATTTCGTATAGAGTCGTTACGTACGCACGTAGAAACACCTGCCCTCACGTTAGCACACCGCCTGTTTCTCATTGAACGCATCATGAAGCGATTCGATATGGGTTAGCCAAGGGAGCGACTGGATTGGGAGCTCAATGATGCACCACAGGAAGAAGGATTCTGCACCACCAGATTTCCATGCAAGATCGGTGGGTCCAATGCATACTTACCATCTCCAAGTCGTGTTTTCGACAATAAATCCTCCGATCAACGGGCCTGAGAGGGAGTCAATGTATTTTCCACATGCAGTTCGTACATGCAATCACTGACCAATTTCGGGGCCCACAAAGGGAGAAGCCGTATAGACCATCATGGGTGCGGATAGCTCCTGCAGCTGATCAGCATTATTTCGATAGCGCGCGCGAGTGCAACCAACATGCTTCGCAAACATGTCGCCGACCGTTCCGCCAGCGACACTGAGAAACGCTGAACCAGCCAGCCCATCCAGAAATCTAGCTATCAGCATAGTCTGGATGTTCTGTGCAAATGCGCACGGAAACATCCATATACAAAAGAACGTGAAGGAACAAATGTAAATCGGCCTTCTTCCATAGAACTGCGCCGGGTAAGCAAATGCACATGCGTCCATGTCGGCAAGCTACCATACCTCTGAAAGTGGGCTCAGTATCATGGGACCAGTCCCTAGCCCCGCAACGAAGAGTGAGAGGCCCAGCGTGCAGACGAGCCGTGAAGATCCGAACGCAGGTTCAAGTTGGCCGTATGTAGAGGTATACAAGGATGAAGTGCATGTCCTGCGACCCAACAATAATTTAGTCTCCGCACCATGCTTCCACTCCCATCTTCCGTGCACTTACACGCAAAGTGAACTCGCACTGCAGATCAATACGATGGCCCAGCGCCTTAGCTTCGTCATGCTGCGAGGGTTGAGTGGGTCGGAGTCACCGTCCCAGGTGACTAGGTAGGGTTGCTCGGTCACGACGCCTGGCTTGGAGTTGGGTCGAGCGTGCTCTGGTTCGGCGTCGAAGCATGTGTATCCGTCTCCTCCAGCTCGGGACTGGTGCGACCGAGTGGTTCTGAGGCTGTGGCTGTCTTGCGACCTGCTGTGGTTTCTTCCTCTGCGTTCTGTGTCTCTTTCTCTTGCATCGCCGTCAAGCCCGATTGTCTTTTCTTCATCGAAATCCATGGTAGGGTAGACAACTTTTTCGAGATTGCTAGAACCGCTCTCCTCGTGCTTGAAGGAGCTGATACTTTTTCTTGAATCTTCTGTCAATCTGTCTAGCTTCAATCGTCTTCGTGATATTTCTCAAAGCAGATCGAAAGTCTACTCGAAGTGGTCGCTAAGGCGGATGAGCGCCTGATGGATGAAAGTTCTTCCAATCTTGCGTTCCTCGGTCGCACGGATATAAATGTTGTGGCGCTAATCCCCTAGGACGTTGTTCTGGACGGCCAGGCGCCGTGAGATTGTTATTTGCGGCAACGATGTGATGAATCAGAAGATGGCGAAGACATGAGATCAACACGCATGGCCAGACAAATCCTTCGAACGGCATACCCGCAATAGCTTGCCGCGGCAGAGATATAAAGTGGGGCGAGATGAGTGTCGTAGCGGGCTTCACGATGGTGCGTCATTCGTCGGCTAGGTTTGTCATGGCTCAACACTGAAGCTATCGCCTCAACGTTACACATCGCGAGTCGGCAGTTCGCATATTGGCGATGTAGTTTCTGCCCACGAGACTCAGGATGTTCATGTGCTACTTTCGCGCTCATCTTCGCCGTGAATCCGATCTGAGATAGGGACGGTTGCTGGGTCGAGCGATCGCGGTCCAACTGCGTGTGGTCGGACATTGTTCGGCGCTTATAAAGCAGACATGGAGATAGGATGTTCGGAGAGAAGTCACAGAAAAGAGATCAGCGTGACAATTTTGTAGCGGCATTTTTGCAGAGGGCTGGTTGAAGGCGTCAAGCATGCTGTTTGAGTGAGGACAGGTACGAGAGGAAGTCGCGGCTTCCTGCTGTGCTGCTTTCCCAAGCTTCGCGACCGACCGACAAACGACCTTTTCGGAAGCACAACTCAGACATCATCGCCACGAATCAATGAAAAATCACTCATCATGAGCTTTGGTAAGATGCGAGCATGAACTTCTCATCGTACGCAGCAGCACTCGAAAAGGTTGTAGACCAGACGTTAGATCTCGGCTCCAGCCGACCGGAACCATGCAAACACAGCGCCACGTGGAGCTCATGTCTACAGGCTACAAGCCTTAGCTTTCATATCAAGCATTGTGTTAATCGGTATTTGAAAGAAGAAATGCTGAAGAACAAAGCTCTTCTCGAAAGCTTGAACATACTGCAAACTAACCTAACAGCTTCACAAGCCCCTCTAGTAACGCAAGCTTCTGCAAGTATGCACCAAAACCATGCTAACATAACTTCCCTAAGGCAATCCTTTGCCAAAACCCAAACAGAATCAATATCCACCGCAATCATTCCAACATCCTCAAAGTGAAAACCAACCTCCAACCGAAACGTCTCGCAGCCCGAAACCTCCAACACAAAACGTCTCATGACGTCAGCTTGACCATTACCACCCCCATAACAGAATCAAACAAAATAATCGCAACCCCACACTTGCACTCCCAAGCCCAATCCACTCTCACTCAACAATGTCGCCTCCCCTCCTCTTCTACGCCTCCCCGCCAACAAACTACATCGGCACCGCCCTATTCCTATCATACATCGCCCTCGCACTCTACGCCACACTTAGCATCACATCCTCGCTATACACACAATATACACGCATATTCCACGCGCCCCCCCAAACGAAAAATGAATCTATCCAACAAGCGCGCTCGGCACGGGCTAGACACATCAAGATCTACGCATTCCTCGCGAGCGTCAGTTTCGCGGCGCTGAGCTATAACATGCTTTCATTTCTGATTGCGAATTATGTGGGGTGGAGTGGTGAAAGTGTGGGAGGCGTGACGGGTGGGAAGCTGGGAGAGTGGATGTTAGACTCGACGTTATTTCGGGATTTCGCGAGGGAGTTGGTAAGGGATGGGGGGAGCGCAGTGGGGATGCAGGGCGCGGTGCTGGGGACGTGGTTTTGGAATGTGTGGGTTGGGGAGAAAGGTATGTTTGATGGTGTTTTTCGAGTGGTGTTTACGGGATTAGGGAGCGGTGAGACTGACCAGGTGTTAGTTGTCCAACGGAACTTTGACGACAGCACAATGCGCACGTACATCCTGCTCAGCCAGATCCTGCCCATTTCATTCGTGTCTACGCTCTTCATAATCCGCCTCCATCTATCTGCCCCGGATCTCCAAACACCACCTCCTAACACATCCACAGCCGCCAAACCATCTTCCAACCAAACAACACCAAACGGATCTTCATCCAAGGACACCTCGACACGCAGCCCAATAGCCTCCCTCCACATCCCCAACATACTCCTAAACGCCACCCTTCTCTCCCTCCCCTCCCTATCCTCACACCCAACCTTCATCCCCCTAGTCCTAGCATCACGCCTCATCTTATTGCTACCGCACACCGGGTTCATCAAGCTGCGACCCGCGGATGTGACCAAGTGCATGTACATCTCGAGCGGATTCGTGGTGGCGAATTGCATGAGGGGGAGGAAGGATGCGGTTGTTGGGGGTTTGATGGGAGGGGGGTATGCGGTTAGGGCGTTGGGATGGGATGCGGTGTTGGGTGGGATTGTTGCTGGGGTATTGGGATGGGGTGGGGGGGTGTAGTATTGGAATAGTAATATGTTACTATGAGTCTTTTCATTCAATAGTCTATTGTTTGCCGTATAGCGTCGTATACCCCTGTGCTTGTTAGTACTTGTACCGTCGGTTCCGCGATTTACGAGAGACTTACGAGTCACGTCCGGGATGATGAATTGCTCGTACATCAGCCCCGTGTGTGTCGCCCAGCCCGCGACTCTCTTGACCGGCGCTTCGAGTCTCAGAAACGCACGTTCCTGGATTGTTGCAGCGACTTCGGCGCCCACGCCCGCATTCATCATACTCTCGTGCACAACCACCGCTCTTCCCGTTTTCTTCACGCTGTTCAGCACCGTCTCGCGGTCCCAGGGGTATATCGTGCGTAAATCAATCAATTCGACGGAACACCCAAAGTCCTTCTCAGCTGCAGTGATGGCGGCGCTACATGTATATAGTGGTGTGCCGTATGATATGATGGTGAGGTCCTTGCCGGGCTTGAGGACCTCGGCCTTGTCGAGCGGGAGGTAGTATGCGTCGACGGGGACCTGTTCGACGGCGGCGCGGTACAAGATCTTGGGCTCCATGAAGAGCACGGGGTCGGGGCAGCGTATCGCGGCGAGGAGCAGGCCCTTGGCTTGGATGGGCGAGCGGGGGATGACGACGCGCAGGCCGGGGGTGTGTGTGAAGAGGGCTTCGGGGGATTGGGTGTGGTATCTGCGTTATCGTTATCGTGAGACGGGCAGTGGTAATGGGAGATATAGGTGTGTCTTACAACGCGCCATGCCCTACACTCCCAGTCGGCATCCTAATCACCAACCCCCCGCAATTCGCGCCCGTCGACCCCGACCGATAACGATACTTGGCCACCTCGTTGTGAATTTGGTCAAACGCGGGGAACACATAATCCGCAAACTGGATCTCAGCCACAGGCTTCATGCCCTCCGCCGCCGCGCCCACGGCAAAGCCCACAAGCCCCTGCTCACTCAGCGGCGTATTGAACACGCGCTCCGTGCCAAAGTCCGCGGCGAGGTTCATGGTGCATCGGAACACGCCGCCGAACTGTATGTCCTCGCCGAAGACGAGCACGCGCTCGTCGGTCTGCAGGGCATGGCGCAGGGCTTCGTTGACGGCGGTGTAGAGGTTTATGCGCTTTGTTTGGCCTTTTTGGACAGAGGCGGGGAGTTCGGGGTTGGCGAGGGCGGACTTGGAGGTGTGGTTTAGGATGGGCGTGCTGTCGTATTCGACGCTGCCGTTGAGGCGCGCTGATGGGGCGGCAGCGGAGTATTGTTTGCGGTGTGCTTGGTGTTGACAGCGGTGAAGCGGTGTTTGAGGGCGAAGCAGGTAGCGCGACAATGCACGAATTGAAGGCGTTTTTGAGGTCATCTTGAATAGCTACAGAGTGTGTCTCGTCCACCGTGTGGTGGAAGGGAATGCAAAAAGAGCATGCTGCTGAGACGCGAAGCACAAACTGGCAGGTCGACTGGCATAACCGAAGCACACGGCTAGCTGCGGCTCATGTCTCCCCAGATTCGTGCCGCGGTTGGCAGCTTGGCAGGGAGTACGTCCGCCAGCCACGTGACGAGCATCAGCGAACGGTTTGGCGGGAGCTAGGGCGTTCGTTCGCTCGGCCTCGAACTGCATTTGCATGTGGGGAGGCTAGCGAGAAGCTTTTGCTGATCACCGCGGGACATTTCATGTAGCTTCACCTGTTCCCGTCACTGTCACTCTGTCAATCGAAGCAGGACTTGATTGTCGATACAGCAAGAGTCGAGTTTATTTCTGGTGCATGCCGTCATTTCAGTCGGTAGCTGCACGACTTGCGCCTTCGCGTCCACAGACGTGCACGTCCAGTGCGCTAGCGACCGCTGCATCCGCATCATTATTTGCATCACCTCCTTCATCCACCTCCTGTCCACGCCCTCGGCCTCTGGGACCCTCTCCATCTCCACGCACCCAGGTGCTGCATTCCCGTAATGGCCTCTGCCATGGGCGCCCCTCGCTCGCCCCTCGGCGCCAATGGCTTCGCGCGCGCCCGCATGCTCGTCGTCTATCTCTTCCACGCCTTTGCCCCGGCCGTCAGGGCTCTCCCCCTCCCGTTTGGCGGCGTCGTGCACGCGCTGGCCGAAGAGGGGCATCCTGAGAACGATGCCAGCCTGGTGCTCTACCTGGGCATTGCCATGACGCTCGTGCTGGCGGGCGGTGTCTTTGCGGGCCTGACCATTGCGTGAGTGATTAGCCAAGCAGACCTCGAGCGACCACCGCTAACAACCTCCCCCAGGCTCATGGGCCAGGATGAGATCTACCTCAAGGTGCTGGCCGAGTCTGGCGAGCCCCACGAGCGCAAGAACGCGGCGAGCGTCCTGCGCCTGCTCAAGCGCGGCAAGCACTGGGTCCTCGTCACCCTGCTGCTGTCCAATGTCATCACCAACGAGACGCTGCCCATTGTGCTCGACCGCTCGCTGGGCGGAGGCTGGCCCGCCGTCCTCAGCTCCACCGTGCTCATTGTCATCTTCGGCGAGGTCGTGCCCCAGTCCATCTGCGTGCGCTACGGCCTGCCCATTGGCGCCTGGATGGCCCCCATCGTGCTCGTCCTCATGTACATTATGGCCGTCGTCGCCTGGCCCACCGCCAAGCTGCTCGACTACCTGCTCGGCGAGGACCACGGCACCACGTACAAGAAGACGGGCCTCAAGTCGCTCGTTACCCTGCACAAGTCGCTCGGCCACGCCGACGAGCGCCTCAACCAGGACGAGGTCACCATCATTACCGCCGTGCTCGATCTCAAGGGGAAGGCCGTCGGCGACATCATGACGCCCATGAAGGACGTCTTCACCATGTCGTCCGACACTGTGCTGGACGAGAAGATGATGGACAACATCCTGTCCGCCGGCTACTCGCGCATCCCCATCCACCACCCCGACAACAAGAACGACTTTGTCGGCATGCTGCTTGTCAAGATGCTCATCACCTACGACCCCGAAGACGCCCTGCGCGTGCGCGACTTTGCGCTGGCCACCCTGCCCGAGACGCGCCCAGTCACGAGCTGTCTGGACATCCTGAACTTCTTCCAGGAGGGCAAGTCGCACATGGTCCTCGTCTCCGACTTCCCAGCCGAGGCGCGAGGTGCCGTGGGTGTCGTGACCCTAGAAGATGTCATCGAGGAGCTGATTGGCGAGGAAATCATCGACGAGTCCGACGTCTTCATCGACGTCCACAAGGCGATCCGCCGCATGGCCCCTGCTCCTCGCGCACGCGTTCCCCGAGGCAAGGTCGTTGCCGATATGCCTCTCAAGCCATCCGAAGAGCTGCTTCAAGTTCCCAAGGATGGCCAGGCTAATGGCACCACCCGCCGCAAGCTGTCGCTACCGGAAAGCTCCGACACTGCCTACAGCTCGTTCCTCGTACGTCGCAGCAGCGGTAACAATGGCCCTGTATTACCAATTCGACCGGACGACCCCGAGCTGTACTCCAGTCTGAAGCATCTGGGCCCGTCCAATGCTGCCAACAGGCCAAACCCGACCCGCATCAACACCGTCAAGATCAAGCCCGGTGGCGTGCCAGACATCCCAAGGACCATACCCGAGAATAGCAGACCCACGTCTTCTCCTGCGCGCGATTTACTTCCCTCGTCCAGTGTCATGGCAAATGAGTCGCATGCCCCAGAAGGAGGCGTCGGTGAAGGCCTACTGGCATCTGCAGGCCGCGAAGCAAGCGACGGCGTACACAGCGTGGCCGTGGGTTACGGCACCATGACTGCACCCACTGGAGATCGCATGTCATGGAGATCCGGTCGTTCGAGTAACAGAGAAGACTATGATGAGCCCAGATCACCAAAGTACCAAGCCTCCAGGGACGCCGAAATCGTCGTCGACAACACGCAAACGAAAGAGGAGAATGCACTGCCGCGACCACAGTCCCGACCCAGCTCGTCAAAAGCCGACAGCTCCCACGAATACGAACCCAAGCGCTCAAAGTCTGTCAGCACAATCGCCTCCCTGCGCTCCACCCGCTCGCGCTCCGCCAGCCCGCCCAGGCGGCGTCATACCGCTCGAAGTGGTAGTATCTCCGAAAACATCATCGACGTCAACGGCGTCAAGAAGATTGTGCTGGAGACTACAAGTTCGAGTGACTCTGAAGACAAGAATCTGCAGGTCCAAGCTGACGGTGCTCAAGACTCCAAAACGCATTCTGACGCCGAGTCGGCGAACGCGGGAGGCAAGGGCGGGAGCAAGAAGAAGCGCAAGAAGAGAGGCAAGAAGAAGAAGAGCGGTAATGGGGATAGTGAGTCGCAGCCGCTGCTTGGAAGCGGTCGGTGATGACGCTAGCGTCAAGATGTTGTGTTGATGAGCGTGCTTTCTAGTTCGATCGAATGCGGTCGATTCGCTCGAGAAGTTTCTCCCCGATCGCGCGGGCGTTTCGCGCATTCGGCCTCGCATATTACATTCGGTCGTCGGGTCGTTGTTTTGGAAAGGGGATAGGGAGGAGAACGTGGAGCCGGGAGATTGACGCAGTACAGTGGGTTGTACGATATAATTATTTCAAAAGCATTGTTTGCGAAGGTGTTGGTATCCTTGGGCAAAGGAAGCGTGACAGGTGTGGGCTTCGTGTATTTCGTAGTAGGAGGGATGAATTGTTACTATTTCATCAAGATGGTTTTGAGACGCAACGAGTGCGAGCATTGTGACAGGTTTATTGACAGCATGATTGGGCTGCCGTTTTCACTGTAGCGGTCTAACATGATAGTCATGTGCCATCAAAAATCTATGTACATTGAAGGGAGTTCAAGGAAACCAATCATCATTCGTAACTTCAGAAGCTGAGGATCGATCCAAAATCTTGCATGTTGATCCATCGCGCTAACAGCGGGAAGACCCTAGCACTAGTTCGACAGCGTCATCGACTCCGTCACATTCCGAGCTGTCATTATTGGGTGGATCGCGCTTCCAAGAATTGTTCATTCTCACATCTCATAATTGAACTCTTCAAATCTAACGTCACCATAATTTCATCTCCTTCAATTACACAAAATGGCTTCGCGCATCCTCACCCCCCTCATCCGCCAATCTTTCCGCCGCTCCGTTCAAGCTGCTCCTCGTCGCTCTCTCAACACCGAAACGGCTCCCAGCCTATACGCGGCGCGCGCACATGTCGTTGGTGCACGAACAGGGTACGTTTTTAAGCAATGTGCGAGAAGCAATGGGAAATGAGGGCTCATGTTGAAAATACAGTCATGTCGACGGCGAATCCCTAAAAGTAGATCTCACAATGGCCAAAGCGCTCGGCGGCTCCGGCGACGCCGGAAAAACCAATCCAGAAGAACTCTTCGCCGCCGGGTACGGCGCGTGTTTCCAGTCCGCTATGAACGCCGTTGCGCCTACGCTGGGCGTCAAAATGCCGAGTAAGCCTGAGGATAGCGTGGTCGAGAGCACGGTGCATCTTGTGGGTAGCATGAAGGATTTGGATATGGGGTTGAGGGTGGAGTTGGTGGTGAGGGTTAGGGGTATTGAGAAGGGGAAGTTGGAGGAGGTGGTGGGGAAGGCGAGGCTGGTTTGTCCGTATAGTCGGGCGACGGAGGGGAATGTGTATACGACTGTGAGGTGTGAGACGATGTAGATCGGGATCATGAGCGGGAGAGTCGATGAATAAGTAGTCGCATGTAACTTCGTGTGTTTTTCCAGATGCTATAGTCGCGCCTCCTTCTCCGCTTCCACAACAGCAACTAACATACCCTCCGCAACATCCTCCCCATCCTCAGCATCCGTAATCCAACTCACCCTCCCACTCCGATGACTCCGCACCTCAAGCTCCATCTTCATCTGCTGCACCACACACACTACATCCCCTTCTTTCACTACTTCCCCCTCCTCAACACACACCTCCACCAGTTTCCCCGGGAACGGAATACCCACATGTCGGACATCTCTCGGGTCGGCGCGCGCGTGCTGCGACGACGCGGCTGCTGCGCTCGCGGATGTGGATTCTAGGTTGAGCGTGTAGGGGATGGATGATGGAGGGATGCTGTTTGGGGATGTGAAGAGGATTTCGGCGGCGAGGGAGGTGGGGAAGTCGGAGCGTAGGAGGCGGGTTAGGGTTAGGTGGTGGGGGGTTGGTTGCTGTGTGGTGGTTGATGATGGGGAGAGGGGGGTGAGTGTTAGTGACCAGGCGTCGTTTTTTCGGAAGAGAGTGGGGGAGTTTGATGGGACTGCACTTGTAGATGGAGACGTTGGATCGTACGCCAGGATGTGTTTTATACCCTCCGAAATCTTCAGTCCGGATTGGAGTAATTCGCCTTGCTTCTTTTCAAGCCACTGCGTATCGCACCGTCCGTCCAAGAAATCTGTATGCGCCACGATACCGCGCAAGACATCGATATTCGTTTTCACGCCTGCGACGTGCGTATCTGATAGGGCGCGCCGGGCTTTTCGCACTGCGGCCGGCCAAGATGAGGCCGTGATGATCAATTTGGCAATCAAGCTGTCAAAATCTGCGGATACAACTGTTGAATGGCCATGCACCAGGTGCGTATCCACCCTCACGCCATTGCCCGCTGGAAACTGGAAGGACGTGATTTTGCCAATAGAGAGGGACCAGTCGGATTGTACGTTTTCGGCGGTGATGCGTAGCTGGATGGAGTGTGCTGGTGGTGGGACTTTTGCGTCGCGTGGTGTGCTGGGTAAGCCGCAGTCATTGAGAGATGCGCCTTGTGCGAGCAGGAGCTGCGCGCTGACGATGTCGGTGAGGGAAATGCTTTCTGTAATGGTGTGCTCGACTTGTAGGCGGGGATTGACTTCGAGGAAATAGTATGCTGATGTTGTTGGGTTGACTAGGAATTCGAAGGTGCCGAGGGAGAAGTAGTTGACCTTTAGCACGATCAGCATGCACATATGGAGACGACTTTGTTGGGTTGACTTACCTCTCTTGCTATCCTCAGAGCATCCTCAATGACTTTTGCTATCAGCTCGCGATTTGGCACCACGCTCGGCGCAAGTTCAACGACTTTCTGATATCGTCTTTGAATGCTGCATTCGCGTTCCCAGAGATGCGTGACGTTTCCTGAGCCGTCGCCGATGATCTGCACCTCGATATGCCGGAAACCATCTACAGCTGCCTTCTCGGCGAATACTTGCTTCGATGGACTTTCTTCGATGGCTCTTTTGACGGATGAAGCTAGCTGGTCATCGCTTCGAATAAGTCTGATGCCTCTACCGCCACCTCCATCTACTGCTTTGACCATAGTGGGGTAGCCGACTTCGGAGGCAAAGCGACGAATGTCTTCTACGTTGTTTGTTGGGGTGAGCAGGGCTGGTGATACTGGTACTTGGCCTATCCACAATATCAGCGCGATTAATCTGATATATCTCTACACTTACACTTTTCGGCTAGCTGTCGAGCCTTGAGCTTGTCCCCGGTGTTCTCCAAAATGTCCCATCCAGGACCCACGACCATTGCGCCTGCTTCCTCCCACATCCGCTTCGCAAATACTTCTGATTCGGAGAGGAAGCCATAGCCGGGATGGACTGCATCGATTTGATATTCTTTGACAATCTTAATCAAGGCATCGATGTTCATAAATGCTGAAGCAGATGGAAGCTCAATAGCGTGGGCGGCTCTTGCTGCATGCGAGGCATCACCAGATACGTAGACTGCGTATGTTTCAAGATCGAGCTCTCGAGCTGAGCATATGATTCGAGTTGCTATCTCGCCTCTGTGATATTGTTAGTTTAGCACGCGGAGAATTAGTCTCATGTCTCACCGGTTTGGGATGAGCAACCGCTTGATGGGCCTGACTGGAGGACGATCCATGACTAAACGGATCCGTTTCCTTCTCCTAGTTCTCTTGTTTTGAAAGATCACTTGTTCAGATTCAAGAGGATCTGGTGAGACGGTCAAGTTCTCAAAGAGGTATATCGTAGTTAACAATACATCTTACGATCCCAAAAGGAAGCGATCTCACTCGCGATAGTGTTGAAACCATAGTCGTAGAACTGCTGTTGTGGTAGTGTCGTGTGCCGTGACAAGGCTAGACTTTGGGTGGGGAAAGCTCGAAGTGCCTCGGCACCGCAGCGGCTACCCCAGCTTCACCACTCCTACCGTCCCATCCAACCACAGACCATCACAATGTGAACACGGACGTTTGCTCCTTCACTGGAGACGTATAATCCCCACCCCGTCTCACGCTCCCGATCATGGCCGGCGACGAGCCACCACCACCAGCGAGAGACGCGTCCAAAATTGCGCAGACTCGCCTCGAACAAGTCAGCTCACACGTTGCACCGAATACGCCCAAACGACGGAGAAGAAAAGGCGCAGACTCAGATTTACCCGCAGATTACTCGGACATACTCGGACAGATATCTACACTACGCAAAATTGCAGCGACGCCAGACGCGAAGAATCGTGGTTACGTTCGACAAAAGGCGGCTGGGAAGCTGTGGGTTAGGGAGAGAGTCGAACAGTTGCTGGACCCCGGAAGCTTCCAGGAAGTTGGCAGCGTCAGTGGAACAGTCAAATGGAAGCAGACTGGTCCAGTCAAAGAAGAGCCAGAGGACTATGTCCCTTCGAACAACGTGCAAGGTATATCTGGTTGACATGTCCGTGGAGATTTTCTAACGCGACGTAGGATTTGGACGCTTGCGTGGCCGAAAGATTGTTTTCACTGCTGACGATTTCTCCATCCGTGCTGGACATGCTGACGGGGCGTTGATGGACAAGACCGTACGCGCGTCTATCACATCCCTTTCCGCCCCATGCTGACGGCCTGCAGATCTACATGGAGAAGCTTGCAATAGCACTCAAGCTGCCAATCGTGAAGCTAGTTGACGGCTCATCAGGAGGTGGGTCCGTGACAACCATTCGCACCACAGGTTTCTCCTACGTCCCTCCACTGCCGTCCTTCACGCAGGTAGTCCAGCAACTGAATCTTGGGATACCAAATCTGGGAGCAGTAGTTGGCCCCGCCATTGGTCTTGGAGCCGCACGCGTTGTTGCCTGTCACTTCTCTGTCATGGCTGCTGACATTGGCTCGCTTTTCAACGCAGGGCCAAGTGTTGTTAAGAATGCCACGTTCGAGGAGGGGCTTTCGTTCACTGACCTGGGTGGACCTGCCATGCATTGTACCAACGGTACGATTGATAATCTGGCACCCGATGAAGCAGGTTGTTTCGAGCAAATTCGAACAGTCTTGAGCTATCTGCCAGACTGCGGTACGAAGCTACCACCAACAATTGATGCTACGGACGCAATCGATCGCGCGTCAGAAAACTTGCGATCGGTTATACCACGAGCGAAGAACAGGATGTACAATCCTCGAGCAATCATCACAGAAGTCGTTGACAAAGGATCATTCTTCGAGATAGGGAGGCTATGGGGTACCACGGCGATTGTCGGTCTTGCAAGATTCGGAGGGAAGCCGGTCGGCATCGTCTCGTTAAACTGCGAGGTCAATGCAGGTGCTCTCGATGCGCTCGGATCACAGAAGATTACGCGCATGCTCAGATTCCTCGATGTCTTCAACATACCTTTGGTGCAATTCGTAGACATTCCAGGCTACGCGATAGGTACAGTAGCCGAGCGCAGCGCTACAATGCGGCACGGTATCACGCTCGCTACCACCTACTACAGCACTACGATGCCCATCTTCAGTGTCATAGTTCGACGCGTCTACGGCGTCGCTGGTGGCGTAATGCTCGACTGCAGAGATCCACGCATGCGCGTAGCATGGCCTTCTGGAGTTTGGGGCTCACTTCCCCTCGAAGGCGGCATTGAAGTCGGGCACTCTTTTGAGCTCAAGGAAATCGAACGAAAAGAGGGCAAGGAGAAGCGAGATGCAAGGTACGCTGAGCTGGAGAACGAGTACAAGAGGCTCATGAATCCTGTTCGAACAGCCAATCATTTTGGCGTCGAAGAGATCATCGACCCCGCATACACCAGGGGCGTGTGCTGTGAGTGGGTAAGCCATGTCTACGAAAGCTTACTACCACAGAGGATTATGGAGAGGCTTGCAGGTAAGCTTCAGCCTGCGTTCGCTTAAAATCCATTGCAGTTTGCAGCACGAATTCCACTGCAAATCCCTAGCCCTACAACAATTTTTCAGCATCGTTGGTTGAAAGCGCTTCGCAAATTTGCCTTGCTGACAGGTTCGAACGCCTTTTCCTGACCGTTCATGTGCTTCAGCGGCTGTCAGATTCGCACGCTTCGGCCCGTCACGTTCACCAAACGTGAGCAATTCGGGCCGTTCGTGAGCTTTGCATGTTCAGTTCCGCCTGGCCATCTTACCTACAGGCCGGTTCGCCGGCTCATACCTTGTTTGAGATGCGGCTGTAGGATGTGAGACAGGCAGGATCACGCCTCGTACCATCTCGCTGGCACACGCGGAAGTGGCGTTTGGGGAGCGTCAAAACTGTGGCATGGCTTTTGTGCCATTTTTCTCCTTGGCGCACTTCAGTTTTGATTGAGGCGCCCTGCTGTTCTTTGCTGTAACACGGCCGATTCCACAGGTGCGCACTTGGAAAGATGAAGTTGCTTGACCGCGCCGCGCACCATCCTCGTCTTCTGATGCGCGTTAAGGATATTGACCTCGCGCTCGCGAACTCTAATTGCCAACTCTGACTCGACCCCAGATTCGTGATTCGGCAAGTGGGCGCGCAATGCTTAATCGGGTGCCACCACGACGGATTCGTCGCGGATTGACAGGCATAGATTACCACCAACATGCGGGGCGCAGTCAATGCTTTACGAGGCCAGCCATTTCACGCTTCCGCGTTTGTGTGCTCGCCGACTCACCGGCTACGCCTGGACGTTGATTGATCCTTCGCCCAGCAGTCTGGATATATGAATGCAGACGCGACCCCGCTTCGTGGGCGTTGACGATCACTCGCTGATTGACTTTGACACTGACTCGCTACATCTTTCAGTAGCGCTTCCCCAGAAAGTACCCCAGATCTCGAGAAAGATACCCGATACTTGCGTTTGGAACGACCGGCGATGTGATGACACCGTTTGGCACTGCAGCGGCTGCGAGGCAGGCAGATCCCGTGCTGACGCGCGTCGTCGATCAAGATGAGATACCGTGGTACCGGAAGAAGAACCTCAGGAGACTGTACGCGTTGTTGTTGCCAACATGTATTGGCATCGAGATGACTTCTGGATTTGATTCGCAGATGATCAATACAGTGCAGATTGCACCGACGTGGAAACTCTGTGTGTTTAGCACCATATTGAATGTACACAGACTGACAGTCGCAGACTTCAACTATCCCGAAGGGGCGCTTTTGGGGATCATCTCAGCAGCATACAATCTCGGTGCAATATGTGCTCTTCCGCTGGTACCGTATGTGAACGATCACTTCGGTCGGAGATGGTCCATCTTCATGGGGTCCTGGATAATGGTTGTTGGGTCGCTGGTACAGGCACTGTCCGTGAACGGTACGCTCAAGTCGGCAGGCTCGAGACATCTCGCTGACACGCCCAGCTGGCATGTACGTGGTTGCGCGACTGATTCTAGGCTTCGGCATTCCGTTCTGCATCATCGCAGGCTCATCGCTCATGGGCGAGCTCGCGTATCCGAAAGAACGACCTATTATGACATCCCTTTTCAACGCCTTGTGGTTCGTCGGCTCATTAGTAGCCGCTGGGATCTCATACGGCACTCAGAATCTCGCGGATGACTGGGCATGGCGCATTCCTTCCATCCTCCAGTGTTTTCCTTCTCTTATTCAGATTGTCTTCATCTTGTGAGCATACACTAGCAACTCCTGCACATGTATTGGCAGTGCTGACTAGAACCCAGCATGATACCCGAGTCTCCGCGTTACCTTATCTCCAAAGACCGCCGTGAAGAGGCTTACCGCACGCTCGTATACTACCACGCTGAGAACGATTCACACTCTGCTTTTGCTGCCGCTGAGATGGTGCAGATCGAACACACCATTCGTCTTGAGCTTCAGAACAGCCAGCGCTCATGGAAAGAACTATTTGTTGTCCCCGGTCTACGCAAGCGTATAATCATCGGCGCCTTCCTAGGCTTGTTCACGCAGTGGTCCGGCAACACGCTCCTGTCGTATTACCTCAACGATATCCTGGACATGATAGGCTTCACCAATACCAACCTCAAAGGGAAACTGAACGTCGGGCTGAACAGCTGGAACCTTGTTAACGCAGTCGTCATCTCACTACTTGTCCGGCGCTTTCCGCGCCGAAAAATGTATCTAACATGCGCAACGAGCTTGTTGTTCTGCTACATTGCGTGGACGATCAGTGTACAGCAATACACGTCGACAAAGATGAAGGAGCCAGCACGTCTGACGATTGCCATTCTCTTCCTTTACCAGGCGTGCTACAATATTGGATACAACGCTCTGACGTACAGTGAGTCGCAGCACCCTTTGCTATGGAGAGGAGAAGCATACTGAAATCCGAGTTCAGCTTTTCTGGTTGAGCTCTTCCCCTTCGCACAGCGCGCAAAAGGCATTACCATATTTCAATTTTTCGCCCGCAGCGCTGGATTTTTCACGACCTTTGTAAATCCGATAGGGCTGAAGAACATCTCTTGGCGATGGATGATCACGTATTGCGCATGGCTGGCGTTCGAAATAGTATTTATTGTACGTCACCTTGCCTCTCAATGCTGTCTCAAATTGTACTAACACACTGGCAGTATTTCATGTTCCCCGAAACTTACGGAAGAACCCTCGAGGAACTTGCTTTCTTATTCGAAGACCGCGCGCTTGCGGATGAAGCGACGATGAAGGTCGAAAAGCAGATGGAGTGGTCTGCAGATCGCAGATGGTCGAGAGCGGATGACCGCTTGAGCTGGGATATGGATATTATAGTACCCAGCACTGAGCAACAGAGGGCGTCGGTTGAGATTCAGGGAGTGCACTTCGTAGCGAGGGAGAGCAAAGGCGTGCAAGGTGTCACGAGGGAAGTGCGAGCGCCTGAGGAGACAGCTGCGCATAGACATGCGATTCGTGGGGAGAGGGGAGGCTGGTGGGAGGATTAGTGCAATGATATCAATCACCCAACGGCACGCACATTCAACAAACATTGGGCTCAGAAATTTGCCATGCTCAACGACGTTGATCGCGCCAACAGCATCGTGAAGCAAATCCCTGAGCTTCTGCGTACTCTGTCACACATGTACAGAAACGGGTCGTAGATTATTTCTACTACCACAGTTGCCCTCATCTATCCAACCAAGGGTCTCACCTTAGTAAGGTAGGATAGCACGTTTTCTTCAGAGTTAGATACCTGGTTGCACGTACGAACTACTCTTCGGACTTCTCTCGGACCCACCAATAAGCTTTTCAACGGCGTCCTAGAGTCACAGAAGCCCCTCACTTTCTCGCTAAAGCTTCCCCACATCGCACATCCAGGCAGCACCAACAACCACGAAAATTCTGCTGGCCGCTGGAAAGAACATATAATCTTGACCAAGCAAATATATTTGGCGTTATGCAATATATATTAATTAATTTTCCATATGCTCATTCAATTACGGTTTTGTAGTGTAAGTTAACTCGAACACTATCAGCGCTTGCCCCCGCTAATTGCCTCACAGGTAGCGGTTATCACTCCGGATTCTGATTCAAAGTCAGTGTCTTCCGGCAACCCCGGTTCGATTCCGGGCAAGACCTTAGATTTTTCTTTTTGCGGTTTTGCTATCCCTTTCGTGCTTGGGGTGGTGCTGAACCTTTTGCCTCAAGGATGCAGTTGGCGCACTGAATGAACATAGATAGCATGCTCCAGCACGATCACTAACGTTACTGAAGACCTTGCATTGTTTTTGTCATGCTGTAGTT
>Ga0265797_10002952_pt1 | contig 27894 bp, 31 predicted proteins | sample P2T30metagenome_FD_192433 | JGI IMG/M metagenome (GOLD analysis project Ga0265797, IMG submission 192433) | Plant litter microbial communities from East Loma Ridge, Irvine, California - P2 T30 | ecosystem: Environmental > Terrestrial > Plant litter > Unclassified | place: USA: California... | reverse complement strand
AAGGAGGGTGGTCGCTTCGTCTACCGCCCGGTTGACAACATCTCCTACTCTGTCACCCCGACCAACACCTACAGGAGACAGGTGGAGTTCTCTTCCACCCTCACCATGAACGTGCAGGTCTGCGACTTGGCGGTCTGCTCGGTCTGCCGCCACGGCCGCCCTGCTGCTACTCAGTAGCTACGAGTTGAGGAAAGGCAGAGATTGCACCACTTCTTTTTGTACACCATGCATTGCGAGGGAGTCTTCAGGGCGGGAGGGAAAGGACCTTGATCCTTCTGTGCTTTACTATGATACTACATGATAGTGGTGTCCAAAGATGAATTTTTCCACTGCTCCATCATTCTTTGATCCTTCCAATGCACTGACAGTCTATCCATCGTGTCCAAGAGTTAGTGTTAAGTGCTGATCTGCAGCACATTAGTTTCGACCGCAAGGCATGCTCACATACTTCCAACATCGTATCATATGTGTGCAATGATTTTTGCGATGCTTGTGCTTCGCCAGCAGGTTGTTCGCTTTGTTAGAGGTCCTTCGCTTCGAATACTGTTGCTGAGATACATCACACTTGATTACGGCGGGTCCAGCCGACTCGAAATACCCACTGACGAACATATTAAAGGTCTCAGGGATAGTAATATGTCAGGCGGAACAAAGCAGGCTGAACAGCATCTTGGTGCGAAGAGTTACTTGCAAGCCATGCCATTTTAGTGCATCAAGGCACACACCCAAGGTTCGAGCATCGCACCTGCTCATGGCGCCTTACTTAACCGCTGGTACAGCTCTAGGCTGATTGATGCAGCATATCTACATAAATTCAAATATGCACTTCAGGCCAGCTGCTTTTCCAACGACTCTACACTCCAAACTTTCTAGCCACTCTGTTTTGTGTCTTGCTCAGCTTCTCGCGCGATCCGGAGGTGTAACGGAAGGAGTAGTATCCATCTATTTGACGAACTGAGACGATACCGCAACGACTCCGGGTTGTCTTTCGTGCATCTTTCCCCTCTCAAGTCGAAGTTGCTGGATCCATCAGGCCGGCCATCGTCCTTTAAATAGCGGTTACACGTAGCCGCACGCCGAAAGCCAAAATGCTGTTGAAATCGTCCAAGAGGATCAATAGGGCAGAACAGTTTGAGAAGGTTGGCTTTTACAACTTGAATGAAGTTACAGCAAAGCCATGCAGTTAGGCTCTTCTACCTGTGCGCACGTGATCATTGTGGAACGGTTCCGCAGTCTAGATCTCCCTTCCTGTCCATGAAGCTATCACAGGCAAAGGAGGTCATTGAAAACTTGGACAAGCCGCCACCGCAGGTGGGAAGCATGAGTTTGATATCTGGGAGCAGTCGGCCAGACTTTGGAGAAGCTTGACACCTTTCTCATACAAGCAAGCCATCGAGCAGCACTTAAGCACACCTGAATACGATGCGCATGCAAGTCAAACAAGACACAACTTTTCCAAGAAAAACCATCAAGCAAGGCGAACTCCATACAATTTCTGACATGTCGGCACGCTTATCTTTCACTCGGCTGCCAGCCATCTCCATTCACGCCTACCACCTCCTGTTCCTCAGCATCGGCTCTCGCAGGCCAATATCTGGCATGGGCGTGCCGTCTCTGTCTATGAGTGGCCTCGCACCCAACAACATATTCGCATCTGGACTCCCCATCAAATGGTCCTCCATTCTTACATCCCTCGGCATGTGTGGATCCGAGGATGCTCCCGGCGGCAGCCTGAAGCTAGAGGTAATGGAAAGAGAGCGACGACGGCGAGGTCTACGATCCCGCGAGCGCATGTACAACTCGGCCTCATCTTCTCTGGGCAGGAAATGCTCATCGTAAGAAGCACCGAGCCGATGGCCCGCCACAGGTGGAGGACCGATGAAGTCGAAGTCTGCATCGCGGATACCTGTGGCATAGGGCGTCCTCACATCAGCACCGGCCATGGCGTCAATGAGGCCAATATCGAGCGGGCCGCGGCCTTGCATTCTGGCCAGCCGGCGGACATCACCCTCATCAGGAGGCGGACCCAGAACACGCATATCCATGGGCCCGATGTCAGGAAGAATTTCATCTTCTAGCTCACGTCTCCTGCGTCGAGCACGAGTGCCCATAGGATCACCAGGGTCACTCAAGGGAGCCATTTCGATCAAGTGTCGGTCGCCTCGCCATCGAGGCTCCATCAAGTAGCGATCACCACTGGCATCCGGGAAGAACGAATCGTCGAAGCGATCGCGGACTGGGTCGAAGTAGGGCAGCCGGGGCTCGTCAAGATTCCTGCGATGGCCGATATCTGGTAGACTCTCATCCTGGAGCTGCCTGTAATGATCTCGTTCTTGTTGATTGTCCATGAGCTGCGCGTAGAAGTTTGCCTCTTGCTCATCTTCCATGCGCTGCCTCCTTCGGCTGCGTCGGGGTGGTGGGTCCAGCAAGCCGGCGCCAGAGAAGAATGCATCGCCGTAGCGATCGAAACCTGGGTCCATGTGTTCTCGTTGATGGGTCAAGATTGGCTCAAAACTAGAGACGATTGATGTTTGATAGCAGAGAGGAAAACAGAAAGATGGTCAGAAAACTTCAATTCAAATACTAATCACAACTCCAATATTGAATAATATCTGCGCATAGTACCTCCAATCTTCAACATCATCTGCGCCTAGTACCTGCGATTCCTCCTTCGCTCTGGAATAGGTTCCATGTCCCCAAAACTCGGCGGCATGGGCGTGCCTCTCAAATCTGGCAGCGGCCTCGCGCCTAACAGCATATTCGCCTCCGGACTGCCCATCAAATGATCATGCAACACCAAATCCCTAGGCATGGGCGGATTGCCACTCGCACCTTGCGGCAACTCGAAGCCCGAAGTCACAGATCGCCCACGGCGACGACGCGGCGTACGCGGAGGGTACTGGCGAGGCTCGCCATAGAAGGCCTCCATCGGGTCCGGTGGGCCCCGCTCAATGGATGAGTAAGCATCGGCGAAGAGAGATTCACCGCCCATACCTGAGGTTGCGGCTGGGCCAAAGAGGTCGAAGTCCCGGTCCATGATGCCCATGCCCATATCGAAGGGCATCTGCTCGAAGCCACCAAGCATATCGTCGATAAAGCCCATGTGCTTGGCATCCTCGGGGCCGCTCCTGGCAGATCTCATGAGATCAAGCTCGTTGGGAGCAGGCCCAGTGAGACCCATCATTGCCTCCTCCCGGCTCATGCCTGGCGGTGACACGGCGAGTTCTTCAGCGTAGAAAGGACTAATTGGGTCCTCCATCATGCCTTGCGGGCTCATTGGTGAAGGGCCTCGCAGTTGTCGATAAGTGTCCATCTCCTGCTGGTTGCTCATGAGCTGTCGGTAGTGTTCGGCCTCCATTTCGTCTTCAATTGCCTGCCTCCTCCTACGACGGTTGCGCCTTGAACCGCCTCCGCCTGGAGGGTCAAGCATGCCGCCGGCGGAGAGATATGCATCGCCGTAGCGGTCCATTTGGGATAATGTGGTGTCTCAAGGTGAGCTGAAGATTGAAAGATAACGATGGTTGATTGCAGAGGAAATCGAAACGGTGTGGAGATGATTTGAGGATGTTGAAGGTTTATTGGAAAGAAGATACACAGAAATGGCAAGAAACATCGATTCAAATACTGTTCACAACTCCGATATTTAATGCCATTCTCAGCAGTACCCGTTCAACACCATTATCATTCGCAAGCTTCTTCGTCACAGCCACTTTGCCACATCCGCCTCTCCTTCAATAAGGATAAAACAACGGAACACCACCATAATACAACTGATCCCCAGGCTGCATTTGATAACTCCACGGATCCATCTGATCTCCCCCAAACAACGGCTCCGAAATCCTCGTCACAGAGCCCGGCGCGCTACAATCTCTCAGATTTCCCCACATATCCCTAGTCTCCCCTCCATAGCCCATATGCGGCCAAATGCTCCTGTCCGACGTATCGCCGCGGTCCCTAGCGGCACGAACCTCTTTCATGTTCTCGCGCTTCCACAGCGGGTCGCTCATGTCGTAGCCTTTGCGCTTGTACATGTCGTAGAGGTTGCCGTACATGTTGGGTAGGTCGTTGACGAGTTGGTTGAAGACTGCCCATTCGTTGATGGCGGGTCTGCTTTCGCGCGGGTATTGGAGGTTGCCGCCGTAGAACTCGTATTCGGAAAAGAGGATGTCGCCGTAGCGGTTGTCGTAGTAGAAGGCCATTGTTGATTGACCTGAAGGAGGGTAATGGGCTGATGGAAGGTACGCTCTTGGATGGAAAGCTGTTGATAGGGTGGTTTGCGGTTGATTGAGAAGTGTTTGAAAGGATATCACGTTGCAACTGTGAAGCTGTGGCTTTATACGCTCCCCTCATAGTACGCAGTCAATGGTTGAATGTATGTATTTGATCTGAATCTCGCCCATCCAATGATTGAAAATCTTACCATCTTCAAGTTCTGAGGTCCCGCAAGGTCGTTGCCGTCAGTGGGGTATATCGTTTTGTTTCGTTCCTCTCGGAATATCTGTCACATCAAACAAACCAGGCGTTGTAAACATGTTTCTAGAGATTGATTTCTGATCGATATCGGCTACGTCAAAGCCAGATGTATCTCTCAAGCGTCAATGTGCAGTCACTTCGACTTTCTCTATGCCAAGGCGTCCGGTCGTGCACCTGACCGAGCGACTGCTGCTACCTCACTCACACCTGCGCTTTGACCATTTCGCCAACTCGCGCTGCCTTCTCGCACTTTGCGACGCGATTTTCACTTTCCACACGCTCAAATCCTTCTCCCAAAGCGGTTACACCAAAAAACCACCATCATCCTCGAACAAATCACGCTTTCTCTCGTACAAACCATATCTACTCTCCCCCGTTCAAACCGCAAAAATGTCCACTCCCACCAAGCCCAACGACTCCAAAGGCAAGAAGCAGGCCGACGAGAGCAGCAACTCGGGCAATGACAGCGTCTCCGGTGACAGCAACAGCTCAGGCTCTACCACTCCTCGCGCCACTCCTCGCGCCGGCGTTACAATTGCACTGAGTGGCTCGCCCTCCTCCTACTCTTACAACCCTTTCCCCGGTGGTTTGCCGCGCCCAATGCCTCCGATTGATCATAGTACCAACTTGCGCCGCTTGGCTTCCAGGTCTCTGCTCAGTGAGAGGACCTCTTCCACTTCAGCGGCACCTGTGACCCTCGACAGCGTCTTCGGTCGCATCAAGGAGGACATGGGCAAGCTGTCTGACAAGGAGAAAGTCATCAACGCTCAGGAGAATACCCTCAGCTTCCGTGAGCGTACCGTCAGAAACCATCAGAAGAAGGCCGACGACACCGCCGAGAAGGCTCAGGAGCGTGAGCGTGTCGCCAATGCGAAGTGGAACGCTGCTGTCGAGGTCGAGAAGGACAACAAGGAGGAGAAGGAGCGTCTCGAGAGCATCGAGCGCGAGTTGACGCTGCGCGAGGCGGAGCTGCAGCGTAGGGAAACCGAGTTGCAGAGGAGAGAGGCCATCATTAGGCACCACACTGGCAGTGCACTGGACGCTGAGCTTGCTGCTGTCGGCCGCACCGCTCCCACCCAGCAGTCCAACGACCCGACGAGCAACGAAGGCGACTTGTCCAGCTCCCAGACCATCATCCAGCAGCACGCTTCCACCCTGTTCGCCTCCGCCGTCGCCGAGCCGCAGAGAGGCCGTACCCTCCACAGCCCTCACATCCGCGAGGAGCAGCCATTCTCCACTACCTCCAACGTCGACGACGACAGCGCCGACCTGCCCTTCCGCTCCGGCGACTTCTCTTCTCTTCGTCCCCGCCGTGTCTCCAGCGCCAACTTGTCCATCGCTACGCCGACTCCGCTGCGTGTGCGTCGTGGCTCTCACAGGAGGAGGATCGCGGCGTACGAGAACCTTCCGGGCGATGTGTACGACAGCTCTGGGGAGGAGGAGGAGGCTGGTGAGAGCATTGCTGGGGAGGAGCAGGAGCAGGAGGAGGTGGAGGAGTCGCCGGCGCCGGCTGAGCGTCCGCGTGAGAGGTCTGTGAGGCGCGTGTCGAGGAATGAGAATCTTCGCCGTTGAAGGTGTTGAGAGGAGGCACCGCTGAGAGCAGTTGAAGGGGATGAAGTATCTCTTCCTGTGAACATGTCAGATGTTGTGGTGGTGCGAGATGGGATGGCTTGGAAGCTATGGATGGTGATTTGCTTGTTGCTTTTGTCAAAGACCTTCAAGACCAAGACGCGTTTCTTGCGGCATAATCGCCCGTTGTGAACAGTCTGCGCGTCTGAGGGAACTCCAAGGTCATGGATAATGTTTTGCTTGTTGTTGCTACGATGCAGCATTAGACTGCGTGGTGCGAGAGTGGAAAGTTCGCGGCTTACTTGAGGCTTACCACTAGAATTGCCTTCTACAACGGGCACTAATACAAAGATTGCTTTATGAGATGCACCAGTTCACAAATAGAATACTCTCCTGCTGCTTATGTCTCTCAACTCAATCACTATGCACGTATATGCAACCTTTCCAAGATTGCTCCCTCTCTCGAAAGATCTCAAGCCTAGGGCAAACAAGGCAGAGAGATTTGTGCTCAGCTGAAGACAAACGACCGGATCTCCACTGTATAACGATAACGAATACAGAGACTGCTCTAGATGAGACTCCGGCTTGTATGCCGAAACTGCTGCCATGTATATCTCCCATCTCAACGAGTAAACGTCTACATGTACGCTTCCCAAGACTACCTTAGATAAGTAGCAATGCTCTGGCGGGTAAGCAACGCCCCAAAGGACATATAGTAGCCTCTTCACATGCCCTCATGAAGAAAATAACACGTGATGATCGGCTCATTTCATCAAGGCATCAGATCTCACTTGCAAAATCACACTGACTTGGTCACTTCAATTATCATATGCCTCACCAACCTTGCACGTGCTTCCCTCAGTGTCACCACCTCAACGCCGCCTCCCTGATTGGGCTAGCGTATCAGGCCCCACTTCTTCTTCTTCGTCGCCCTTCGCTGTTGACTTTGCTGCCTAAGCTTCCCCCAACTTCACTCTCACTAAGTCACAACAACACCATCACGACACCATCACAACTCCATCCACAACTCCATCACACACAATCATGGCTTCATCAAAGCTCTTCCATCAAGCAATCCTCCTGCTCCACGCCCTCGTGTACATCATGACTTTCTTCCGCCGCCATGCACGCGTCTTCCTGACCAGCCTGCCTCAATTTGAGCTTCACACAGACTCAAGACAATCACCAAGGCTGCCGCGACCAGAAGAGCAGTTCACCACCCTCTCCTACCTGCACAGCATGCTTCGGTACCTCCTGAGCAAGCTACTCCACCGCTGCCAACCTGGCAGCCCGGCACCCTCGCCGTTAACGATGGACACCGCGACGCGTCACCGTGTGAACAGGTAAGCTACCTTCTTCAGGCCACATCCACCGCTCATTGACTAACTGCTCTCCAGGAACGAGCCTCCTTGCGCGTGGAAGCCCACCAGCCATGTCAAAGACCGCCCTGGACCTCGCCAGAACAAGCCTGTTGGTCAGGCGTCCATTTTTGCAAGACCCTCGACAATCACAAGCCAGCACCAGCAAAGGCAGCTTCGTTCAGCACGCTGCCAGCCAACTATACGCCGCCATCGCCACGGCACGGTGCTGCAAGCTGGATCTTGCCGCGTCACTTCACTCCAGTCCGACCTTGGCTGCCCTTCTCGACGCCATCGTCACTGCCCACTCGCCCGGGCTCATCAAAAGCCCACCCAGGCTCATCAGAGCCATATCCGGTCCCTTCTCCGGACACCAGACCATCCTACCCTGGCATTTCACTGCCAGCTCGGAGTCGTAAGCATGAAGCCTGCCGGTGCCGGAGCCCAGACAATGCTCCTTTTCGTGGACAGCCTCACCGGTGCCAGCGACCTCCACAAGCAGATCAAGGACTCCCATCAGGCCACCTTCATCTCTTGCGAGGAGTTCAGGAGCGCCAACGTCAACATTGGCGACCACGTCGAGCGCCTCTCGTCCGTAGTCACCTTCAACGTGGACCTCAAGGAACACTACCACAGCAACAGATACAATGTTGCCACCGTCACCAAGAGCGCTGCTGCCAGATTCGGCCCAATTCTTCACCCCAGCCTTGTCGACGACTCGGAATTTGCCACGCACTCACGCTTGATGCACCTTCGAAGACTGGTGTCGAGTCACAATCGCACCGTCTATCTGCCCAACGGGCTGTCTGGCTGCCTCGCTTTTCTCGGCTCCGAATGGAGGAGCGTAACCTCCTTTCAAAAAACAGCCGAGGCGTGGAATGCTCCTCGTACAAAAAAGAAACCCGAGGCGTGGAACGCTCCTCGTACAAAAAAGAAACCCGAGGCGTGGCATGCTCCTCGTACAAAAAAGAAACCCGGGGCAGGCAGAGCAAACCTCGTAAACAACTCGCAGGAGGGGCGTTAACCTCCTTTCAAAACGGCCGAGGCAGGAGAAAAGCCGCGTAAAAACAACTCCGGGCGGTGTTGAGGGCCTGGTCAGCCCACAACACCAAGGTCTTCATGGAGTGGCCCAACAAGGCCCTCCATAAGAAGCCTTGAATCGCCCGTTCAGCAGCAACAGCAGCAACCATGGCCGACAACGGCAACACACGACTATGGCAGACTGCTCAGAGCATTTGGCGACTGGAAGGCCGTCCGTAAGGAGGTCGAGCCTTGGTGTCTGCAAAAGCTGATTGAGTGGCATGGAGAGACTGACGATGACGACGAGGGTCTCGAAGAGATCGTCCGTGAGACCATCGTTATTGACGATGACGACGAGACGGTGGCAAGATCAGAACCACAGGTCGCGTCAGTACCTGCAGCAGCCAGCGCATAGTCGTGGCAACGTCAATCTGAATGATTTGGCGGCGGGACTGGCGTGACCTCCCTCGAAGATGGATCCGCACCTCAGCGTGGTGTCGGGGTGAACAGTCCTTGTGGCTGGCCAAGATGGATCTGGACTGGAGGGTCGGCGTCAACCTCCTAAAAAACGGCCGGGGCTGCAGAGATGTGCCCAAGGTGTCGTCGATGTCGGACCTCGCAATAGTGGATGCGTTTCCATGCAGAGTCCGGCGCATATCTTCGGCAACCTGAACTCCTCGAGTCGGCCACAACGACTTGAGTACTGGATTCATGTGCGAGCGTGTTTCCTTTGGTCCGCTGCGTGCCTCAAATCGACCGAAGCCTTTCCAGGCTTTATTGGGCTCTTTCGCCCACAACCACCAAGGGCTTCATGGTGTGGCCCAACAAGGCCCTCCATGACACGCCTTGAATTGCCCGTTCAGCAACAGCAGCAACGGGGCAACAACAACGGCCCAAAGGGCAACAGCGTCTTCTTATTCCGCATGAACAAGGGAGCGAAGGCCTGGACCAAGAAGTACCGCACGGAGATCGCGGCATCCACCTCCAGCGTTCTTAGCACGTTCGCTGCGTTACCACTGGATTTCGCCAAATCGCGCATGCAGTCCTATAACACGACGTTCACGGCTACAGTGGCGCTGGTCATCGGTTTGATTCATGGTCGGCGTGGCGTCCTTCCAAGCTTCTCCCTTTGATCAGCGTCACTGTAGTCGTTCGCACGATCTCGTTCAGCATCTACCAGCGCGCATGACTGGAAAGAGCCCACTGGCGCTGGCGAACGCGACCAACAGCTATCCAAGCATCTCCACCCTGGTCTGCTTACGACGTTCACGGCTACAGTGGCGCTGGTCATCGGTTTAATTCATGGTCGGCGTGGCGTCCTTCCAGGCTTCTTCCCTTGATCAGTGTCACTGTAGTCGGTCAATCTTATTCGTCGTGCCGATCCTTGCCGCGTACTCACAGCGCATTCGTCGGACACCAGGCGCCAGGATCCTACCCCGGCTCAGCGCAACAACCCGGCTCAAATACAGCTTCGACGCGTATTCACAGCGCATTCGTCAGACACCACCTGGCGTCAAGATCCTGCCCCGGCTCAGCGCAACAACCCGGCTCAAACACAGCTTACCCTGCTCCGCCGGCTGCTGTCGCCGCGCACGCCGACCCCGTGGCTGAAGGTTCTCGGCTGCCTCAGGACGCGAATGTTCATCCTCCGTACCTCGAACAGCAAGATGCCTGGCGATGGCAAAGACTGCTTGGAGGTGGCAAGATCAGAACCACATGTCGCTTCAGTACCCGCAGCAGCCAGCGCATAGTCGTGGCAACATCAATCTTGGTGCGGAGTCTTAGGCAAGAGATGGCTCGGTCGGGCGAGAGAGTCTGGAGGAAGAACAATGTGTGAGATGAAGCGGATAGCTGGCAGAGTATCGATCCCATAGTGCAAGCAGTATCAACGTTTGTGTCTTCTGCCGTTCATCATGAAGATATTGTCGTCGGCGTTTGAGATTTTCAAGACTTGAAATCAAATGTCGCCATTGATGCTTGTATCATGGATCATGATTGAGCTACTGCCAACGTACCTTCGAGATACCGGAAATATTGCAGTATTGTTTTTGCACATAACACCAAGCTTGGAGTCATAACGTGTTGCTGCTGCCGTTGAAAACATGCCATGTTCCATCGCTATCAACGCATCTTCATTCATTGCTGTATTGCTCTGCACTGCTGCATTCCCTTGAGACATTGTAAAGCTCTCGACAGCATGTGTGCAAATATAATTAGGCCTGGAGTCAAAGCATATGATCATCGCCATCGAGAATGAAGTGACAGCATGTGAACGTCTTGGACTATAGATGTATCTATCATCGAATTTGGAGTGGATCTCAGGCGTGTTTGTTCTCCAGAAGTGAGCACGATCTCAGGAGGATTCATGCACATATCATCAGCTATGGGCGCAAAGGATATCGGTGTCGCCGCTGAGATGTGAGTAACGACGAGTGGCGTATCTATTCCCTGGATGTATCTTCCATTAGCACTAGATTTAATTCCACGGCTACGAGCCATCAAAGGAAAGTCATGTTCTCAGCGGCATCCGTGCAAGTATCTTCAGCTATTCACAGATATCATATCATTGCTGCCACTGAGAAATAAGCAATACTGAACGCCATCTCGTTGTTTTTGATGCATTCATCATCAATCTCAGATTTGATTCTAGAGATGTAGGCCGTTGGAACGCAAATAATGTCTCGGCGGTATATGTGCAAGTATCATCGATCTTGTGCTCAACAATGTCATCGCTGCAAGTGGGAAGTGATCTCTGGGGATCTGATAATCTGTTTGCTCACCCATCTCAACCCTCCCAAAGCTCAGCCAGCGCAGCTCCCACTCTCTCTCCAACAACAAAAACACACCTCACAACCACAACACCACAACCCTCTCTCCAACACCGCCAACATGGCCAACGCTGTCACCACCGGGCGTAAGCCCAAACTCACCCTCAACACCACCGTAGCACCACCAGGATCTCAGCCATACGAGATCATCGCTCCGGCCGTGTTCGCGCGCACCGCCGCCACCCTCGCTCCGGTCTCCGGTACGTAATCCACTCTCTATCCTCTCATCTCATCTCGCATCTCAAGCTAACGCACATATCTACAGACCACGACTTAACAATGCTCGTCCGCGCCTTCGAGAAGATGGCCGCCGCCTCCGCCGAGCTGGAGAGCACCTGCGGGGCTCTCAAGAAGCTGCTCCGCGAGCGTGCTGCGGCGCGCGAGAAGGAGGAAGCTGGGCTGGGGACATTTGGGGATGCGAAGCCCGCTCTCAGCGGCAGGAAGGTGGAGGGGATGATTGGGAAGTGGATGGAGGGAGTGGATGAGGCGGAGGGCGAGGACGAGTGAGGATGGTTGTTTGTTTCGTTTTTTGATATGTTTATTGAATGAGAATGTGCCTGTTGGGAGCTGCTCTTGGGTGGAGCATGCCGCGAGATGACCATGAGATGTCTCCAAACTTTGCCCATACGTGTGAAAAGACCCATCATATTATTTCACGGCGTCTATGGCATACTGAAATGCATATCTGCACCTTTCTCGCATATTTTCGTGGTAATATGCTCATCTTTGTTCTCAATTTCGAGCCAGAGAACCCGAAGGATCTCCGAAGTATTTCCCCGCATCGCCCAATCGAGACAGGGAGGATATGGTGGCGATAACGAAGAACAAACAAATGTATATGTTCTTCTTTCTACCAACGTTCGAAGAGACGAAGCGCTGGAATAAAATATGCAAGCTGAAATGAGGACTAAGTTCTCACGACAATCATGATGATGAAGCTATTGACAATTAGGGACAAAAATTCACTTGATTTTCGACGATACAATCTTACCATCCTGTAGAACTACTACAATATTCAGACTACCATCCAGTGGTATGTTCTGCCTTTCTCTCGGTCGATCACCAATCCGGGTCGTCATCACCGGCCTCCCTGGGAAAGAACCTCTGCGCCCAAGCCTGTGGACGCTGCTCATCCCAGTCGCCGCCAGACTCCCTCACAAGCGCGACCCACTGAGGGTTGTCTCGATCCTGGGCCATATCCCGGTCGAGGTGCACCATGAAAAACCAAAGCTGACGGACAAGCACTACCCTCCACCATGCTTCTGTTGGAGTCCAGACGGTGCCGTCACCGTTTGTAATTTCTCTCGGCGGGCCCACCGTAACAAGAACACCGGCGTCTTGCATGGGCGTGAATCTGTAGATCTCGAACCAACCCTGCGATTGCATGTGGTCCATCGAGTCGGCAATTTGTTCACGCATCTCATCGTCACCACCGGGACCCATGTCGAACACAGCTGACCTTTGAGAGACCTCCAGAGTTTCCCAGTCGCGGGTTGTGTTGTACATCCACATGAAAGCTTCGATGCGCTGGGCAGGGACCATCATGTTGAACACGCCTCCCACTGGCTGGGTGAGCATACCATGATCCAGGAAGTCGCTCTCTTCATCATACTCTGGGGTGTAAGGGCCCCGCTCGAACAAATTGTCGAGCTCAACCATCGCACCTCGGAAGAGCTCCGCCCACTCCTCCTCTGGAACACCATGCTCGGGGCGGTACTGACGGAAGAGGTCTTGCAATTCACCAAAAGTCGGTCTCCCATCCTCCTCCGTCCGTGCCAGGACCTGCCGAAGTTGATCTTGCCTGATGCGATCGTCCCGGAGACTCTGCATTGCAACCGTCCACACCCAGGTGTCGACATGGAGCGCGCCAAAACGCGCCTGGTATTCTCTCTCTCGAGCTTCCTCTTCAGCCGTCAGTACGATGTAGTTGCGTGGGTCTGCATAGCCACCTGCATCATACATGTCATCTGCCCAATCTGGGACTTCTGAGTCATCATACATGTTTGAGCCAACTGGGCCATACCTGGGACATTTCCTGCGGCTCACAGTCCAATGGTCGCTTTCTGCGGGATCTTCGACTTCCTCGCCACACAGAAAACAGAAGTTCGCGTGACAGAAGTGGCAAGTCATGTGATTACAGCCACTCCCAAGAGTGAGCGGGTTCTCACACTCAGGACAGATCTGGTAGTCTTCGCCGCGAGTCTGATCCTTGAAAGGCTCCAGAAGACTCGCCTTGTCGACGGCCGCCATCTCCGCGACCTTCAGCTTCACGGCAGAGACCAGCTCTGGTGACAAGACCGACTCGAAGTCCGCGATCAGGAGTTCCGCGCCGCCAAAGCGTGCGGGCCAGTTGTAGTCGGACTCCAGAGCTCTCTCGAACTGCCCTTTGACGCATTCCGGAATGCAGACAAAATCGCCGTCTTCCGTCTTCCAGGGCTGCTCGGTCGCAGTGTCGTAATCTTCGCAGCAGGTGTCGCATTCCCAAGGGCCGTTGTGGTTGACTTTGGGCTGTAGGACGGGCATGATGGCGATGCGTTCGAGAATTGATTAGTGGATATGGTCTATATTGAAGTCGTTGTGCAGTGCGTTTTCTGAGCGAGTCGGGATGGAGGCCATGGGCTGGCTTATGAGGGTTTTAAGCGTAAGAGAGTCTCGTCCTACGTTTGAACGAATGCACTTTCTTTCATGAAATTGTCGACGCTTTGTGCAATAAAGGGCACTTTCGTTGACTTAATGGACAATGGCTTGTTATCTTGACTCCGCAGGTAGCTTGGGCAATGACAAGATTTCGGCAGACAAAGGAATCTATTCCGGGGTTGCATTGTTGTGACGACTCGACTCAATTCGGTACCTGATCTCTGACACCACGATCATTGTACGTGTGGACGATATCGTAGGCCCAGGATCTATGGGTCCCATTGTCATAATGTTTCAATACTCCCATGCAGTCAGTATACTGCTGGCAGAAATTGATGGCCTCGAGATGGGCCTGACCTATTGAGACAGTGGTTGATGTTGAATTACTCACGATGCACTCTCGTATGGTGCTTTGTTAACCTGGCCTGAAGCTGTTGTTTCAAGTCTTCCCTGATACCCTTCGAAAATGTAACGAAACAGAAAAGTCTTCCAATCAGGCATGACCAGATGCCCTCGGAATTAGCGTTCGAAGTCTCGTCGACAGATCACAAGTAGCAGATCGTTGTGCACAAATGTCTGAGTTCAAAAGTCACAGCCTACTTAGAATATGCAATTGTCGTGGTCATCGAACGGCAAGACGAAAAGACGGCACAATGTCCTAGCGCAAGATGTTGACCACTGTTCAGTAGTAAACTCCTCGTGCTCTCCACACCATCATGCCTCGATATATATTTCTTCAAATTTCCATCGCAGTAAGAACCGTAGGCCCATCAAACTCAGCCAGCGACTAGCAAGATCTGAGGTATTATCCATGGCCTAACTCGTACAACCCCAGGAACCTCCTTAATCGTTGTACATGCATTTGGAGACCAATATGGTCGGGGTACGTAGGGTTAGGGCAACGTCTAAATATCGGAGTGAGGTCCGAACTCTCGTCGCAGCAAGCGCCTTGTGTCCGGCGCGCCTCTTCCACTATCTCTCAGGCGACAACACCACACCCAATCTCCACGCCCATGCCCAAGCTGCGGTTCAAAAAGCGACTCTTATGTCTTTGATGTCCACGTTGTAGCCATCACGATCGACCTCACTCCCTCCTCTGGACGCGAAGTCGAAACGAGCAAGAGCATGGACTTGAAGGACATCCAGCCTGTGGGCTCATGGAACAGACACCTGTGGCAGGCGGAATTAGCGAATGTGTGCATTGGCATAGAAAGATGAGGACTATATAAATCATGATCACGGGATGGGCGCGGTCTGGAACATGACGAACATGCAAGCCTCATGCAAGAGCTCTCTTGATTGTGACACTCAGCCGCAGCTCCGCCCGATCAACTGTGAACAGCCTTGTCGCTTGACAGCAGTCTTGTCTTCTTCTCTCTTGTCTTTTCGTGCATGCTTGACTCCCACACGCCTCCTGATCACCTCCGGGAATGACTTCCAACGTGACTGAAACACCAGAGAACGCTACCACTGCAGCCCCCGGTGCGCCTGAGCCGCAAGCCGACCAGATACAGTACTTGTCGCCAACTCCACCTGGGTTCACCCCTGAGTACGACTACCTTGCTCTCATCGAGTCCATCGGCGATACAGCAGACTTCACGACGGCAGGACCATCCGATGCATCGCCACGCCAGCCTTTGAAAGACCTTATACGATTTCGGGGATCTCACCTCAGTCGAGCGCACTTCGTCAACAACTCGAGATCTTTCAATTGGTATACATGAGATGACCGTGGCTCGGAGCGATGGCTCCATCCACCGAAGCGTGAAGCAGAATGGTTTTATGGGCAAATCCACTATACACGAGAAAAGCTCATGGGACAAAAGCAAGAAGGTACTCGCGTCTTGATTGTTGATGAACCCGACCGGGACCTCTTGCAAGTACTGGGCACTGCAATTGATCTGGATCCAACGTTTCTTTGGCGGCATTACAACGAAGAGTTGGATTCAGATCGTTACGTTTTGGGGTTAGCAAGGCTGCGCAAAGACTTCCTCTCACTCGTTGCTACCGCTAAAAAGGGCCGTGCTGGGACAGATGTGGACCTGGACGCAAGTTTCTCAACCCCGGACGATGATTGCAGTATCCATCTGAGGTATAAATCATATGATCCTTGGATAGGCCGGACATACCATATCTCTTGCTACCGCATCTCCGCGAACAGCTGTATGTTATCTTCTACAAGGCATCTCTTCACATTCTAGTGTAGACACTGAACAAGACTACCTAGGGCTCATTTTGACTCGGCGGTGTATGCTTGTTGGGGTTTGGCGAGGAGTTTCGGGGTGCTGATTGCGTTTTCGCTGATTTATGGGTTCTTTGGGGCTGGGTATACGGCGCTGTGGGTTCGTGTTATCTACATCTACTCCCAGACAAGGCCGCGCTGCACAAAAAGCATGCTGACTCTCATCTCTCAGGGCCGAATGGGCACATCGATCAGCAGCGATCCCACCGCAGCATTCGCAGCTTTCGGACTTCTCAACTTCGGCAAAGGTGTCGGCAATGTCTTGTCGGGACCCATCAGCGGCGCGCTCCTGGGAAAGAGTTCTGTCGATGTGCGCGACTATGGCGTGGGGAGGTACAAACCTTTGATCTTGTTCACGGGGAGTTGTATGGCGCTGAGCGGTGCGATCATAGCGCTGTCGTATTTGAGGGTGCTGAAGGGGAGGTCGTTGCGGAGTTCTAGGTAGACAAATGGATACCTTGTCTTGTCGGGCGAGGAATCATGCAGCTACAAACAGCGTCTGGGTACATTACAGTTAACACGAATACACATTTTTACCACCAGCAATTGGACCACTTCCGCGTGCCCCCTTGATCGCCGGCGCATCGTGCAGCCAATCCGAGGACTTGATGGCGTTGCAATGATGTGCACTCCTCGAGCCGTTCAACAACCGCTTCACCATACCATGTATCGCCAGCAATCAACATCAGCAACATAGAAGGCCGGCAGGGCCTGAACGTCATGCCTTGCATGCGAGCCATTTCTTCCCAGGGCTTCGGGATTTTAGCGAGCAAAAAGGGCACTGACTAACGGTCCTCGTTCTCATTTTCGTCCTCATCCATGCCTCTATTCGTTGATGTAGAGGCGAAAGTCCACCTGCCCACCCCTGCCCGAAGCAAAGTCTTCAACACCAAGCGTCAAAGTTGATGAAGCAGGGCTCTTGGTTTAGGTAAAAACACCATTGCATTCTCTCAAAAGTAATCTATCCCCAAAGAAGCGAAGTAAGGAAATCATACATCTGTCAATCATAAGCGAGGGTATAAGGCGCATAATCATATCATGCCCAAGTTGTGCAAATCAAAAATCCCACAGAACTCCCAACCTCCATCCATGTTCTCAAAGCAAATGCACCCCAGCTCTTCTCAAGGTATTATGCATTACATTCTTTTCTCACCATCTCTTCTTTTTGTCAAGCCTTTTGCGCAAACACCGGCGGTAAATGACGCTGCGCTCGCATGCTCAGCAGGTCGCCTACAAAAGCAGCGCCGCACCAAGCACACCAACAGCCGCAAGCGCACTACCAGCCATAGCCGTCGGCGCCGCAGCCGCGCCCTCAGAAGCGCTCGCACCAGTAGCACTAGCAGAGCTAGAATCAACACTCGCCGCCGCAACGCGAATACCATAGCTAGTCGAGGTCTGCACGCCAGTGCTCGAGCCAGTCGTCACGGTAGTCGTGATAACCGACGAAGCAGTCGTAGAAGCCTGGCAGCCCGACCAAGTCGTCCACGGCGCATCAGAAGTACCCCAGGGACCCTCGGTCCAACCGCTCCAGGTCGAAGCAGGGCATGCAGAACCGCCCCACCAGCTTGTCCAGGGACCTTCGGTCCAGGCGCCGGAGGTGCGAGTGGACCAGGGACCCCAGCCGTTGCCGGCGCCGCCGAAGGGGCCTGCGCCGTTGCCGCCGTGCCAGCCTCCGGGGCCACGACCGCCGGGACCGTCGGTGTCGTTGCCGCCTGGGCCCCAGGCGCCGAAGGGAGCGGGTGCGCCGGTCGTTTGGGTCTTCCAGCTGGAGAGGGCGGAGGCGTAGGCGGAGTTGGAGGTCCAGGCTGTGGGCCAGGCGGAGCCACCTATATGTTGTGTTAGCTTGTGTTTGTGGAAGTGAAGATGGTGGCAGGGAGGGATGGTGGTGGTGATGGATAGACAGGGCAGGGCAGGGCAGAGCAGGGCAAGCATGCGATCATTCACTCAGACAGTATAATGGAAAAACCACACTGGAAGAGGAGAAAGAACGGACCTGGACCGCCCCAAGCAAAAGGGCCTGGACCTCCAGCAGCAACAGCAGAAGAAGGCCAGCCTTGCGCGCTCGCCCAAGACGACCAGTCCGAACTCGCCGTCGGCCAGCCCGCAGACGCATACCACGAGCTCCACGCCGCAGAATCTGAGGCAGTGGGCGTGGGATGCGCGCTGGTCCAGCTCTGCCAGTTGGAGTTTGTCGTCCAATCGCCGCTTTTGCTGCCTTGTCCGCGCCATGGGCCGCCGGGACCACCATTCCATGAGCCTGAGGTTGGGGTGTTCTTACCACTTGTAGCGCTGAAAGTCGCCTGCTGGGAGGCAGTCGGGGTCTGGCCGGCGTTGGCGCAGCCCTGTGCGATGACCTGGTAGGTGGACTCCTTGTCCGAGTCGGAGCAGTCTGAGTCGGCGATGCAGGAGTTGAGAGTGTTCAGCTTGTCGCCGGTGCAGAAGTCGGAGTAGCTGGTGGAGTCGCCGCGCAGGTCTTGCCAGCAGGACGAGACGCATGAGGGAGCGCCAGACCAGCCGCCCCAGTTGCCGGCGTCGCCATTGTTGTTGTTGCCGCCGGGGCCGTGGTTACCATTTCCGAACTGGGGAGAGCCGGCGGCGAGAGTTGCTGCTGCGAGCGAAGAGGCTGCGATGGCGTACTTCATGGTTGCTGTGTTGGCGTGTTGTGAGTAGTAAGAAGAAGTAAAGTGTATGAAAGCGTCTTGAAGATAGATGTGCTACCAGGATCAACAACAAAAGACAGGATGGAGATGCAAGATGAGAAAAGGCTAAGCGAGCAGAGCAGAGGACCAGCCGACCTAATTATACCAGACCGATAATCGAAGAGGTTGACCGAAAGGCAATACATCATGTCAGCTCCCGATCCGGTACACAAGCAGCCTTACGCCGCCGTGCTGTCGGTCGGAGAATACGCGCGGCAGGGAAGACGTCGCCCCCCATGACGCAGCGTGAGTGCGTGCATGTGCATTGCATGTGCATTACAGCAGGAGTGGAGTGGAGAGGCATCGTGGTAGAGGAGAGTCCGAGGGCTGGGGGAGCATCCTGCGTTGTCTCTCTGTGTGTGAGGTCAGCTGGGAGGAGAGACAAGCTGAACAATTCTCGGACAATGCCAATGGAGAGCCGGCGCGGAGAGGCGAATCAAGCATTGCCCGACTCTCGCTTGTGAGACCACTCGCGGGGAAAGGGTCTGGCGGTGCTGCTATGATGACAAGGATTGTTGGATTGAGGCTGGCGACGAGGCTGGGCATGAGAATCATCAGCAAGGACATGGTAGGAAGAGGCATCGATGGCGGAGTGCAGTAGTGCACGGCAGTGCTGGTCGTTGTTTCTTCGACAGCCAAAGACAATTCTCCGACTTAGCGACATAGCCGTTTCGAGCTGTTCCTCCAGCTCCCAAAAACAACCAACACTAAACCCAAAAGCTAAAGCTATTCCAGTCTTTCGGCAGCCATAAGCATAACAAGGCTCGCAAGGCAAGAAGGCGATCTTCAGCAAAAGCCAAGCAGCAGCCGCGTATACCACCGCCAACACCACTGACTCCCCAAATCCTTCTCGTCGCAAGCAAGCGGTCAGGCCAGAGATCAGGTCAGCTGCCCAAGCCGGACGAACCGCACGCACGCGCGATGAGATGAGAATTGGCACTACGCAGGCAGTCAGAGCCAGCGAGCGCCGATGTTCATTCCTATTTGCCTACATACCCAGTATAGAGACAACATGTACACCGCCCATAGTATGCTTGCGCGGCCAGGCCACGTACCTACCTACAGGCGTTCGCTCTTATGATCATACAATGGCACAATATGAATGCAAACGGCTATACCACGTCGCACAACAGCGCATAGCAGCGCAGCAGCCGCGCCACGCTTACAGCACGCGCAAGGCAAGCTGGGAATTCAAAACCCACGAGGCTGAACGTGTCTCACACCACGAGCGCACCACCTGTCTGTGTACCAACTCTCTTTTGCTTGGACAGAACTCTCGAGCCTGCACGCCGAAGTTGCCGGCGCATGTATCGTGCGTGTCGCAAAGCGCAAAAGTATAGCAGAGCCTCCTCCTTGTTCTTCCTCCGCCAATGCCGTAAGCCGTGAGATTCCCATTCTATTCTCGAACACCGGTACTGTACTGTATCGTAAGGGAGAGGTACGTAGTCTTTGGATCATGACAGGCCGGCTCTTGTTGTCGCACGCTGGCAAGGCTGGATCTTCCCCAGCCTTGCTTGTCTCACGCTCCCCAGCACAGCAAAGCACAGCCGAACGAAATCCTGGGGGAGAAACCTTGCACAACCATGATCGTCAGGCACTTTTCTCTCGATTGTCAGGCTGCACGGAGGAGTCGGTGTCTCGGACGCCCGAGCACGGAATGAACTTGTGGGACTTGCTGCTGAGGGTTTTGGAGTCGATGATGCTTGAGCCTTGCGGATCATCAACTTGCTGTTCGATCTTGTCGTTCTACGTTTTTTCGCGCGACTCCACCCTGCGATATAACGGCATTGCGACGGAGATCTTCCTACGTGTTTGCGCGTGGTGGTGTGCGCAAGACTGACGTTGTTGATCTTTGGCGACGGTTGTGCTGTGCCGGGCGCGCACATGTTTGCATTTGCATGGAAGGCGTGAGGACGTGCGATTGCGTTGCCTACCGGTATGACTGCTCACGCATACGAAACAAGGCTTTTGAGACATTTCATGACATGAGCATCGTGTTTTGGAGCTCGTTTGGCTGGTTCAAAGCCTACACGGCGTCGTCAAGGCGCTGTGTTGGCCGCTATGTCCGCCAAATTGGCCCTTCGGCCATGCGTACAAGTGCTTGGGAAGAACTACTACTCTCCGGCGCAACAGCATATACATATTAGTGCTCATGCGTGAAAGGCAGCAAAGACAAACTGTGCTGTCTAGATATTCCTCGAGGCACAGCGCAAGAGCGCAACCGCCAGATCCTGTTCGCAGTCTTGGTCTAGCATGCGGGCTTTCGACATGCTTCGACCCGTGCGCGCTGCTTTCCTCTTGGTGGCGCTACATGATCACGACGTCGAGAACTCCTTTTCCCGTCTCGATGTCTTGCGTAGGAGCATCGAGCATGCAATTGTCGAGTATGGCTATACTCAATGGTTCAGCGCCATTGCTATTGCAGCAAGACATTTTGTTGAGTTATATATTTACGCAAATTCTGCCGAGTCACATGATACAATCACCGTGGCGGAGTGGTCTAACGCGCTAGACTTGAATGCGCTTCATGCATCCAGTGAATCTAGTCTCTTCGGAGGCGTCCGTTCGAACCGGGCCGGTGATGCTGTGACACCTCACTTCTTTTTGCGATGTCTTTGCTATCACACCTCAATGGAGTAAATTTATTCTTGATGTGAATAGACTTTCACTTTTGGAGTGGCTGAAAATCGATTTCCGACGCTGAAGCAAGTAGGGTAAGGGTTATGGCAACTCTCACGATGGTTTTCGGCCTACCATCGTGCTTGAACGATCGACTGAGCATGAGAATTGTTTTGCAGGGGGAGCAGAACCTATAGCTTTTCCTCGAGGCCGTACGGAGTAGCTGGATAAGCGTGGCGTCTTGCACGCTCAAGAAGCGATTTGCTAGGCCGAGTTGGAAACGTCCACAGCTTCCAGCACAGCATGGTGTTCAAGATTTGCAAAGCAGTGCAAAGGTGAATGAGGATACTGCTTGATCCACGAACACCTGTATACAGTTCCTCTTGAAGCCGCCGACAAGTTGCACATCGTCGCCTTTGTTGGAAGAAAAGGATTCACTTTGATCGATCGATTACATGCAACAGGGCAGAATCACCAAGCTCGTGCTCGTGTAGTCAGTCCGGTCGAACCTGTGCTCAGACAAACCTGTGGCTATGTCCACACTGCAGAAGAATTGGCCTTTCTATTAAACCAGAGCGCCGCCTTGCAGCAGCATTGAACATGACACAGTATCCTGTCAAGTTGGCCTCGCTATCACCAAGTCCACAGAACCGAAGGCGATGGACAACCTTCGGCCTTTCCCTGCTTAACCACTCTCGTTGCCCTAACCGTCCAAAGTTGAACTCCACATTGTCAACATCACTTCTGAAGAACTCCGCCTCATCATTCCAACATTTCCCTTTGAGCAAAAGAAAGCCTCAAGAAAACCGCAAAAAAGTTGGACGCTGTGGGAATTGAACCCACGACCTTTCACACATGCGGAGATAGATGCGAAGCGACTGAATGCGGTATTAGTACAATGTTCGACTGAAAGAGACAGCTAGCTCGGGTGGTGGCAACTCACAAATCATACCCCTGGAGGCAATGTTAGTGGGAGAACTTGGAGATGATTGGTGTGCGGTGGATGCGTACCTAGACCAAGCGCCCGATGACGTCAAAGCTGAGATTTCGGATATATCATGTAAAAAATTGTTGAGGGCTTTGGAACTGGTGATGCTGGCAGGGCTGGATGTCTTGAGTTGCTCTTGTGAAAAACATCGGCTAGGAAGATTGCAAGCAAGCTGAGATGCGGCGAAGCTACGAAACTGTAGGATTACAAAACGAGGACAAGATTCTTTGATATATACATATAGCTGAAGTGTCGATCAGGCAGGATTCCGTTCAATGCTCAATCTTCAAGTCTTGAGAGCGAGCGTCATGGACTTCTGCGCCCCTTGAATGGCAAGCTGGCATCCATGGAGTCAGACATAGTCACGACACGGTCTTCCTTGTTCCACGGAGCACAAAACGGTGATCAAGAGGTATATTGTCTGTGTTTCTCTCGATTTTACAAGCGTGGCATGCGCTGTACAATACTGTATACGTGGCGTTCGTCGGACACCTTGCATCGCCCAATTTTAACGCAGGTCACATTCCAATGATTGCTTTTGGTATACACACCACGGCTCCTTCAGGTGGAAGTCGGTTCTCTTCTTACAATTCTTGGACCGCTCCACGTCGCCATCTGCGTTGTCGAGAGCTATCATACTGCTTCCGCTCGAGCGCGTTCTTGGACCCAAACTCCTCCAAAGCATTCCGATCTTGCCCATTACTGCTAACACCAATGGTGACAAAACTCGCATATATGCCGTCGTGGGGTAGCTGTTCGAAACGACCCGGACTGATACGCGGCCGGCCTCGACGTGGCGCTATGCCAACGCACTCTCAGCATCTCGCTATTTCAGCCCAGGTTCCAGGCAGGCCAACCGTATCGGTGCTATTTCCACTTCTAAGCCTAGTGGCTCGAAAAATATCGCCCAGCTCGCACACGACGCGCAGATGCTGAATCTCCGCCGCCATCCTTTTCAACTAAACAACACTCGCACTCCCATGCTCGCCAGTGGTGCTCTGCCGGGTGAAGAGCGGGTATAGAAAACCTTCCTTGCCGGCCACGACACTGGGTTCGATGAGCTAGACCAGCCGTACCTCCAGTCGGTGGTGATCCGAAGCCTCTGCATACCCGCAAGAGCGCTCACGGCTACCGCCAACGTGAGCACTTCCTTCAGCAGCACCAGCAAGCCTCCGGCGATGATGCCCGACTCCAATTTCTCAATTGGCTGTCGTGCCGACCTTCATGTAGCACAAGAGCATGCCCAGCAACGCTGCAGCTTTGGCCGAACACAAGCTTCACACCGATCTCGAGCTGGCTACACGCACATCAGTGGACGCAAAAGCTCATGTCGAGCTCTCAGGCAGGATGGACGCTTCCCAGCTCGTGTGCTGGAGGATTGAACTGCCGGTCCATCTTTGCGCGAAGCAATCCAGGCGAGCACGCTTGGTGGCTCACACATCGAGCCGGCTCGAGAGGATTGAAACAGTCGAAACAATAGGACTGCGCATTGCTACGAGCGCCTCTGGCATCGTTTGTAAGAGGTTGTTTTTTGAGGGCACAGGGAGAATTCAGCCAAGCCACAACTTTTCACATCGGCATGATGATTGATAGACACGCGGCATTGACACGGTAATTTTTGAAAGGACATTAATATTCTCTAGTCGCAAAAGTACAAACAAAAGCTCTCTCGCAAAGGCCGATGCAGGCATTCATTGCTGCCAGGGCCTGGCTACCTTTCATGTATGTCTCCTGGGTGCTGTGTTCATTCTGGTCCGGATGCTGCTTCGCCACTTACAAGGCGGCTGCATAACTTCTTCTCTGCCGTCATCCGAGAAGAATTATTCCTCAGCGCCAGCTCCGTCCGCAGCATCGCCGTCTCCAGCACCATTGTCCTCAGCGTCGCCGACTTCAGCGTCGTCGCCCTCGCCCTCCTCATCTCTCTCCCAAACAGTGTTCACACCCTCAAGCGCAAACAACATCTGCGCCGCCTGCTGCTCCGCAATCGGAACAAACACAAACCCCTGCCCCGGCGCCAGACGCTCATCGCGCATCCTGTTCGGCGCCGTGTTCTGGCGAGTTTGAGGGCCAGTGAAAGGAGCATCAGGAATTCCGCCACGTCGAGCAAGATTGTTACGGAAAGATCTGGGCGGAGGACGAATCGCTCCTACTGGGTGGAAGTTGGTGGGCATGGATGGGGTGCTGGGGGTGTTGGTGGTGTTGTTGAAAGTGCTGTGCGGCGGAATGGCGTAGTGGTTTTGAAAGTAGAAGGAGGCTGGGTTGGGGAAGGTTGGGTATGGAGTGATGCGGAAGCCGGGGGGGCGAATCAATCCGTGCGTATCGTAGCGGATGGGGAACCTGACGGTGGTATTGCGGGCCTGGTTGTTGGCGTTCTCGGTGGTACCATCGTCCTCTTGGAGACTCGCGTAGTCACTCTCGTCATCCCTGACGTCCTCATTCTCTTGGAGGCTGGCGTAGTCACTCTCGTCATCCCTGACATCCTCGTCTTCTTGGAGGCTCGCGTAGTCACTCTCATCCAAATCGATGTCCTCATCTTGTTGGAGGCTCGCGTAGTCACTCTCGTCCTCCCTGGCGTCCTGGTTTTCTTCGGCATCCTGGTCTTCTTCGGCGTCCTGGTCTTCTTCGGCGACCTCATCTTCTTGAACGTTTTCGTCTTCTCCGGCGCTTTCATCTTCACCGGCGCTCTCGTCCTCGCTCTCGTCTTCATCTTCGCTTCCCTTGATGCTCTCCTCGGTCTCGAAGTCTTCCTCACCGCCGTCTGAGCCGCTGTCGTTGTGCTCAGAATTGATCTCCTGCTCGTCGCCTTCGGGATCTTCGTCATCGGAGCCTCCATTGCAGGCGCTGTTCTCATCGGCAGCATGAGAGTCGCCACTGGCGCTGCCAGAGTCTTCGTGGTCATCTACCTCGTCATGTTCCTCCGCAGAGCCACTTGCAGCGTCGCCAGCCTCAGACGCAGGCTCCTCCCTCGGCTGCGCGTCGCCATCATGGTCGAGAAGGCACATCTCCTCCGGGAAGTAGTCACGATCCTCATGCGGCTCAGAGCCATAGTCAAGCCTGTGTTGTTCGATCGGGAAGAAATCGCGGTCGTGGTGGCTCTCAGCCTCGCTGGGAAAAGCTAGAGAGGCGTACGCTGGGCCTGGGTGGTAGGGCCAAGGCTTGCCAGGGCGAGGCCTGGCGTATTGCGGATGATAACTGGGAGCGTGGACGCGGTGGCAGGGGCAGGCGGGGAATGCACAGCTGCTGATCTCATCAGGTTCGGAGGATCCGCTGTAGTTGAGGGTGCAGATTGGGAAGTAGTCGCTGCTGGAGAATGTTTGAGAGTCGCTAGCGTTGCGAGAGGAAAAGGTGCTGCTGTCGGACCTGTTGGAGATGAATGTGTTGCCGTAGTTGGCGGGATGATCGCGGTCGAAGTACTTGAACTCAGTCTGCTGCTTGTTTGCGCCGAAGAAGGTGTCACCGGTGTTGCTGCGGCTTGCTTCGCTGGTCTCAATGAGAGATTCGTTGGACTCGAGAGCAAGGCTTTGTTTCTTGAGACCGGCGTGGTCGAAGGACTTGACCGAGGCTTCTAGGCCGTTCGGACGAGGGCCCTGAAGAAAAGCGCGTCTCTTGGCCTTGAAAACGGTGCTGTCGTACGGCTTGTCTGTAACGGAAGCCATTGTGTATTTGTTTGACAGATCACGAACGCTCACACCATTGCTCCTAAGGTGAGCAACGGGATCAAAGTCCGTGGCAGGAAGATGAGCGATCAAGACACGAGGGTTCTGGCGGAGGCGAGCGGAGCGTCGAAGAGTCTGGGTGGCAGCCTGTGCTGGTGCTGGCACTACAGCGCGGGTGTCGGCCTCGACGTTGGCGGGAGTGTCCTGCGATTCGATCGAAGGAAATACCTCCTCGTCACCATCGGGTTGGCGCGGGCCCACCTCCTCAGCCTCAACCACCTCATCTTCAGTGGCGTCGGCTTCATTATCAGAGCTGGCCTGCAGACTCGCATAGTCGGATCCCACTCCAACATCTGGGTACCCAGCTCCAGCGCCAGCAACATTTCCAGCCCAACCGGCGATGCGCTGGTCACGATCCGCCTCATTCGCGCCGCCGTAACTGGTGTAATACTCCTCTTCCTCCTTCTCTTCCTCCTCTTCCTCCTCCTCCACAGGACTCGGCTCCCGAACCATTTGTGGACGTCTCCGGAAACCACTGCCCGGAGGAGGCCTGATGCCACGAGGCTGCATCCAGTCATCATGGGATTGGGCATTGAGACGCTGCTGCTGTTGCTGCTGCTGACGCTGGCGCCTTCTGTAGCTCTTGAGGTTAGACGAGCTGATCATGTTGATCTCAGAAGACACGTCGCTGTTGTGGTCGTCTTGCTTGGGAGCCTTGCGCGGGCGCGAGTCGTCTTGAGAGGAGTTTGTTGATGATCGTGGGCGCTTCTCCTTGCGGGAGACGCGTTTGGTTCTGGCCATCTTGTGGAGATGGTGGTGGCGATCTGGGAGGAGTTTTGTGTCAGTGGTGCGAGAATGCTGCGCGTGATGAAGTGGTTCTTACGATTTTTTCCTTGGAAATCGGAAAGATTGACACGCGCACCTTGAGGATGTCTGTTGTGAGACTGCGTCGAAGGACGCGTTGTTCGTCTAGAAAGAGATTGGAGTAAGTATTGGGAGCGCAAGACTAGGAATGTTACAATACTGACAAACGTTCTGCTGGGAGTGGGAGGAGACGAGACGCGCAAATTGAGAGCGGGTGGGCGCAAGATCAGAACAGATGAGTCGCGAAATGCAATCGTTGCCCTGACGGGCGGCGGAGACGTGCCGCGTGACTCGATGCTCCAGTGATTGCTTCCCATCATCATTCACTTCAACCCGGGGACGTTGCAGCCTAGAGGCTCCCGCTACGCGCAACCCGCTACGTACAGTGTAAGTGAAGTTAGCACAGCGGGCCTTGGCGCGCGGCTCTTTGGTGTCACTCGAGCGCGTCTTGCTTGCTACCATTTCGCGACTTCCTTCCCGACTCACCACCACATCACAGCATAGCACGGACGACCGAGGGCCATCATCACCCAGTGACACACGTGCTAGGTCAAGATGGATCCGCTATACGCCTATCCACTGCTGAAGCTGCTGGATGATGATACACCACTTGATGTAAGCATTTCGGATGATATGAGTTCCTGCAGGCGACTAACACGTTCACAGCAAGTCCTCACGATTCTCATAGCCTTGCGTGAGCTTTGGAACACCAGAAACATGCTCAACCACGACTTGACATGGGACGAGCTCGACGGCTGCAGATTTGGTCTGAAGGCGATTCAAGAGATACTAGCGCTCCCTGGATGTGACAGCTTCTCCAATGCCAACAGCGTGCAGGTCGACCAAAAGATTTATGATGCCATCAGATCACTAGATGCTTCCAAGCAGATGTCGGAGTTCATGCGCTGGGCGACAGACAACATCATGGAATTCCTGGCGGA
>Ga0265797_10002950_pt1 | contig 27903 bp, 20 predicted proteins | sample P2T30metagenome_FD_192433 | JGI IMG/M metagenome (GOLD analysis project Ga0265797, IMG submission 192433) | Plant litter microbial communities from East Loma Ridge, Irvine, California - P2 T30 | ecosystem: Environmental > Terrestrial > Plant litter > Unclassified | place: USA: California... | reverse complement strand
GGAATCAAAGCCCATCGAATCGTACGCGGTATACGGCTACAAATGACGGACGTCGTAGGCGAAGCTTACATGCAGATTCTTCTTGAAATGATCTAGAGCCAGTTCAACCAACACTCATGTCTTTCCCCAAGCTTGCTGGATAACCGTGAGACAATCTATGCGCCAGTGTACCAGACCGACGTCGGAGCCGGCATTTCGTGTTGAGCCGGACAGTGGTCAAGATTGTTCCGACGTCGATATCAATCTTCTTGGTTTGCATTTCGCTCGTAATGATAAGCAGAGGTGTTCAATCGGGTGCTCGAGCTCAAATCAACAACCGTTCGAGCGGTGCGATAAGATGAAGTAGGAAGGTGAAAGGTGGTGTAACAGAAAAGTGGATCTGATGGCCTTGCTCCAGTCTAACCTGTTCTGGGCACTTCTCCGCACTGCTCCAATATGTGTAGACTAGCTTACTGAGAAGTGCTTCAGCTCTACATTTACACTTGGAGAAAAATCACCAGCCATACTCTTCTTTCACAGTCTTGACACGAACATTTCGTCGAGAGTTTCGTACGGGAAGTGCGACCCACGGACAAGAAAGGAAAACTCCAATCAAATGTCAAATAAACAAACATATTTTTCAATCTGCCCAATGACACATACGTATTGTCGTATCATTATCTTACAAGATCATGTAATTGCATACTCCTCTCCATATCGCAGCTCGAAGATGTCTTGCACACTACCTCCTTCCCCTTCAAGATCACTCTAACAGGTATACTCTAGATCGAACGAGACAGTCGGGACCCCCGAGAAATCAGCAGGTACGACATAGGTCACGTTGTAATAGACCCGGCCGTAAAGGCTAGATCCATACGTCGTCGGTTGTTGATCGAGCCCGGGTGCTGAAGCATTGACCCGCAAGCACGGAAGGTGAGAGAAACCTTCCACAACATTTCCAGCGAGGTTCCATGCAGGAGGCATGCCAACAATCATGAACTGGAAACTTTCGGATCCAGCCTGAGTAGCATTGGGATACGAGACGACAAGCTTGTTCGGGGCCGCAACAGCTTTGACGGTCGAAGCTGTGGGATAGAGACTGAAGTACCCGTTGAAAGGGAATGGCTTGTGGTCCGCGTCAGTCGCCCAGTGAACGATTGCAGGAACGAACTGCTGGCTTCGGACTGTGGTCTCGTTTTGTTCGATTCCGCCGGCCATTAGAGGCTTGCTGATCCAGGAAGTGGAGTACCTTGTTCCCGAACCGTTGAGATTCTCGTGAATCTCTTTGTTGATCACACGCTCTTCTTCTGGATCCTTGGTGAGTGCTTCAAGTATCGAAGCCGGTACATTCTCGACCACAGTTGACATGACAAGTGCCATCGAGGCACCCTCCGCAGCGTCGTATTCCAGGTTGACTTGTCTTAGGTTTGGCCGCGGGGCCATGGTCTTGCCAACCAAGCCCCAGAACCAAAGAGGTAGAATCGCACTATCTTGAGTCAAGTCCCGTGCATTGGCACGATCATACGGACCAGCAATGTTTCCCAGGTAAGCATTGTACGATTCAGCGATATCCTTCCAGAGCTGCTGAAGCAACCAGGGTGCCTTTGTAGTGAGGAATTGGTTTGCCGGACCGTATTTGATGCTTGTAGCGAGAGCCCACACGTTAGTACCGTAGTACGTGGGTGCGTTGAACTCTCCAAACACGTTGGAACCCGCGGTGAACAAGTCGTAGATATCGGACGCCTGCGTGTTGGCAAAATCGATCAAGGTCTGATTGTTCGTTCGGGCTCCGATCCATCCTACAGTGAAAGCTCGCATGAGGCCTGGGTTCGTGTAGGCCGTGACGAGGTTGTCACCGTCTGTGCCGTTGCGTCGCATGGCTCCAACAGCCTGCACCTCAAGTGCATGGCAGATTTTGTCGACCAAATCTACGCCAATGAGGTCGGCGAACTGCTCTACGACCTGGATGAGTTGTGTCCCGACGAACTCACGCCAGTTCGGATCGTAAGACCCCTTTGTCATGTAAGAATGAGACCTTGCTATGGTTGTATGCATCTTCCACTTACATAGATCTTCGGCGGATAAAGTGGTGAATCTGGAGTGGGATTTGGCTCTGGGGGCGTGTCAGTTCAACATCGCCTATAACTACGGAGAACGTGTTCCATACCATCTGGGGATAGTTTCCAGGTACCATACCAGGGCGCAGTATAGTTGTCGGTAATTTGGTTGGCAAGACTTCACCCTGTGTCAGTGACGGCCCTTCCCAAAACAATAGGAGAAACTTTACATATTGACGATCGCCTCTTTGGCGTTTTCTAGATCATTGCCTTCGTTTCTGTACAGCAGCCCAGGAACATACCATGAAGTGAAGCGAACACTCCATGGGCCATTGTCCTCGTAAATGATGTATTTGTACGTCTCGTCAAATCTGGCATCGTTCAAGGCCATGGACTCGTCGAACAAGCTTTGGGCGTCTGTAGGATATGGATCAGTGATTCGGTCACTCAAAGGTCACTGCATCATGTTCGTACCAGGAGAAAGCCCGGTCGTCTGGCTCGCTAAGACGGTGCATGTCGCTGCACATGCAGTTGCAATAAACCTGGTTAGTTGCATCTCACTCAGTATGCGCTGATTTGTCTGCTGCTAGCCTGTCAAAATATCGAAACGTTCTGAACAACAGTAACTTGGAGGACACGGGATACTTCATCTTCGCAACGACGCCCATGGGCTCTTTTATATGTCTTGAGCTTCCGCAAGTGCCATATCTTATCCAGATTAACCGCCGAAGTCCCCCAAGATCTTCCTATGTCTCAATTTCGAAGGGTTGGACTATACCGAAGCTCTTCGGGAATTGTTTTAATCGGAGCAGATTACCGCCAAAGCCACAGTGGTCCGTCCCAGTATATCCAATCCCCAAGGGCGAGTCTGAAGTGTAAAGGACGCCACCCGGCAATTTCGTGTTCGGCAAAAGACCACATGACCACCGGAGAATTGACGATCCCCATCTTTTGCCCGACATAGGGAGAAGTATCTATCACGAACTCACGATAGCGACCGGCAATCTCCATCTTGACCGCCGTAGTGCTTGTAGGATGCACACTAGGTAAGGTTACCTCCAACACACACACTCCCCCAGGTCCCTCCTGGTGAACTGCGGAGGCCATGACTCCTGTTATCTTCAGCCGACCGGCGACAACTTGTCGCTGTCTTAAAGGTTTCATCAGCTGCTCCATTCTGGACAGCGTGCAGGTTCCACCTTTTTGAATCCATCGCAGACCTGTACGCAGACATGCCGCTCGCCGATGAACCTCTCACGTTGGACCAGACTCTTGCTGGTCGGAAGCTCTCTCGGAACTCAGGCCTGATCATTCTTAATATCATTCTTTCCGTCGTTCAGCTTTCGAGCTATGCCACTGGATACGATGGTTCCATGATGAGTGAGTCACTATCCTCACTGACGGGAAAGCACAACGACCATCTGCTAAGATGTACAAATAGATGGATTGCAGACACTTGATACCTGGCAGTCTTACTTTGGCGAGCCCGGACCTGGGACATTGGGAATGTAAGCGATGTTCCACATTTGCCTCTCCTCGACGGCCGCTGAGAGACCATATTAATACGGATACCCCAGCCTCAACGCTATCCAAAACATCGGGCAACTAGCAGCCTTGCCATTGTGTGCTTTCGCCTGTGACAAGTTTGGTCGTGTTCGAACACTCCTCTTTGGCGCAACAATAGTCATGGGTGGCGTGGCATTGCAAGGAGCGGCGCAAACCACGGGCATGTTCATCGCCGCCCGAGGCGTCCTTGGATTTGGCCTGGCCTTCAACATAACAGCAGCACCAATCTTGCTCCTCGAACTGGCCTACCCGACGCAGAGATCTCCCATGGTCAGTATCTACAATGCTTTGTGGTATCTGGGAGCAATCGCTGCTGCATGGATCACCTACGGAACGTTTGTTCTGGGAAACAGCTGGTCCTGGAGGATCCCTTCGATTCTACAAGGACTTGTAAGTGTCATCCAGATTGGATCGTGCTTCTTCCTGGTTGAATCTCCTCGATGGCTCATGTCTACTGGGAAAGAAGAGCAATCAAGGCGCATCATCACCAAATACCACGCCAACGGAGACTCAACTGATCCGTTGGTCGATTTGGAAATCGAAGAGATAAGAGTTGCTCTGCATCTCGAGGCCGAACTCGCAAAAGACTCGAAATGGATATCATTCTTCAAGACCAAGGGTAACCGCAAGCGCCTGCTCATCATCTTATGCGTCGGTTTCTTCTCTCAATGGAGCGGCAACGGATTGACTTCCTACTATCTCAGCTTGGTGCTGGACAGCATTGGATACACTTCTTCAGAGACACAAAGCTTGATCAACGGCTTGCTTCAGATCTGGGGACTTGTCACAAGCGCGTTCTTTGCTCTTATGGTCAACAAGTTCGGACGCCGAACCCTTTTCTTGACTTCGACGGGAGCCGTGCTTGTCACCTTTATTGGCAAGTCGATCTTACGATATTTCAATGTATTCATCATGCTGACTTTCACGCAGTGTGGACAGCGCTCCAGGCGACTTACGACCAGCAGACTGCAAACGGCGGAGAAGGAAACCCGCACATCGCCTCGGCTATCCTAGCCATGATATTCCTCTACAGTCTTGCGTTCAACATTGGCTGGAATCCGCTTCAAGTCACTTATGTCATCGAGATTCTGCCCTATCATCTCCGTGCAAAGGTAAGAGAGAGGCTCCTCGAACCTCCATCATGTCCCGTTACTGACAACCGACCGCGTCTAGGGCCTGGTTCTTTACAACCTCTTCGTCGCCGCTGCGCTGGTTTTCAACCAATACGCCAACCCGATCGCGCTGGATAGCATCCGATGGAAATGTAAGTTTACCAGAGAAATTGAAAAAGCAACGCAGAGCAGGGCTAACACAATTATGCAGACTACATCGTGTACGATGTGTGGATCTTTGTCGAACTTCTTACTGTCTATTTCTTATTCCCGGAGACTGGAAACATGACTTTGGAGCAGACCGCAGCCCACCTCGACGGCATCGATGTTAAAGGTGCTGTCATCAAGGGTCTCGAGGACGAAAAGCTGAAGACGACAACCGTTGATATTAGTAGAGAGAAGGGCTCGATGGCTTATTAAGGGCAGACCCATTTCGCTCGAAGCTGAACCGCTTTGGCTAGGCATTACTTACTCTATCGATAGTCATGAGTTCAGAAGATATGCGTGTAGAAAAATGAGCGACGCCAACATCCCCCGATTCTCCATCTCCACTCCTGATACTCCGCCTCCAATCTTTTTCAACCCCAGGACACCATCCTGGTCAACCTTGAACTAGAACACGTGGAGCAACATGCAGGGCACGATTAGAGTTTTCCAGTGCTCTGGGGCCTCCACACGCTATTGGAGTCTGGATGCCGGCGATTCAATGCTTTAGTTTCACCGGTATAGCCGGCTGATACGGCGATGGAGGCTCATCCGACAAACTACCGTCACTACATTCACCGGTAAAGTGTCGGCCGTAGCGTCGGATTTCGATGACGAAGTCAGAGTTGTCATCCTTACGCAGCAAAGCCATTTTGATATATGCTTGCAGGTCCGACTCCCGAGACATCCCATGGCAGAGATGCAACCTCGCACCTTCCTTCTTGCCAGGCCATACCTCAGTCGAACAGACAAGCCACCATGAAAGTTATCATTCGATCCGAGCCTGCCTCAGCCTCGCAATATGTTGCCCGCTACATCATTCGTAAGTACATCGTTCTTCCCGAACATGTGCATCAACTGATAGCAGTAGAACGCATCAAGACCCATGCCCTGACATCACAAACTCCCTTCGTGCTTGGTCTTCCAACAGGAAGTAGTCCCAAGATGGTATACAATTTCCTCATCGAAGAGCACAAGGCAGGCAACATCTCCTTCCAAAACGTTATAACTTTCAACATGGTCCGTTCCACTCCAATGTATACAATGTATACAATGCAAAAACCAAACCAAACAAGCAAAACAACCCCAAATGTCCTGACAAATCTTCAGGACGAATACGTCGACCTGCCAAGAGACCACCCCGAATCATACCACTCGTTCATGTTCTCAGAACTCTTCTCACACATCGACATCCCCGGCGAGAACGTCAACATCCTCAACGGTAACGCCGCGGATCTCGAGGCCGAATGCGCCGCGTTCGAAGCCAAAATCAGAGCCGTCGGCGGCATCGACCTTTTCCTCGGAGGAGTCGGCACAGACGGACACATCGCGTTCAATGAGCCGGGCTCCAGCCTGGCGTCTCGGACAAGAGTGAAGACGTTGGCGGACGAGACGATCCGGGCAAACGCCAGGTTCTTCGGGGGAGATCTCGATGCTGTGCCTAGGATGGCACTGACGGTCGGGGTTCAGACGATTATCGAGGTTTGTGTTTCGTTGCTGGGTCTCATTTCGATCGATCGATCGATTGATAATATGTGCTGACGACAAGGCCAGGCTAGAGAAGTCGTCATCATTGCGACAGGTGCCAACAAGGCTGTTGCCCTGCAGAATGCGGTCGAAGGAGCAGTTAGCCACATGTGCACGCTCTCGTGCTTGCAGCAGCACCCGCGATCCATCATCGTCGCCGACGAAGACGCAACCTTGGAACTGAAAGTCAAAACTGTCAAGGTCTGTATACCCGAAGGTCGGGTTCTGCCTCGGATGGGAATACTGACATATATGATCTAGTACTTCAAAAGTGTGGAGCGGACCGCAAGACGGTCTACTAAGAGCAAACCTGATCTCGAAGTTTGGACGACTTTCTCGGCCGAAGACGAAGGCGACGATGCAGGGGAGCTTACGCCGGACAGCATGTCGGCAAGGATTGTATGTTAGGAAGAACGAGCCATGATACCACGTCGCCCATGATTTGTTGTTTTCCGTTCCAGTCAACGCCACGTGATAGAATTTAACGATCAAAAGCATTTCCTCATGGAAAGTAGCTATTCCTAGCTTCAAATATCACTTCCCGCGGCACACCAAAGATCATGAACACCCTGGAGGCTAGCCTCGTTGAACAAAGACCAATCATAGTCGAGAAGATCAGGAGTCTCCCCTAAGTCAAACTGTACTGAAGGCCTGACGTCCTTTTGTTGTTGTCGTTGTTGCTGTTTCACGTCTTGAATTAGGCTTTCCAGACGATCGGCGAGCATACGGCGGAGGCTGGGTGCAGGCTCGTTTCCTCGTTTGAGAAATCCCAAGTGCACGTGGATGGCGGGCAGGTCTTCATCTTCTCCGTAGCCTCCTTTGACGGCCTGCAAGACGATCAATGCTGCCCAGGTGATCATGATCATGTCCCAGTTTCTGTAGCGTGTGAGGGTAGAGTGTCAGTGGAAATCTCGTTTGTCATTTCAAAGCATTTGAGACTTACGACCAAATCGAGTTATCGTTGGCGTGAATCTTGATGGCCGTTCTCGCCGAGAGAAGCAGCTCCTGGATCTCCCGCACGGATGCGGTAGGAGAGAAGATGTCGAAATGCCTCGATGAGAGGTAGATGGAATAGACGCACAGTCGGTGCATGACGTATTGTCGATATACCAACGTTCTCTGGGTCCTTGACTCGAAAGGTCCCGTGCTGAAATGTAACAACCAGTCGTCGAGCTGTCTAGCCCAATCTCGGATTACGGCAGCGTCGACACCGGAGAGGGAGTCTTCGCTTTGTTGAACTATGGGCTCAGTATCCGAGAAACATGACCATATTGTAGTCAGTCCACGCCCGGCGAAGTGAGCTAACCCAACGTGCATCATCCTGGATAGTCGATATAGCTGATCCGAAGAAGACGGTTGACATGAGCGCAGGGGCGAATTGAGTGGTATTGTGGGACAGGTCAAGCAGATGGAAGCATGTTCCAGATCGAGTATCTGGAGGCCAGAAAAGAGCTGCCGCCATTTATGCGACGCTTGGCCGACTTGGATTGTGCAGTGTTCGAGAAGTAGTCTGTATGCGACGGAGATCCAGACACCTGTGATGTGGCTGCCGGCCTCGCTCAATAACGCGGCCAGAACGACGCCGAGGACTGTTTGGAACGTCCACTCCTCGTCGTGTACAGAACTGTTGGTGTCCATACAAGATGCTGGAAGCGCGATACTCGAGATCTCCATATAAAGAGCGGTGTAGTAGACTGGTGCAAATTGGGCGACCTCGATTGTTCCCCGGCTGGAGGAACAATAGAGCATGGCAGCCAGTAGTAAGGGTGTGGGAGACGTAAATGCCTGCTTCTCGGGGAGAAAATGGAGCCCCGGCATCGCTTCGTGGAATGATTGCCACAACTGTTGTATCAATTCAGAAGACCATGCACGGTATGCGCCATCTGTTTTGGCATAATTCCGCAACCGTGAAACTGCATCATGCAAGGATCCGAAAGTGTTGGTGGTACCCGCATTGGAGTCGGCTTCTTCATCTATCTGTAGACTGCCAGTCTCGTGGTGGATGCCCAGAATTGACTCAATACGTTCCAGCCTCTGTGCCGTAGTAACATCGAGCTGATTTGTAAGACGGAGGTCCGCAGAGGGCAGTGGTACGTTTGAGGACGACGAGGCTGTTGATCCTCTTATTGACCCTCTTAGCGATCCCCTCAGCGAAGCGGCCTGCCGCAGATCGAGTCAAATCATTGCATCTACGCATGGCGGGACCACAGACAGACACTCACGTTTGCGCGAGGTTGGAAGATGCAGGAGACTCGCATCCGGATACATCTCCTGCATGCTACGTCGTTATCGTTTGAGATGCATTTCATCTACGAGTGTCAGTCTGTTGGTGGTGAAACGGCGTGAACGAGTATGTCCAAACACACTTTCTGCCGTCTGCAGGTCACTGGTGAACGACTGCATTAGCCTTGACAGTTGAACGTGCACGGCGAATAATGCCTTACAACAAGCCTTTCGTGCCCGCTCGCCTTCCCCAGCATTGTCTGGAGCGCTCATTGTGCTCAAGTAGCACCGTCAATGCTCCTTTGCGTTGGTCACGGTTACAAGGAGGTGTCGGCGATGTATGGCAATTTGTGAAAGCATGCCCGGGTTGTGATGAAGTGGAACTGGACAAGTCAATGACTGTGGATGTCTTATCTCGACACGGAGTCGATCCACACCGGCAAAGCCGGCAAACCCAATTCACTCAAGCCAGATCGCCGGGGCACCCGACTCTTGGAGAGCAAATAAACTGGGACAGTTTTGCGCTATCTCGTATGCAAAATGTCCCAATTGATCTGTTCAGTAAGAGCCCCGGCTTCACATGGCTCTTCTCAATGTACACAAACACACAAGCAGTTTCATCTAAATCACAGCTTGATCAAAAACCATGTTCGACATGGGCTGACGCATCCAACTCTCCCAAACAGGACTCGATCCCACGATCAAACAGCATCCTTCGTCCGATGGTTGTGATGTCCAGCTTCCTCGCCCAGTCATCGAGAATCGCCTCCGAATTCGAGCTGACCGCTGAAGATGTGCGACTTGGAACAGCTCACTTCGTTCGACAGCTAAGTACGAACATGCTGGTTGCAGGTACTGGAACAAGACATTAACACAATCGGCCACAGCTGCCGGACTCCAAGATCCAGAAGCAACCTCGATCCAGATCCCTTCGTTCGTCACAACAGTACCGAATGGGACTGAAAAGGTACAGTAGGCAATATTTTCCTCTTCATTTTTCTTTATTTAATGCATTATCATGAAAGCATATCCCAATGGCTGGCTGACCCGTCGTTCTTTCGGTCAGGGCATATATCTAGCTGCGGATCTCGGCGGCACAAACTTCCGCGTGTCAATGGTCGAATTGCACGGCGACTCGACGTACGATGTGAAGCAGTCGAAAGTGGCGATACCGACGAATCTCCTCACCACGGTCTGCTGGACGCCCCTATTTGCATTCCTGGCAAATCACATCCATCAGTTTCTCCAAGCCAACGATGCTGGTTGCGATGAAAGGCCGAGAGACCAGTTCCGGCGGCTAGGATTCACATTCAGCTTCACCGTCCACCAAACTTCGATCAGCACCGGCACGCTCGTCCGATGGGACAAAGGCTTCGACATCCCGAGCGCCATCGGCCGCGACCCATGCCAGATGCTACAGGAAATGCTCGATGCTCTCAGGGCTCCGGTGTTGGTGACTGCATTGGTGAACGACAGCGTGGCGACGTACATGGCGCAACAATACGTCTGCGGCGGCCGCGCAGTCCTAGGCGCCATTTTCGGCACTGGTACCAATGGCGCTTATGTCGAAGATTTGGCGGCGGTGGGGAAGATTCACGACAGTACGAGGACTTCGCTGTCATCAATTCCACCACCCAACGACCGTGTGGCCATCAATACCGAATGGGGCAGTTTCGACGACCATGAGCATGTGTTGCCGGCGGTGCAGTATGACCTTGATCTCGACCGGAGCGATTTGCACCCCGGCGAGCAACGGTACGAGAAAATGCTCTCGGGCATGTATCTCGGCGAGCTGTTCAGACGCGCTGTGCTGGCGGCTTACCAGCCGAATTCTCGACATCTGGCTATCCCAAAGTCTTCGCCGCTGTTGCACGAATGGCATGTCCCGACTTCACTGCTTTCATTGCTCGTCGGCGATTATTCAGATGGCTACACACAGTCTCGGGGAGCGCTTCAGAGTGCTTTTGCGATTGATTCCTTGCCCATGGAGGAGGTGCAGGGAATCAGACGGATTGCTGATGCTGTCAGTAAGAGAGCTGGACGACTGGCGGGCATCGCCATCAGTGCTGTAATTCTCAAGACGGAATGCCTCCAGATGCAGTTATCATACGAGCTTCCAGAAGCATATTCTGAAAAATGCCTTGTTTCTCAGGGTAAAGGGCTAGGACAAGATGGTAGCGGAGTTTTCGCCTGCACGCGGGTTTACCGACTGCTGTCGACATTTGTTCGGCGCCCTGGACAATGTCTCGCCGACTTGCAGAGGTGTCTTGGTTGGAAGGAAAGTCTCCCTCCTAACAAAGACAGCAGCAAGCGAGACCAACCTATCTTCGTCGGTCTTGACGGCACTCTCGCCGCGTCGTCTCCTGACTTCATCTCCGGGATCCGCAGTACGTTTCGTGATGTTGCTGGTATTGGGGAGAAGGGGGATCAGCGGGTACGACTCCATCTGCTGCAGGACGGAAGCACCATTGGGACTGCTCTGATCGCGCAGGCTGCCAGCTGAGTAGTAGAATTCAGTGTCTCTTTGGGGTCAACACCAACCCTAACCCTGTTAGAGAGCGAGTATTAGCATACACCCAGCTTACTAATGATCCATTGCATCTCCTTCTTGTCGCTTTGATATCGTCACCTTGGCCATTAGATGTCGTGCAGTGAGCATGCCTTTTGACTTAACGCTCAAGAAAGGTATGGGTTGTAGTTGTAGCCGATACGAGATCGTCCCGGACTGCGTGCAATCGCGAAGGTTCCCCACCACACCTGCAGTCATGTCTTACTTCTCGCGACTCGCGGATAATTCCATGGAGGTTCGAGAAGAGGGCTAAGCCTGCCCTGCATGATGATGTGCGCGTTTTCTTCCGGTTTTGATGTCACGGACGGGTGTTGGTCTGAGGTTGCATTCGGGGAGGAGGAGGTTGGGAGGGTGTTGGTGTTGCTTGCTTGTACAGTACAGTATCTCCACTGACCTTAATGATAATATTCAATCTTTGAATTGCTCTTTGGAAAGCTCAAAGGGTAGCAGCAGCGTTGGTTGGTCTTTGTACTACCTTACTGCTGTCATCGGGTACTACGATGCATCATGTTCCATAGCCGTGGTGATGGGAATCCGCTATAGAACTGGAGACGGCCACTCGGATACGTGGTGTCACCTGCTCTCGAAGACAGAAGAATCGGGACATCTCTGCGGTTAGATGGGCGTGCAAGAGTCATACGTTTACTTGAATATGTCAATCTCAGCGGCGTCAGACACTGTATGCACAATGGAAGTGTACCTTACGGCACAGCATAGCACATGACCGGCCAACAACGACAACCCAACGCCGCAGACGCACTTGACTTTCCAACGGTAATCGCTTAGTCGGCCGTTTCCGCGCATAAAGAAGATTATTGCGTGTGGCTTCGCACGGCACGTGGCGCATCGTTGATTTAACCCGGAGCGAGCACACCCGATGCCGATCGCTGTGACTTCCCCAGTCGCTAGGGTCGAGGTAGGGTCGAGGGTAGCTTTCTAAGGTTGTCTGCAGGCGAAGTGAATAATTAGTCCATGCCTATCACCAGTCACGGTTTATGCCTATCACATCCCCACCTAGATGCTTATCACTTCTCAACCCGTATGTAGTACATGCACCTCTCCTAACTCCGACCCTTCCAATGAATCCGACATTATTTCGCTTCCTTCCCAGGCACTGCTGTTGTTATTATTCAATCCTCCTTCAAATGATCATAACATTGTACATACGACCTCCGCGCACGTCCTCGCCGGCCCCGACAGGCGCTAGCAGTCTAGCGACCCTCGACCCGCGCCTCTCCACTCTCCACTCGTTCGTTCGCTCTCGTTCTGGAGCGCGCGCCCGCGCATGACATCCCATCCGTGCCATCCTCTCGCCTCCAGTCTCTCTCTGTCTCTACACACCTGGCCAACTGGCCTCCTCGAGTCCACCCTACTGTGCCTGCCTGCCCGCCTTTCCGCCTAATATCCCGCATCCTGCACATACTAACAACACCGCCCTCTCCAACATCCACCCACCCTGCCAATCTGCCGCTCTGGAAACACTCCCGAGTCTCCATCGTTACCTCCACTACTGTGCCTGCGTCTTGGCCGATTGAGCTCTCTCACTCTGCGTCTTGGCTGCTCTAAATCTCGCAACACGCCTTTGCGATCTGTTCATCACCCGAGTCTACCGACGACTCCTGCTACCTCCTTCTAGCCACACATTCACTCTTGTAGCTCGTCCAGCAGTACGATAGCAGCACCACAATCTCACACCGACATATAACCCACAGAATATCGCCCTGGAGAGGACAACACCTGCCGCGACGCGCGCAAGGCGCATTGGTGGTCTGGTAGGAATAAGAGAATAAGAGGAGGAAACCATGTCGTTCTTTACAAAGTTCAAGCCGGGTTCGGTAAGCCAATTTCCGCCTGGCGACACTGCTTCTCGAGAGCAGCGACACCGAGGCTCTTCTTCTGCGTAAGAGCTGGCATGCTGACAAGCTTCGCGATAACAGACACCGAGCGCTTCAGCTGTACAACCACCCGTGAAAAAGGACCCAAATGCGCCTGTGCCTACCGCACTGGAGAAGCTTCTGGCTCAAAACATGAATGATCCGGTTCGACCAGATGGAAGCGACAAATTCTTTGGGTTTGAGAATGTGAGTACTCACAAATCAAAGCAGCTGGAACCTGGCTAACAATGCATTTTTAGTATGGCTCCACTTGGTAGGTCGAGTAGGCTCCGCGGACAACTCACTTTTTGACTAACGCATGGCCTTGCAGCTATTGCAATTCGATTGTCACCGCCCTCTACTATTCAGAAGCGTTTCGCGAGAACGTGATCAACTTCCCCTCAAAAGCTTTTCTCGAAAGCATCAGCGACGGCATCTCAGATTCACCAATATCTAACTACGACTTCACTGGCCAGAAAAACACGGGTTCAACACCGTATCCATGTCCCACATCGCCTGCAAGGAAAACCACACAACCGACATCCCCTGGTCCCAATGTTGCGATCAAACCGGAAGAGAGCAAGGATTCACCCGAGTACAAGAAGAGAATGGCCCTCCAGAATGGCCCGGTCCTGGGCATGACATATGGCAACTCTGAAAGATACGGCATGAACGAGTCGCTATTCACATCGCTCAAAGATATCTTCGAAGCGGTCATCAACAATAAGTCGCGAGTAGGCGTAGTCAGCCCACACAAGTTTATGGATATCCTGAAGAGAGATAACGAGGTATTCAGATCTGCGATGCACCAGGATGCTCACGAGTTCCTGAACTTGCTCCTGAACCAAGTCATGGACAACGTTGAGACGTTCTCGACCCAGCATCCTGCACCGCTCAAGCAGTCACACGCAAACGGCGATGCGCCAGAGAACGCGCTATCGAGGGTCACAACGAACGGTATAAACGGGATGAACGTGCCCGCCAACGGCATAGACACGAAATGGGTGCACGACCTATTCGAAGGCACCCTCACGTCGGAGACCCGGTGCCTGACATGCGAAAACACCTCGCAGCGAGACGAGGCTTTCCTGGATCTTTCAGTCGATCTTAGCGCGCATTCGTCGGTAACATCGTGCCTGCGGAAGTTCTCGGAAGAGGAGATGCTGTGTGAGCGTAACAAGTTCCACTGCGACAACTGCGGCGGCTTGCAAGAAGCAGAGAAGCGCATGAAGATCAAGAGATTACCTCGCATCCTTGCGCTGCACCTGAAGCGTTTCAAGTATACCGAGGATCTGCAGCGCCTACAAAAGCTGTTCCATCGAGTCGTGTACCCTTTCTACTTGCGTCTGTTCAACACCACGGACGATGCTGAGGACTCGGATAGGCTTTACGAATTGTATGCTGTGGTGGTACACATTGGTGGTGGCCCTTATCACGGCCACTACGTGAGCATCGTCAAGACGCAGGATCGCGGCTGGCTACTATTCGATGACGAACTCGTAGAGCCTGTGGACAAGAACTACGTGATGAACTTCTTTGGCGGAGAGCCACAGCCAGGAGTCCAGGATGCGAAACAGCTGGCGTGCGCCTACGTCCTGTTTTACCAGGAGACGACCATGGAAGCCATGCTCAAGGAGCAAGAGGCCGAAGAACGACAGCAAACCAAGCCTCGCACTTCAGAAGCAGGCACAGCACCCGACGGCCCTCTCTCGCCAACACAACTTTACCACACGCAAACCGTCACGGACCCACCACACGAATATCTGGACCATATGAAACCGCTCGCCCACGCCGCCACGGCTCCCGTATCGCCACCCAGCAACGCACGACAGCCCGGCGACTACATCCCGCCCATGCCCAATATCAACCCAGTCATGCCTCCCAAATCTAAGAAAGAAATCAAAGCGGAGGAAAAGGAGCGCAAAGCGGCGCAAAAAGCAGAAGAAAAAGCGCAAGCCGAAGCCCGCAAAGAAAGCGCCAACAAGCGCATGGAAGCGTGGCGCAAGCAAGAGGCCGAGATGGCGCAGATTGTGGAAATGTCCAAGGTCAGCGCCGCGGAAGAAGCCAAGAAGCGCGGCGAGGAGGTCCAGCCGCCTGCATCTGCTGGTGCTAAGACCGGCGGTCTGTCGAGGTTCGCCCGCCATGGAAGCATGAGCCTACGTGGCAAGCCTAAGCTGTTCGGAGGCAAGGATAAAGACAAAGATAAGGAGGGCGGCGGCGGTTTGCCTACAGTACCCCAGGGCTCAGGCGAGACGCCCACAACACCACTACTGCCGTCCAACGGGCCAGAAGCCCCGATAACACCTGCGGAGGAAAAGGCCAAAAAGAACCGCTTCAGTCTCGGCAGGAAGAAGAGTACAATATATTGAAGACAAAAACGGGGGAGGCAGGGGAGGGAATCCCATTTATCCTCCCTTTTCTCGGCTACGATGTCAAGAGACCTGTGTTCTCGCTGTGTATATGTTTTTTTGTTGTATACCCTCAGATGCAGTTATCAGTGACTGCAGTGGATTCATGGGTAGGTAGAAACAGGCATAGCGAAACAGGAGAAGATCATAAAAAAGGGCACACAAAATCGGAGTTTCTTTTGGAAGCATATTGGGCTGGTGTTTTTGTTCTCGATTCGTCGTCTTCGGTCGGTCGCATGTACTTTACTTTTATACCTTTTTTTCGTACTACGGCTACTTGTCAATGGACAGGCGAATAAGAAACTTGTTTGAATCTGCATGTTTGAGTCTGTTCGCCTGATTGCTTCGGGCCTTAGGTTTGATGAGAAGAATTGCTTTGGGATATCTTGACTTGACTTGGAGTGCTTGCTTGCTTGCTTGAATTCCTCCTCCCCCGAGTCGCGTGCTTGGACTTGTCCCCTTCTATCCTTGTCTGACGGCGCGGGATTGCACATGTTCGGGTGTCGACTCTCTCACTCGGTCGATCATGTGGATTCTTTCTGCCAGTACTGTTGTTCTCTAGGCTTGATATTTCTTCCCGCGACTTGTCTCCTTGGTCTTGTCTCCTTGCCTGTTGACCGGTGTTCGCCATCGCCACCGTCCTCTCTCTCTACGCCTGCATACGTACGTGTGGGCTGGCTGTGCGTTGTTCTTCCTCCGTCCTCTCTCCCGCGGCGTGCAAGCGGTTGCTATTATTAACCCATCTGTTCGAGTCGGTGTGCCGTGTCATTTCGTCCGCTGCTCCAATCCTCCAATCTCAGCTCCAGACCCTCTCTCACTCTCAACACTGCCAAGCCGCAGAGCGTCTTGCAAGCTTTGTTTCTTTATCATATCGTCGTGCCCGAGTCATAGTCGTAGTGTGATTGTTCGCTTTTGTCGAACCGCGCGTGTCTCAACCAAAAGCAACGGCCCAAACGATGATTAGGATGTTGAGGAAGATGAGCGGGACTGTGGTTGTTTTTACAGCGTTAGTACGCGTCTCAAGAAAAAGCTCGTCGGTAAGATCGACAAGGCGGGATGACTGCTGCTGGGTGTACTCACTCCTCATCAACGTCCGCACCGAATTGATCAGATTGATCGTTTTGGCCTTTACGCTCGCGCCGTCTTGCGCGCTGCCGCCGCCGAAGGAAGGCTCGTTTTGTGCTGCGTTGCCCCAGCCGACTGTTCGAGAAGCCTCGTGTTAGCTAGTGGTGCGTCTTTTGCTTGTGATTCGTGGCTGCCTTCATCCGCGCAGGACGATGCCCGGTATATTTTTCTTTTGTTCGTCTTGCGACGGGGAGGTTGTCGGTCGTGTACATACTGCGTGCGAGGAAGCGGTCTTCGGATAGTACTGCTATGGCGTTTACGAGGAGGACGGAGACTGGTGTCGGTGTGTTAGATTGTGAATGGTTGGGCTGAGAGCCTGACAGGTGAGGTGGATATACCTTGGAAGAGACCGCCAAAGGAGAAGAGGAGAGTTGCCATTGTTGGTATTATTGACCTGTGGTTGAACTACAGTATCTTCGAGTCTGCGTGCTGTCTGGCGGGTGAGTGAGACTTGGATGAGGTGTTGTTCGTAGGTATGGAAAGGTGTTCGGACGGCGCACATGCAGGCAGGCAGGCAGGCACGCGGGGGCTTTTGTCCGTGCCAACCAACAGTGCAATCCACTAAATAACTTGTTCCACTTCAACATCAATATTAATGTCGTTGGCACATCAATACACCGAGCGAGCTTTTCAATCAAGACTCTCGCAGACTGTATGGCTGCAAAAAGCCAGGCATAGTAAAATGCTCGGTATATTCCAATTCTTGACATCACCCTTTCGTGAATGCGTCCAGGCTGACTTCGATTGCAGACCTGGCCATCAACCTGCTTTTACCAGGCTTCGTACTGGCCCACCTGTTTGCCGCACCTTACAGCAAAGTGGAAGAATCGTTCAACCTGCAAGCAACTCACGACATTATAAACTATGGCCTCCCTTGGTCGAACACGACGGCTGTCATCGCTGACAAGTTCGACCACGCCACTTTCCCGGGCTCAGTACCGCGAACATTCACTGGAGCTCTCGTTTTGGCCGGGGCGGCCACTCCGTTCACTTCCTTTCTCAGCTCTCCAGAACAATTGCAGATGCTCGTGAGGGCTGTGCTAGGGCTAGCCAATGCAACGGCACTCCTATCACTCAGGTCCGCCGTCGACACCGCGTATGGGAAAATCGCCGGCCGCTGGTTCGTTTTGTTCCAGGCGAGCCAATTCCATGTCATGTTCTACGCTTCCAGGACTCTACCCAACATGTTCGCTTTCACGGCTACGACAGTTGCTCTGCGTAGTCTGGTGCTGGCAAAAGCGGTCGCTTCCAAGTCTGCCCGCAGCCACAAGCGGAGACGACTGGCTCTATACTTGCTCACCGTGGCCGGTGTTGTGTTCCGGTCTGAGATTGCGATTTTATTGGCTATGGAGACGCTTGTTTTGCTGGTGCAACAGCGTACCTCACTTACGAAGGAGATTATCCCCGCCGGCATCGCAGGTGCTGCGGTCGGACTTTTGGTGACTGTGACTGTGGATTCGTTCTTCTGGCAGACGTTCCCAATCTGGCCCGAGTGGACCGGCTTCTACTACAACACCATTCTCGGAAAGTCCGCAGACTGGGGCACCAGTCCACCTACTTGGTACTTCATCAACGCGCTGCCGCGCTTAATGCTCAACCCCATGACGCTGCTTGTATGCATACCACTCGCTCTCAGCGTCAAAGCAACACAGAAGACGAGCCAAGACATCCTGACACCACATCTGGCATTCCTAGCTCTGTACAGTCTGCTCCCGCACAAGGAATGGAGATTCATCGTCTATAGCATCCCAGCTTTCACAGCGGTCGCGTCGGCCGGCGCATCTTGGATCTGGACCCGCCGTGCAAAGACCCTAGTCTATCGAGCATCAAGCCTCGCCCTCATCGCCACAACCCTAGCATCGTTCGCCGCGAGCTTCGGTTTGTCCTTGATTTCCAGTCTCAATTATCCCGGCGGCGAAGCCCTACAACGACTGCAACACCTCGATCAAGACCCTGGCAAGAGCGTACACCTGGATAACCTCGCTTGCCAAACCGGAGTGACCCACTTCTTGCAAACGCAGCCTACTTGGACGTACGACAAGACAGAATCGAAGGATTATCTGCTGGACCCCGTGTTCTGGCAGCAATTCGACTACGTCTTAGCCGAAGACCCGAAGCGTATCATTGGAAGTTGGCAGGTCGTCGATACCATTGAAGGCTTTGCTGGGATTACGCTGCGGCCAGATGCCGACGATGTTACTGCTTCAACGTCAACTACTGATGGTAGTAGTCGAATCACAACCCTTGTGAAATCAGCCTATCGCTCAGTCGGCGAAATCGCTCGCGCAAGGTTCACTCGGGGCTATTGGCCTATGATCAAGATGGAGCCTAGGATTTACATTCTACGGAGAGAGCCGCCTTTAGTCCCGGTCGAATGATCATGCTAGTACTCAAGACTGCCAACATACATAGTTGGACACCCTTTTAGGAAAAAGTCACGATTGTCAGCAAAAAAAAAATTCCATCATTCTCTCCTCTTTTTACACCAACCAAAGCCATTTGTGTGGAGAGAAAAATTGCGGGAAACCCAGAATCCACACAGGAAGAGGAAGAAAGAAAAAAAGAACTCACTCGATTAAATTGCCGTCAGGATCACGGCAGTAGACACTCCTCAGCTTTCCCACGGCACCAGTACGGTCTACAACTTTCGAGCCTTCGAGGATCTGCGCGTGTAGAGAAAATTCAACATCTCGGTCAGCCATTGAATGATAAAGAACCCTTTGCTTTGCGAGCCGAATGATACCACTCCTAACACCAGAGCAACTCACCTCAATACCAGCCCCCTTCCAAGCAGCCAAAACTTCATCGATAGGGGTCTCGGTGATGAAACACAAGTCGCCGCTGCCGGGCTGGACGCGAGCTGCTTTGGGCTCGAATTCTTTGCCAGACAGGTGGAGATTGATCTTTTGGGAGCCGAATTTCAGAGCGTGTCTAAAGCAGGTAAAGAATGTTAGGCGTCTGATCTGCGTTTGTACATGTTTCCGGCGTCTTTTGTTTCCTCAATTCGGGTCGGGATTCCGTGGAACGATGCAATGGCTAGATTTAATCCGGGTAGGACAAAAGGTAGAGATACAGTATGTAGGCAGCGATAATTTCCACCGCTGACTGACTTTGCTTGCGCTTCATTTGACTTACCGCTCGACGCCATCGCCCGCCACGAAAGTCTCGTGTTGCATTCCTAGGTGAGTTGTGTAGAAGTCTGCGGTTGCGTCGAGGGAGGCGACGGTTAGGACGACGTGGTCGAGAGATTTGACTTTGACAGCGGCGGTAGATGATGAGGACATGTTCGCTTTTCTGATGCTCGTTGTTGTTGTTGTTGTCTTTGCGGTAGTGGTTATGGTGCGAATTCTTTTAATTTCTTGTTGGTAGTATGAGCAACGAGTCACTGTTGTTATAGGCATGGCCCATCTGCGGATTCCGGCTGTGATGATGGTGGTGCCTGGTCTATACATACTACTTAACGTATGGACTTCGGTGGTCGGTCACTGTAAATGTAAGGTAGTTGATCGTACGATGGGTGAAGTGGTAACAAACCTCGGATGTAGGTCCTGTATGTTCTCGTACTGTATCTCAGCCCCACTCCTTCATTGCCGGTGGAGCCGGTGAACTCTAAAAACAAGCCACGCTATGCATTTACACATTGGTGTTGTACGATTGCTCTATAAATCGTGCAGCACCGATCACTTACGGTATCATCTGTATGGCCGGATGCAGAGCTCTGATCCATAAATTCCATTTAATAAGTGCATGATTGCATCAATGAATCTTTGGGAAGACGATCCCTCACGGTTGTCCAATATAGTACGATGCATAACTTTCGGGGTTCAATCTGTATAGAAGAAGACCAAAACGCTCTGATCAATCTAGGCGTGCTCCAAAAACCAGGGTATCAAAACAAAAGAAATCGCGGAAATGACAAGAAAAAAAAGGCCACGCCAACTTTTGTACCTCCTCCGTCAGTCGCACAGTGACCTCCCTATGCTAGATCCGGATCACAACCCTCACGCCCAATCCTCTGGCCTCCCTAATACAACACGCGACGCACGTTCTGCCGACCTTACCAACAATCGCATTTTCCCCGACTTTAGCGCACCAAGCCCTAGCCAGAAGCTCGAGATCCGCTTTGCCCCGACAGTCCAGCACGGCAACTTCCTCGTTCTCGTCTTCACTCTCGGTCTCTGCTGTTGGGTCCGGGAGTGAGAGCGCACGAGAGCGCGCTTCTTCTGCGCCTGTGGACAACAGTGTCGCCACTGGCAGTGTCATGAAGCGGTACGAGGTGTGTAGCGGGTGTGCGGGTGATGGCGGTGGCGTGTTGAGGGTGTAAGTTGTGTGAAGGGATGTGTCGTTGTTGTCGGAAGGCGAAGGGTCGCTGCTGCTGTCGTTGGCGACTGGGTAGCAGGGGTGGGAAGAGATGAAGTGGACGTCGTACGTCAAAGGAACAGAGATGGGAGGGAGCTTCGTGTTGATGGGCGAGGAGAACGTGACGCGTGCGGTGGTCGTGAATGCTTCTGACGAATCTGAGGCGGCGTCAGAGGTGTTGAATGATAGCCCATGACTGGAAACTTCATTGCCCATGACCGGTGGGCTGTCCGTAGGTAGCGTAAAGTCGCCAGCTCGAAGTTGATTTGTAGGTGTGCGGCGCAACGGATCAGACGCTCGTGCTACAACTCCATCTGCCTTGATCCTGGGCTGAGTAGATGGGTAAGGATAGTCAGTCACTTTGACATCGACCCAGCCCGTGGGACAATCGGACGGTGCACCTGGGCTCGAGATCCAGCCCATACACTCGGTGGCACCTGAAGATGCTGCCATAACCCTGCCCACACAAGAGCTCTTGCTCCAGAACGTCCGTCCGTCGTACACGAAGCCTCCGTATAGGTTTGCGCTGTCACCCAGCGCATCGATGGCCTCTGGACTATTCTCCAGCAATGTGCTCATCAGGAAGTGGCTTGCTGGCTCGCCTGGCAGCACCAGACCTGCTATCCAAGACCGCGACAACCAACCACCGACACTGAACCCGTCGGATTCCTTTCCAGCAGCTTGCAGCTGGATGCTTTGAGCTGTTGTCATCCGGCTCGAGCCTGGCCGCTGTTGGTTCTGTTGAGACATAGCACCGAAGTAGCTCGACCTAGTCCCAGGTATATCATCTGTGTCAAGAGGACGCGAGCTGTGGAGTGGAGTGGCATACATGCTCACCACGCTGACGGGTCTCTCGCCGCCTGCATTACTCGGAACCGGACGCAATTGAGTGTACACGCTGTCCGCATGCGGCCAGTGCAGTGCTTGCGCGAATGCCATGAGGCCAGCTATCTGCTTGTCCTCGTTCACCGGCTGAAGAATTGGTCTCGCGGGGAGATCCTTTGGGCCATCTTCCGATGTGAGGAAAGACACGGCGCTGAAAAAGCTAGTCCTCACATCCTCTTGTTCGTCATCGATGCCGAGCGTAGCAGACACGCGCAGATTGACCAGGAATGTTTCCGCCAGGAGCAGATCCCATTGTACCTTGAGACTTCTCCAGGGCACGACAGGTGTTGCGTCTGTCCCGGTCTGACCTCTGGCCTGCAAAAGCTTCAAGCGCACCAGAAGCTCTGCTGCCAAGGTCACTTGCAGTATAAAGACATCTCTCTCGCTTAGCTGCCGAGGCCACATATCGTTGATCGCATCATTCTCGGTCCACAACAGCTGTCCTATCCTTATGCGCCACTCGACGAGGGTAAAGTCGTGCCAAAGTCCCTTCATTTCGAGAATTTCCTGCAAGGCGTCGATCTGGGCTTCCAAAGAGAAATCAGGTCCGTTTTCACCACGAGGTGTTTCAAGACTTGGAGCGAGCAAGTTCGTGAACAGGCTCTCGCCCAATTCGTAGATGGTACTTTTAGCAGGTGCGCCGACTGCAGCTGAATCGCGAGTAAGGCTCTTGTAGATATCGCCAGCATCTGTAAGACGATTGACCAGCTTCACGAGATCGAACTCGCGAAGTCCAAGCTCTTCCGGATCCAAGGTCAGAATAGGACGTCTCTCAAACGTTTCTGCTTCGTTAGGTGCGGCCAGACTGTCCGCGATTGGAAGCTGCAGAAAGTGTTCCAAGCCCATCGTGCCAGGTTCCAGCCCATTCGCACTGAGCATACTTGGAATCTCCAATATTGAGTCTCCGGCTCCAGTTCTCCTGCTGTTGATCCGAAGGTGACTGGTAAAAGGTATAATTTCGCTCTCTTCGACCTGGTCTATGCCTAGCGTGCATGAAGAGAAAGTCTCATGTTCCAGTGTTTTGTGATCTGGCAAGTATGTCGAATTGGAGCTGGCGCTCCCTCCATGGACAACAACCTGTGATCTGTATCCTTGATTGCCATCGAGGACGCTGAAGCATGGCGCTCCTTCAAACATCATAAACAGCTCTTCCTCGGTGAGTGGTCGAGCGGGTTCAGACACAGTAAAAGGCGGTACTGCCTGCGATCCAGAGGCGTTCCGAGAGTCAGCTCGTACTTGTTGCTGGAGGGACATGCTGTCCGACGCTCCTTGCTTTTCTTGCTCCTTTGGAGGTCCCAGGATTCGATTGAGCACGTTGTCACTTAAAGTATAAGAGCTGCTGCTGCGTCCGTGCTTACTCTTCTTACTCTTTTTAATCTTGTCAGCTGTATGCTGGATCCGCCGCGCTGCTGTTGGACGCAGACTTACTGATTTGGTCTTTTGGGTAGACATCCTGGTAAGACCGTTTTCACTTTCGTCGTCCACATTCTGTCCGGATTTGTGCTTGAAGAAGTCGAACATCGTCCTCCGCCTCGATGCTTTTGGGGAAGAAGCAGCGCTGTCGTGCATGTCCTTTTGCTCTGGAGGAATGTTCTCTTTGGCCTCTTGCACAGACTGCCTGTTGCGCCTCATCATTGACAGCCGATTAGGCATGCTTTTCTTCCCACCTTCTTGATTTTCCGCCGTGCTCGATCGTCGGAACCGCATCTCGTTAGATATCGGGCTAAGAATATGACGATATGTGATACCACCAACACAAAGAAAACCCAGAAGAGAAGGAAAAATCGAAGGGTACAAACCAAAGGCAAGGAAGGCCTTCTTGTGAGTAAATAGTAGTGCAGGCTCAGCAAACGTGTGAAATGGGCCAGATCGACGGCCACATCAGCCTCGAACCTGCATCAAATGAATGACACGGACTGGGAGTACCTACGCTCAGGTAACGGGCATCCTGCGGTGACGCCGCTCGTCCAAGACAAACCGGATCGGGGGTGCTCCAGCGCACGCGGGTAACAGCCGTGTCTTGGACAAGCGAGGCAAGCAAGCATGCAGGCGCCACGGGACGGCGATTTGCGATGGGGGGAGGCATGTGCACGGTACATGTAGCAGACGAGATTGGTTTATTATGCCCCGACGCCCATGTTTGTTCCAGACCCTTTCACCGTGACACCATTGCTGGCGTTGCGGGCGGATGTGGCGCTAGATCGTCCAACGGCGGCGGCGTGGTGTGACAGGTGCAAAAAAGGCGAGGCTTAACACCACTCTTTTATTCGCTCGGCAACGTGCGGGGGGAGTAACCAAGCAAGCCGTGAGCTCGTGACTTTGCTGGCCGCATCGCAACGATCGGGCAAGAGACGCGAAATTGCTTTTTCCTCTTTGAACGAAACTGCTTGTTCACGGTGGTGTCGGAAGTGAAGCGAGTGGGATGCTCAGTAAAGGATTTGCGAGAGCTGGTTCAGTTGTTTATTATTGCCATTGTAACATGTAAAGCGAATCATCTTCTTCCAGCCGGCTAAGCTCCTCCGCATCTTCACTCGTAGCGAGGCTCGACAGTCGCCGAAGAACATTGGTAAGCCATTCGCCTTTCTGCTCTCTGACCGCCTTGGCCTTGTCAGTCCATGCCCACAGCAAAGGGTCGAGAAAGTCCACTTCAGGCCGCGGGTCAGCGTTCAGAGGAACGACGTTCCAACGCATGAGCTCCACCAGACACCATTGAAGCAGATAGAGGACGGTATTCTTCTCGCAACCGTAGTCCAGCACGGCCTGTCTCAATAACTCTTGGTCGGGCTTGACTCCCAAGTTCCTCAGCAATTTGATGACCTCCATCGACTGTTCTTCAACAGCTCGCGCGATGCCTTCACGGGCGATTTCAGCTACGATGCCATCGAGTGGCGTAGAGCACCCATCCGGGTACAGACTGAATACCTTGAGAAAGGAAACTCGGTCGGATGACCATGGACCTTGAACAGCTTTGGACGGCAGCTGGAACCGAGGCGATGGCTGGAGCGCGATCCAGATATCTGCATATCGAGACTGCCACGATTGTTCACTCATGGGACTTTGCTCTTCGATCTCGAGCTCTTTCGAGACACATTCCTTGTCCAGCCATTCTTGCAGGACTTTCCAGGTCAAGAAGCGACTATTCAACATCCTGCTGGCACTAGCCAGCTCAGTAAGACTTGCCGAGTCGGGCTCACGTTGAAAAATTACAGGCGATAAGGCATCACACATCAGCTCCCACCGGAGCTGTCTACCAGAAAGCTGAGCAGCTAGGTTCCAAGATGTGGCAGGCAGATCAAGGTTCCCTGATTGAACAAAGATTGCCTGGATCAACTCAGTTGGCAACTGTTCGAGGGCAGACAGCTCAGTGCGGCGGCCATTAGCGTCGCGGGCAGCGTGGTTGCTCTTAGGGGAGTGCGTCGCAGTCGACACGACATGATGTCTGTGAGCGAGCCTCCGAGATTTGCGGGTATGCCATTTCTCGATAGCTGCGCCGGTGCGCTTGCCGCGTATCCGGATGGGCGTCAACTCAGACAACATGTCGTGAACAAGATCTATCAGGGATAGAAGACCCTGTAACAGTATGTTAGCAGTTGGTTCACAAAGCAACATGAGTGTAATGCGTGTTTGTGGGAATATCCTCAGTGATCTTGGTTAGAATGGATCATACTCCGAAGAGTCAATTACTATCTAGTGCGTGTTTTTAATCATCGGATGGTGGGGGTGAAGGCGAAGAAGAGAATTGTAGAATACGTACCAAGTGCAGAGGCGAGACTCGCGCAGACCTGAGACCATGGATGATGGAAAGATGTGACTAAACTATTGCGAGTTAGCCAATGTGCTTGCTAATCTTCCAAGCATTGATGCGGTATAGATGAGTGAAGTTCAGAATATGTAAGAATTGAATATCAGACTGGCCGCGCCGTATGAGAAACAGGCGTGTAACTCCGACAACGACCGTCAATCGCAAATTATGTCATCCCAAGACAGGATGGAGAGGGGTGTGCGTGATGACTTACCGAGTGGCAATGAGCGCCTAGGAAGGCATGGTTGTGGTGGCTTTCACATGGTGAAGTGCATGCAAAGGAAAAGAACGGTTCTGCACGCGAGAAGATGAGACTTTGAAGCAAAGCCGGCGGGCACGCGGGAGTCTAGGGCGCTTGGACAGATTCCACGCCGGATTGAGCTTTCACGTGACGCCAAGGTCGCACTTTCGAGTTTTTCCGAATGCCGACGTTGCCAGAAATCACACAGACGTCCGACGTAGCGGAAGCGAGAAGTACTGCGACGACAACTACTAACCTCACCCACACAGCCCGGTACGGTCCCACCTCTTTGCGCCTGCGATCTTCGAGAGACACCCCCCTAATTTGCGAAAAACAGACCCGACGACCAATCGACAAAATGGGCAGCGTTGAAGTTACGGCAAGCCAGTGGAGGCTCGTGGAGGTCGGCCGCGTTGTGCTGTTCGTTTCCGGTCCTTACACCGGCAAGCTCGCGGCCATCTCTGAGATCATCGACCACAAGCGTGTATGTGCACACCTGGGAGGAAGGCCTGGAAGACTGGAAGGAAGCGCAAGCCGGGAGTGAAGGAATCGGAGGTTAACGTGTACACGACAGGTCCTTGTCGACGGTCCCGCCTCCACCACCGAGGCATCTGTCCCTCGCCACTCCGCCCCTCTCTCGTCCGTCTCGCTCACCCGTTTCGTTATCGAGAAGCTTCCCCGCGCCGCCGGCACCGCCGTCGTCAAGAAGCAGTGGGAGGCCCAGGAGATCGAGAAGAAGTTCTACAACAGCGACTACGCCAAGAAGCGCGAGCAGGTCACCAAGAGGAGAAACCTCAACGACTTCGAGCGCTTCAAGGTCATGCGCCTCAGGAAGCAGGTGAGTTTGGAGAAATGGGGGATGTCATGCGATTGGTTGTTTGGGTGGAGACGAAAGAGTCCACCAGACACTTCCGCCATGCTCCCGTGATGTCGCAACAAGAGCTCGATGCTGACAATAAAATGCAGGCCCGTTTCCAGGTCCGCAAGACCCTCGCTGCCGCCAAGGCCGCGTAAACGTGCTTTTCTCGAAACGACAATCCAACTACAGCCTTGAACGAGTCGACTCAGGCCAAGAGCTTCTTTTAGACCGAATGCTCTTTTGATCAGCAGGGTCGCAGGCGTCAATAAGGAGGAGACGGCAGGCATGCAGCTTCAGTAGCGTTCCGGAAAATGAGAGCTTGAAACTGCAACTGTTCTACGAGCAACTATGATACCCGCGCAAGAACTCTCTTTGGACCTGATCCCCTTGTTTGACGCCGGACTCTGGACTCTCCCAGACAGAGGGAGTCAATTTATCTCTGGTTTAATTGCTCCGGGTTCAATTCATGCGCATCTGGGCGACTATTTATGTTTGAAGGAATTTGTGATGATGACATTTGGTGATTGCTCCAGGAAGAAGACGATTGTAGGACGCATATGTCACAAAGTAGCGCCATCTGTCTGCCATGCCACTCTTCTCCAGATATGATAGTACCTCTAGCCTAGCCCATCTGACTGCCAGTTCATACTTTCGATGCTGCTCGGCTTACCTACCCCATTCGGATGCCATTTCGAATTCCGTCGTTCGTGCGAGCTTGCTTCACAGTACCACAGCAGAGACGACTTGATAGATCATCTCAGTAACCACAGGTCCAGCTTTGACGATTCCAAGTGAGTGAATTGCTGCTCGGCAGATTCAGCGAAAACGCATGCGCCCACGTTCTTTGCGATCGCGAGATCTTCTGCCCTTCTGCGCAAGAATAGCTAGCTAACATCAACGTCTTGGCAGTCAATCGCCAATCCCATACCGCAAAAATGTCGAACCCCCGTGTTGAAGAGCTCGTCGATGAGCCCGAGAAGAAGAACGTCAACCTCGAGGAGGAGAGCTCCGAGTCCGAGGGCGAGGCCGGCGAGGCCAACATCCCCGCAGGCGCTTCCGTCGCCATTCACAACAGGAACGAGAAGAAGGCCCGCAAGGCCATCGCTAAGCTCG